>Ga0335081_10000333_pt1 | contig 87122 bp, 71 predicted proteins | sample Lox_Sample_35_FD_206713 | JGI IMG/M metagenome (GOLD analysis project Ga0335081, IMG submission 206713) | Soil microbial communities from Loxahatchee National Wildlife Refuge, Florida, United States - Lox_Sample_3.5 | ecosystem: Environmental > Terrestrial > Soil > Wetlands | place: USA... | reverse complement strand
ACCATCCCCCTGCAGTCGGCACGGGAATTGTCAAATAAAGATCTCTTCATCGTCAGAGTCCACTCAAAAGGCCAAACCAATATGAGCGACCACCGTTCTGGGCTGCAGGAAGTGGGTGCCGCTGAATGTGGACAGGAAGTTGTAGAGTGCCACCTTGTTCGTTAAGTTGTCGATAGCGACTGATGCTGTCAGGCGCATTCGACCCTCCGAGTGCAGGAGGTTGTCGGTTCCGATGCCAAGGTTGAAAACATTTCGGGGTTTCACGCGATCCACGTTATGGTCGTCGTTCTCCTGGCCGATCTGCGGCAGGGTCAGCAGCTTCGATTTACCTACGCCGCTACAGCCTGTGATTGGGCTTGCCAAAGTAGCAAATTGTCCGTCGCAGGAGAAGCCAATGGAGACCTGCTGCGCGGGCGTGAGATCGACCGCATCGGCTACGTCGAGGACGCCGGTGACTGCTAGGCCGCTGTCATAACGCCAGGTCCACGCGATCCATTCTGCGTTCTTACGCTGATAGCGGATATTGGCCGTTGATTGAAACGCTTGGTCGTGATCGATGCGGAAGACGCCAGTCGCCAAGGGGTGCCCTTGCGATACCAGTCCGCCATTCTCAGGCGGGAAATATCGCGCACGAGTATGCCCGAAAGTCCAATAGGCTTGAAATCCATGAAGATTTGTGGTGCTCACCCGACCGGTGACACCGTCCAGTTTCGAGTTGTGCCAGGCGATCGGAAAAGTGATTGTCGTGTTGAGCAACACGTCGAAGTCATAGGCATTGTGCGTGAATTTCCAAAAGTAGTCGGCGTCAATGAGGAGGAATCTGCCAACAGCCTGCTGAATGCCAGTGTTGAACTGATTGCGCCGGCCGGGACGGATCGTCACCGAATCAGCGCCGAACACGTTCTGGGCAAGGCCGCCGGTGCCGGTCGCGCTGGATAGGAGAAGATTCTCGTTGAAAGGTGTTTCGAAGGTGCGAGCGTATGCCATCCGCAGGACCGTCCCGGTCTGCTTGAACCGGTACGCGATGCCACCACGCGGCTCTACGCCGTTGTCCGAGGTGACACCGTTGTAGCGCTCCAGGCGGAATCCGAAGTTGAATAGGAAATCACCGGCTGTGATCGCATCCTGCACATAGCCAGCAAATTGATTGATGTTGCGCGAGGCGTGAAACGTAAAAGGTGTGCCTCCACGCGTCAGATCATAGGGGACCAAACCGACTAGCAAGTCCGGATTGGCTTGGAAGCCAAGCTTGGCACACCCTCCGGGATTGAGCAGCGTCAAAGGGCCAGCGGCGTTGCCATCCGCATCCAGACATATAGGGTTGAAGGCTGGGTCGGTTACGCCGAAACTGAAGTCCTCCAGCAGCCGGGTCTGTTTCAGGTCGACGCCAACTTTGACGTTGTGCCGCCCGGAGGTAAATGACAGGTCAGTCTTTACGCCCCAATTGAGAAGCTGGCGTTGCTGGCTCTGGGTGGCCGGGGTGTCATCGAATGGGTTGCGGCTGCCGTAAAAGAAGAACTCGTCCTTGCGGATGTATGGATTCACGGTCAGAAGAGTGTGCGCGTTGAACGTGTGCTGATATCCTGGCGCAACACTCCAGGTGAGAACCCTCTGGCGCTGGTCTTGGGAGAGCTGATCGTAGTCGTTCGGAATCTGAATCCAGTTCCGTGCGGCAAGCAGGTTGAGGTGAAAGGTGTCCCTTCCGTTCGGTTGAAAGTCGAGGTGATCGAAAACCGTCTGATTGTTCCCCTTGTCGTGAAAAGCCGTGAACTCGGGACTATCCAGAAAACGTCCACTGCGAACACCATCAACCGCCAGGAAGTTGCCGAACTTGGCGGAGCCCCAGCCCAAACCGAGACTGCCACCGGTCGTCCCAAAACCGCCGTAGCTGGTATCGACGTTCCCGAAAACTCTTCCCGAGCCGAGTCCCGAGCGGGTGGTGACTTGAGCGACCAGACTCGTCTTGTCGCCAAACTCGGCCCCCGGGTTCCCGGTTATGAGTTGCATGCTTTGTACGGCGCTAACGGGAAGCTGGGTCGAAAACACTTTACTCTGCTGGTCGCTGATCGGTTGTCCATCGATCACGAACGTGACCTGCGCATGATCGCCGAGCGGGTGGAAGAAGCCGTTGCCATCGGCCGCGACACCTCCCGTGGTATAAACGATCGCCTGACTCAAGCCCGCGCCCGGGTCCATGGCGGGAAGCTTCATGAGCGCATTCCGATCGGCGGCCACGTGAGCCGAGGGATCCGTCTCGAGCGCTTCCGCCGCGCCCTCCACAGCGACGGTTGTATTCGCAGCGGCGACGGCCAACATGGTCTTGATTTGAACGGGTAAGGAATTTCGTATCGTGACCTCCTGAGAGAACACGCCAAATCCCTGCGCCCTAATCTCCAGGTGATACTGGCTGGGAGGGATATTCACTAACTGAAAGGCGCCGTCTGGTCCGGACAGCACCGACTGCGAATATCCCGAAACTGCGTTGTGGATATTGACCTCGGCCTTAACGACTACGGCCCCAGACGGATCGACGACAGAGCCCTCAACGGTCCCGGCATTGCCCAGGGATTGGCTGCGCGCTGGAAAGGCGAACCACAGAACGGCGCCGCAAGCGAGTGCCCAACGAATACAATTCTTCACGGTAATCTCCTCAACTGTGCGTTAACTGATTGAAGGTTGAGGAGGGATGGTGGAGGCGCTAATCAGGCAGGTCCAACACAACCCTCCCAAAACATCACGGGATGGGATGCCGCAGGAGGCGCGCGTGGAATGACAGTCGATAAACGGACGATTCGAGGAAGGCGGGAAGGCTGGGTTAGTGCTACGAATCCGACGACCGCGAAGGTGGTTGTAACCAACGCGCCAGCCAAATCGACCACGGGCGTTTGGACTCCGGCGTGACAGTAAGAACAAGCGTCGAAGTCCGATGTGGAATGGTGGTGATGGAGCAGCCCTCCGAGAAGTCCGAGAACAAGGATCGCTACGATGGCGACAGCCCTGGTTGGGAACTGGCTCGGAATGTCGCGGTCTGGATTGGTGGGCGTCATCGTGTCGAATAGCGCACAATATGCCAGTCTAGTTCCAAAAGCTACCGGTATTCAGAACAATCTTGTCAACGGGCTGAAAAGCCCGCGGAAGGCCACCTGACTTCCATAAACGGGCTCAGAAACCGTGGCGGTGCAGCATGAACGCCATCAAGGCAGCGATCATGCAGTAAATGCCAAACAAATACCAATGTCCACCTTCAAGCCATCGGCTGAGCCACTTCAGTGCAATGAGGCCGGCAAGAAATGCAAAGGCGGCTCCAAGGAGGCTGGGCATAACGGCAGAAAGCAAGACGGTCGATCCGCTGGTTGTCTGGAGGGGCACAAGCCTGAGAGCTTCGCGAGCTACCACTGCCGGCGTCAGCACAACCGCAAGGGCGAAGCTGAACGCCTCAGATCGACACTTTGAAACGCCCGCCAACATTCCGACGGAAATGGTCGCTCCCGAGCGGGAGAAGCCTCGGAACGGGAGACAGAGGCCCTGCACTGCGCCGATCAGACCGGCTTGGCGGATACTCAACTCCGCCGATTCGTTAATTGACTCCCTTGGGTTTCGCCTGGCAAGGATGCCAGCAACGAGTATCAGCGCGCCGGCCGCCGCCAACGCGGGAGCAACGATCTCCAGGTGGCTGAACAGGTCTTCAATCTGGGCGCCGTTCACGTTACGGAAGGTGGTTCTTTCGATGATCTTGATGACGGTTTCGCCGATCACTCCGGTCAGCACTGTGGCCAGGAAAAGTCTCCCTGCCACTTCCCGAAACGCAGCCATACTCCTGAGATAGGTATTGCGCCACCGCCGCCAAAAGTAGACGATGACGGCGAACATCGTGCCAGTGTGTAGCATGACCAGCAAAAGGGTCATGGGCGGCGACGACGGATCGAGGCCCATCAGTTTCTCGGCTACAATAACGTGCGCCGAGCTTGAGACCGGCAATAATTCCGCGAGCCCCTGCACAATGGCAAGGATGACGACCTGCAGCAGGGACATGTTCGTGTGATGCCCGATTAGAATGGCATTCCCGGCAACGGCGGCAGCACAGGAGTGATCTTACCCCAGCCCTGAGCTTTTGCGGCCATCATGTCCTTGACCAACTGATCAGGTAGATTCGACTTTAGTTGCGGACGCCCTTCCTGGTTCCCGAGACTCCAGGCAATTGCCGCGACTGTCTTCGAGACGAGTTGCATCTCCTTGTAGTCGATCTTCTCAGTGGTGTCGGTTGGGCGATGATAGTCCGGGTGCAGGCCGGTGGCAAAAAAAGCGATTGGAATACCCATTCGGGCAAAGTTGTAGTGATCGCTTCGATAGAATATGCGCTGACCGTTTGGTTGCGGCCCCAGGTTGTCATGTGTCGCGTCGGGCGTTGTCGTGTCGTAGAAGTGGTTCAGCGTTAGCTTCTGATAGGAACCGTTAACGGCTTCGATAGTCTTCTCCAGATCGTCGCTGCTGATATTGGGCCCAACAACCATGACTTCTCCCGGGTTAACCAAGACGTGGGTCGGGTCCGTGTCGGTGAACCCGGGGCCTTTTGTGCGTCCGATCATGTCCATGTTTAGGTCGGCGACGATCTGTTGGAAGGTCCCTATCGTGACGACGGCGAGTGCGCCGTTTTTCGCTGCATACTGTTCCGGGGTTAAAAAATCGACACAGGTCTCGCCAAGCGGATTCGACGCTGCTCCACGCCCGCCGCCACCACCCCGTCCACCGCGACCCGCGGTTCCCTGTTGCGCTGCGAGTTCGGAAGGCAGGCCGGCAACAACGATGATCTTGCCTCGTATATCGCGTTGGAACTGCCGCCAAGTTGTGCGTAGATTGCGGCAATCTGGTCCCCACTTACACCCGCGCATCCGCGGAACGCCATGTGCTCTTGTGCATGTGCCATTCCTGGGAAACCGAATGGCGTCTCGTTGCCGCCTGCGATGTAATTCTCCTCCACCGTGACAACCGGCGCTAGTGGATCGCGAACGACAACGACTCGAAGACCGTTCTCTAGGGTAGCCCTGACGACTGATTCGCGGCGTTCGTCGGCAGCCACACGTGCAATCAGGATCACGGTGAACAACCACAGCATTCGGCGTCGCATACGCGCCCTCCATTACCCATCACTGGACCATGCTTCCGATATCATTGCAAAGACTAGCTCTCCGACGGCCTGATCTGGATCGTATGCGGGCATTTCTGGGCGTCAGGCGGACACCGCAGTGTGGGTCCAATGAGGCTGGGGCGACGGTGTCACCGCTCACGTCGACTATTAGGTCGCTTGCCCGGCGTCCTCGTCCTTTTGCCGGATAATTCGAGAGCTTATGAGGGACACTGCCCGACAATGGACATGCAGATCCCGAAAGGGGCTGTCCGATCGATGATTAATGATCACGAACCCCTAATTGTCAATGCCATCGGGCACCTTGTTGGCACGATCATATTCGGGATCTTCCTCGTGCTGGCGCTACGCGGTGCGGCGGGGCGGCGTGCGCGTGAGAACTGGCTATCCGTCGCATCGGCCGGGTTGGCGTGGACCTGGAACGCAGCTTCGTTGGCGAGCCTAGTGCTGACTTCCGGCACTACGCGTTGGATCGTCGAGGCCGCAAGTTTTTCCGGACTTAGTCTGCTGCCCGCTGTTCTTCTTCACCTTTCGCTTAATGGCAAGCTTCGCATCGTCACGAGCAGTGGATATGTGCTGAGTGTTGTTGCCACGGCGATGCATTTATGCGAACGGCTTCTCCCGGGCACGCACCTGCACCTGTGGGCTCTGTGGGTAATAACTGTCGGATTCGGAGTGTTGACCCTCATCTCGGTCGCCGTCGGGCTGCTGCAAGGAGGGCTCGAAACGCGCCGCCGGACATCGCAAGTGGTGGCGTCCATGTGCCTCCTCTTGTTTGTGGTGACGTTCTCTCATTTTGGAGCGGGGCATCCGCCGCGACCTTGGTCCAAAGAGCTTCTGGTACACCACGCTGGGATTCCCCTTGCCTTGCTGATCTTGCTGCAGGACTACCGCTTCGTTTTTCTCGATGCTTTTGTACGGTTTCTCGCCAACGTCTTCCTCGCGGCCGTTCTTGCCATCGGAGGATTACGTGTTGCTCTAGCTCTGACGCCCGAGGACGGCTCTGCGCGGCCTTTGGCAGATGCTTTAGCGGTTGCGGGTCTTTGCGGCCTCCTGATCCTCTTTGCCTACCTCCGTGGGATCGTGCAGCGGTGGCTTACTATGGCGATCTTCCGCGTCCCCTCGATCGACGGAACGGTTCAGGAACTCCGATCTCGGGGCGTCGAGATCCGAAATGAGAGCGAATATCTGAACTGGGCTGCCGAACGGTTTGCCGCGGTTGCCGGCACCAATCGGTTCGAGATCTTAGAAGCTGAAGCCAGCCGGGACCGGCCCGGCTCCTCGATGAGGGATTTGGATTATCCGTCTCTTGCGGAGGATGAACCGTGGTTGGAGCACGATCCCCGGTGGAACTGGACCGAAGCTGTCGTCCCGATCCGATTGTCCCAGCGTGATGTACGAAACCTCCTCTTGGGGCGCCGACGTGGAGGGCGGCGGTACCTGAGTGAGGACCTTCGTGTCCTCAACCACCTGGCGAGAGTCGTTGCTGAGGAAGTGGAGCGTTTCCGGTCCGCGGAGATGCAGCGGTTGGTGTCCGACGCCGAATTGAGGGCGTTGCATTCGCAGATCAACCCGCATTTCCTTTTCAACGCCCTCAACACGATTTATGGGATTATTCCACGCGAAGCAGCGGGCGCACGTCGTACTGTGCTCAACCTCGCGGATATCTTTCGGTACTTTCTTCAATCCGACAAAATATTGATCCCTCTGGCCGAAGAACTGAAGATCGTCAGGGCCTACCTCGATATTGAGCGCCTCCGGCTCGGGCCGCGCCTCCAGACCACGATTCAAATTGACAAGGAGGCGGAGCAGACTCTGATTCCGGTTCTGTCGGTGCAGCCTCTTGTTGAGAACGCCATCAAGCACGGTGTAGCGACGCGATCGGATGAAGGCTGGTTGAGACTGACCGCAAGCTCCACGAACGGGAATCTTACGATCACGGTCGAAGACTCCGGCCCTGGTCCGGCGTCGGGCGAGGTTCCGGAGCAAAGATCCGGCGGTGGTGTCGGACTGGCTAATGTCACCCGTCGCCTTCAGTTATGTTTTGGCCCTGATGCTGGCGTGAAGATGCTTCGTGGCGACTTTGGCACCAGAGTTCGGTTCTCTGTTCCGTTATCCGAAGTGCCGACGCATCATCAGAATGGCCCCCAACATTTTCCCAGTGGCACATAACCAAGTGGCGCTCTTCATCGTCTTCAATTACAATTCACCCCGTTACTCGGGCGCTCTTCCCACCCAAAACCCCTAAAAAGGAGCGCCCATGTCTTCAGATCAACGACGTGGTGAAGCCCGCCTACACAGCAATTCAGCCCGCTCGCACCCGATCATTGCTCAAAGGAGTAGTCTGGTCACCGAGTGGCGCGGGCACCCCAATCCCATTCCAGGCGGCTCTTCAGAACCGCGCCTGGTCCGCGGCTTGCGAGATCGAATCCGATACCGAGGTTCACCTTGAAGACTTGGTTCACTTGCCAATCCCCTCCGCAGAAGAGCTGATGTACCTCAGGCTGGGCGTGCGGCTGGCGGTTAATGCTTTCGACCTCTCCGTAGTACTCCAAAGACGGCGAGAACTTGTTCCGCTTCCATCGGAGCAATAGTGCCGGCTCGAAATTCCAGCCATGCTCGGTGCCGGGTCCGTGGAGGGCGCGCTCGAAGACCGGATTGAAGACAATCTGCCAGCGCTCGAATTCGCGGTCAAGAATCGGCCGCAACTCGACCCGCCGCGAATTCTCCTCATAACGAGTCTTTTGAAAGGAGAACTCCGCCACAAAACCCAGCCGCACTGGGAGGCCCCACGACTCAGGGGCATAAAAGTGCGGCAACACGCGCCAGCCCGCAAATTGCGGCGAGAAGCCCGGCTCCCACGCATTCAGGAACATGAACCCAAGAGCGAAGCTCTCCGAGACCCCGAATGTGGGCTCCATCGTTAGATGGGTCTGCCGCTGGGTCGGAAGCAGAGTTCCATCGCGCAGCCCCGTACCCTGAGTGTCAAGGTTCAAGTGAGCTTCGAGGCTATACTGGCCGCGCCATAGCGGTTCGTACTCGTAGATGTGGATTTCAAACGGATCCTGCGCCCAAACATTGATTGGGCAACAGACGAAAAACAACAGCAGAATAAACCTTCCGGACATGACGGTCCTCTCCTTATCTGCATGAAATTGTTACCAGGGATTCAGTGGAGGGAGTATTCATGTTTGCGGAGGTTTGTCGGAGGGACTGATCGGCAATTGAATCGGCGAGGGATTCTGATTGGGTGCCAGGGGGTGCTTAACCACAAGGCTCAGATCCGGAGTGACGGGATGAAGCGTGCCGTTGACGTGACAACAGAAGCAGGACGCACAGCACCCGGCTTCACCGGCGCAATCGTCCTCGGAGCCGTTCACAACACCCGTTCCCGCGTGGCGCGATCTCGTCCTGAGACAGTTCGGAGAAATGAGCGCCGTCTGAAACAGGATCGCAATCATCGCAACTGCCACGAACACGATAATCGAATGCTGCCGCATCGCAGTTAGGATATCTCATTAGTCATCCGTTCCCTAACGGAAGGTACGCGATGCCATTCGCGGTCACATTGCGGCCGTACGTCTTCGATAATTACCCGCTGGGTTTGGCCATGCCGAGCATTCATATACCCAGGTACGGTATATTTTCACGACGAGCCCTACTTAAACGGGTCTAGCCTGTGCCCAAGCAAGTCCCTGGAAAGAGGCAACATCCGGCCAGCAGCCTTACTCAGCGTCGCCCATTCCACGATTTCTCGGTAGTACTCAAACCGATCCACGTTGCCGAGCCATACGTTTTCCCCGGCAGTCGCAATCAGCACAATATTGGGAACGTCGCATGGGCCTAAACAGCCGCTAATAGTGAGCTGAATGTTCTTGAGCAATCCGCGGCGCCGCCACTCCGCCTTGAGCCAATCCACGGGCACTGCCGGCTTTCCCCGGTCAGTCTGGCCGCAACAGCACCCAATGCAAACGGAGACCTGTCCAATCACCAGGCGCTTCGTCGTAACGGGATGGCAGATTTCGATCAAGAGGGAAAACTCTTCTGAAGTATATACCATATGGGGTATACTATCTAAGGAATTAGGAGGTGGCTCCTGGCTCATGTACTTCGAGACAAAAAGAAAATGCTCAATCGTGTCCGCCGAATACGCGGGCAGGTTGAAGCCATCGAGCACGCTATTGAACGAGAGGCTGATTGCTCGGAAATCCTGCACACGATTTCCGCATGCCGGGGTGCGTTCAATGCGCTGATGGCGGAAGTTCTGGACGGGCACATACGGTTCCATGTCATGGACCCCGACCACGATCCGACTTCCGAAAAGGCCAGAGCCGCGCAAGAGTTAATCGATGTCCTGAAATCGTATTTAAAGTGAGTTTCACGAGGAGGGGGAAATGCCGGACCTGCACCTGACGGATCCGAATTCGGAGAGTACTACCGTTGGGGGGAACCGCGGATATACCGCGGAGAACTCCCAGCACCATCAACACGATCACGATCATCGCCATGAACATGAGGGTGACCACGAAGACCATCACGACCACAACGAAGGCTGGCTGGAATGGGCGCGCGTAGCGTTCGTAGCAATCGTCCTCGCCCTCGTTTGGACACGCGTGGTTCCGCGGGTGCGCGGGATCGACATCTCGGCCGTACTTGGCGTCCTGATCGGTGGCTATCCCATTTTCAAAGAGGCCTTATCCGATCTGTGGGAGCGGCGCATGACCATGGAACTCTCCATGACCATTGCGCTGGTAGCGGCCTCGGTCATTGGTGAGTTTTTCACGGCCCTGCTCATCACGGTGTTTGTCCTGATAGCTGAGATCCTGGAAGGGATGACGGTCGGACGCGGCAGACGTGCGATCCGCGAGTTGTTGGACCTACTGCCGCAAACAGCCGAGGTGAGATCAGCAGGGGAAGTTGCGCCCCGAAGCCTTTTCGAAGTTCAGGTTGGCGATGTTGTGTTGGTCCGGCCGGGCGGTCGAATCCCAGTGGACGGTGTAGTTGCGAGCGGTCACTCCTTTGTCGACCAGTCGACCATCACCGGCGAGTCCATGCCGGTCGAGAAGATTTCAGGCACGCCCGTATTCGCCGGGACCATCAACCAATCGGGAGTTCTTGAAATCCGTGCCGAGAAGATCGGCAGGGACACAGCTTTCGGGCGGATCATCGAAGCGGTGGAGCGCGCCGAGCGTTCGCGAGCCCCCATCCAGCGCACAGCGGACCGACTGGCAGGGTACCTGGTCTATTTCGCCCTCGGCTGCGCGGCGCTGACGTTTCTGATCACTCGTGATGCCCGTTCCACGATATCGGTGATCGTGGTGGCTGGAGCTTGCGGCATCGCTGCCGGAACGCCCCTTGCCGTCCTCGGCGCGATTGGCCGCGCCGCGCGCAAAGGCGCCATCATAAAAGGCGGGCTGTATCTTGAGGTGTTGAGCTCCGTAGACACCGTAGTCCTCGACAAGACCGGGACTCTTACGCTTGGTACTCCCGAGATTTTCGACGTCCACGTCTACAACGGCTACAGCCCGCAGGACGTGATGCGTATCGCTGCAACCGCGGAGCGTTTTTCGGAGCATCCTCTGGCTAAGGCCGTCGTCAAGCGGGCAACTGATTGGTCTCTGCCCATCGGGGAGCCCGCAGCCTTCCGGTACTCGCCCGGTATGGGCATCGCTTGCGAAGTCGATGGGCAGCACACACTCGTCGGAACGCGGGCTCATCTGAAACAGGCTGGACTACAGATTCCTGAGGACGGTAGCCAGTCGGAGCAGTTTTCCGAGGTGATGGTAGCAACCGCTGGCCGACTCCTCGGCTCCATCAGGATCGCCGATGTCCTCCGATCCGAAGCCACGGCGGCGGTGGCTGAAATGCGAAAGCTCGGCCTGCGAATCGTCCTCCTGACGGGCGACCGAAAGGAGATCGCTGATACCACGGCAAAGGAACTTGGCGTCGACGAGGTGCAATCCGAGATGCTTCCCGACCAGAAAGTGGCCCGAATTCGTCAACTTCGCGCGGAAGGGCGGATTGTTGCCATGGTTGGGGACGGAGTCAACGACGCACCAGCGCTCATGGAATCAAACGTAGGTATTGCCATGGGTTCCGGAACCGATGTGGCGCGCGAGAGTGCTTCCGTCGTCTTGCTGGGCAATGATCTATTGCGGTTTGCCGAGGTGCTGAAGGTCGCCCGGCGGTGCCGAAAGATAATCATGGCAAACTTCGCTGGTACGTTGGCAGTGGATAGCGTTGGTGTGGCTCTGGCAGCGTTCGGCTTATTGAATCCGGTGCTGGCAGCGTTGATTCACGTCTCCTCCGAATTGCTGTTTATCTTGAACTCAGCGCGCCTTCTCCCGCGGTCCGTGGACGGCACACCAAAGGCGTCATAGACATTCCAGATCAGGCTTGCATGGTGCGGGCGCTCAACAACTGATTTCGCCGATCACATCCAGCCGTTTCCAGGATGCTGCGAGCCGCGACGACTGCGGCAGCAGCATCTGAGTGCACCCCGTCAAAGGCCTGCGGGGCGGAGGAGCAACCCCACCGAGTCAGCCTTCGGCAACGAGCTCGCCGCCCCCCCCAAGCTTCAGCGGAATTGCTGTCCGATCCGTAGCCAGAAAACCGTTGCGGCAAGGCGAAATCCTGACTCTCAGCGGGCATAGCGATACTCGTTGGAATTATCGGGAGGGTGCGACGGCTTCCGGCATCAAGCGCGCAGAGTTCACGATGAACCCCAACTCTGAGATTACACGCACAATGACCGCTAGCAGTGGGCTGAGGACGCCGGTTGCTGCCAGGCCGGCACCCAACGCAGCTAATACGAGAGTGCCCACAAGGTTGAAGAGAGTGATGTTGCGGCAGCGTCGGGCCAGTTGCAATACAGCAACGCAATCGCGAAGGTGGTTGCCGTTAACGACAATGCCCGCGGTGCAGCCGTCGTTAGCTCTGCCGGATCTCATGGCGATTCCGACTGTGGCTTCCGCGAGGGCGGGAGCATCGTTGACTCCATCTCCGATAACAACTACTCGCTTGCCGGTGCGCACAAGGGTCCTGACCTTCGCCAATCTCTGTCCGGGGAGCAATTCAGCCGCGAAATCCGTAATTGCCAATTGACGGGCAACGTCCCTGGTCCTGTTGCAGCCATCTCCGGTCAGAAGGAGCACATCCAGGCCCATCGAGTAGAGGCTAGAGACCGCGTCCGCTGTCTGCGGGTGGAGTGTTTCCTCAATGCGGAGAGAGCCGACCAACAGGCCGCGGTAGGCGACGAGAATGCTGTCAGGGTCGCTGGGCAAGGTCCGTGCTTGAGCCTCCAGCGATTCGATAGACTGCAATAGCTTTGTGTTGCCGACCAGGAGTTCGCCGTCGTTCCAGGCACAACGGACGCCTCTGCCTGGAAGATATTCAAATGTCTCGGGCTCCCACCCAGGGAGGTGGAGTTGTGCGGCCATCTTGAGGATGGCCTTCCCAATCGGGTGGTCACAAGCTCTTTCAGCGATAGCGGCCAGTTCCACCACACGCTGTTGTGTAATGCCCGGGCAGGCGGTGACCCGCACAACGTTTGGGTCGCCGAGGGTAAATGCGCCGGTCTTGTCGAGGATCACAGTGTCAACGCTGTACAAGGAGGCGATAGTTCTCCCATCTTGAACGATGGCGCCCGATTTCGAGGCACGGCCGATAGCACCCAAAATTGCGAGCGGTTCGCCCGCGACGACGCCGGAAGTTCCGGCGACGAGAAGCACGGCGATGGCGGACCGAATGTTGTGTGTGAAGGCAAACGTCAATACCGCTGCGGCCAATGCAGAATAGACCAGCCATGCAGCATGGCGGGCTGACGGCTGAGGGATCAAGGCACACGGCACCCACTTGCCGGTATTGGAAGGCTGGTCGGGCAAGGCCCTGATTGTCCGATGCCAGCGGCTAAACGTGAGCTGTTCCAAGAGTCTTGTCGTCAATACCACCGTCTGGATCAGGAGTGCGAGAGTGAACCCCTGAATGGTCAGCGCCGCGGTGATGGCGATAGTGAGAGCCAGCGCCGTGGCCGCACCGTCGCCAGGAAAGTTGTCGGATGCCTCGCAGAATAGCGGATAGCCTCCTACCACAGCCGCCGCCAGGGATACCGGCTCGAAGCCCTCTAAACGCGGTGAATTAGCGGTCCAACTGGCCGCGGCTGCGGCGCAAGTCACAACTAGGCGGAAGACATCCGCCCGTGACGGTCCGTCGCGAACCGCCAAGGTCCGATTGTGAGCCGGGGTTGGACGGGGAGCTACAGGGGCAGATTTGGTGGCAGTGGCCCCCATCGTGAAGGCAATTATCCGTCAGGTTCAAATCAGCGCGCACTAGAGAAGTCACGAGCGGACTTCCTCCGGCCGCGAGCGGGCCAGTTTGACGACGTTCGGGCTGATGTTCCTCGCCTTGGAGATCACACTGCAAACTCCCGAGCGAAACCGTGTTTGATCCCCGGGCTGTCCGCACGGCAATCATCGTAGCCCGCTGATTTTGAATAACCGCCCGGCGGCAAGAAAACTGTTCACTCCCATGGAATCGCGCGCCATACTGAGCCGACAATGCCCAAGCGGGATTCGGCCCGGTTGAGTCGCGCCGCAGCGATCCGACTGACCTTCAGCGTTGTGTTCATTCTGGCAGTGGTCTCACTCGTCTTGTGGCCAACAGTCTGGACCGCTCCCCCGGCCAAAGCTGAGCCTTTTTATACGGATTTGCCCGGTGTGGACCTTGCTGGCTTGCCGCCAGGGAAGAAAGAAGAACTGTTGAAGCGCCTCAATCGGCAACGGTGTCCCTGTGATTGTATGCGGACAATTGCCAGTTGCCGCAACCACCACGACTCCTGTTCAATGAGCCTCGCGGAAGCCCGACGAGCGGTGGAGGACGCAAAGAAGCATTAGGATTGCCCGCAACTCCGCCGATTTAGCCCGCTCACGTTCAAGTTGCGAGCCGCCCGTTACTTTGTTCTGAGGTTTTTCGGCGTCGCTGGCTTAAACGTAACAAGGATGGAACTCGATGCTATGACCGCGCTGATCGTCGACGACGAGCCCATCGCCCGTCGTGTCCTGCGGGAAGGACTCGAACTGCTTCCCGACGTGGAAGTGGTGGGAGAGGCCGACAACGGGAGATCTGCCCTGGCCGAGATCGAGAAACTCCGCCCTGAACTGGTGTTTCTCGACCTGCAGATGCCTGTAATGAGTGGTTTTGAGGTGGTGCGCAACTTGACCGGGAAAGCACCGCCCATTGTCATCATCGTCACAGCTTTCGATCAACACGCCGTTCAGGCTTTTGAGGCCGGCGCCATCGACTATCTACTCAAACCGGTGCAAGACGCCCGCCTGCAGAAGGCCGTGGAGCGTGCCAGGAGCCTGCGTCACGAACCCCTGGAGATCGCGAACCTCACGGCCAAGATCGCTGCAGCGGCGGAGCCATCCTCGGCCCCCACGGGCCGCAAGATCGTGGCACGGAATGGCTCCGATTACTTGCTCCTCGACACGGAAGAGGTTCTGGGATTTCAGGCGGAGCGAGAGTTGGTATGGATCATCACACCTAAACAGCGTTTTCTGGCGACACAACCCTTATGCGGTATCGAACAACGGTTGCCGGCCAGCCAATTTCAGCGCGTACATCGCAACGCTATAGTCAATGTGAACCATATCCGCAAGATGAGCGCGCTCAGCAGCCAGCGCTGGCTCATCACGCTGAGCAACGCTCTGGAAATCGTAGTCAGCAAGCGGCAGGCTCATAATATTCGCCACATGCTGCATTGGTAGGGTGAAGAAGCCCGCTCATGGCTATTTCCCGCCCGCACCTTCGAAAGAGGCGTCCGCTGGCCAGATTTGCTTAGGCGCCCCGGGCAAGCTTCCCGATACTGAGTCAATGAAGAGAATTCTCGCTGTCTGTGGTCTGAGTCTGTTTTCTTTCGCCAACTCAAGTTTCGCCCAGTCCAGTAGCGGCAGTTCCGGGACTGTGCGAGGTTCCGTTCTTGATCCATCCGGCGCGGCTGTCACGGGCGCAACGGTTGAGATTCGGAATCCCGTCTCCGGATATAGTCGAAGTGCCGTAACCGACAACCAGGGCAAGTTCCAATTCGACAATCTCCCGTTCAATCCATATCATGTGGGCGCGGCTGCGCCCAAGTTTCAGTCCGCGGAACAAGATGTCGATATCAAGTCGCCGATACCGGTCGAAATCAAGTTCAGTCTGAAGATCGGAACGGCGACAGAGACGGTGAACGTCTCTGCCGAAGCCAAAGACCTCATCGAGGTGGACCCCACCAGCCACACTGATGTGGATCGCGGGCTATTCGATAAGTTGCCTCTGGAAAGTTCGTCATCGTCGCTGAGTTCGTTGGTGACGCTTTCAGCTCCCGGAACAAGCGCCGACTCCAACGGACTCTTTCACGGATTCGGTGACCACGCTCAAAACTCATTTTCCGTGGACGGGCAGAAGATCACCGATCAACAGAGCAAAGTGTTTTCAAACCAGATTCCCGTAGACTCCGTGCAGTCGCTCGAGGTGATTCAAGGCGCGCCTCCTGCCGAGTATGGCGACAAGACCAGCTTGGTGATCGTGGTAACCACCCGTTCCGGGCTCGGCGTCAACCAACCCCACGGCGAAATCACGGGGTCCTACGGAACCTTCGGCACAGGCGAAGGGGGATTCAATCTTGCCGCTGGTGGAAAATCCTGGGGGAACTTTGTTTCCGCCAGCGGCATGAACACCGGGCGATTTCTGGACGGCCCGGAGTTCCAGGTGATGCATGATCATGGCAACCAGGGCAATCTATTCGACCGCGTCGACATCAAGCCGTCCCAGGCAGACACCATCAACATCAACTTCGGTTATACGCGTTCGTGGTTCCAAACCCCCAATTCATTCGACAACCAGAACGCCACGGCCTGGTCGGGTGTGGTGGTCGACAACGGTGGCCTTGGCCCAGACGGCAGAGTGGTAGGTCCGACTGATCAACGATCCAAGATCAACACCTTCAATCTCGCGCCGACCTGGACGCGCCTGATGGGCCCCCATGCCGTGTTTACTCTGGGAGGCTTTGTCCGGCGCGATGGCTTCAACTATTACCCCAGCAACAACCCCTTCGCTGACCTCAGCGGAGACCTGCAAAGCGAGACCTTTGGCCAATACCGCACATTAACCAATATTGGCGGGCACGCGGATATCTCGTACGTCAATGGCATCCACAACATCAAGACGGGTATTCAATACGACCACACATTTCTGAGAGAGAAGGACTCCTTTGGAATCGTCGATCCGACTCTCAATCCCGTCTGTTTCAACGCCGACGGTAGTCCTTTTACGGGGCCTTCGATCACTAACCCGACTGGATGCATGAATGGGCTGCAGGCGAATCCCGATTACGTGCCGGAGCTCGGCTGCATTGATCTGACCCGCACCGGAGCGCTGCCCGGCAGCTATGGATGTCCAGGTTCGACTTCCGCGCTCTACACGTACCGGGGCCGTGCGGATATCAAAGAACTAGCGCTGTTCTTCCACGACACTATCAACATCCACAATTGGTCCATCAACCTGGGTCTCCGGGCCGATTTTTACAATGGCCTCGCGACGGCCAAACAACTGGAACCGCGGCTGGGACTGGCATACAACATCAAATCCACCAACACCGTGTTTCGCACCTCTTATGCTCGTACGTTGGAAACGCCGTTCAACGAGAATCTGGTGATCGCCAGCCTCGGTTGCAACGACGCCACGGTTAACGCGCTCATGTCCACACTTGGCGACTGCAACCCGTCTCCATTGGGCCCCGGCTGGCGCAATGAATTCCACGCCGGCGTGCAACAGGCCTTTGGGCGTTATCTCGTAGTAGACGGCGAATACATCTGGAAGTACACGCACCGCGCCTATGACTTCAGCGTGCTGGGAAGCACTCCTCTTACGTTCCCTATTGAATGGGCTAGCTCCAAGATTCCGGGTTATGCTGTTCGCGCCAGCATGCCAAATCTCCACGGTCTGTCGGCGTTTGTTGTCTTCTCCAGCGTGGCGGCGCGCTTCTTCACCCCGCAAGTGAGCGGGATTGGGTCCACGCCCGGCGGGAGCGAGGTTTTTCGCATCGACCACGACGAGACCTTCAACGCGACCACCCACCTGCAGTACCAGTTCAAGAAGACCGGTCCCTGGTTCGGTTTTAACTGGAGATATGACAGCGGTTTGGTTGCAGGACCGGTTCCGTGTGCGGGAGGCAACTGCGGAAACGGTCCCAATGGCACCGATTCTATCGTAGATTTCTCCGGCCTGACCCCAGACCAACAGTTTCAGGCTGGACTCTTCTGCGGAACCGCGCGAGCGACACCGACGAGCCCGATCAATGATTCCGGACTGTGCCCGGCATCGCAATATGGTTCGTCTCTCATCAAGATACCGGCCGCCGGGACGGAAGACGACGATCACAATCCGCCCCGTATCGCTCCGCGGCACCTGTTCGACTTGGCGGTGGGGCACGACAACTTGTTCCATGGCGAGAAACACAAGGTGAGTGTTCGGTTGGCGGTGGTGAACCTGACCAACCGAGTTGCGCTCTACAATTTCCTCTCAACCTTCAGTGGGACGCACTACGTGACCCCGCGGACGGTGACGGCCACTATCGGGTTCCACTTCTAACTCGGAGGTTCTGGAGGCTGTTGTCATCAATCGGCACGGCCTTCAGGCCGCGCGGGTCCCTCCGATATCGCCTGGAAGCTTAGCTTAGCTGAGCTAGGCCGACGCCCTGCTGCAGGTTCGGGCCGGCGTTCAGTCGGGCAGATCCCGGCCTCTTTCGAGAAACTCGTGAGCTTTGCTATTCAGTAGTTCCTGAGATTCTCTGTCATCGAACCTGAAAGTGACGGCGAGGAGATCGCGCACCGAGTAGGTCTCCTTGCCGACACCACAAGACCCGTGCCGAGTGGTTTCGGCAAAGATGTGGTACAGTTCGTGGGCCAGAACACGCGCCAGTGCCCGGCCGTAGGCTTCCTCGCGGTCCGCAGATGAAAGCGATCGCAGTGCGCCACGCAAGAAGACCCGAATCCCATCACAATCCACATCGCTGAAGGGCAAGATGACGCCGTTGCTGATGTGCGTCGACCCCAAGGCGCGGGAACTGCTGCTGTGCGAGGTCACACCATCCGCCTCACAGAATCCCTTGAACGAGATTACGGCCAATTTAATGGCGGGCTCGTCTCGATCACCGGCGAGTTCCCGCCACTCGAAGCTCAGGCCTAACGGCGCCATGATCGAACCCAATTCGACCTGGAGCGCAGCTTTGACCTCCTGGGGCGGTTCATGGTCGAATTTTGTGTACAGCACGATGGTGTCCGGAGGGTGTTTGGGTTGGCCACCGAACACAGGAAGAGCCACCATAGCCAAACCACATATCCATGCGGCGATGACTCGAGGAGCCCACGCCATACTCCCATAATAGGCTCCTAAACTCCTGTATACAAGATGCGGCTCCCCTGAATCTTTTCTCTGGGTACCTTTTAGCCCGCCCACGGCGGTTCTCCGCCCGTTCGCAAGGCACATGCTCAGTCCATAGGTGGTTCGAGCATCATCATCCGGATCTGAAGATTCGAAACGGCCCGTGGAACACGGCCCATGACGGCCGCCGGGGAGTCATCTGCGAAGAATGGCCGCCGATCAATTGCCCAGACGAACATCAGCGAACAGCCGGCGCCGAAAAGAAGGATCTGCACCACGGATGGCCGCAGGCGCCTTTCATTCCGCAGTTCCGGCATCAGATTTGCGGCCGCAATGTACAGGAAATTTGCCGCCCCTAACGGCAGCAGTATGGTTGTGCCCCCTGTTTGATTGCCCCGCTCATCGAGACATTCAGCCCGCCTGCAAGAAAAGTCTTGGAGAGCCAAATTCCCATCCTGAAAATCAGTTATTAGGACCCTAAACTATGCGCAACTTCCTATTAGTCCTCTCGTGCCTTTCGGGATCGGTTTTTGGTCAGTCCATGGGCAGTGCGGGCACCATCCGCGGAAAAATCACCGATCCAAGCGGCGCTGTCCTCGCCGACGCGACGGTGAGTCTGTCCAACGATCTCACCCTGTATCGCCGGGAGGTCAAGACATCGGGTTCCGGCGAGTTTCAATTCGCCAACATCCCGCCGAACGTCTACCACCTCAATATCAGCGCTCCTGGCTTCGAGCATTATCATCAGGACCTGACGATTCGAAGCGCGGTGCCGGTGAACCTCGAAATCAACATGGCGCTCGCGGCGCAGCGGCAGACGGTGACGGTGTCTTCGGAGGCGGCGCTTCTGGAGACAACGCCCTCCGCGCATGCCGATGTGGGTCGTGAAGTGTTTTCCAAGTTGCCCGCGACCTCGATCGCTTCCGGGCTCAGCGACATCATCACACTTTCGACACCGGCGGTGGTGGCGGATTCGGATGGTTTTTTTCATTCCCTTGGCGATCACGCCCAGATGGCTCTTTCGATCGATAACCAACCCATCACGGATCAGCAGGGAAGTCTCTTCTCGACGCAGATTCCCTTAAATGCGATTCAGTCCATCGAGGCCGTCTACGGAGGCACACCGGCCGAGTACGGCGATAAGACATCGCTGGTGGTGACCACGATTACGCGCTCAGGGCTCGGGCAGAAGACGCACGGCAGCTTCTCCGCTGAGTACGGTTCCTTTGGAACCATCAATCAGAGGGCCGACATCGGATTCGGCAGTGCGAAATGGGGCCAATTCTTTGCCATCAACACGTCCCGCTCGGGCCATTTTCTGGATACTCCCGAAGCGCGGCCCTTCCATGACATCGGCAACAACATGAACCTGTTTTCCCGCTCGGACTACCAGCCTAGTGCTTCGAATATGCTCCATCTGAACATATTGGCCGCCCGGGACTGGTTTCAGATTCCCAACACAATCGATCAAACGGAGTCCGGGCAGGACCAGAGGCAAATGGTGCGGTCTTTCAGCATCGCCCCCGGTTGGATCCACGTGTTCGATCCCTCCACTACGCTGGCGGTCAATCCGTTCGTGCGACGCGATATGGTCGACTATTATCCGAGCCGCGATCCCTTTGCCGACCAGCCCGGCACGCTTCGCCAGACCAGATCGCTGACCAACATGGGTCTGAAGGCCGACCTGAACTATACGCACGGGCGGCATAACGCCAAGTTCGGGGCGCAGATCACTCACACCTTCCTGACGGAGCAGTTCAGCCTTGGGCTGACCGATCCAACGTTTAATCCCGTATGTCTCGATGCCAATGGCGATCCCGCGCTGAATCCTGGCTTGGTCAATCCGGACCAGTGCGCGAATGCGGGATTTCAGGCCAATCCGGATCTCCTGCCCGGGTTGGTGCCCTATGACCTCACCCGCGGCGGCTCCCTTTTCCAGTACAAGGGTCATGCCGACATCCGGCAGCAGGCGTTTTATGGACAGGACTCCGTCAACTTGGGCAAGCTAACGGTCAACTTGGGGTTGCGGTGGGACCGCTACGACGGCATCAGCCAAGGAACGCAATTCCAGCCCCGCGTGGGCGCGTCGTACTTGATTTCGCCCACCAAAACGGTCTTGCGGGTCGCCTATTCGCATTCCTACGAAACTCCGCTCAATGAAAACCTAGTGCTCTCCAGCGCCACTGGCGCGGGCGGCTTGGCGGCGAATGTCTTCGGCGCCTACGCCAGCGTGCCGCTGAAGCCGGGAATCCGCAATATGTACAACGCCGGCCTGGAACAGAACTTTGGTTCGCATTTCGTGTTTGAAGGCGACTACTTCTGGAAGTTCACCCGGAACGCGTTTGATCTGGACAATATCTTCACCACCGCCATCTTCTTCCCGATCGAATGGGATCACGCCAAAATGGACGGCTTCTCGGCCCGTCTATCGCTCCGGCAATACAAAGGCCTGACCGCGTACACTACGCTGGGACACACGCGGGCCCGAGTTTTCGGCCCGGAGAACGGCGGGATTATTTTCGGCAGCCCTGTAGACCGGAGCGTGGTCCGCATCGACCACGATCAAGCGTTCCAGAGCACGACGCATGCGCAGTATCAGGTAGGGAAGAGTGGCCCGTGGGTGGCGCTGACATGGCGCTTCGATAGCGGTATCGTGTCTGGGGCTGTCCCGGATCTGGCTAGCGCCCTCGGACTAACCGCGGACCAGCAGGCCCAAATTGGGTTCTATTGCGGCAGCCAGGTGGCCACCCCGTGGAGTCCGATCACTGCCTGTAATGTGCCTTATCCGAAGTGGGGAGCCAAGTTGGTTACGATTCCGGCGCCTGGAACGGAGAATGACGATACGAATCCTGCGCGCGTCCGTCCCCGAAACTTGTTCGATGTGAGCGCAGGCAGCGACAACCTGTTCCATACCGAGCACGTGCGCTGGACTCTGCGGCTCACGGCGCTGAACATCACCAACAAACTGGCGATGTACAACTTCCTTTCCACCTGCTCGGGGACACACTTTGTAGCGCCGCGGGCGTACCGGGCGGAGGTCGGCATCGCTTTCTGATTCTGCGCGCGATTGTTTCTAGGGCGGAGCTGCGTACCGGGACGGGTGGCCTTTTAGATGTTAGACGCCTCTGTTGGGGGAGGTAGCGGACGGTCCTTCCGCTCCCTCGGGCACGTGGCTCACGGTCGGTCAGAGGAAGTCGGCCAATTTGTGCCGGCTAAATTAATCCGTTCCCGGGTCCTCGATGCCTGCGCAGTGTTGCTATGTCCCAACGAGAAGCCCTCGGAGAGCTTTGAATAACTGGTATTGCTTGCCATCGCGCGACTGGGCGACAACGCCTAGCGAATTGAATGACGTCCGCTTTCTGAAGGCAAAAATTCGCGTTTCACATCCACTTCCCGTTCGCCCTGGACGCCCAGGTGATGAGAAGTCGAGCCGGGGCTTGCCTAGACACTCACCAAATGCAAGGCGGTATTACGATTGTGGATTTCATGCTACGCTCGGGGAAGCGAGCCATGAGAGCTGCATTGCCTAAGGTTGCATGTCTTCTGCTAGCCGCGATCGGCGCATTCGCGGCCAGCGGAGTTGCCGGAAAAGTTGTGGATCCTCAGGGCCTACCCGTCGCGGGAGCCACCGTTCACCTGGAGACCGCAGTTGGCTACGGCATCAGCGTCATGGCAAACGGGGAGGGCCGCTACCACTTCGATCCCATCCCCGACGGGGTTTACCAACTGAAAGCCGAGGCCCCCGGCCTTAGCAGCACGATCCAGAAGCTGACGCTGGCCGGCCAACTCGCCGAGCGAGACATCACGCTTTCTGAATTGGCCGAGCAGCACCAGAGTATCGTGATCAACGCCAAGACGGTAGAACCGGAGGTGGACCTTCGCAACGCAGAGACGTTTAATCGGACATTATTCACGCGCGACGACCAGGTACTGCAGCAACTGAACGCCGGGATCAACGCCGGCCAACATGAAGGTGGCGGCAAGTCGCTCGAGATCCGGCGATTCGGATTCAACTTGGACCACGGTGGGGTAAACGGTGGTCTCAAGGTCCTGGTGGACGACGTGCAACAGAATCAGGGCACCCAGGGACATGGGCAGGGTTATCTTGGAGCGCTCAAGGCGCTCAGCCCGGAATTGATTGACGACGTCACCATAACGAACGGCCCCTTCAGCGCCGAATACGGCGATTTTAGCGGTCTGGGCGTGGTCCATATCCACCAGCGCGAATCGTTGCCCGAACGGTTCACAGTACGTTTACAGGGCGGCAATTTCGACACCGGGCGTGGATTTCTAGCTTTCAGTCCCGACGTCGAGCATGTCGACGCTTATCTGGCCTACGAAGGATCGTACACGGATGGTCCGTTTCAGAGTCCAGGCCGGTACCGCCGGGACAACGTGAATGGCAACTACACGCGCAGTCTGGGCGAAAACGAAAAGCTCGGCGTCCGCATCTTGTTTGGACGGAACAATTTCTACTCCTCCGGACAAATTCCGGAGGACCTCGTAAATTCGGGCCTGCTAGACCGCTACGGATATATCGACCCCAGCGATGGCGGACGAGTGAAGCTGGGCGTCATCTCCAGCTATTTCAGTAAGACGCTTACCAACAGCGACGTCTTCAAGGCCGACGGGTTCGTTGGCCGTTCGCTCTTCGATCTGTTTTCCAACTTCACATTCTTCTTGAATGATCCTGTACACGGTGACGCATTCCAGCAGCACGATTCACGGCTGCAACACGGCCTAAACGCTCAGTACACACATACGCAGAATCTTGGCCCTGTGACAACTTTGCTCGTAGCTGGCGCCAATTTCCACGACAACGAAATCAATGTGGGCCTGTACCCGCGCGAGGGCCGCGTCCCGACCGGCGTGACCACACGCGCCGACGCCCTCGTCCTCAACGGCGCGGGTTATGCTCAGGAGACTTTGAGCCTGCTGCACGGGAGGCTGCTGCTCGGCGGGGGCATCCGATACGACGAATTTCGCTTTGGAGTAGTGGACAAAGTAAACCCCGAACAGGGCGGCGTACAAACAGCCGGCAGGTGGCAGGGTAAAGGAAACGCCGCGTTTACGCCTTCGAAGCATGTTCCCCTCACGTTGCACGCGAACTACGGCCGTGGGATCAACAGTATCGATGCTCGCGGTGTGGTCCAAATGCCCGAGCAGCCACGGCTGGCCACAACTGATTTTTACCAGGTCGGCACATCGTCGAACTTCGGGCGGCTTTCCATTGCCACGGATGCCTTTCTCATTGATCATTCCAACGAACAGGTGTACGTCCCGGACGACGGGAGCTTCGAATTCAAAGGGCCGAGTCGCGCGTACGGCTACGAGGCCAAGGCTTCGATCGCGATCGACCGCCACCTTTCCTTGAACGGCGGTTTGACGAAAATGCTGAACGCCTTCTTCAAAGGCGGCGACCATCGTGTGTACGTCGACAGCGCTCCGCACTTCGTGGCCAATGCGGCATTGACGCTGGCGGGATGGCACGGATGGAGCGGGTCCTTTCGGGTGCGCGCCATCAATCACTATCGCCTGGACGGCGAGGACCCGTCGATTGTGGCGACGGGCTTGACTGTGTTCGATCTGGGTGTGGCCCGCCAGATCCGCCGCGGCGTGGAACTGAACCTGAGTCTGGACAATCTCACCAATCGAGACTACTTCGAAACGCAGAATTACTTCGACTCCCGGGTTATGCCCACTGCTCCCATCGTGGGCCGCATTCACGCCACACCCGGCTATCCGCTCACTGCAGGTGCCGGTATCACGTTCCGCCTGAAAGGAAAGTAGTGCTATTTCTTGGAATCAAAAATGAACAATCCCAATAGAGGTTTCGGAGCGTTGGCTCGCCCGACCCGTTTGACGAGAACGCTGGTCCTGGCTTTCTGCGGATTGAGTCCCCTTGCGTCTCAAGCGCCGCCACGCCAGCCTTTGGTTCTTCCGCTGGAGTGCGACAGCGGGGACTGCGCCCTGCTAAAAGGCGCGCCGCAGACTGACGGGATGCGCAGCGGTTTCGTGCGTCTGAAGCCAGGCCAATCGGTTGGGTGGCACACTACCGGCCAAAACGAAGAGTCTTTGATCATCCTCCGCGGTGGTGGCGACGCTCTCTTCGAGGGGCAGGCCAAACGGAATTTCGTCGCGCCGCGGTTCTTGTACATCCCTCCGGCCACGCGGCACAATGTGGAGAACACGGGCCAGGAAGTCCTCGAATACGTGTATGTTGTGGCCCCCGCTCCGGGGAGGTGAGTCTGATGAGTGGGCGCACCGGACCATGACGTGCCCTCATGCAAGTTCGACACTCCCCTCGTTTGACAGACAGTTCGCGAAAAGGCAAATGCGGAATCCTGACGAGAGTGGTATACTTTCGGCCAATAGGGATGCTGGGCGCAAAATGCAACTCTCGCTTGGGACGCGGCCTTGTCGCTGCGTGGCTTGCGTTGTTCTTGCCCTTCGCTTCAGTGGCCCCCATCGCCGCACAGTCGTTAAACGACTCGTCTGGTGGCATGACGTGCTGCAAGGCCAAGGGCAAGTGCTGTTGCCGAAAGCACCCCGGTTCTAGTGGGAAAGGCGTCCCAGTCATCACTGCTGCGGGTTGCCTCGACTGCGAGAACATGGCGGTGAGCGGCGTCAGCTCGATGGGCCATGTGCCAATCCTGTTTCAGGTGTTTACGGTAGCGACCGAAGTGGCCGGCAAGGCCCGGGTCGCCACCGTCATACCACGATCCCAAACATCCTCTCACAGCTTGCGGCAGCGACCTCCTCCGACCTTCGCGATCTATCCAATCTGATCCTTTCGTTGAGCCCGCCGTGGCGCTCTGCGCCTATGCGAGGTTTCTCGTGGTGTAGTTGGCGATTCCGCGCGAGTATAGTCGCGCGAGCAAGACTTGATCCTCATTCACTCCAATTCGGCAAGAGACAAAAGCCTGCTGGCGAAGTTATGGGTACTCGCCCGACTTCCACTCCGCTGTACGCGATGGCTTGCCCTTTGCGCGCTTACACTCACTCTGTTGACGCCGTCTCTCGCTGGGTTGCTCCTCGCACAGGAAAGCGACTGCTCCTGCAAGATGGGATGCTGCAAAACGGGAAAGTCCTCCTGCTGCCGCCACTCCAGGCAGAGCCACCCTGATGGTGCCGGTTGGGTGAGTAGCCTCGGGTGCCCGTCGGGTTGTGGGCAGGCAATTGGGCTTCCTTCACAGCTGAACACTACCCTGGCAGTCAGCCGCTTTGAAGTCGGCCCCATCGTGGCATCGGAGTTCGTATCGTCGCATGCGACTCTGTCGCACACGTCAGGCGGCGCCGAATTCGCGCTCTTCGGTCGCCCCCCTCCGTTCCCCTCCGTCACCTTCTAGTCAGAAGCCGGCAATGCCCGCGCGCCTGTTTCAAACAGGAGCGCGCAGGGGGCGTTCCAAAAGACTGGGCAGTTTTAAGAAATACGAGGGGGAAACAAAAGCGTGAAAAACGGAATCATCTGCAAGTTTTCTTATTGTGTCTTGGCTGCATCGGCGGCCGTACAGCTCGCAAACGCACAAGGAACGATTAATTATGGCAGCATCGGCGGTCAGGTTTCCGATGCAACGGGAGCCGTAGTGCTCGGCGCCGCCGTCACGGCACGCCAGATCGACACGAACAGGATCAGTAGTCTGACAACCGACAGGGAAGGGCGTTTTCGGTTTCCATATCTCAGCGTCGGGGATTACGAAGTCAAGGTTCAGCAACCTGGGTTCACAGTCGCCGTGCGGCCGGTCACGCTTTCGGTGGGGTCGGCGTTCGAACTGCCGATCTCACTGACCGTCGCATCCGCGGAGAGCAACGTTACCGTCACTGGAGAGACCACTGTTCTGGAAACAGCCCGCACGCAGATTGCCGGTACCGTGCAGCAAGTCGAGGTACGTTCGCTGCCCCTGAATGGGCGGAATTTCCTGGACCTCGCATTGCTCATTCCCGGAGTGTCCCCCACCAATACGGCCAGCAATCAGCTCTTCGCCGAGACTTCCGCCGTTCCCGGACAGGGCATCTCGGTGGGCAGCCAGCGGAATTTCTCAAACAACTTCATCGTGGATGGGCTTTCCGCCAATGACGACGCGGCCGGGCTCAGCGGCATCTTCTACGGCCTTGATGTGGTCAATGAGTTCCAAGTGGTCACTTCGGGAGGACAGGCCGAGTTGGGCCGCGCGCTGGGCGGTTACATCAACATGGTCATCAAGAGCGGAACCAATGCGCTACACGGCGACCTGTATGGCTACTTCCGCAACCAGCGCTTCAACGCCGCCAATCCCCTCTCCAACACCAAGCTTCCGTCGACGCAGGCGCAATATGGGGCCAGCCTGGGCGGCCCGATCCGAGCCGACCGCACCTTCTATTTCGCCAACTTCGAGCAGCGGGCACTGAACCAGAGCGGGTTGATCACCATCTCGCCGGCGAACGTGGCCGCGATCAACAGCAGACTCGTCGCCATCGGCTATCCCGGGGCTCAGATCGCGACGGGGCTTTATCCCAATCCCGTGCACAATAGCAATTTTCTAGCGAAGCTGGACCACCAGTTCAATCGAAGAGATCAATTCAGCCTGCGGTACAGCCTGTATGACGTTCACAGCAACAACTCGCGCGGAGCCGGTGCGTTGAGCGCGGCGAGCGCCTCGGCGGGCCTGGACAACACCGACCAGACCGTGGCGGCAAGCAATATCGCCACGCTCTCTCCGTCTACGGTCAATGAAACTCGCGCTCAGTTTACGCGCAGCAGTCTTCAGGCGCTGCCTAGCGATGCCATCGGCCCGGCCGTTAGCATCTCCGGTGTGGCCTCGTTCGGTACACTTTCGGGTTCTCCCACAGGCCGTGTGAACAACCTGTACGAGATTGTAGACAGCATCTCACACCAGCAGGGGGCGCATGCTCTCCGCGCGGGTGCGGACTTCCTGTACAACGACGACACCATCACTTTCCCCCGGTCCATTCGAGGCGCCTATACCTTCTCTTCGCTCGCGAATTTTCTGTCGGGTACCTACAACAACGCGGGCTTCACCCAGACCTTCGGCAATACAGTAATCCCCCAGACCAATCCCAATATCGGCTTCTACGCGCAGGACGAATGGAAGATTAGTTCGCGCCTGACCCTCAATCTCGGCGCACGCTACGACCTGCAATATCTAAAGTCCATCGCCACGGACACCAATAACTTCTCGCCGCGCGCCGGGTTCGCCTGGTCTCCCTTCGCATCGCGCCGCACCGTGGTACGCGGCAGCTTCGGACTGTTTTACGATCGCGTCCCACTTCGCGCACTGGCGAACGCGCTGCTGTCGAGCGGAAATACCACCAACATCACCAGCACCACCCAGGCCAGCGTGAGCCTTTCTCCCACGCAAACCGGGGCGCCGGTGTTCCCTAACATCCTCGCGTCGGTGCCCACGGGCGTACTGATCAACTTCACCACCATGAATCCGCACATGCAGAATGCCTACTCGGAGCAAGGCAGCTTTGAGATCGAGCAACAACTGGGGGCACACAGCACGTTGAGCCTGGGCTACCAGCATCTGCGCGGATTGCACCTGATAATTTCGGTGAACCAGAATGTGCCAACCTGCACGGCGTCGGGGAACAATAACGGATGCCGTCCCAATCCGACGTACGCAAATAACAGCCAGTACTCCTCGCTGGCGGATTCCCACTATGACGGGTTGCACGTGTCGTTCGTGCAGCGGCCGGTTCACTGGGGAAGTTTCCGCATTTCCTATACCTGGTCGAAGTCGCTCGACAACGTCGGCGAGTTCTTCTTCAGCTCGCCCATCAATCTCTACAACATCTGGCAGGACTATGGACGGTCCGACGACGACCAGCGGCATCGCGTGGTATTCGACGGAACGATTCATTCTTCGATGGGCAAGGCAGATACGGCGTGGCAGCGCCTCAGCCACGGTTTCCAGCTCTCCGGCATGCTGCAGTACTACTCAGCGCTGCCGCTAAATATCACCTCGGGTGTGACGACGCTTCAGGGCACGGCCGGCCGGCCGACGATGAACGGTGCGTTCATCGACCGCAATTCCGGGATCGGCAACGACTTTTTCAGCGTGAGCGCGCGAGTCAGCAGGAGCTTTGCGGTCACCGAGCGCGTGCGTGTCGAGGCGCTAGCCGAGGCCTTCAACACACTCAACCACCGTAACAATCTCACGCTCAACGGGGCGTTCGGCGCAGGCGCGTACCCCACCGCTCCCTCTTCTTCGTTCCGGCAGGTGACTGCGGTGAACGATCCGCGTGTGGCGCAGTTGGCGCTTCGAATCAAGTTCTAGCCGAGAGGTCCACAGTGAAGCCGCTTCTTTTTCAATTGATCGTCGCCGCGCATCTGGCGCCACTGGCGCCGGATGTGCCGCTGCGCGAACCGCAGATGGCGGCCAACCAATCGATGGTCGCGCTGGCGTTCGGCGCCCAAAACGGAATCTACTTCCGGGCATCGCATGACGAGGGGAAGACGTTCTCACCCGCTGTCAAGGTGGCCGAAGGAGAGATCGTCCCTCTGAGCCGCCATCGGGGTCCACGTATTGCTCTGCCCGGGAACACCATCGTGATCACGGCGGTGACCGGCAAGAAAGCCGCCGAGGGTACGCATGCGCACGGGCTGCCATCCGATGGCGACCTGCTGGCGTGGCGATCGACGGACGGCGGAAAGCACTGGTCGTCGGGAGTCGCGATTAATGATGTCCCCGGCGCACCGACTGAAGGATTGCATTCGCTGGCGAGCGACGGAAAGAACACGCTCTTCGCCATCTGGCTCGACAAGCGCAGTGGCAAGGGGACCAGGCTATACGGCGCCCGATCCACCGATGCCGGCGCCACATGGTCGAAGAACGTGCCGGTGTACGAATCCCCGGAAGGAACCATTTGCGAATGCTGCCACCCGTCGGTGGCGATTGATGCCGGCGGGCAGGTAGTGGTGATGTGGCGGAACTGGCTGGACGGGAATCGAGACATGTATCTGGCGCGATCCAGAGACGGTATGAACTTCTCCACGCCTGAGAAGCTGGGCACGGGCAGTTGGCCGCTGAATGCCTGCCCGATGGATGGCGGTGGGCTAGCAGTGTCCGGCGCCAACATCGTTACCGCCTGGCGGCGCGGTGAGGATGTGTTTCTGGCCGAGCCTGGCCGGGTCGAGAAACGCATCGGCGCTGGGAAGGACGTGGCGCTGGCAACTAGTGGAGACCGCACTTATGTGGCCTGGACCAAAGGCGTCGCCATCGAAAGCTGGAACGGCAGCAAGATCGAGGTCCTTGCCAAGACCGGCGCATTCCCTTCGCTGGTCAGCCTCCCTCACGGAGGCGTCCTGGCAGCGTGGGAGGCAGACGGCGGAATTCAGATTCGCCGCTTGCCGTAAGCAACTCAGTCGTGACCATGGAGGTTCTTTATGAGACAAAACGCGTTCTTCTTCGCATTCACCGCTCTCCTACTGACGGGAGTCGGCGCACGGGCGGCCGACCAGAAGGTGGCCATCCGATTTCTAGCTCAAGTAGGGACCGAGAAACTGGTTTGCGGTCAAACCTACAGCGGCATTGGCACCACCGGATCGAAGATCTCACCCCACGACTTCCGGTTTTACGTTCATGACCTTGCGTTGATCGACCAGTCGGGCAAGTCCGTTCCCGTTCAGCTTGAGCAGGATGGGAAGTGGCAGTTGGACGATGTGGCGCTGCTGGATTTCGAGAATGGCGCCGCGGGGTGCGTGAATGGCACGCCAGATCTCAACGATCAGGTGATCGGCCTCGTGCCGGCGGGTCGGTACACCGGGCTGAGTTTCACGCTCGGAGTTCCTTTCAACAAGAATCACACCGACCTGCCGACGCAGGCATCGCCGCTCAATCTCACGGCCCTCGCCTGGGTGTGGAACGCGGGACGCAAGTTCGCCCGGCTGGACTTTTCCAGCACCGGGTTGCCTCGCGGGTTCGCCATTCACCTGGGCAGCACAGGTTGCACGCCGAACGACACCAAAATCACGGTTCCCATGCAATGCAGCGAGCCCAATCGGCCCCACGTTTTATTGCCGGAATTCGATGTCCAGAGCGATATCGTCATCGCGGACCTGGCGGCGCTACTGAAGGATTCCAACGTGGACACGAATCAGGAGCATACGGCGTCAGGGTGCATGTCCAGCCCGGATGATTCCGATTGCGGACCTCTCTTTGCCAACCTCGGGTTACCGTTCGCCGGTAAGGCCGCCGGGAAACAGACCTTCTTCCGCAAAGGCGCGGGCGCGGTATCCCCGGCTTCGTCGAAGGCAGAAAACTAGGAGAGAATCATGCGGGCCTTCCTGGTCTCACTGTGGCTCTCAACCCTGGTCTGCCATGCCCATGACGCTCACGGGCGCTCCACCGCGCCGCCCGAGGCGCGGAGGCTGAAGAGTCCCCTCTCGGTATCCGCGGAGAACGCCGCGGCGGCGCGGCCATCTTACGAGCAGCTCTGCGCATCGTGCCACGGGGCCGACGGAAAAGCCAGGACTCCTGTGGCAGGCAAACTTCCAATGCGCCCGACCGACCTCGCTGGCTACCTGATGGAGTCGATGCGCGATGGCGAGATCTATTGGGTGATCGCCAACGGCATTGACCAACATATGCCGGCTTCGGGGCGCAGTTTGATGAAACGCAACGCTGGCAAATGGTGCAGTACGTTCGCCAGCTGCGCGCTCATCAAAGGGCGATCGAGAAGGAGAAGCTGGGGTCCTACGAATGGAATTTACCGCCCGGCTTTCCTCTGCCGAACGTACCGCACGATAATCCCATGACGCAGCAAAAGGTCGAGCTCGGCCGCTATCTCTTCTATGACACGCGGTTGTCTCTCAATCAGACACAATCCTGCGCCACCTGCCACCGGCAAGAGCGGGCGTTTACCGACGGTCGCGCGCGCGGGCGCGGGTCCACCGGCGAACTCCATCCGCGCGGGCCCATGAGCCTGGTGAACGTGGCGTACAGCCCTGCGCTGACCTGGGCCAATCCATTGGTGCGCACACTGGAAGCGCAGGCCTTGGTACCGATGTTCGGTGAAACTCCGGTGGAACTGGGGATGAGCGGCAAGGATGCAATCCTACTGGAGCGCCTGAAGGGCGATGCAGTCTATCGCAAGCTTTTCGCGAAGGCGTTTCCTTCGGAGGCCGACCCATTCTCGATTCACGCCATAACCCAAGCGATCGCCAGTTTCGAGAGAACCATTCTGTCGGGCGATTCGCCGTACGACCGGTATCGCCTGGGAGACGATCCCGCGGCGATCCCCGAGTCGGCAAAGCGCGGCGAGGCGCTCTTCTTCAGCGAACGGCTGGAGTGTTTCCATTGTCACGGAGGGTTCAACTTCACCGGCACCGTAGACTACCTGGATAAGGGTTTCGCGGAAGTGGAGTTTCACAATACCGGGCTGTACAACCTGAAGGGCAAGTTTTCGTACCCGTTGCCGAATCTGGGGCTCTACGAGTTCACGCATCAAGAAGAGGACATCGGCAAGTTCAAGGCGCCGACGCTTCGCAATATCGCGGTGACGGGACCCTACATGCACGATGGCAGCGTCAAGAGTCTGGAAGAAGTGGTGGACCACTATAGCTCCGGCGGCCGGACGGTTATGAGCGGCCCCAACGCAGGCGTTGGCGCGGAGAATCCGAACAAAAGCGAGTTCATCAAACGATTCGCACTCACCCCGCGGGAGAAAGCCGATCTCATCAGCTTCCTCAAGTCCCTGACCGATCAACGGCTCTTCACGGACCCAACGCTTTCCGATCCTCGCAAGGTGAATCTCACGCGAGCGGCGCCCGGCCGGCCGCGCTATGTGGTTCATGGTCAAGTGGCGAAGGTCTATCCCGAGGACGGCGCTGTTTCTCTTTACCATGCCGCCGTCGTCGGTTTGATTCCGGCCAGAAAGAGCCCCGAATCGACAGAGTTTCTGGTGTCCGACCGCGAACAACTCAGCCGGCTGAAGCCCGGACAGAGAATCACTGCGTCGGTCCGGCGCCAAGGCAGCGACTTCATTTTGGAGGAGATGAAAGGCGAACAATGACACCAGATCATGCGAATAGCTTACGGGTGATCGCGACTCTGCTGGCCCTAACAGGGGCTGCCCAGGCGAACGACCCCAGACCGCAGCCCACGCTGAAAGGCACGACCGATATTGCGCAATCGACCGTCCAATTGCGCGAGGCGGAGGAGAACTACCAGCGCGGCTTGCAGGCGGCCGACGGAATCGGCGTCACCCGAGACTACTTTGCGGCGGCCAGGTATTACCGAAAGGCGGCCGAGAAAGGACACGTAGGGGCCCAGTATAACCTGGCTTTTCTCTACGAGAACGGAAAGGGCGTCAAGCAGGACTTTGCCCAGGCGGCGCTGTGGTATCGCAAAGCCGCGGACCAGGGCGACCCGGAAGCTCAGAACAATCTCGGGACCCTCTATTCGACAGGACAGGGCGTGCCCCTCAATTTTGTGGAGGCTGTGCGCCTATACCGTCTGGCGGCAGCGCAGGAAGATCTGGAGGGCTTGACGAATCTCGCCTCCATGTACCTGATGGGCCGCGGCGTGGAGCGCGATCCCACACTGGCATTTCAGATGTTTACGAAGGCTGCTGACCGCGGCTATGCCGTAGCCCAGAACAATCTTGCGTTGATGTATGCCAATGGCGAAGGCGTAAAACGCGACTCCATCCGGGCCTATCTATGGCTCGACCTTGCGGCGGCAGAGATACCGAAGGCCGTACTGGTGAGGGACGCACTCGCCAAAACAATGACGCCTGCTCAACTCACGCAGGCCCACCAATTGGTCACTCAGAAACGAAAAGAGCTCTCAACAAAAGAGGGGAATGAACTATGATGACTCGACGAACCATGCTGGAACTGGCGACCCTGAGCGCGGCTGCTGCCGCGATGCAGGCCGCCGAACCGCCATTCTCAGTACCGGAACTTCCATACGCTTACGACGCGCTCGAGCCGTACATCGACGCGCAGACGATGCAGATTCATCACGACAAGCATCACCAGGCGTATGTGGACAACCTGAACAAGGCGATTGCCGGAGACGCAGCGCTTTCCAAATTGACAGTGGACGAATTGTTGGAACGCCTGAACACCCTGCCCGCCAATGTGCGCACCGCCGTGCGCAACCAGGGCGGTGGGCACGCCAATCACACTCTCTTCTGGCAAACGCTCTGCCCCGCATCCAAGAGCGGAAAGCCGAGCGGTAAGTTGGCCGCCGCCATCACGCAAAACTTCGGCGGCCAGGATAAGCTTGAGGACCAGCTCCGCGCCGCCGCCACCAGCGTGTTCGGAAGCGGCTGGGCATGGCTCTCGCTCGATCCGGCGAGCAAACTGGTGCTCGATACCGCGCCCAATCAGGACAGCCCTTTGCTGACACAACGCACCCCGTTGCTAGGCATCGACGTTTGGGAGCACGCCTACTATCTCAAGTATCAGAACCGTCGCGCCGACTATCTGGCCGCGATCCTGCACGTCATTAATTGGGATTTCGTGTCCCAGCGCTATTCGGAACTGGCGCGGTGAAAGGAGCGGAATATCCTATGTCACACACTTACCTAAGGTTTGCGGTTGTCTGCTGCCTGATCTCGGCGGCAGCCGGGATCTTTGCGCAATCGGCAAGCGGCGAAACAGGGGACGAGCAAAAGGCCAGGATCGCGCGGCTCGGTGACGCGGTCCTGGCCCCATGCTGCTATACGGAGCCGGTATCCAGACATCAGAGTGAAATCGCGCTCAAAATGCGGATGGAGATCGCCCGTTGGGTGTCGGCCGGCAGGACCGACCAGGAGATCCTGGGCGACTACGTGCAGCAGTACGGCAGCAAGATACTCGTGGATCCTAGGACGATACCGCGGGGATGGACTCCCTTCCTTCCGTGGCTGGTCTTGATTCTGGGAGTATTTCTGGTCCTTTGGCTGCTTAACCGTTGGCAGAGGAAACCGGTTCCGGATGCGATGCTATCAACCGAGCCCGCTTTCGCTGGACTGCCAGATTTCGATGTAGACGAATAACGGGAGGGATGCAATGAAACGGTCGGCTCTGGCTGGAGTCGTGACGCTATTCGTGCTCACCGCGGGATGCCAGTCCAAGACCAAGCAGTACAGTCTGCGGGGTCAAGTGCTGGCTAAGAACGAAGCTGCCAATGAGCTGACAGTGAAGCATGAAGACATTCCCGGTTTCATGCCGGCTATGACCATGCCATACAAGGTCAGGAATTCCGCGGCGGTGCATGAGGTGCAGCCGGGGGATCTGATCGCGGCCGACTTGATTACCGCAAACCAGGGAAAAGATTATTGGTTGGAGGACATTCGCATCCTCGACGAGAGCGGCCGTAAGACCGCCAAGCCGGCGGTGACTCGGCATGCCCTCCAGGTGGGAGAATCGGTGCCCGATTTGCAGTTGGTCAATCAGGACGGAAAGCATTTCAGCCTGAGCGACTTCAAGGGGAAGGCAGTGCTGGTTACGTTCATTTATACTCGCTGCCCGATGCCGGCCTTCTGCCCTCGTCTGAGCAGTCAATTCTCCAAAATCCACGAGGCACTCGCCAAGACGCCCGGCGATTACGAGAAGACCCACCTTCTGACGATCAGCTTCGATCCGAAATACGACACCCCGTCGGTGCTGCGCAAGTACGGCTTGGCGTATCTCGATAACCATGCCGAGGGGTTCTCGCATTGGGACTTCGCATCCGCCGATCCCGCCGAGATGCGCAAGATCGCCGACGCATTCGGGCTGGAGTATTTCGAGGAAGACAGCCAGATTTCGCACTCGATGGATATCGTCCTCATTGCGCCCGGCGGAATTGTGGCCAGGTATTGGGCTACCGAATGGACGACGGCCGAGTTGGAGGAGGCACTTCGCCAGGCAGCGAAGGCGGCTCCCTCTCATACTTCGACAGGCCGGCTCGGGGTGAAGAGATGACCGGTGACGCGCGGAGGACCGGGATGGTCTGCATGCTTGGAGCGTTGTGTTGGATGTTCGCGGGATGCGGCGGCACCCAGCACGGCCAGGAACTCTTCGATCTGCATTGCGCGGATTGTCACTCGGAAGCCAATCCCGACCTCAAGAAGCAGCCCCCCAAACTGGAGGGCCTCTTTCGTTCCAAGACGCTGCCCAGCGGCGCTCCGGCAACCGACCAACAACTCCGCAAAACCATTGTCGAGGGCCTTGGGACCATGCCGGCTTTTGACCGGCGCCTCTCCGAGAATGATGTCAACGATCTGATTCAGTACCTTCACACGCTGAAATGAAAGCGGGCGGACCGCTCCGATTTGTTAGTCGAAGCCGGCGCGCAGGTCGGCGGCCGGACACAAGGGATAAGCTTGGAGCATCCCTGCGACTAACCGAGCGGGTCTCAGCCGATCTGAGCTTCGAAGCGTTTAACATTCTGAACCACGCCAATTTTGGGAGCCAGATGCCGACGGTCGGCAATAGCCTTTTCGGTTTATCGACGCAGATGCTGAATCAGGGACTGGGCGGTTTGAATGCTCTCTATCAGATCGGCGGGCCGCGCTCGCTTCCAATTGGCGCCAAGCTGCGGTGCTAGGATCAGGCGCCCTCTTCGGGTTTCACGGGACATGGCCGTGTATTGACGGGCGCCCGTCGTGGAGCAAATCTCCCTTTGGGCGCCAGTCGTTCGCTGAAGTCCGACCTGATGAGCAACTGGCCGGCCTGAAGTCTGATCGTTTGGGCCCGGCAATACCGGTTTGTCGCCCGCTCGGACGATTTTCAGCCCGGTCATGCGATTGTTCTTCAGCGACGGACGACACGTAGCTTACAATCCGAAATTAGTCCCTCGTGCCCTTCGCCTCATGGATGATCGGGACATGCTGAACGCTCCGTTGAAAGCCGTGTTGCGAACCCAAATGCCATCATCCCGTGGTCTCCTGCTGGCCTTGATCTCCTTAATTGTCTCGACTGGTCCTGCCCGGGCGTGGGGCTGCGCCGGGCACCATATCGTCGCGATGATTGCCAAGCAGCATCTCACCGCCCGAGCTCTGGCGAAAGTAACCTTGCTGCTCGAATCTCAGCCGATCGATGCAGGGCTTGCCCGCTATTGCAAGGACGGATCAGCCGACTCGTTCGTCAGTTCGGCGACGTGGGCGGACGACGTGAAGAGGGCGGAGGGGACCGGAACATGGCACTATATCGACATTCCACTTGGCCTCACCCGAGGAGATTTGACCCCCTACTGCGAATCCGTAGGCCCTCTTCCAGACGGAAATAGAAGCGGATGTATCCTCAGCGCTATCCGCGATCAGCTAGACGTTCTCCAAAGCGGAACATCTGTAGAGCGAGCGCGTGCGCTCCGCTACCTCATTCACCTAGTCGGCGATCTCCATCAGCCGTTGCACGCAAGCGACAACGGAGATCGCGGAGGGAATTGCGTGCCGCTACACTTCGGTCCAACCTCGATAGCCACAAACCTGCACGCCCTCTGGGATTCCGGTATTCTCGAAGGCTTTCTTTCGGAGAACCATCTGACCGAGGAGGACTTCGCTCGACAATTGGACAATCGCCATCGTGGCAAATTCCAAGAATGGAGCAGCAAGAACCTCGATGTCGAGAGCTGGGCATGGGAGGCTCACAGAATCGCTGCCCAGGTCACATACCGTGAACTTCGTCCACGAGTCCCAATTGAACCACCTCACGCTACGGAGGACTGTTCCGCCGAGTCGGCGAAAGTCCGGGCCCTCAACATCGTAATCGGCAAGGACTATGAAAAGGCGGCAATGAAGAGCATTGACCCACTATTGACCCAAGCCGGTTATCGCCTTGCGGCAATGCTAAACAAGGTATGGCGATGACCCGGATTGCCAGTATCGTGCTGATGCTCGCCGTGGCTATTGGCGCCATCTCCGATCCCACGCGGACTCTCGCTCAGCAGCAGTCGCGGCCGGCGCCACGCGGGATACTGTTCTTAGGGCGGGTCGAATCGGTCGATCCCGGCCGGAAAGTGGTCACTGTAAAGCACCCTAAGATCCCTGGATACGCCGATACCGGGACAGGGGAGTATTCGACTGATACAGACGACGATCTCAAGCGATTGCAGCCCGGCGATGACATACGGGCGACCGTTTACCCGAATGATCTGACCCTTCATAAGATCCAGATCGCGTACCGTCGTCCCGCCGGAAAAGGGAAGATGCCGGAGTAGCCGCCCCGATCCTCATTAGTCGGCCGTCTGCCCCCGCGGTGTTCTGGCCGCGAATGCTCCCAAGCAGACCATCAGATCGCTCGGGTGCAAGGAGAAGCCGGCGAACGTTACAGATCCAGAGCATCCTTGCTCCCGCGGCTCAATAAGAACCAGATCACTACCGGTCCTCCCAAGAGCGCCAACGTAGCGTCCAGATGTGGAGGTTCGCCCTTCCAGGGAAAGTGGACAATCAAGTCGGCTGCCAATGACAGGCTAGGTCCCAGTAGGACAACAGCCGGCAACAGTTCACGATGATTTGAAGTCCTGAGCAATGCGCGGCTGAACTGAGCGACGACGATAGCTTAGACGACAACGGGAAATCATCATAGCTTTCGGCCGAGGAGCCGAGTACGGATTGGGGAGGTTAGTAGGGCAGGTCGAGCACTCGAGTCGAAGCCCCATGCAGGCTTCCGCTCCGTTCAAACCGGTACGGGCACGGTGGTGTGCGGAATACGCAGCTCTACGATGGTGGTTTCCGGTTGGAACTCGATGTGCAAATTGGAGGCTCCGCCGTAACAAATCTCTAGTCGGCGCCGGACATTCTGCAAACCCACGCCCGCCCCGAGCGAAGCCGGAGCGTGGGGTGCTCCGCTGTTTTCAACGGTAATACGCAATCCATCCTCCTCATGCGTGGCTGCAATGCGTACGAAGCCGGGTTCGAGCCGCTGTGCCACGCCGTGCTTAATGGCGTTTTCCACTAGGGGTTGGATGGACAGCACCGGGATGGACACCGGCAGCACTGCGTCGTCCAGCAGGATTTGTACGGCAAGGCGCTCGCCCAGACGGCTCTTCTCCACTTCCAAGTAGGCGCGGACGATCTGCATCTCTTCAGCCAGGGTGACGAACGTCTTGTTGGTCTGCATACGTTTCGATCACTTCGCGAACCCGTTTCCCCAACACGGCCCGCACAAGAATATTGGCGTCAAGGACCAGCGCCTTACCTGGCGTTCCGCTTCGTTTCGCGGGCCGCACGTCGAATCCCCTTGTACTCCTCCAGCAGTTCGTCTTCGCTGACACCCCAGGATGCGATCATTGCGTCCAAGTCTTTAGCGGCCGCGTGCATCGCCTCCAGTTCGGCCTTCCGGTTTCGTTTCTGCGCGGGGATATAGAACCCCAAAGTCTTGCCGTGGCGCATGATCGCTAGCGGCGTACCGGATTCAAGATAGCCCGCTAGCTTTTCCCTGAATTCTCGCACGCCGATTTTGACCGTCTCCATATTGTGTACTCACTGTACACATTCTAGCAGGAACGCACGAAAATTGTCTCTCGTGAGATCCAAGGTTCCTGGAGTCATGGCTGCTACCGAGCCACATCGTGCACGTACAGTACACTGAAGTTGACGCCATGGTTCCCGAGCAAGAGCAAGCCGCCATACCTGTTGTCGTGGAAGCCGAGCCGCTGGAAGAACTGCCGGTTCTGACAGTCCGCGACACCGTCATCTTCCCCGGAGCGATGCTGCCGATTACGGTGGGAAGGCCTGCTTCCGTGGCGCTGGTGAATTCCCTGGGCGAGAACCGGCAGCTCGCCGTGATATCGCAGCTCGACGCGCGCGTCGATACCCCCCGCCCCGAAGATCTCTACCAGGTCGGGACCGTGTGCCTGATGCACAAAGCCATCCGCGTCCCGAGAGACAACCTGCTGCTCTTCTGCGAGGGCATCGCGCGCATCCGCACGCGCCAGTTCACAGCCACCGATCCGTTCCTGCGCGCGCGCGTGGAGCGCATCGCCGGGCTCGAGCCGGAGATCACTCCCGAAATGGAAGCGCTGCGGCGCAACGTGGTCAGCCTGTTCCAGCAGATTGTGTCCGCCTCGCCGAACCTCTCCGACGATCTTTCGTCCACCGCCGAGGGCATCAGCGAGGCGGGTACGTTGGCCGACTTCGTGGCCGGCAATCTTCCCTCCTTGAGCCCTGTGGATCGCCAGCACCTGCTCGAACAGCCGGACGGCCGCGTGCGGCTGAACGAGATCAACCGCCACCTGGCGCGCGAGCTGGAATTGCTGGAACTGCGCGGCCGCATCCAATCGCAGGTGCAGGGGCAACTCTCCCAGAGCCAGCGCGAATTCTACCTGCGCGAGCAACTCAAGGCCATTCAGAAGGAGCTGGGCGAGACCGAAGAGCCCGGCCGCGATATCGAGGACCTCAAGCAAAAGCTGGAAGCCGCCGGCATGCCCGAGGAAGTCAAGACCGAAGCCATGCGCGAGCTGAACCGGCTGTCCCACATCTCGACTGCCTCGCCGGAATACGGCGTGGCGCGCACTTACCTGGAATGGATGGCGAACCTGCCCTGGAGCGTTTCTTCCGGTTCGCAGGTGGACGTGAAGCGCGCGGCCGAGATTCTGGACGAAGACCATTACGACCTGGAAAAGGTCAAGGACCGCATCCTGGACTACCTGGCGGTGCTGCAACTGCGCCCCGTGCTGAAAGGGCCGATCCTGTGCTTCGTGGGACCTCCGGGCGTCGGCAAAACGTCTCTGGGCAAGTCCATCGCCCGCGCGCTCGGCCGCAAGTTCGCGCGCGTTTCCATGGGCGGGATGCACGACGAGGCCGAAATTCGCGGCCATCGGCGAACCTACATCGGCGCGCTGCCCGGACAGATCATTCAGGCGCTGCGGCGCGCGGGGACCAACGATCCGGTCTTCATGCTGGACGAAGTCGACAAGCTCGGCCGCGACTTTCGCGGCGACCCGGCATCCGCGCTGCTCGAGGTGCTGGACCCCGAGCAGAACTACACCTTCCGCGACAACTATCTTGACGTCCCGTTCGACCTCTCGAAGGTCCTGTTCATCACCACCGCCAATGTGCTCGACCCGGTCCCCGACGCGCTACGCGACCGCATGGAGATCATCTCACTCGAAGGCTACACCGAGCAGGAGAAAGTGATGATCGCGTTCCGCTACCTGGTCCCGCGCCAGACCCGGGAAAACGGCCTGGAGCCGGAAAGCGACATCGTGTTCGCCGACGAAGCCGTCCGCTTCCTGATCCGCCGCTATACGCGCGAGGCGGGCGTGCGCAACCTGGAGCGCGAAATCGGCACCATCTGCCGCAAGCAGGCCCGGCGCATCGCCGAAGGCACGCGCGAAAAGACTGTAGTGACGCCGGAACTGGTGGAAAAACACCTGGGCGCGCCCCGCTTTCGAACCGACACGGAAGTGGCGGAGCGAACGCGGCGGCCAGGCGTGGTGGTGGGGCTTGCCTGGACGCCCGTGGGCGGCGATGTCTTGTTCGTCGAAGCCGGACGCATGCCGGGCGGCAGCAAAGGTCTGATCATGACCGGCCAGCTCGGCCCGGTGATGCAGGAATCGGTGCAGGCGGCGCTGACGTGGGTCCGTGGCAATGCCGGTAAGTACGGGATCGACCCGGAATTGTTCAAGTCGCACGACATCCACATCCACGTGCCCGCCGGCGCGATCCCCAAGGACGGGCCTTCAGCCGGCATCACCATGGGCGCGGCGCTGGTCTCCATGCTCACCAACCGGCACGTGCGGCCTAACCTGGCGATGACCGGCGAGATTACGCTGACCGGCCAGGTGCTGCCTGTAGGCGGAATCAAGGAGAAGGTGCTGGCCGCGAAACGGAGCGGCGTCCGCGAAGTGATCTTGCCCTTCGAGAACGAGGTCAATGTGCGGGAGGACCTGAAGAGCGAGCAGATCGGCGAGATGAAAATCCACTACGTGAAAGCCATGGAAGAAGTGGTGGATCTGGCGTTGGAAGCAGCGTAGCGCTCGCTCTACACCACTAACTGCGGCAGCAATTCTCCAGCCGGTCCGCGCAAGGCGCAATCCACAATAGCAGTCGCGGCAGTCTCCTCGGTGTTGATCTCGACCACTTTCGCGCCGGCCTTCTTGGCATAGGGAACCAGACTGGCCGCCGGGACAACCACCGCGGACGTGCCGATCACCAGGAACACCTGCGCGGACGATGCGGCGTGCTCGGCCTCTTTCATCATTCCATCGGGGAGCGGCTCGCCGAACCAAACCACGCCCGGCCTTGCCAGTCCGCCGCAGGCGCAGTGCGGCGGAATCTTGGGCAGCGGGACGCGCCGGTCGGGCCAGTTCGAGCCACACGCCGTGCATTTCATGCGCCAGATGTCGCCGTGCAGCCTGAGGATCTTACCGCTGCCGGCGCGGTCGTGCAGTCCGTCCACGTTTTGCGTGATCAGGGTGAAGCGCGGCTTGCGCTTCTCCAGTTCGACGAGGGCGCGGTGCCCCGGGTTGGGCAAGGCTTTGGCGATTAACTCGCGCCGCCAGTTGTACCATTCCCAGACCAGGCGCGGATCTTTGGCGAAGGCTTCCGGCGTGGCCAGTTCCTCGGGCTTGTAGTTCTTCCAGAGACCGCCGGCGCCTCGGAAGGTCGGAACGCCGCTTTCCGCCGAGATGCCCGCGCCGGTCAAAATGGCCACGGAAGTTGCCTCTGCCAGCCATTCTCGAGCCTGTTCCAGGTCTCCCATTGTGCTCAGTTTACAGCAAGGCTGTCAGGGCTTCGCGCACGCGGGCCACTATGGATGCAACCTCCGGCCGGTCCACGCGAATCACCGCCGCGCGCTCGCCTGTCGGGCGCCATCGATGAAACATGCGCAAAGTGGGAAACCCGGCGAAGATGCTGACTAGCGGGACACCGGTCGCGGCAGCCACGTGCTGGCCGGCGGAATCGTAACCCACATAGAGCCGGCTGGCGGCGATGATGGCGGCGAAACCTGCAAAGGAGCCTTCCCAGAACGTGGCCTTGACGCCCGAGCGTTCCGCTGCGCGCAGCACGCGCTCGGCCTCTTCACCGCCGGCGCCTTTGTCGATGCAAATCTCCGCGCCCGTTTCCGCCAACCTCGCCAGCAGTTGCTCCTCGAACGGATCCGGCAAACGCTTGACGGGATTCTCGCCGACTCCAAAGCTGACTGCGATTCCCTCGCGATGCGCGGGCGCATTCGGCAGGACGACGTAGGGCTTGGCCCCGGCGATGCCGAAGGTCTGTTCAGCCCAACTCGCGGCCAGTTGCGGCAGCGAGGCGTCTGCCGAACCGCCGTACCCGCGGCTTTCGAACAGATGGTAGCGTTCCTCGGGACAGATGGGCAGCAGGCCTAGCTGTGTCAGGCGCGAATCGGAGTCTATGGTGATCGCGTCTGGGGCCGCCAGCAGCGATTCTAGTTCGCGACGGACCGCGAGGCGCTGGCGGAGAGAGCCTCGGCGGTAAGCCACCTCTGCATGAGCGATGCGTGGGTCGGCAGCGAAGAGCTCATAGTTCTTGGACGGACCCACGAATATGATTTGCGCGCGCGGAAAGCGCTGTTTGGCGGCATCCAGCAGCACGCTGGTGACGGCCACGTCCGCGCCTAGAGTGACGCGGGAGAGCACAAAGACAGTCCGCGGTTCGATCGCGATCGTGCGAGGCTTTCGTACGCGCCGGTAACGGGCGGGATCGGCGCCGGGAATGACGGGCGCGAAGAGGTCGGCGTAGATCTCGCACAGGGTCGGCTCGAAGCGGTCGGCCAGTCCTTCCGCGAGAATCCCAAACAGAGCCTGACCGGATTTGTCTTCCAGCAGCGCGGGCGGCAGCTTAGCGGGGGCTTCGCCGCGGATGCAGCGCTCCAGCAGATCCCGCGCGATCTCGCTACACGAAGTACTTGTCAATCAGAATCCCCAGCTTCTTGCGAGTAGCCTCCGGAACCAGCTTGCGATCGGTGATGATGGCATGGGAGAGCGCCGAACCGCACTTGCACGCGCGTTCGCCGGGCATGCTGGCGACCGATGCAGCCACCACCCTACAGGCGTTTTCGGCGTTTTTCGTAAGCGTAGCGATAATGTCGGCGACAGTGACGGCGTCGTGATGGGGATGCCAGCAATCATAGTCGGTCACCATGGCGACGGTCACGTAGCAGATCTCCGCCTCGCGCGCCAGCCTGGCCTCCTGCAGGTTGGTCATTCCGATCACGTCCATGCCCCAGCTTCGGTATACGTTGGATTCGGCTTTGGTGGAAAAGGCCGGGCCTTCCATGCAGAGATAGGTGCCGCCTTGCCTGGCATTGACCCCAGCGGCGCGGCACGCGCCGGCTACCACTTCCGCCAGTTGCGGGCAGATGGGATCGGCGAAGCTGATGTGCGCTACCAGTCCTTCCCCGAAAAAAGTGGAAATGCGGCCGCGCGTGCGGTCGAAGAATTGGTCGGGGATGACGAAATCGAGCGGCCGGTGCTCCTCCTTGAGCGAACCGACGGCGCTAAGGGAGATGATGCGCTCCACTCCCAGCGATTTCATGCCATAGATATTGGCGCGGAAATTCAGTTCCGAGGGCGACAGGCGATGCCCGCGGCCATGGCGAGCGAGGAAAGCGACTTGCCGCCCGGCCAGCGTTCCTACGATGTAACGATCCGACGGGCTGCCGAACTGCGTCTGGATCTCTGCCTCTTCCATGGCTTCGAAGCCCGGCATCGAGTAGAGGCCGCTCCCTCCGATGATTCCGATTTGCGCTTTCAATTTCCGCTCTCCTGAATGAGTTCCAACAAGACGCCTCCGGCGGAGGCCGGGTGCACAAAAACGTAGACGTGGCCGCCCGCGCCCTGGCGCGGCTCGTTGAGCAGGCGGACGCCAGAGGCGCGCAATCGCTCGACTGTGGCGTTGAGATCCGGGACGCGCAGTGCCACGTGGTGCAAGCCAGGGCCGCGCTTTTGAAGGAATTTTCCAACGGGAGAATCCTGCGCCGAAGGTTCCAGCAGCTCGATCCGGGAATCGCCCGCCGGAAGCATCGCGACATTCACATTCTCGGTGGCGACTGTTTCGCGGTGCGCAACCGTGAGCCCGATTGATTCGTAGAATGCCAGGGCCGCGTCTACCGAATTCACGGCGATGCCAAGATGATCGATGACCGTAGCACCGGCGATCTTGTCGCCCGCGGAGCCGCGGTGGCCGGCGCCACTTAGCGCTTCGAGCAAAGCATCGACGCCTTCGCCGGTGGTGGCGATTGTCTTGACGATCGCCGGCTTGCGCCCGTCGGTCAGGCTCAGCATGGAACGTAATTCTTGCTCGACCTGGGCGGCGCCGGGATGATCGGCCTTGTTGATGGCGAAGATGTCGGCGATTTCCATGATGCCGGCTTTGATCGTCTGGACGTCATCGCCCATACCGGGGACCAGCACCACCACCGTGACCTGTGCCAGGCGGGCGATCGCGATTTCATCCTGCCCCACGCCCACCGTTTCAATGACGACGTAGTCTTTGCCGGCGGCGTCCATCAGGGTCACCAGGTCCGCGGTAGCCCGCGCCAGCCCGCCGGTGGCGCCACGGGTGGCCATGGAGCGAATGAAGATTCCGGGGTCGGCGTGGTGCTGCTGCATGCGGATGCGATCACCCAAAATGGCGCCGCCGGTGATGCGGCTGGTGGGATCGATGGCAAGGATGGCGACAGTTTTCCCCAGGCGCCGTAAGGAGGCGGCCAGCGCGTCCACCAGGGTGCTCTTGCCGGCCCCCGGCGGTCCGGTAATCCCGATCACTCTGGCGTGGCCGGCAAAAGATGCGAGCTCCCGCAATATCTCCAGCGCTTGAGGATCGCGATTCTCGATTCCGGTGGCGGCCCGGGCCAGCGCGCGCGCGTCGCCTTCGCGAATCTTGCGGGTCCACTCGTTCATCAACTTTTGAGAAGCTGCCGCGCGATCACCAGCCGCTGAATTTCGCTGGTTCCTTCGCCGATGGTGCACAGCTTCACGTCGCGGTAGAACTTTTCGACCGGGTAGTCTTTGGTGAAGCCGTAGCCGCCGTGAATCTGAACGGCCTCGTTCGCGATGCGCACGGCGGCTTCCGAGGCGAAGAGCTTGGCCATAGCTGATTCGCGGGTAACGCGCTGGTCGTGGTCCAGCATCCACGCGGCGCGGTAATTCAGCAGGCGCGCGGCATCCAGGTCGACGGCCATGTCCACCAGCTTGTGCTGAATAGCCTGGAACTCCGAAATGGGGCGGCCGAATTGCTTGCGCTGCTTGGAATAGCGCAGCGCGGCGTCGTAGGCACCCTGGGCCATCCCGATGGAGAGCGCGGCGATTGAAACACGTCCGCCGTCCAGAACCTTCAGGCTGTCCACGAAACCATGGTTGAGCTTGCCCAACAGTTGCGACGGCGCCAGCCGGCAATTCTCGAAAATCACCTCGCCCGTGGCGCTGGCGCGCAGGCCGAGCTTGTTTTCCTTCTTTCCCATGCGAAAACCGGCGGCGCCCTTTTCGACCAAAAACGCCGAGATGCCGTGCTGCGCCGCCGCGCGATCGGTCACCGCCATCGCCACGCACACATCCGCGTAATGGGCGTTGGTAGTGAACGTCTTCGAGCCGTTCAACAACCAGCACCCGTTCGAGAGCTCGGCGTGAGTGCGCGTTCCCGCGGCGTCCGAGCCGGCCTCCGGCTCGGTCAGCGACCAGCAGCCGATCCACTCGCCCGACGCCAGCTTGGGAAGATAGAACTGGAGCTGCTCGTCGTTGCCCATTTTGAAAATGTGGTTCGAGCAGAGCGACGTGTGCGCCGCGACGATAATGCCCACCGAGCCATCCACGCGCGACAGTTCTTCGATGATGATCGAATACTCGATGTAACCTAAGCCCGCCCCACCCAGTTCCTCGGGAAAGATGGCGCCCATGTAGCCCAGTTGGCCGAGCTTGCGAATCACCTCGAGCGGGAAGACCTGGTCTTCATCCCATTCCATGACGTGCGGCGCGATCTCGCCCTCGGCGAATTCGCGGACCAGCTTGCGGAGTTGAATCTGTTCTGGAGTGTATTCGAATTCCACGGTAATGATGCTCTAAACGATTTCTTCCTGGACCGGATCCCAGCGGACCGCGCGCTGCTGGCGGTAACTCTCCACCGCCATGCGGCAGGCCATGGCCACGCGGTATCCGAGTTCAAATGGGCAGTTTGGTTCGCGGCCGGTGCGGATGGCGTCGAGGAAGTTCTGCATGTGGGCCCGCGGATCGGTGCGCGTGACGCCCAGCATCTCGTTGCCGTCCGGCCGGTTCTTCTTCTCGGGGGTGTAGCGGATGGTTTGCGGAGTTCGCGAAATCGTTCCGGACGTACCGAGGACATCTTCGGTTACGCTCAGCCGCTCGTTGCCGAAACCGGAGTCCCAGGTGTACAGGATCTCCTCCTCGTGCTCCATCGCGACGCTCATCGTGTCGGGCACTTCGCGGCCGTCCTTCCACAGGTAGATGCCGCCGGTCATGGTGACGGACCGCGGAGTCCGCAGCCCCATGGCCTTGTACCAGAAGGCAAGCTGGTGGGACATGTTCTCGAACATACCGCCGCCGGAGTAATCCCAGAAGTAGCGCCAGTTGACAAAGCGATGGGCGTCGAACGGGCGCGGCGGAGCACCGCCCAGGAATGCTTCCCACGCGATGTTCTCCGGAGTCATGTCCGGAAAGACGGGCCGGGCCCACTGCGGCTTGCCATGCGGTGTGTTGCGGTACATGCGGGCCTGGATGAAGGTGATCTTGCCCATCAGTTCGGGCTTCAGGAAACTGGCGGCATCCGCGGCATGTCCGCTCGAGGTGAATTGGTGGCCCACCTGGACAACGCGCTGTTTGCCGGCGTGCAGGTGTGCGGCGCGCATCCGCTTGGCGTGTTCCACCGTGAACGCCAGCGTCTTTTCCTGGTAGACGTGCTTGCCAGCGCCCAGCGCAGTCGTGAAATGCTCGCAGTGGAGGTGGGGCGGCGTGGCGATCACCAGCGCATCGATAGATGGGTCATCCAGCAGCCGGCGATAGTCAAGATAGGTCTGCGCGCCTGCGGCGATGGTTCGCGCCTCCTCGAGCCGGCGGGCGTACACATCGGCGACGCCAACGCATTCGGTGTTGGGGCAGGCCTGGGCTTCACGCAGAAGCTCCACACCCCGCGCGCCGGCGCCGATGATGCCGAAACGAACCCGGTCGTTTGCCCCGAGCACCCTGCCCGTAGCCAGCGTTCCCGCCAGCCCTGTGGCGACCTTACCAATGAAATTGCGGCGCGATTGCATGAAAGACGAACGGCTCCCGTGGAAAGCAGGTTCCGGTTCGGAAGACTAAAACGATTATAGCTGAAGGGTTTGAGCGGCGTTGGCTCTCGGTTAGACGAGCACGAATCGGTAAGCGGAGTGCCGGAGTTCCCCACCCACATCTGGAGAGCTCAACTACCCCAAGTATCGGGTAGGAACCTCGAAAATACCCGCATAATGTACGGACAATACACTCTGAATTCCCGTTGTCAAATGGTCTGTCAAGACATAGGCTTGGGGAAGAGAGCAGGAAATCGGGACGATTGCTGGAAGCACTCGCCCCAACGAGGCGCCGAAGGATAACAGGAAATGGTTAACCAAAGAGGTCTAGATAAGGGCGCAAAAAGACAGTAGGATTTCCTATGCATAGCGTGACCACGGTCGACACATTCCACGGCCCTGAAGTGAGCGAGGACGTATACGTGTACAACTCACGGGTCGCCGCCTCCCCGCCGTTCCCGGAGGAAGCCCCCACCGACGAGGGCAATCCTTTGCGTGGCGCTATCACAGGCATGGTCTTGGGCGCCGGGATGTGGGCTGCCCTGATCTACGGGGCCATGCGCATTTTCAAACCGTAAAGTCGGCGCATTTGCCCTTCCGCCCCTCTGGATTTCGTCCCTCGAACGTTCGCGATACCGTCGGTCATTTTCCATCTACCCATTCGGCACTTCCACAGTTAGCGGCCGCGAAGCCTTGCGGCCCTTTTTGCCCGTAACCGTCAGAGTATAAGTTGTGGTCTTATCCGGAGCCACGAAGAACTGGCCGTATGGCGCGGAATCTTCCAGCGTCGAGAACACCGGTGGATCGATGCTCACCTCTCGCGCGTTCTCGAACGAATAGGCCAACGTAAAGATGTGGCGGCCCTTCTCCACCGTGTGCTTGACAATCTGAAACGCCAGGATTTTGGGCCTTGTAGCGGCGTCGGGTTTTATCTCTATCGAGAAAGATTCCGAGACGGTCCGCCCATCGTTGCCTTCCGCTGTCAGGGTGTAGCGCGTGTCGTGCTCCGGCGTAACTTCCACACACCGGTTGAAAGAGACCGACACGCCTTCGACCGCCGGCTCGATGCGCATCGACCGCGCGTTCATCACGCCGTAGCAGATCAGCGTGCTGTGGTCCTCGGTCACCACCCCGTCCCGCGCGTAGAACTGCAGAATCTTGACGGCGCTGCCGCCGTAAGTGGCGTCGAACTTGGTTTTGGCCGCCGGCTCTTCTTGCCGCGCAGGCCAGCGCCGGTTGGCGGCGTACCGCCCCACGAGAACCCACAGCAGATAGGCCGCAGCGATGACCCCGGCGACCCGCAAAGGGATCTCTGCGAGTTTCACCAGCCTCCAGATCGTCCGCATGAGGCTACCCCGCCGACGACCAGGATAGCAAACCTTTGTTAACTAAATAACATCTTGCGAGACTGCGCCGTCCGATGCTACTTTTCCTATAACGTTCCTTTCTACTTAAGGATTGGGCCCGTCTGCGGCGACATCCGGCGGGCCCTCCCGGCTTCTCCCGACCTTCCCCTTTACAGCGCACCGCGGTTTTTCATAATCTCGAACAATGTCGTCTTTTGCCACAGCAGCCCTCCGCAGGCGCTTTCGCAGTCAGCGCATCTCGCAGTTCACCGAGTCGGTGATTCGTGAAATGACCCGCCTGGCCATGAACAAAGGAGCGATCAACCTGGCCCAGGGGTTTCCCGACTTCCCGGCTCCGGAACTCCTCAAGCAGGCCGCTGCGGATGCGGTTGCCGATGACATCAACCAGTACGCCATCACCTGGGGCGCCAAGCCTTTCCGCGACGCCATCACCGCGAAGTACCAGCGCACATACGGCATGGATTTCGACCCGGAGCGCGAGATCACGGTGTGCTGCGGCGCCACCGAGGGGATGGCGGCCTCATTTCTGGCAGTGCTCGACCCGGGCGATGAGGTGGTGCTGTTCGAGCCCTTCTACGAGAACTACGGACCCGATACGCAGCTATGCGGCGCGCAGCCGCGGTACGTCAAGCTGCACGCGCCGGACTGGCAATTCGATCCCGACGAGTTGCGCCGCGCCTTCACGCCGCGCACCAAGGCCATCGTATTGAACACCCCCAACAATCCCACCGGAAAGGTATTCACGCGCACCGAACTGGAGACCATCGCCGCGCTTTGCCGCGAGTTCGATGCCCTCGCGATCACCGACGAGATCTACGAGCACATCGTCTACGACGGCGCCGTGCACGTCCCGATCTCTTCGCTGCCCGGCATGAAGCAACGCTCCATCCTGGTCAACAGCATGAGCAAGACCTATTCCGTGACCGGGTGGCGGGTCGGCTGGGTGCTCGCGCCGCCCGACCTCACCGACTCGATTCGCAAGGTGCACGACTTTCTCACCGTGGGCGCCGCAGCCCCGCTCCAACAGGCCGGCGTGCGAGCCTTGGCGCTGGGTGATGAGTATTACCACGATCTGGCTCGCGGTTACGCTCAGCGCCGGGACCACATGGTGGCCAGCCTCGAGACCGCCGGTTTTCGATGCTATCTTCCGGCAGGGGCGTACTACGTGATGACCGACATCTCGGGGTTCGGGTTCACGGATGACGTGGCCTTCGTCCGTCACATGATTGACACAGTGGGGCTGGCGGCAGTGCCGGGTTCTAGCTTCTATTCACAACCCGAAAGTGGTAGCCAACAAGTTCGCTTTTGTTTTTGCAAAAAGTATGAGACTCTGGAGTTAGCTCGGCAACAGCTACAGAGGATTTTCGCGTCCTGAGGCCGGAATCCCGGCTGTGCCGGGAAGATGCTCATGCTTCCACAGTTCTTGCTGCCGGAGACGACGGTCCGGGAGGCCGGCACATCTCCGGAGACCAGTCTCGGTGAAACGGGCGGAACGTTGATTCTGACCCTGGGAATCACGCGGATCATCGAACAGGAGAGTATCGATGTTTCCATCTGGGGCTCCTCCGACGGAACGGATTGGGGCGCCAAGCCGCTGGTTTCCTTCCCGCAGAAGTTCTACTGTGGCACCTATCAGCTCCTGCTCGATCTCAGCGAGCGTCCCGAAGTGAAGTTCCTGCGCGCCAAGTGGCAGGTCAACCGGTGGGGCAAGGGCGATCCCAAGCCACTCTTCACCGTGTACCTGTTCGTGCAGGCTATGCAGAGCCAGATCGCCGCCAACGCCTGATCGATCCCAACCTCAGCGTCTGATATCTTAGGAATTACCGGCTGGGCCTCTGTATGATCTCTCGCCAACAGGCGCTCGACTTATTCCGCTCGGACGATCTGATCGGCATCGGTATGCAGGCCGATGCCGTCCGCCGTAAGTGGCACCCCGAGGGCGTCGTTTCGTACATCATCGACCGCAATATCAACTACACCAACTTCTGCACCGAGTACTGCAGCTTCTGCGCCTTCTACCGGCCCATGGGCCACGCCGAAGGCTACGTGCTGCCCAAGGAAGTCATCTTCCAGAAGATCCAGGAGACGCTTGATCTCGGCGGCACCGGCGTCCTGATGCAGGGCGGGTTGCATCCCGATTTGAAGATCGAGTGGTATGAAGACCTGTTCCGCTCGATCAAGCAGCACTACCCGATTCACCTGCACTGCCTTTCGGCGCCGGAGGTGACCAACATCGCGGAAGTAAGCGGCCTGAGCCTGCGCGACACCATCCGGCGCCTGATGGATTCGGGCCTCGATTCCATTCCGGGCGGCGGCGCGGAGATTCTGGATGACGCCGTGCGGCATCGCATCAGCCGTTTGAAATGCTCCACCGAGGATTGGGTCGACGTGCATCGCACCGCGCATCAACTGGGCATGCGGACTACGGCGACCATGATGTTCGGCTGCGGCGAGACGCTCGAGCAGCGTATGAACCATCTCGAGCTGGTGCGCAACCTGCAGGAAGAGACCGGCGGTTTCACGGCGTTCATCCCGTGGACGTTCCAGCGCGAGAACACCTCGCTGGGCCGCTTCATAAAGGAAGAGGCCACCGCCGTGGAATACCTGCAAACACTGGCGATTTCGCGGATCTACCTCGAGAACTTCGAGAACGTCCAGTCGTCGTGGGTCACGCAGGGGCTGAAGACGTGCCAGCTTGGACTGCGGTTCGGCGGGAACGATGTCGGCAGCATCATGATCGAAGAGAACGTGGTGTCCGCCGCCGGCGCTCACCACCGCGCCAGCGAAGAAGAGCTGCGCCGCATCATCCGCGACGCCGGCTTCATTCCCAAGCAGCGCGATACGCTGTACCGGACCTACTTCCTGAACTAGTCCCGGGACCGCCTGACAAGGCGCCAATTAAACTCCGCGAGAGCGATTTCGCCCGGGCGCTTCGGCGCCTCAGTAGCGCAATAAACCAGGCGGGCACGGGACTAGCCAGACGTTCATTGCGGCCGCGGCTCCGAAAGCTCGTTCAGAGCCGCGACCGTAAGGGAGCGCTGGCCGACATCTCAGATGAGCTTCTATTTCAGGACACCTTCGCGCTTCTCAAAATTCTTCTTCAAATTTCCCGCGATAGCGCCGATATGGGGTTCATATGGACATTCGAGCGCGGGAGAGCCTCGGCCGAACGTGTCCTCACCGTCAGAGCCTGCCGAATCATCCAGCCGAGGTAATCCCATGTTCAGATCTAATGCCTTTTCAGCGCTGTACTTAGGTTTCGTCCTCACCGCTTCTTCCGCCTGGAGCCAGAACCCCTCCGCTCCACCCCAATCACCAAATCAGGCTGAGTCCTCCGGTACGTGGCGCGGCCGGATCGAGACCTTGATTGTGGACAACTTCCAGGCCGGAACCAGCAGGACCCGGCTCTTCCTCCGCACCTCCTCCGGGACCTTGGAATTGCAGGCGGCGGAAGCAGCCCATCTGCATTCAGGTCAACTGGTAAACGTTACCGGCCGGCTTTCCGGCGGCCGCCTGCTGGCCTCGCAATTGACCGTGGCCGGTGATGACGTTGCGCTCGCCACGTGCGGCGCGACCGGCGAGCAGAGAGCGGCGGTGATCCTGGCCTCGTTTCCGAGCAAGGCGCTACTCTCTTCTGTCACACCGGAGCTGGTGCGGACGAGTTTCTTTGGCGATGGGCGCACGCTGGATCAGTTCCTCCGGGAGTCTTCTTTCGGACAAACCTGGATCACAGGCGATGTCCTGGGCCCGTACGTCCTCGACGCCGATTACTTTGACCAACCCCTGGCGGTGCGCGACGCCGCTCTTCGCGCCGCGGCGCCGTATGCCGATCTCACGCAGTACAACCGCATCTTCGTCGTGGCGCCCCAGGGCCAGACGGGGATGGATTCGGGCGGCATGGCATTGCTCGGCTGCGGGCAGATTTCGTCGCCTCAGGGCGACTGGAATGCCTCCTCAATCTGGATGGGCGCGGAGAGCATGCTCGGGCAAAACGAGATTGTCGACACTGCATCGCATGAGCTCGGGCACGGATTTGGACTGGAGCACGCCCGGTTCGCCGATTTCGGAAACGACGCGCTGGGGCCGGTCGGAGCGGCGGCCGCGCCCTGGGACGCCCTCCACGACTATGGCGATTCGTATTCGAACATGGGACGGCAGTCGGCGCAATGGGCCTCGCCGCAGAAAGCCCTGCTGGGCTGGCTGCAACCGGGCGCCAACATCACGAACGTGACCGCCGCAGGCAATTTCACCCTGTCGCCATACGAATCGCAGGGCGGCAGCCAGGTGCTCCGGATCAGCCGCGACCCGGCTGGCGCCGCCTGGCTATGGCTGGAATATCGTCAGCCAAATGGAACCTTCGACTCGACCCTGCCGCCCCCGCTATTCGCGGGAGCGCTGGTGCATTACGAGGATCCGGCATTGACCAGCACCAAGCCCGGCGTAGACCCGGCGACGTATAGCAACCTGGTGAACTTTCATCCTTCGGGAACACTCATCGGCGACCCGGTCCTGCATGCCGGCGAGACGTGGAACGATCCTTACGGAAATCTGAGTCTTACGGTTAACTCCGCGAGCGCGGGGCTGAACGTGACCGTGGCTTATGCGGCTGCGCCATCATGCCCAAGCTCGGTGGGCGGCGCGCAGTCGTTCGACGCGGCAGGCGGGAACGGCACAATCGCGGTCAGCGCACCGGCGGCCTGCTCGTGGACCAGCACGGCATCGGTCCCCTGGATTGCCGTCGCTTCGGCTGGTTCGGGCGCCGGAACCGGAAATGTCAGCTTCACTGTCGCGCCGAATGTCGACATGGCGCCGCGTTGGGGCAAGATCACGGTCGGTGAAGCCTTCGTGATCGTCAACCAGGCGGGCGCCTCCGACGGATGGATAACCATCAGCCCGCAGGGAGCGCTGGTCTCCGCCGAGGGCGGAACGGGAGAGATTGCGGTAGCAACCAGCGCGCCGGATTTTGCGTGGACCATGGGAACGGACGCTTCCTGGATCACGGACGTCGAGTGCTCCTGCTTTCTGGACATCGGCCCTGCGACGCTCCGCTATATCGTGGCTGTTAACACAGGAGCGGAACGGACCGGGCATATCAACGTGGGCGGCATCGCGTTCACGATTACGCAGCAAGCCTCCAGAAACAGGCGCCAGCCGTTGGTTTCCTTTTCTGAGCTTGCGCCGCACGATGCACCCAATGCGCGCCTGAACCAGGCCATGGCTCCGTTTGGGCAATCCGGCCAGGCGATCCTCTACGGTGGGGCCTGGGATAACAACTTCTCGGCCGCGACCTGGCTCTGGAACGGATCGGACTGGACGGCTTTGAACCCCGCGCACAATCCCGGCCTGATCGCCAACCACGCCATGGCATATGACGAAGCGCGGGGACAGATTGTATTGTTCGGCGGAATTAGCGGCTCAACTTTCGAGTGGGGCAACCAGACTTGGGTCTGGGATGGCAACGACTGGACGCAGATGCATCCGATGGTAAGCCCGCCGGAACGCTTCGGCCACGCCATGGTCTACGATTCAGTCTTGAGGAAGGTCGTGCTGTTCGGCGGATACGGCGACTTCGGCGACCTGAACGATACGTGGACCTGGGATGGCGCGAATTGGAATCAGGTTGTGAGCTCCGAGAATCCCTCGCCCCGCTCCGGTCACTCGATGGCCTTCGACGCAGCTCGAGGACAGATCGTGCTGTTCGGCGGCATGCGCGACACGGCGGTCCCCGCCTGGTATACCGACACCTGGCTGTGGGATCAGGCGGGATGGCATCAGGCCTTTCCCGCGGTTTCGCCGGCGGGACGTTCCGGCCACGTGCTCGCCTACCACCCGGCTCTGCAGGCGGTCGTCATGATCGGCGGCGCCGGAGGCAAGGATATCACCGACACGACCTGGAATTATGACTTTCGCAAGGAAACATGGACCTGGGACGGCGCGGCGTGGACGCAGCAGTTTCCGGAGAACCAGCCCGGCGCCGCGTACACGATCAGCGCCGCCTACGACAACACCACGCAGTCCTTGACTGTCCACTTGGGTGACGATCTGACGTGCGTATCGCGAGGCCCGAAAACCTTTCATCTCACAACGCCTTACGCCGCCTTGCCGAGGTATTAACGAATGGCGCCGGCCGGCGGACCACGGCTCACTCGTATCTCAGCGCCTGCATGGGGTCGACGGCGGTAGCCCGGCGCGCGGGTATCAGGCTGGCAAATACGCCGGCCATCAACAGCAGCAGCATGACCGCGGCATAGGTTAGCGGGTCGGCCGCGGTCACGGCGTAGAGGAAGCTGGAGAGCGTCCGGGAGAGCGCCAGCGCGGCCGCGCCGCCCAGCAGCGCGCCCAGGCCGACCAAGCCCAGCGTCTCGCCGAGGACCATACCCAACAGCCCGCTCCTGCGCGCTCCCAGAGCCACGCGGATACCCATTTCGTTGGTCCGCTGCGAGACGGATTGGTACACCACTCCGTAGATACCTACCGCCGCCAGCACCAGGGCCAACAGCGAGAACAATCCGAGGAGCAGGGTCTGGAAGCGGCGCTGCGAGAGCGATTCGCCGATATGCTCGGCGATGGTGGAGCGTTCGAACATGACGGCGCTCTTATCCAGGGCGCGGGCCGCGTCACGGACCGGGCCGACCGCCTTCGCCGGATCGGAAGCCGTGTGCACCACCACGGCCATGCCGATGGCCGGCCGCTGCGTCATCGGGAGAAACGTCTCGCAGCGCGCCAGTTTCTCCAGGCCTTGCCGGCGCGTGTCGGCCACGATGCCAACCACCGTCATCCAGGGAGCGTTCGGCCCCGCGCCGCCGAACGTGAAGCGCCTTCCCACCGCTTCCTCGCCCGGCCAGAAGCGTCTGGCCATGGTCTCGTTGATGATCACCACCGGCGTGGAGTCCTGGCCATCATGCTCGTTAAAGAACCGGCCGCGGATGAGCGGAACTCCCATCGCCTGAAAGTAGTTTGGGCTGATTGTGTCGCGGGTCGCCTCGATCTGTTGCTCCGGCGGCGGGTCGGGGTGGCCTTCCACGCTGAAGCTGCCCGAGTTCGGCGTCTCCGAGAGGAAGATGTCTGTGATCGCCCCGGCCCCGAGGACGCCGGGAATGGATTGCACCCGCTGCAGCAAGTCCGCGTAGAAGCCGACGACCTGCGGCCGCGAGGGGAACTTGGTTCGCGACGGGGCAATCCGCCAGGTGAGCACGTTTTCCGTGCGAAAGCCCGGCTGGATGGATTGGAGACTCAACAGGCTGCGAATCATGAGGCCGGCGCCCGTGAGGAGAATCATGGAAAGCGCGACTTCCGCGACCGTAAGGGCTGAGCGCATGTAGCGCGACCGCTTGCCGCCGGCCGTGCTCCGCCCGCCTTCCCGGAGGGCGTCATTCAGATCCACGCCGGAGACGCGCAGCGCGGGCAGCATACCGCAGAAGATGGCCGCCGCGACCGAAACCGCCAGGGTGAAGGCCAGCACCGGCGCGTCGATCCCGATCTGATCGAGGCGCGGCAGTTCTTTGGGCGCTAACAACACCAGTCCGCGGATGCCGAAGAAGGCCATAGCCAGTCCCAACAATCCGGCAAAGAGCGACAGAACGGCGCTCTCGGTGAGCAGTTGGCGCACCAGCCTGGCGCGGCCCGCGCCCAGCGCCGCACGCACGGCGATCTCGCGGCCGCGCGCCGCGCCCCGTCCCAGGAACAGGTTGGCCACATTCACACAGGCGATCAGCAGCACGAACGCCACGGCGCCCAGCAGCACCAGCAAAGCCTGGCGCATGGTTCCGACCACCTGATCGAGGAGTGGCACGACCCAAACTCCGTAGCCTTTGTTCGAATCGGGATACTGCGCTTCCAGGCGCGCGCCCACGGCCGCCATTTCCGCCCGGGCCCGCTCGTTGGTAACGCCTCGCTTCATGCGGCCGATCACGCTCAAAAAGTAACCGCCGCGGGAGGCGCGGGCAGCGGGTGTGAGACCCAGCGGCCTCCACAATTGCGAGTCTTTCGCCGGGAAGGCGAAGTCCGCGGGCATCACTCCGACGATCGCATAAGGCTTGTTGCCGATTTCGATCGTCTTGCCAACCACGTGCCGGTCGCCGCCGAACTGGCGCTGCCAGAGGCCATAGCTGAGAATCACGACCTGGGCCTGCCCCGCCTGGTCTTCCTCCGCGGTGAAGTTGCGGCCCAATATCGGCGACACTCCCAGAACCGGGAGGAAGTTCCACGTCACGGCTGCCGCCGGGATGCGCGCCGGCTCTTCGAGGCCCGAGAGGATCACGGCAGAAGGGACGAAACCCGCCAGGTCCTCGAAGACGCGGTTCTTCTTCCAGTCTTCGTAGTTGGGGAACGAGGTCAGGTCTTCGTGCAGGCCCAAGCGCCGGTTGTCCATCCACAGCATCGCCAGCCGGCCGGGTTCGGCGTAGGGAAGCGGCCGCAGCAGAACGGCGCGGATGGCACTGAAGATGGCGGTGTTGGCGCCGATGCCCAGCGCCAGGGAGAATGCTGCGACCATCGTGACGCCGCGATTCTTCGCCAGGTTGCGGAGCGCGTAACGAACGTCGCGGGCGAGCGTGTCCAGCCATACCACGAGATCGGCATCGCGGGATCTCTCCCTCGCGTGCAGTTCCCCGCCGAAGCGGCGTGCGGCGTCGCGCCGGGCGTCTTCCAGCGACATCCCGCGCGCGAGGTTCTCTTCCAGGCGCGCCACCAGGTGGAATTGCACTTCTTCTTCGGCTTCGGCATCCACCCGCTCGCGGCGAAAGAGGTTGAATAAACGATTGGTCCACGACATGACGGCTTCCTCTCAGGCGAATCGCAGTACACGGGCCACGGCTTCGGTCAACTGCGCCCAGTGCTTCTCTTCCTCCGCCAACTGGCGGCGGCCGGCGGCGGTGATGGAATAGTAGCGGGCGCGCCGGTTCTTCTCCGAAGAGCCCCACTCGGCGCGGAGCCATCCCGCCTGGGTCATGCGATGCAGGGCGGGATACAGCGAACCTTCTTCGAGCCGCAGGATATCCTCGGAGATTTGTTCGATGTGAAGGGTGATGCCGTAGCCGTGCATTCGGCCGCGGGACGCGAGGGTCTTGAGGACCAGGAGATCGAGCGTGCCCTGGAGCCGGTCGTTGGTGTGGGTGCGCATGGAGTTTCCAGTAGCTGGCTGAGGAGTTCCCTATAGCCAGCTATAGAAAAGTATGGAGCAAGCGCGTTTTTCTTGTCAAGGGTTGGCATAAGGGATTCACTAGTCCGGCTGAAGGACTATCGCACCGGATCGCTCGGGGTCGGACGGCCGAGCCGGCGGCTCAGGCAGGCTGGGCACGTGCAGGAATATCGTTCCGAGTGCTTGTGAACCAGCCCGTGGATCACGCCATCCGCCTCGTCGAAACGTGATGCGATGATATCGAAATACTGAGCGTCGCCGGTGTTGTACCTGCGGAAGACTGAGTAGGCCACGTGATCGGCGATCTGAACAAGGCGTGAGGCGCGGGAGTCCACGAATAGCGGCGTGTCAGCCAGATTGCGCAGCACACCCCACTGAGTTCCCACCCGGCGGAACTCCCGACTCAATTGTTGCAGCGAAGTCTCGCGTGTTGTCTTGTCAAGGATCAGAAGGCCGCGCTGAGTATCACCGCTCTGACGCAGCCGCGACAAGAAAAGGTCAAATCTCGTGCACAGATCTTCAAATGCCAACTCGACCGGGTTTCGTCCAGGGAAGGATCTCTTTTCGATTGCGCAGGCAAACAGCCGCGTACTGTTGTAGCTGCTCCGGACCACCTGAAGAACAGCCTTGATTATCCCTCGGGCATCGTCGGTTTGAAGGGTCTTCCATGGATCCTGGCGCCGTGAAAACATAGACGAGGCATGAAACTCGACTGCTTGAGGATTCGCGGCGTCAAACGATGAGGCGAGCGTATCCATCTCACGACTGAACCAATCAGCCTGCGCTTCATAGACGCAGATGCCTCCTAGGACAAAATAGTCTTCAGCCTGATTGGCCGGCGACCCGGCATCGTCGAGGTAAAGTTAGGTACACAAAAAAGCAGCCGAGTGGGCATTTGCCCAACGGACCGCGAGTGCAGCCCTCTCAACCGCACTTCGAGTATAGCACATCCCCAAATTCATTCAGGCTCATTCTTCGATGAGAATATGCTGAGCCATGAGCTTCCCAAGCTCCCTACCGCACCAGTCGCGCGATCCAGATCGGCGGGGCTTCGCTTGGGTTTTCGCCTTGCGCCATGGGGTCGGGGTTGTTGCCCCAAGTGAGATCGGGGATGGTCACCGGTTCGACGGACCATTGGTGGCGGGCGATCTCGCGGTCGTAGGCGGGCCAGTAGACGAAGCCGGCGGAGCGGCGCAGGATGGCAAAGGCGGGCGGGCCGTGGGAATCGTCTTCCACGCGGAAAGCGGCGATGCCGCCGCGGATGGGGTTGGGGAGATAGAACATCAGGGGGATGTCCTCGTAGTTAATCAGGATCTCGTCGGTGGGTGCGGCGTGGCGGCGGAGCCATTCGATGACAAGTCCGTTGGGATCGGGACGGTGGCCGATGATGTCGTCGCGCGCGTAGCCTAACTCGGATCGGATCAGGCGGCTGGCGGCGCCCCCTTCGGGCTGCGGAACCACCAGGTGCAAGGGCAGGGACAGCCACGGTGTCAGGGCCAGGACGGCCACGCCCATCCACGCCCAACGCGCTCCGCAAGCGCGCACCGCGAGCCACGCCGAGAGCAACGCGCCGAGCGGCGCCATCATGATGGTGTAGCGCAGGAAGGCTTCCGGCGCCGCGGTAGGAACCCAAATCGCGTGCGCGGTGACGATGGCGCAGGCGACGGCCACGAGCCGGCGTTCCTCGGCGGGGATGCCTTTCCAGCGGTTGACGAGCAGCGCCACGGCAAGCATCACAACCAGCGATGGAACGATGTACTGGTTCATGTTGAAGAGGTTGGCCTGGAAGCGCTCGGTCCAATCGCCCGCCTGGACGGAGCGGCGGATCCAGATGCCGTAGTAGAAGACGAACGGAGCGAGAGCCGCGGCCAGTACAGCGCCGACGGCGGCGGTGCGCCATAAGCTGCGTGCGGCGATGAGGAAAGCCGCGAGGAACAGGACGGCACAGATGGGCCAGACGGTGCCGAAGTCCACCTGGAACCAGCACCAGCCGGATAGAACGAACGCGGCCGCGCCCCAGCGCCGGCCGGCCTGCCAGCGCATATAGGCGAGCAGCGTGAGCAGCAGCAGGAGACTCGAGAGGGGATAGTAGCGGCACTGGCGGCTGTGCAGGATCCAGTAGGCGTTCGAGAGCAGCAGCAGCGCGGCAAGTGAGGCCATGAGCATGCTGCCGCAACAGCGGCGCACCAGGCGATAGAGCGCCAGGACGGCGCAGACAGCGGCGACGGCGAATGGCAGGCGCGCGCCGAGCGTGGTATGGCCGATCAGCTTGAGACCGGCGGCGGCGACGGCAAACAAGCCCCACGGCTGCCACTTCCAGGCGAAGTCGGGCTGGAAATCGCCGCGGCGGATGTCGTAGTCGAGGGCCGCGCGTGGGTCGCGGGTGCGCTGGTCGAAGGTGCCGGTGTCTTCAGCGGTGATGTGATCGATGCCCATGAAGTTGACGCCGTCATAGGCCAGCGGCCGGCCGTGCTGGAGCATGCGCGCGGCCAGCACGGCGGTGTTGGCCTCATCCTGCCAGAGATAAGGTTCGGAGAGTCGCCAGAACAGGAGGAACGCGGCAAGAACGGCGAGCAGGATGGGCGCGAGGATCTCGATGCGCCGTCGCATGGATCGGGTTTCCACGCTGGAGGATAACATGGGTAGTCCGGAACCGCGATGACCGATACGAAGCGAGCGCGGGAGTTCTACATCACGAGCGCGCTGGTGCTTCTGTTGTTGCTGGTGATCTATGTTCTGCCGCCGCCGGCGCGCCTGGATGAAACGGTGGATTCGTCTTGGGAAGCATCGGTCAGCGAGCAGTTCCTGCATCACGCGCAGTGCGGCAAAGACCTGGTATTCACGTACGGGCCGTGGGGGATTCTGGGCGAGCCGCGAGGCAATCCGGCCGTCTATCCCTGGCTGCTCTTCGGCCGCCTGGTGCTGGCGCTCGGGTTGAGCTTGGGGATCGCGCAGTGCGCCATGGTCTACATCCGGCAGCGCCCCTGGCGCTGGTTGTGGCTGGTGGTGTTCGCCGCGCTGGCGATGCCCGGCATGCTGGCGCCGATGGTGTTGCTGGTGGTGTTCTGCGAGGCGGAGGATGCGCCCCATCGAAAGTTGTGCCTGGCGTTTCTCGTGCCGGCTTGCGCGCTTGCGGCGCACGTGAAGCTGGTGACACTGCCGCTGGTGATGTTGCTGTCGCTGCTGATTCTCTTCGACGAGGTCGTCCGGCGCCGGCGCATTCCGTGGACATTCGCAGGCCTGGCGGTGTGGTACGCAGCGTTCTATCTCGCGGCCGGGCAGAGACCGGATTCGTTCGGCGCCTACCTGCGCGGCGTGGTTGCGACCATGTCGGGATACGGCGGGATGGCGCTGGACGGACCGGTTATCGAGGTGGTTGTGGGCGCGTTGCTCAGCGCGGCGATGCCGGTTTGCTACATCGCGGCGCGCGGATGGAAGGCGCTTCCCCAAGCGGCGTGGGTGGCCGCGTTCTTCTTTGTGTGCTTCAAGCAGGGATTCGTGCGGCAGGATGGCGGCCACATCATGGTCGGGATTCTGATGCTGGCGATCCCGGCGGCGATGCTGGTGGCTGCGCTCGCGGCTCCATCTTGGCCGGCGTTGGGGCCCTCTATCTGGCTGTTCCTGGCGGCGGAGGGCGTGTTCTTCCTCTACAGCGCCCTGCAATATGGGGACCTGCAGAATAACCTGGCGCTGCGATGGGAAGGCATCCGGCGAGCGCCGCGGGATTACCCGAAGGAATTGGCGGAACTGCGCGAGCGGTATCCAATGGAGCCCTTGCGCGGCAGCGTGGACATCATGCCGGTGGACGTGTTCGCGCTTGTGGCTCACCAGATGGACTATCGCCCGCGACCGGTGCCGCAGAGCTACGCGGTGTTGAACGGTTACCTGGGGAGGTTGAATGCGGACTTTCTGAAGAGTGAACGGGCCCCCGACTTCATCCTGTTCGACATCTTTGGCCTGGATGACCGGTATCCGAGCACGGAAGACAACCTGGCGTGGCTTTCGCTGCTGGAGCGGTACGAGCCGGCCGGTCTGTCGGGGTCGTACGTGGTTCTGCGGAAGGCACGGGAACCCGGCGCGCTGCGCATGGAGAAGATCCTGGAGCGGACGGTCGGGTGGCGGCAGGAAGTCGAGATGCCCGCGGGGATCGGCGGAGCGGTGTGGGCGGAGATCGAGATCGAACCCACACCGCTGGGTCGCTTGGTGAACTTGCTGTTCCGGCCGCAAGAGGTGGATCTGCAGGTGCAGACGGCGGGCGTGTGGGACGCGTACCGGCTGTTGACGGAAGTCGCACGCGCGGGATTCCTGTTGTCTCCGATGGTGGAGGGACCGATGCCGTTCGCGCTGCTCTACAGCACGGAAGGTGTGCGGCCGCTCACTCCCGCGGTGTCTCGGATCTCGCTGTGGACTCGCTACGGCTGGTTCTACCGGCCGGAAGTAACCGTGAGGCTGTACCGGTTGTCGATACCCGAGCGGCCGATTGACGCACTCGTTTCGCAGGAGCAACTGCTGCTCGCAGGGAGCATGCGGTACGGGCCAGAGGCGCGGCCGGTATGGAGAGTGGCGAACGGTCATCTGCGCGTGGAGGCGAACGGTCCTTCGGCGGGAAGCCTGCAAGTGGACGGCGCAGCGCGCAGTCTTGATGTCTCGCTCGGCCTGCAGAACCATTGCGCCGAGATCTCAGACCCGAACTCGAGCGTGGAGTTTCGAGTGGCGTATCGGAGCCGCGACGGCCGGTTGGAGCGAACGCTGCTCGACAGGACGCTAGCCGCGAGCGGCTGGGAAGACGCTACCGCCAGAGAGGCTGTGACGCTGCCGGCCGGAATGCCGGGGAGCTTACGGTTCGAGACGTTACCGCGGAGCGGGAACTGCCGCGCGGGCGCGTACTGGGCGGGGGTGAAGCTGCGGTGAGACGCGCCACGCAAAGGGTCGAGACGAGTCTCGACCCGGCAGGTTAAAGCCCGCGCCACGTTGCAGACTGAAGCCTGCGCCACCGGGCGTGTGGCGAAACGAGTTTCGGAAGTCAGCTTGACGGCTCCCTTCTGCGGTAGACGGCCAGGTAGTGATCGGACTGCGGCTGGTAGGCTCCGGCGGCGACGTCCCAGCGATATTCGGTGCGATCCTCGGAAACGATATCCGCTATGCCGACCAGGCGGTAGTGGGCTGGGCCGTAGGACGACCACCAGTCGAAGATGCGGGTGGGCGATTCCGGCTCGCGCAGCCAGGATTCGTCGGCGACGACCTGGACGACGAACTCCGGAGCAGACGCCTCGATTTCACGGATCATCTCGTTCTGCATGGTGAGCGCGTAGGGCTGGGGCTCCATCAGACCGTAGGTGTAGATGTAGGACGTGGCGGAGTGGCGGGTGGAGTAGAAGTAGATTTCGGGTTCGGAGCCGAGGACGGCGATGCGCGCTGTTGCGGATGAGTGCGCTCGGATGTAGTCGGCGACCTGGATGGCTTCGGGGAAGGGATTGCGGCCGTACATCTCACGGCAGGCTTCGAGAGGAGTCATGCGAAACAGGAAGTCCCGTTGCTGGAATAGGGAGAAGACGATCAGCGCGGCGAACAGCCAGCACGGTGTGCGGCTGCTGAAGATGGTTCGCGCCGAACTCACGGCGACGCCTGTAAGCAGGGCGACGGCGGGGAGCAGTTGGATGAAGTAGTGCTCGCGGAAGAAGAGGCCGGGGCAGACGGCCAGGAAAGAAAAGACGAGGAAGGCAGTGAGGAATGGCGCGGACTTGCGGTTGTATGGCTTCCACCAGAGCAGGATGAGTCCCGCGGCGGCGAGGATCCAGATGGCGGGGTTCTGATCGAGGATTGGGGGGAAGTTATCGGTAAAGGCGACGAGGCCATCGGACAGGGAATTCTCCAGGGCGTATTGGCGGGCGTAGGTGAACGTCCAGAACCAGAAGCGAGGGAAGACTCCGGCGCGCCAGAGGATGAGACAGGTGAGAGCGAAGGGGAGTGCGGCGGCCGTGCCGTAGAGCGCCAGGGTGCGGAGTGCGGAACGCCGGAAGAAATGCACGCCACATACGGCTGCGCCGAAGACGGCGAAGAGGATGGCTTGCTGTTTCATCAGGAAGGCCAGACCGAAGAGGAAGGCGGACCACAACAGCAGCGAGGATCGCGGGGATTCGATGTAGCGCAGGAGCAGCAAAGTGGCAGCGAGGGCGGCGAGCACGACGAAGTGAGTGGCGTGGGCTTGCGTGCCGAGCACGCTCGATCCGAGGGAGAGCACGGCGTATGAGGCGCTGGCGGCGACACCGGCGGACACCGTGAAGAGGCGCCGGGCGAGGAAGTAGATCAGCACGATCGCGGCGGCATTCACCAGGAGCAGGCCGACGTGGATGGCGGCGGTGGACTGGCCGAAGATTGCCATGATGACGGCGTACGCGTCGTAGGCGCCGGGGAGCTTCATGTTGGCCGCCAACTGGTAGGGTGGGATGCCCTGGAGCATCAGTTGGCCGGCGAAGGCGTACTCGCCTTCGTCGCGCTCCAGGGGGATGTGCAGGAGATGGATGCGGATCGAGGCTGCGGCGAGGAGGATGAGGAGGAGGGTTAGGCGGGGACGCGTCATGGGGCGGCTCCAACGCTATTCACGGACCCAGAGGGTGCCCCGACGCGGAGACACGGAGGAAGTCGAAGGATCAGGTCAGAACGGGAGGGCGCGGCGGAGAGACGGGCGCAGTAACGAATGGGTACCTGGCCGATTGACAATCGGCCGCAGGCTGCCAGCCTGCCCCACTCAGGCATTTTGCCCCAGGCTGTCGGCGAAGAGTTCGCGGGAGCCTAGGGAACGCCAGAAGGCGAAGGTGGCAATGGCGAGCAGCAGCGCGACGGTGGCCAGGCCGGACGGCGCGTACCAGGCTTTCCAGTCACCGCCCAGGGTGATCGTATCGAACGTGTCGATGAAGAAGGCGGCGGAGATGATGGCCACGAGGCCGAAACGCAGGAGTACCAGAATCAGGGCACCGAAGATACACACATAGACCGCGCACTTGACCTTCCAGTTGGGCGAGTTGACCAGGCTGCCATTTGCCAGAGTGAACAGCACGGAAGCCAGCAGAGCGGCCAGCAAGTCTCTCTTTACGAGGCGCCGCAGGCCGGTAAGGGCGAAGAATATCAGGAAGCCGACAGCCAGACCGGCAGCCAGGGTGTTGACCTGCTGGGCGATCCAATGGCGCGTTCCCAGAAGGGCGGACAACCCCCCGGCGCCGCTCATCGCCTCTCCGGTGAGGCTCTCGACCAGGGATGCCGTAACCCAGATGGCGGAGCCGACCGCGGCGCCGATCAGGATGTGGGAACCGACCTGCGCATCCAGCCAACGGCCGGCCAGGATCCGGTTCCAGGTGACGATGGAATGCGGCCAGTGCGCGCGCACGGAGGGTTCAAGCGCCAGATACAGGAGCCAGAGCGAGGCTCCCCACATGAGCCAACCGGCGGCGCTCGCGAAGAACATCGAGATCATCGAGTCGCCCGGCACGGCGTGAACGGTGCCGAACCAGATCACGAAGCCCATGAGGGCCCGCGCCACGCCGATGCGGAGGGCGCCCTTGCGGTCGATGCGGCCCAATCTCCAGTTGCGGCGCGCGAGCAGGATGGCGGCCAGGACACCCATGGCTGCCATCAGCAGAAAGAAGACGCCGCGAACCTGGTTGGCCACCGACGGGCGCGATTGCGCGGGGCCGGAGCCTTTCCAATTGAGCTCGACTCTGGCCGCGGTGAGACGCCCTTTCCACGAGGCCATGGAGACGGTGAGGTCGAGCCCGGGAATTTTGGGGTGCGGTCCTTTCCAGGCGCGCAATTGGTCGGCGGCGCCAACCGGCGCGAAGTTAGGCGTGGCTTCGGTGAAGGCAGCTATGTCCAGTCCGGCCGCGTGGAAGACGGCATCGGGCTGCACCGGCTCGGCAAGGGGCTCGGCACCGGCGCGCGGGACGGCGGAGAACCAGCGTAGTCGTCCGCTGGTATCTAGGCTGACCTGCAGCATGCCGGGTGAAGTGGGCGGCGGGTTGGAGACGGAGATGTCGCCGTAAGGATTAGCCGCGAGCAGGTGGGGGCTCTCGCGGTAGACGGCAATGAGGGGAGACTCGGCCGCCAGCCACTCGCTCCAGGGGTGAGGCTTGGGGAGCTGTTTGAGGTGAGCGAGGAAGCCATCCGGCTCATCGAGCCAGACGGCGGAATCGGCGGGCTTTTCGGGATAGCCGAAGGAAGCAGCCAGCTCGCGGGCCTTGTGCGCCAGCACTTCGGGAGGGTTGTCCATGGGCGAGTTGCAGATGGTGGTGGTGCGGGCTTGCAGGACGATGGCGGCGATGAGGCATGCGGCGATCAACGCCAGGCAAGGAACAGAGTATTTGCGCTCGAGGCCTTCGAGCTTGCCGGCGGAAGCGACCAGTTCGGGGGACGGCGTTTCGCCGGCGGCGAGGGCGGCGGCAAGGGGATCGCCGCCGGGCAAGGCGACGGCGACGGTCAGGGCATTGGCGGGGCGGCGGGCGGGATCGGGTTCCAGGCAGCGGCGGATGGCCTTCTCGACGGTGGGATCGATATCGGCGGCGACGGAAGTCATGCTGGGCAGGTGCGCGGATTCCTGCTTATCCAGCAACTGGCGCACGCTGTTGGCTTCGAAGGGCCGCTTGCCGGTGAAGATTTCGTAGAGCACGAGTCCGAGGGCGTAGATGTCGCTCTTGGCAGTCACTTCGGCGCCCTTGAGCTGTTCGGGAGCCATGTAGGCGGGGGTGCCGTTGCGGACCTCGGCGCCGGAGAGCTGGTCGGCGAAGGCGGCGAGGCCGAAATCCATGATGACGACGTCGCCGCGCTTGTTCATCATGATGTTTTGCGGTTTGAGGTCGCGGTGGATGACGCCGCGGTCGTGGGCGGCGGCGAGGCCGGCGCAGATTTTGCGGGCGGCGTCGAGGGCCTTATCGGCAGGGAGGCGGCCGATGCGGAGGAGCAGGGAGGCGAGGTCTTCGCCATCGACGTACTCCATGGAGATGAAGGGCATGCCCTCGATTTCGCCGATGTCGTAGACGCGGCAGACGTTGGGGTGGGAGACCTGGCGGGCGACGCGGACCTCGCTGTGGAAGCGCTCGAGGAGGCGCTGGTTGGAGGCGGCCTCTTCGGGGAGGAACTTGAGGGCGACGGACTGGCCGAGCATGAGGTCGGTGGCGCGGTAGACTTCGCCCATGCCGCCGCGGCCGAGCAGACCGATGATGCGGTAGCGGCCGCCGAGGAGGGTGCCGGGAACGAAGCGGCCTTCGTCGGCGGTGGGAGCCGAGGAGATGTGGGAGATGCCTGAGGAAGACGAGGGCCGGGAGACAGGCGGGGTCTCGGCGGTGGTCTCGGCGGTGGTCTCAACCATGGATGGATCGATTTTGCGGTCCATATTCAAATGATTCTACTCCGGGGGCGGAAGGAACGAAGCCAATTGGGGGCGTGGGGCGAGTGGAGGAATAAAGCCAATGTTTGGCGGGCGAGTGGTAATGAAGAAGCCAATTTGAGGCGTGGATCGGGTGCGGGTCGGATTTGCGGAACAAAGCCAATTGCGGACAAGTACGGGCGACGGTTGGAATGAGCGGCCAGACAATCTCCGGGTTCCTCCGATATCAGGGTAGCGCGCTGGAATCGCGGGGCCGGAGACGTGCGACTGCAAATGATTGAGCATAAAGAGCAGATTTTGTGGATTTTCGTCAAATGGCCCGCGTGGGATAGACTGGAGACTGAAGGGCAATGGCGAACCTCTCCATCCAAATGCCGGACGACCTCGTGCGGAGCCTCGAGGAGTATGCCGCTACGCAGCACAAGACCGTGGAGGCTCTGGCGGTTGAGCGGCTGCGTGCGCTTGTGGAGGCGAGCCTTGAATTACGTCCGGGTTCTCCCGCCGCCGTCTTGCGCGCGTTGAGGGAACCGCCGCACCCGAGTGCCGCGGACGTAGAGGAACTGGACGCGGCGATTGCAGCGGGCAGAGCATCTATCCACACGCGCGATCTCTTTTCAGAATGATGTAGCTGTGGTGTTTCTGCTGGATACAAACGCTATCAGCGCCCTGATGCGGGAAGATCCGCGAGTGGTCTCGTGGCTTTCTTCCATTCGCGCTGATGATCACGTAGTCACGTGCAGTATCGGTCGTGGTGAGATTCTGTTTGGTCGGGGCAGACTGCCTAAGGGGCAACGGCGCGCCGCGCTGGAAGCGAAGGCCGAGAAAGTGTTTGCGACGCTGCCCTGTGAACCGGTGACGGAGGCGGCCGCCGATCGTTACGCCAGCGTGAAACTTTCTCAGCAGCGTCTTGGCCTGGCGCTTGATGAAAACGATTTGTGGATAGCAGCAACCGCTCTTGCAATCGGCGCCACGCTGGTGAGTAGCGATGGCGATTTTCAGCGGGTCGAAATGCTGACGGTTGTCGCGCCGTGATTGGCCTCTCCAGACAGTCCGACTGCCACGCCTTCGACAAGGTGATGCTGGTCCGAGCCGGAAAAGAGGAACCACGCGGATAGGAGAACGCGTTTCTCCGTTGAACCTTGACTGGACGAGGGACCTCTGCTCGTGTGAGTCCAGTTGTGCGGAGCTGGTTCACCTAGAATGTCACCGGCATAGTCGTTCCCGCCGTTTTTTCGGGCGCAGGTACGATTGTTGGTATCACTCTGGACTCTCAGGTGGGTCCAGTCCTATTGACGTTCGCATAATATAGCGGCACTTTTTTGCGAGATCATGTGTTATAGCTAGCCGCATATAGGCTTCATTCTTCCCCACCGCGCTTCCTGCGATACCACCGCATCGCGAACCGAAACTAATTCGCCGAAGGTTTTTCCACGTGGTCAAGGATAACGACCTCTATGGGCGCCTTGCGCGACTCCAACGTGAGGCCGAGCTGTTCCTGAACGGCAGTAAAGACACTTAGTTCGTCCAGACCGACGTCACCTACGTTCGATCCGCGATTGAGCCGATATTCCGGCGTGGCGCTAAGGTTGATGTCGTGGAACCCGGTGAGACGAGTTCCGTCGACCACCGGTCTATCCACGCCAAAGTAGTCATCTAGATCGTTGATCAGTAGAGGTATGGTGTATCGCACGGCCTTGAGAGTGTGATTGCGACCGCTCACACCGTGTTCACTGGTGAATTGAGCGCCAACAGCACTCTCATCAAATTTTGGGCCCTTCTTGCTCACCTCTAACATATATACAGGTATTTCCTTGATTTCTCGGTGCATTCTAAGTCGAAAGCGATCAGTCAACAGACTTTGCAGCATTTCCGCCAATTCATCCCTAGTTGGAGTGCGATCACCTGGAGCAATTGCATCAATGTCAAAAAAAGTGCCGTCGTCCGGAGGGGCCCCTGCGCCGAAATAGACTTGATACTTCTGCAGCCTGTACGCCTGCATAACCAGGAAGGTAATAGGGTATGCCACCAGCGACAAACGCGGACCAGACGTAGACAGGTCTATCATCTTGGTCAAGGGCCCTGTATGAACCTTTATGGAAGCAACTTCGAAAGCCAACCTCGAGTGCTCGGACTGCGCAAATGTGTTACACCCGACCAAAGCCACCAAGCAGGCAGCCCGGATTGTATGCATCCTCGCGTCGATGTCTCCTTCAAGACGTATAGACGAATAAACATCGGCAGATGTGGAGATTATTATGCGGACGCTCCGTTCGAATACGGCCCTTCTTGGGCCTATCGACCTTCACCTTTCATATCTGAGAAAAGAGACCAGTGCGATAGGAAAGGGTTCCGAGCGATGAACTCGTGGGACCGCCCCACCGTCCGCAAGGCGGAGCGCAGCGGCGCGACCTGCGTTTGACACGCAAGGCGCTGGTGGGGCATTACTTCGCCAAGGGCGCGTTCGTGTGTCACGATTTGTCGGCGACGGCGTCGCGGCAGCAGCATTTCGAAGGGTGCCTGGTAAGGTGAGACACGCGGGCGCAATCGCTTAGTGTGCCGCCCCTGTTGAGGCCGGCTGAAAGCCGGCTGCAGCCAGGATTGGCTGCCCCACAAGGCAGCAAAGCCGCAACCAATTGACCCTCTTTCGCCCTTCCAGGGCTCCGACTGCGTTGCCATCCTCCCACGGCTTGGCGCCGTGGGCTAAGATCTGGCGCCCCTCCGGGGCTGTGTAGCGTGTGCGCGTGGCTCGCGGATGAGCGCGGCGGTTTGCAGGGTATGCCCGGGCTTTTCGCGAGCCATGTAGTGCTTGGCGACGCGGTGGATCTCGCCGTCGTGCGGCGCTACGGGCTGGTGGAGGGCGCGGGCTCTCTGCCGGATGCGTAGTGGAAACCTTTGGGAAGGCCAGCTTCGGGCACGTTTCCGTAGATCGGCTCGCCGGGAAGGGCTTCGCGAATGATCTCGCGCGCGGCGATGAGTCGCTCCAGGTCGATGCCGGTCTTAAGCCCCATCGACTCGAGAAGAAAGATCAGATCCTCGGTAACGATGTTCCCGGTGGCGCCGGGCGCGTAGGGACATCCGCCAATCCCGCCTTGCGACGCGTCGAAGGTGGTGACACCGGCGTCCAGCGCCGCCACTACGTTGGCGAGTCCCTGACCGCGAGTATTGTGGAAGTGCGCGGCGCCGGCCTTGTCGCCCAGCTCGCGCTGCAGCCGGGTGAACATGCGCTTGACCTGGACGGGATTGGCGTAGCCGGTGCTGTCGGAGAGTCCGATGGAATCCGCGCCGGCTTCCACCAGCATGGCGGCCATCTTCAGAACCCAATCCTCGGAAACCGGGCCTTCGATGGAGCAGCCGAATGCCGTGGAAATGCCGACTTCCACTCCGGGACGGCGACCGGAGGGCAGGCTCTCGCGCAATTGAGACACCTTGCGCACTTCCTCGATGGCCTCCTCCGGCGTTTTGCGGATGTTGGCCATGCTGTGCGCGCGGGAGGCGGAGATGGGTAAGGTTACCTTGTGAACTCCGGCAGCGATGGCGCGTTCGGCTCCCTTGAGATTGGGCGCCAGGGCCAGCACGGTCAAGTCCGGGATCTTGATCGCGTCGCGGACGACTTCCTCCGCGTCGGCCATTTGGGGCAGCAGCTTCGGGGATACGAACGATCCCACTTCGATTTCGCGCAGTCCGGCGGCAGCCAGCGCCGCGATCCAGCGGTGCTTGGCCTCGGTCGGCATGGCGCGTTTGATGCTTTGCAACCCATCCCGCGGGCCGACCTCGCTCACTACAATGTCAATGTTGTTTGCCGTGGATGTCATGTTCGACCTTTGGCTTCAGCGCACGCCTGTAAAGAGACGCGCATCTTATTTGAGGATAGCCCGCAGCGTGGGGACCGGTGAGCATCGCGGACGACGGAATTCGATCGTCGGCGGCACTTGAAGGCCTCCTGCTATATTGAAGTTTTCCCCCATGCAAATCGAGAAAGTGTACGAGCCTCCGCGGTTCGAGCCGCATTGGGCGCAATGGTGGATCGACTCCGGGATCTTCCGCGCCAGCAATCAGGGGTACGGACGCGTATTTTCCCTGGTTATTCCGCCGCCCAACGTGACCGGGTCGCTGCACATCGGCCACATGCTCGAACACACCGAGATCGACGTCACCATCCGCTGGCGGCGCATGCTGGGACACAATACCTTGTGGCTGCCTGGGACGGATCACGCGGGCATCGCGACCCAGATGGTAGTGGAGCGCAAGCTGGCGGAAGAAGGGATCGACCGGCGAGCGCTCGGCCGCGAAGAGTTCGAGAGGCGCGTCTGGGAATGGAAGCGGCAGTACGGCGACACCATCAAACGCCAGATGATCCGGCTGGGCGCGAGCTGCGACTGGTCGCGCGAGCGGTTCACGCTCGACCCGGGGCTTTCGCGAGCGGTGCGCGAAGTGTTTGTCCGGCTCTATGAAAAGGGCCTCATCTATCGCGGCGAGTACATGATCAACTGGTGCCCGCGCTGCCATACCGCGATTTCCGATCTGGAAGTGGCGCACACGGACGTGAACGGCCATTTGTGGCACATCCGGTACCCGGTAAACGGGATGAAGGACCGCTATCTGACGGTCGCCACGACGCGCCCGGAAACGATGTTGGGCGACACCGCCGTGGCGGTGAATCCAAAAGACGCGCGGTACTTCGACCTGCACGGCAAGACCGTGCGGTTGCCGCTGATGGATCGCGAGATTCCGATCATTGTGGACGAAGTGGCCGATCCGGAATTCGGCAGCGGCGTGGTCAAGGTGACGCCGGCTCACGACCTCAACGATTTCGAAGCGGGCCGGAGGCACAACCTGCCGCGCATCCAAGTGATCGACGAGGACGGCAACATGACCGCGGCCGCCGGCCCTTACTCCGGCCTGGACCGCTTCGAGGCGCGGCGGCGGGTGATCGGCGCTCTCGAACAGACCGGCGCGCTGGTCAAGGTGGAGGACTACCAGCTCAGCTTGGGTACGTGCTCACGCTGCAAGACGCCGGTGGAGCCGCTGGTTTCGACGCAGTGGTTCGTGAAGACCAAGCCGCTGGCCGAGAAGGCCATCGAGGTGGTGGAGACCGGGCGTATCGAAATCACCCCTGCCAATTGGACCAAGACCTACTACGAGTGGATGTACAACATTCGCGACTGGTGCATCTCCCGGCAGCTATGGTGGGGCCACCGGATCCCTGCGTGGCACTGCCAGGAGTGCCGGGAGATTGTGGTCGCGAAAGAGGCGCCAACGACCTGCCCGCGGTGCGGGTCGAGCCGGCTGGTGCAGGACCCGGACGTGCTCGACACCTGGTTCAGCTCGGGGCTCTGGCCGTTCTCGACCCTGGGTTGGCCGGAGCGCACGGAAGACCTGGCTACTTTCTATCCCACGTCGCTGCTCATCACCGGGCACGACATTCTGTTCTTCTGGGTGGCGCGCATGATCATGCTGGGGATGGAATTCATGGGTGACGTGCCGTTCCGCCAGGTTTACATCCACGCGCTGGTCCGGGACGCCGAAGGGCAGAAGATGTCGAAGACGCGCGGCAACGTGATCGACCCGCTGGTGGTGACGGAAAAATACGGCACCGACGCGATTCGCATGGCCATGCTGCAGGGCGCGGCGCCGGGGACCGACATTGCGCTCTCGGAAGCGCGCATGGAAAGCTCGAAGGCCTTTGCCAACAAGATCTGGAATGCCGCGCGCTTCCTTTTCCTCAACATGGAACGATCGGGCGTGGAGCCGTGGGTGCCCGACAGGCTGCAGGAGTTCCATCCCGAGGGCGAAGCCGGCACGGGCGGAGTGTTGATCGAGGACCGCTGGATCTTCAGCCGCCTCAACAACTGCGCCGAGCAGGTGAACCGGGCGATCGAGACCTTTCGATACCACGAGGCGGCCCAACTGCTGTGGCACTTCCTGTGGCACGAATTCTGCGATTGGTATTTGGAATTGAAGAAGCTGCGTTTCCGGGAGAACTCGGGCCTCACTGCCGGCTGGCGCAACACCCTGGCGGCGTTTGAGACCGCGCTGCGGCTGTTGCATCCGGCGATGCCGTTCCTCACCGAGGAACTGTGGCAGCGGCTGGCGACCGATCGCGCGAAGCGGCCGGTGTCGATCGCGGTGACCGCGTATCCGCAGTCCCGGCCTGAAGCGACGGATCAGGATGCCGAGCGCGAGATCGGCGTGTTGCAGGAGATTGTCACCATGGCTCGCACGCTGCGCACGGAGAGCAAGCTGGACCCCAAGCAGCAACTGGCAGGCACGGTGTATTCGCGCAGCGCGGCTTTGGAGGTGGCGCGGCGCCACGCGGAGGCCATCCAGAAGCTGGCCAACGTGAAGCTGGAATTCAAAGCCGAGGCGGCTCCGCGGTCCGCGGCAATCCGTTCCACGGCGGAGTTCGACCTGGTGCTGGAAGTCCCCAAGGCGCAGGAAGACGCGCAACGGAAGCGCTTGGAAAAGGAGCGCGAACAGCTTGTGAAGAATATCGCCAATTCCCGGCGCCAGTTGGGCGATGACACTTTTCTGAGCAAGGCACCGCCGCCGGTGGTTGAGAGCATCCGCGGCAAACTGGCGGATTACGAAGCGCAGTTGCGTAAAATCGAAGACGCGCTATGATCGACGTGCTTCGCCTGGCGCTGGAAGAAGACATCGGCACGGGCGACATCACATCCCGCGCCTGCGTACCGGAATGGCAGCAGGCGCGGGGGAGTCTTGTGGCGCGAGAGCCGCTGGTAATCGCGGGGCTCGGTCTGCTGAACGAACTCTATCATCAGCCTGTCATCCACAAGCGCGACGGCGACTGCTGCGCGGCAGGAGACGTCATCGCCGAGGTGCGCGGCGCGGCGCGGACGCTGCTCGAGCGCGAGCGCGTGGCGTTGAATTTTCTGCAGCGGCTGAGCGGCGTGGCGACGTTGGCGCGGCAATTCGCCGATGCCGTGGCGGGGACAGGGTGCCCTGTGCTGGATACGCGAAAAACCACGCCGGGATTGCGGGCGTTGGAGAAAGCGGCGGCGGCGGCAGGCGGAGTGACCAATCACCGCATGGGGTTGTACGACGCGATTCTGATCAAGAACAACCACATCGCGGCGGCGGGCGGAGTACGGACGGCCATGGAACGCGCGAAAGCGACCGGGCGACCGATTGAGATCGAGGCGCGCACGCGGGAAGAACTGCGCGAGGCGCTGGATGCGGGCGCGGCGCACTTGCTGCTCGACAATCTCACGCCTGCCGAGGCTGCTGAATGGGTGCGCGAGATTGGCGGGCGGGCGAAAGTCGAGCTTTCCGGCGGCATCACTTTGGAGAATGTCCGGGCCTACGCGGAAACCGGAGCGGACTTTGTTTCTTCGGGCGCCATCACTCACTCGGCGCGCGCCATGGACATCAGCTTTCGGCTGGAGCTGGAGTGAGCACGCTCGATATCGATCGCGTCCGCGCTGAATTTCGCGATCGCACGATCCACTACTACCCAACTATCGATTCCACCATGCGCGCGGCCGCGGGGTGCAAGCCTGGCGATGTCGTGATCGCGGGGGAACAGACCGCGGGGCAGGGCCGGCACGGCCACACCTGGTACTCGGAGCCGGCTAACGGCATTTATTGCTCGACGGTGCTGACGCCCGTGCCAGCGCTCACGCTGGCCCTCGGCCTGGCTACGGCGAGCGCGATCTCGGACGTCGGCGGGGTGTCCTGCGATCTGCGCTGGCCCAACGATGTTCTGCTGGGCGGCAGGAAAGTCGCGGGCGTCCTGGTGCAGCTCTCGGGCTCGGTTGCCATCGCCGGCATCGGCATCAACGTGAATCACACGGAGCTTCCGCCGGAACTCGACGCCGTGGGTACATCTCTGCGCATCCACACCGGACGGGAGATCAGCACCACAGACCTCCTCATCGGATTGCTGCACAGAGTGGATCGGTTCGCCGCCGAGGACCGGGAGACAATTCTGCGGGTCTTCACCGCCGCTTCCAGCTATGCCTCGGGCCGCAGGGTGCGTGTGAACCAGCCGGAGGGGCTGATCGAAGGGACGACGGCCGGGCTCGACCCATCCGGTTTTCTGATCGTGCGCAAGGACGATGGAACCGATACCCTGATTGTTGCGGGAGGCGTACGTGCTGCTGGCTCTTGACGCGGGTAACAGCAATATCACGATTGGAGCTTTCGAAGGGCGCAAACTGATCTGCCACTGGCGGCTGCGCACGGTTCATGAACAGACCGCCGATGAATGGGGCATCCTGCTGCACAACCTGTTCTCGCCGGCTGGCCTGGACATCGCCGCGGTCGACGGCATGATCATTTCGAGCGTGGTGCCGCCGATCGATTCCACCCTGGCGTTCATGGCCGAGCGCTACTTCCACATTAAAGCGATGTTCGTGGGGCCGCGCACGGATCTCGGCATCGCGATCAAGTACGATAACCCCTATGAAGTTGGCGCCGACCGGCTGGTAAACGGCGTTGCCGGCTTCTACAAATATGGCGGGCCGTGCGTTGTGGTGGATCTGGGCACAACCATCAACTTCGACGTGATCTCGGCGGCCGGCGAATATCTTGGCGGGGCCATCGCCGTGGGGATCGGGATCGCGATCGACGCGCTGTTCAGCAAGACCGCGCGGCTGCCGTTGGTGGATTTCCGCCCGCCCAAGGACGTGGTGGGCACCAACACGGTGGCCAGCATGCGCTCCGGCCTGTACTACGGCGCGATCGGGATGATCGACGGCATCCTGGGCCGCATGGTCGAGAAGATGGGGCCGGACACAGCGCTGGTGGCAACCGGAGGCCAGGCGCACATGATCGTCAGCGGCTCGCGCTTTCTCAAGACCGTGGATGAGCACCTTACGCTGGAAGGCCTGTCGATGATCTGGGAACGCAACCATCCCAAGTGAATTACTTCAATTACTTCACGGAAACCGAAGAACATTTTCAACGCGCGCGGGGCACGAGCCTGTTTCTGCTGTCGCCGCTGGACTGGGCGCTGCTCGAGAGCTGGAAGAATTCGGGGGTACCGTTGGAAGCGGTGCTCCGCGGCATCGACGAGGCTTTCGAAAAGTGGCAGGGCCGCAAGATCAAGACGCAGATGGTGAACTCGCTGGCTTTTTGCGCGCAGGCCGTGCTCGCCGAAGCCCAGATCATGGCTCAGGCCGGCGCGGCGGCGCGGGAACGCCGAGAGAGCGCGCCGCCGTTCGCGCTGGAGGAATTGCGCGGTTACCTGGAGGGCAACGCAGCGGCGCTTCCAGCCGGTTATGAGGAGATCGCTGCTTCTCTGCAGAAGCTGGCCGCGGGGGCGGAGCAGCACTATGGCGACCTGGAAGCGCTGGAGCAGCGGCTGACGGTGCTCGAAGAGAAGATGATCGCCGCGGCACGCATGCGGCAAAGTGAGGAGGAGTTGCTGGAATCGCGGCGGGAACTGGACCGCCAGGTTCGCCCTTACAGAGGCAAGATGACCGCGGACCAGTTGGCGATGCTGGAAAAGCAGTACCTGGAGCGCATCCTGCTGGAGAAGGCGGGGCTGCCGCGGTTGAGTCTGTTTTACATGCGCTAATGTCTTGTAGCGCGGCCGAGCGTCGACACGAGTGTCGACGGGCCCAGAGGGCACCCTGACACGAGTGTCCGCGCCACATCGCTGGCGGGGCCGCGCAATGGTGAAACGCCTGCCGGCACAGCGGCTACTGCTTCGGGACGTTGTAGGCGAAGTTGATCTGGACGTGGATCTCGGCGCCTCGGTATTGAGGCGGCAAGGGTGGAAAGGGGTTGGCGCCGCTGATGGCGGCGATGGCGGCGCGGTCGAGTGCATCGATGCCGGTCTGCTCCGCATATACAGCGCGGCGGACGGTGCCGTCGCGCTGGATGGCGAACTGCACTCTCACACGGCCGCTGCGGCCGAGGCGCACGGCGTCCGGCATGATCGAAAACCAGTAGCTCTTGACCCGCGCGAGCACCTGCGCGAGGTAGGGTTTGAAGTCCACGCCCTGCGGGTCGCTCAAAAGCTGGGGGAGCTCCGCGCCGGCGGCGGTCGCCCCGGGATCCATTACCGCGGGGCCTCGACCAGAGCCACGCAGGACGTTGCCCGGGCCGGGGATCTCTAGAAGGCGTTGTTCTGGTGGGACGGTTTTTGGCGCAGTCACGTCTTCGAATCCAGAGCGAGGTTTCTGCTCTTCGGACTGGATCTGGGGCGGCTGCACGGGCACGGTCAGCTTCGGCGCTTCGTTCGGCACATCGACCCTCGGCGGTTCGGGCAAGGCGACGGGGGGTGGGGGCGGGAGGGCCGCACGTCGCGGCGCAGGAGGCTCGGGGGCGGGCGGTGGCGCGGCGGGCAATTGGAGGCGCGGGTGTGGGCGCAGGTCCGTGGCGTTGAACTCTTTGCTGACCTTGCCTGTGTTGAGTTCTTTTTGAGTGAGCGGAGTGAGTGGCTCGATCAGCGGGGTCACCACCGTCTCTATGCGGCGGGGCGGCGGCTGCATGAGCGTCTCGGGCACGGCGAGGAGGAACACCACGCCCACAATGTGGAGCAGCACGGAGAGAATCGCCGCGCGCCCTGTGCGAGCGCGGCCGGCCGGATCGCTCCAGTCTGTCAGGAGGTGCAGTTCGACGTCGGCAGGAGGATGCGCTACCGTTTCCATCCGGCTTCCAAAGACCGCGCGACAACTTCCGAGTGCTCCTTGATTTTATCAAGAATCGCCAACGCAGCCCCTAGAGTTTGACGCGCGGCCGGGCCGGAGCATTTCGGCGATTTTCGCGTTTCCACGGCGTCCAGAAAGGCGTCGAACTGGAGCTTGAGGGGCTCGGCCGTGGTGACCGGGGCCTTTTCGAAGCCGATCTGGCGGTCCTGGCCGACGGAGAAGATCATCAAGTCCTGCCGTCCGTAATCCAGCGAAAGGTACTGCTGCGGCTGGAACAGGCGCAGCTTACGGACGCGCTCGGTGGAAACCCGGCTGGCCGTGAGGTTGGCTACGCAGCCGTTGGGGAACAGCAGCCGCACGTTGGCGATGTCGACCTTTTCGGAAAGGATGCGAATGCCAGCGGCCCGTATCTCTTGCGGTTCGGCCTGGGTGAGGGCCAGCACGATGTCCACGTCATGGATCATGAGATCCAACACCACGTCCACATCCAGGCTGCGCGGGCTGAACAGATTCAACCGGTGAACTTCAAAGAATAGTGGCAGGGTGGCGCGGCGTTCTAATTCGATGACGGCGGGATTGAAGCGCTCCAGGTGGCCCACCTGAAGGATGCGCCCGTTGCGTTCGGCCGCTTCGACGAGGCGGCCGGCTGCGGCCAGATCGGGCGCGATGGGCTTCTCCACAAGAACGTCGGCTCCGGCTTCGAGCAGCGCGCAACCGACCGACTCGTGGGCCGTGGTCGGCACAGACACGATGGCCGCGTCCACCTTGCCGGAAATTTCACGGGCGCTGGTGAACGGCTGCGACTGGTAGAGTGCGGCGGTTTCGGCGGCGCGGGCGGAATCGATGTCGACCACCGCGCTGAGCTCGGCGCGCTCGGATTCATGGACCACGCGGCAGTGGTTCCGTCCGAATTGTCCAGCGCCGACGACGGCTATTCGGTGTTTGGGCATGGTGTAGATTTCACCGGGCCCAATAAGGGCACCCCGACGCGGAGGCGCCGAGGGAAAGGACTCTTAGCCGCGAATGCACGCGAATACGAGGTCTTGTTTTTGATTTGCGTTGACTCGAGTTCATTCACGGCCCCAATTCTCTCCGACTATGGCGATTTCGGCCTCGTTGGCAGTTTCGAGCATTTTCTCGCGGTCGAGCATCAGGGTGCGGCCGGCTTCCACGGCGAGGACAGTCGTCCCGGTTTCGCGCATCACGGGAATCGTGTCCAGCCCCACGACCGGGACGTCGAACAACAGGTGCTCGCGGCGGCGGGCCACCTTCACCATGGAAAGGCGGCGGCCGTTCACCAAAGCGGCGGCGCGGCGCAGCATGGCGTCGGTGCCCTCCATGGCTTCCACCGCCACGCAGGCGCGCTCGCAAATGGCCACGCTTTGGCCCACGTCGAAACCAGCCAGGGCGTTGGCTACGCGGCCGCCGTACTCGATGTCGGCGATTTCATCCTTCGCCGGTTTTCGCCTGGTCATCACTCCAGCGGTCGCCAGCAGGGGCTTAAGCAGCGCGGTGGAATCGGTCAGGCGGATGCCTTCGTCCGCCAGGACTTTGACCACGCCGCCGATCAAGCCATCGGTGTTCTTGAAGGGCAGCGAGGCAAGCAGCTTTACCAGCCGCCAGTCCGGCACGATCGAGGAAAAGATTTTGGCATGCTTGATCTGGCCGCACATCATCACCTCGGTGATGCCTTCCTGTTTCAGAATTTCGATGAGCCTGCCGAGTTGCCCCAGCGAAATCCAATGGCAGCCCGGCAACGATTCCAGATCTTTGGATGCTTCTTCCTGGATGGCGATAACAGTGACGTCGTGCCCCAGGCTCCGCGCGCTTTCCAGCGCCAGCGCGGGGAACCGTCCATTTCCGGCGATGAGGCCGTAGCGCATTTACTTGACGACGCCGCGCTCCGAGGAGCGGATGAATTCCAGCAACTCGTCCACCTCGGCGCAACCGGGCACTTCCGCGCGGATGCGCTCGATGGCCTGCGAGGTATTGAGGTTCGACCGTGTCAGCAGGCGGAACGCCGTTTGCAGCGCTTCAATCACCGGTTTTTCGAAGCCGCGCCGTTCGAGGCCGATGCTGTTGGCGCCGAACACGCTCACCTCCGGCTTGTGGCTGGTGAGGGAGAACGGCAGGATGTCCTGCTTCACCACGCTGTACGGCCCGATGAAAGCATGGCGCCCGATGCGGCAGAACTGGTGCACGCCGCTGTACGGGCTGATGTCGGCCCAGTCGTCGATGATCACGTGGCCGGCCAGGCCCACGCTGTTGCCCAGGATGACATGGCTGCCGATGCGCACGTCGTGGGCCACGTGTGTGTGGGTCATGAGCAGGTTGTCGTGGCCGATGCTGGTGACCAGGCCGCCACCCTGAGTGCCGCGATGGATGGTGACGAATTCGCGGATGCGGTTGCGGTCGCCGATGCGCGTTTCGGCGCGCTCGCCTTTGTACTTAAGATCCTGCGACGCCACTCCGACCGTGCTGTACGGGAAAAAGATGTTATCGTCGCCGATCCATGTGGGGCCTTCCAGGTAGAGGTTGGCCATCAGGCGGGTGCGGGCGCCGATCTCGACATCCGCGCCCACGATGCAGTACGGACCGATGTCGGCGCTCTCCGCGATGCGCGCGCGCGGATCGACGATGGCGGTCGGATGAATGGGCATTGCTAGGTAGTCTGGGCGGGCAGCCTGTCTGCCTTTTCCTCCAACTTGCACATGACTTCCGCTTCGGCCACCACGACTCCGTCGACGGTCGCGACGCCGGCCATCTTGGCGACGCTGGCTTTGCGCTTGATGACCTTCATCTCCATGCGGAGGGTGTCGCCGGGCAGGACGGGTTTGCGGAAGCGCGCGTTTTCCACCGCCACCAACAGCACCAGCTTGTTATGCCGGTCTTCTATGGTCTTGAGAACGAGTACACCGGCGGCTTGCGCCATGGCTTCGATGATGAGCACTCCCGGCATCACCGGGAAATCGGGGAAATGGCCCTGAAAGAAGGGCTCGTTGAGAGTGACATTCTTGATCCCGACCACGCGATCCGGCTCCAGCTCAATGATGCGGTCCACCAGCAGAAACGGGTAGCGATGAGGCAGAATGCCCCTGATTTCGTTGATATCCAGAACCGTCATGGAAGCGTTATTATAGCTCGGCTTGGTTTAGGACCCTTCGAACTCCGAGGTTTGAGCCGCGCCGACCGAGGCTGGCCGCTATGATGGAGCAGTGGATTCGATCCTTTCTTATGTGAGGACGCGCCAGCGCGACATTGCGGGGTTGACCCGGAAGCTCGTGGAATGCGAGTCTCCCAGCGACGATCCGGCGGCCGTCAGCCGCTGCGCGGACCTGGTTGCGGACACCGTGAGCGCCGCGGCGCGCGTCAAGAAGCACGCCGGCGGAAAGTTCGGCAAACACCTCACCTGCGAGATGCAACTGCCGGGCCGGAAGAAGAGCGGGCAGATCCTCGCGCTCGGCCATTTGGATACGGTCTGGCCTGTCGGCACTCTGCGCACGATGCCGTTCCGCGAAGGCGGCGGGCGGCTGTGGGGGCCGGGCGTGCTGGATATGAAGGCTGGAATCGCGTTCTTCATCTTCGCGGCGCGAGCCCTGCGCGAGTTGGACATCCCGGTGGCTTCCCGGGTGCTGCTGCAGCTCAATTCCGATGAAGAGGTGGGCAGTGATTCTTCCCGTCCTCTGACGGAAAAGAACGCCCGGCAAAGCAAGGCCGTGCTGGTGCTGGAACCGGGCACGGGACTGGAAGGCAAACTGAAAACAGCGCGCAAGGGCGTGGGAGATTTCACCGTGGTAGTGCGAGGGACGGCTTCGCATGCTGGCGTGGATTTTGCCGCCGGGGCGAGCGCGGTGCTAGAACTGGCACGGCAGATCAACCGGGTCGCCGGGTTCACGAACCTGGCCCGCGGGGTCACCGTGAATCCAGGCGTGATCTCGGGCGGCACGAGGTCTAATGTGGTGGCCGCCGAAGCGCGGGCGCACGTGGATATCCGAGTTCTCAAGCTGAAAGACGCGCCCGGGCTGGAGAAGAAATTCCGTTCGCTGCGTCCCTTCGACCCGCGCTGCTCAATCGAGGTGACCGGCGGGCTCAACCGGCCTCCGATGGAGCGGTCGGCCGGAATCGTCAGGCTGTTCCGGACGGCGCAGAAGCTGGCGCGAGAGCTGGGAATCGAGGTGGAGGAATCGCTTACCGGCGGAGGCTCCGACGGTAATTTCACCGCCGCGCTGGGTGTCCCCACGCTTGATGGGCTGGGCGGCGTAGGCGAGGGCGCGCACGCGGCTAACGAGAGCATTCTGGTGGAGCGGATCGCGGACCGCACGGCGCTGATCGCGAAACTGTTGGCGGCGCTGTAGGAAGTTGTTTAAAGCTGACGCCGGGCGCTCCTCTTCTGACTTGGAGCAAAACGATGCACGCGAACGCTTTTGTGGGCAAGGCGGAGAAACCCACAAACCAGGAGCTGGCGGCGGCCCTCGGGCCGGCCAAGACTCTCTGGGATCAGTTGGTGGCCAGCCTCACAGATGAATTCAAACTCGACGGCCAGGAATGGAGTTCCTACTCGCTCAAGGCCGGATGGTCGCTGCGCCTGCAGCGCAAGAAGCGGAACATTGTCTATTTAGCTCCATGCGGCGGCTGTTTCCGGGCGGCGTTAGTGCTGGGCGACAAGGCGCTGCAGGCGGCCCGTCGGAGCAAGCTTCCCCAGCGGGTGGTGCGGATGCTGGCCGAAGCCAAGCGGTATCCGGAGGGAACCGCCGTGCGGCTGGATGTGGCCGGGCCCAAAGACCTGGAGGTCATCCGGGAACTGGTGAAGGCGAAGATCGAAGGCTAAGCAGCCCTGGCAGCGATTGCGCCCTCATTCCCACAGGTTCCCGATTGTGGGGCTTCTTCGCCCCCTGCGCCCCGGGCGACTATCTGATCTCGACCTGTGCGTGTTTCATCTGCCGCACGAGGAGGATCAGTCTGCGGTCCCGCGCATTGGCGCAGGGTGCGTCGCAAGCCTCGAGGTCTTCCAGGCGGCGGCAGTGCCCCCGGCATTGATCAGTGCCCATCAACCAGGCCGGCGGATCAGGTGGTTCCGGCCCGGATAGCAGGTGGCGGAGCCGCTTGGAGAGAACCGAGATGGAACTGCCGCAAGCGTGCTCGAACACGAGCAGGTTAGTCTCCGGGTTGGTGAAGGACGACTGGAGGCCTAAAAGGCGCACATCCGGATCCAGCACGAACCCGTCCCAGGTTGGCCACGAGCGCCTGCAGGCGCCACAGATCTGAAAAGGACCCGCCATGGGTTCCTCGTTCATAACCCGGATTATAAGAGGCTGCGCGTGGGATTGCCACGCCAATGCGGGCGGTCGTTCGGTCAGCTGGTTACACCTTCGGCAGCAGATCCGTCACGACCTTCCAATAGGTGCTCCCGCATGGGACTCCGGCTCTCAGGCTCCGGATCACCAGGTGACCATCCGGTTCGATGTCCACCTGGTAGAGCGGCAGATCGCGTTCCTTGACAACGTACAAGCCGTATTGCATGGCCCAGGAATCCTGATACGTGTACGCCACATACCAGTTTTCTGCAATGGCTCGAACCCGGAACTGTGCCGTGGAGGGTTCATAGTTGGCGTAACTGTAACAACGACCGATGCACACGCGGTCGATCATGTGGGCTAGAGCGTTGACCCGCAAGTCCGGCTGGTCGATCGCGCTGATCACGCGCTGGCCGGAAGGCAGCTTCGCCACCGTGTCCTGCATGCGGTCTTCGAAGGAATTCAGCGCGCGCTCATCGCGGTACAGGAAACCGAAGAAAACCAGGGCGACGAAGATCAAGGCGAACCGTTCGAACGGACGCGGACGGGCTCTTGCCAGTAGCGCGCATACACAGATGCCAACGCCCAACGACATGCGCTCGGCAATAAAGGCCAGGGAGTGATGGAAGCCGGGAATGAGCACGGTGGTGGGGAGAAGGAAAACGCCACCGGCTCCAATGACGCAGAGTTGGAAGGGGATGCCGGATATGACCTCGCGGGCGCTGGACAGATGGATCACGTTGAGAAACAGAAGGGCCCACACCATCAACAGGCCGACCAGGACCACATAGTACTTGGCGTCGAAGACCCACACCTGGTCGACGCCGGTGCTCAGGGTGATCTGTTGCGCGGACCACTGGGTCACCATCGTTCGGCTGATCACCACGTGCAGCAGCACTATGGCCAGCATGGAACCGGCGATGGTATAAATCCGCGACCGGGGCGCGAGGCGATTTGCCACCAGCAGGTAAGCCGTCAGGCAGACGGTCCAAACCACGGGAAGCGCGTGCGCCAGATACGCGAGAGCCAGGATGGGAACGGCAGCCGCGAGGCGGCGGGAAGTCCTCTGCCACGCCAGAGCGAGCGCCCAGAAACAGAGCCCCAGGCTCAGATAGAAATTGAAGAATCCCATGTGGTAGACCCAGCCATAGGCCAGCATGGCGATGGAGGGCATCAGGTGCCAGGGTCGGCGGGTGGAAACCACCGTTGCGAATGCAAAAGCTCCCCAGGTGAAGATGAGGACAGCGAGCGAAACCGAGATACGCTGGGCGGCTTCCGCGCCGACGATCTTGAAGAGGCTGCCCAGCATGAGATCGAACAACACGTTGGTGAACTGACCGACACTCACCAAACCCTGGATGCGGCCGCTCTCGATCAACTGCGACAGCCATGAGTTGTAGATGTGGCTGGAGAGGTCTCCAGCCTGCACGCGTGGTTGCCAGTAACACGGGACCAGCAGCAGGAGCGACACTAGCACGAAAGCCCAACGGCTCCGGCTGAGCACGGCGAACACTTGATTCCCTGGCCGATTCGGCGGGGGCTGGGATTCTCTATCGTGTGTTGTCGGTCGCATCATCAACTATTCTCCAACCGAATGGACTGGAATTCGGGGATCAGGTCAAACGGAGTGGCCACTGAGGCGATGTTTTCGCCAATCTGCTGAATGTTCGGCTCGGATATATGCGCGTCGGCGTCGTGGGTCGCCAGACGCAGGTAATTGATGCGGTACGGATTGATGCCCATGATGCGGCAGCAGGTGGCGTCGACCGACACCGGGTCGCTTCCCGCCACCAGCACCCCCACTTGTTTAGGCACACCCTGAATCGGACCATTGCCCTGCATGCCGATAATGCCGTCGACGAGGGCGAACTGGCGGGGAAAGGCGGCGTGCAAGTCGGCGATGCTGTCCGCGATGCCGGCCCAATGGAGGATGTTTTTTGGCCAGCCGTATACCCCGCCGGGGACCACGCCGAACAGGTTCTTCATGGATAACGTGGCGCCCACCCAGTGATGGGTTTTCATCTTGGGGATGGAAACCAGCAGGTCTGCGCCGAGGGTGGTGTTGGGCAGGTACACCTTTCCAAGGCGCGACAACTGGCGCGGCAACCGCACCAGGCTGACTTCGTCCAGATTGAGGTCCACAAACAGGTCCTCGAAGCGGGGAACGATTTTGAAGTAGCCGGCGGCGTCGGCGAGATCGAGGGTGTTGCGGCGATGGCCGGGCCCTTCCGCGATGCGGACGCTGGCGGCGCCGCGCGCGCGGAGAGCTTCCATGGCGGCGTGCACCAGCAGGGGGTTGGTGTTGACGTTGGCTTCCGGTTCGAATTCCACGAGGTTGGGCTTGAGAACGATGTTGCGGCCGCGAACATCGACCGCGTGCTCGTCCAGCAGGCGGCGCACAATGTCGTAGAGGCGCTGATCGTACGCCGGGGCGCGCACGATGGACACGCGCGACGGGATCATGGGCACCTTCTTGTCGCAGGAACTGAGGACGATCGCGCCGGTGGCAGCGGCCGAGGCCGCCAGCCAATCACGTCTTGTGATCTTATCGTCCATTCTCATCCGCCCAAAACAGGTTGCGGCCTTTCTGCGCCTCGTCCACCAATAGCTGGAAAGAGGCTTCGGGGAGAGTGCGGCACTCGATCTCAGCAGGCCGGCAGTAGCTGGCAGGCAGTTCGCCGTGCGCCAAGAGGCCGAGCCGAAGCCAGTTCAGAGCGTCGGCCGAGCGGCACGCGGAGAGGAAGCGGTGGGCGACGGCCACAGAGCGCTGGATTTCAGCCGTGCGGACGCCGCGCATCGCCGCCAGCGCCATCCCGGTGGTTTCGGGGTAGGGCGCCGATTCGTATCCCAATGCTCGCACGGAACCGTGGTTCCATCCTCCCTCCTGGCACATGCGGGTGATCAGGAACCGGCGGCCCTCCGACACGCGCTCGCCGAGGCCGGGGGAGGGGCGCCGGCGGCCGTCTTTTTCCAGAGCCAGGAGTGCCAGCGAGGTTGGACCGACCCAGGCGGCCGTGTCGGGAATCCAGGGCCACCCGCGAAGCTGGTGTTCGTAGGGACTAGGGTTTCCGAGGAGCCACTCGCGGAGACGATAGGTCCTGGTGGACTCCCGGCCGGTGGTCTGGAGGAGCCATCGGATGGCACCATCATGGGCGTCCGCGCCTAGCTGTTCCGGCGGCAGTAAAGCCACCAGGGAGGTTACCCAACTGCTTTCCTCGACGCCGGCTTGGGGGGGAAAGCTCCCGTCGGATCGTTGGGTTCTCAGGATCCATTGGATGCCGCGCTTCGAGGATGCGGTTTCTCCAACGGCCAGAAGGGCAAGGACGGAGTAGGCCGTCGGCTCCATCCAGGAGGAGCCACGGATATAGGGCCAGCCGCCATCAGGGTTCTGCTTGCTGACGAGAAACTCGACCGACATAGAAATCGAGGGCCGGCGTATGCTGCGGGCGTTGCTTCGCCAGCCCTACATCGCGGACACTACCGCAGCGCCCGACGCTTGCGCCGGCGCGACAATAGCATGACGAGCGTTACGCCCGCTCCCAGCCAGATCGCTCCTTGAATCGCGAGGTCCATACAGCTCCTTTCGAATGGTCAACCAGTAACG
>Ga0335081_10000332_pt1 | contig 87129 bp, 81 predicted proteins | sample Lox_Sample_35_FD_206713 | JGI IMG/M metagenome (GOLD analysis project Ga0335081, IMG submission 206713) | Soil microbial communities from Loxahatchee National Wildlife Refuge, Florida, United States - Lox_Sample_3.5 | ecosystem: Environmental > Terrestrial > Soil > Wetlands | place: USA... | reverse complement strand
CTTCCGTTCCTGACCCAGTTCTGGATGTTCCTTACGCCTGTGGCATATTCATCCAAAGTGATCTCACCCAAATGGCAAATCATCTATTCGCTCAACCCGATGGCTGGTGTGGTGAATGGATTTCGCTGGGCACTGCTCGGCACACCGACTGGGCCCGATTTGAATTTAATTGTTTCGGTGGGCATTTCTCTGATCTTCCTGATCACCGGTCTATTTTACTTCCGCCACATGGAGCGGACGTTTGCGGACATGATTTAACATGACTACCGCCATTCGAGTTGATCAGCTGGGCAAACGATATCGCATCGGTGCGATGCAGAGCCGGTTTCATTATGGAATGCTCCGCGATGTGCTGATGGATGTGGCGATGACGCCGGTGCACGTTTTTCGATCCATGACCGGCAAGTCCATGCGCGGCGCTGAAAACTTTTCCTACATTTGGGCGCTCAACGACGTTTCGTTCGAAGTTCAAGAAGGACAAGTGCTGGGCATCATCGGACGCAATGGCGCAGGCAAAAGCACTCTGCTTAAAATTTTGGCGCGCGTCACGGAACCGACGAAGGGATCGGTCTCCGTGCGCGGACGGGTGGGTTCGTTGCTCGAAGTCGGCACCGGCTTTCATCCGGAATTGACCGGCCGCGAAAACATCTATCTCAATGGTGCGGTACTTGGCATGAAACGCAGTGAGACGGAAAGAAAGTTCGATGAGATCGTGGCCTTCTCCGAGGTCGAGCAGTTCATTGATACACCGGTCAAACGCTATTCATCCGGCATGTATCTGCGGCTGGCATTTGCGGTCGCGGCGCATCTCGAACCGGAAATTCTGGTGGTGGATGAAGTCCTGGCAGTGGGCGATGCGGAGTTCCAAAAGAAATGTCTCGGCAAGATGGGCGACGTGGCGCAACAGGGACGAACCGTTTTGTTTGTTAGTCACAACATGTCTGCTGTGCTGCGTCTGACACAGGAAGCGCTTGTGATCGATAAGGGACGCTTGATGATGCGCGCTCCCACACCCGAAGCAGTGGATTACTATCTTTCTGCCGGCCACGCCGACGCCGGTGAACGCATTTGGGAACCTGATGAAGTGCCGCTCAACGCGGCTCCATTCGCTCCCATTTCTTTACGGCTGAAAGATCAACGCGGCAAGATCGTGGACACGATTCGTTCCACGGAACCGGCCGCGCTTGAATTCGAATATCAGCTCAGCGCACCGACCACTGGTTTGCGCGTTGGTTTTTATTTGAGTACGATGCGCGGCGATTATGTCATGACCTCGTTCGATACGGATGAGCCTCAACAGTTTGAAAGATTCGGCGCGCGCAACACCGGACATTACATCAGCCGCTGTGTCATCCCCGGCGACATGTTCAATGAAGGCCGGTACGCGGTCGGCGTCAATGCCAGTTCCTTTGGAGTCCGACGTTATTTCATGGATGAGAACGCGCTGGCGTTCAACGTGGATATTTCCGGCGCGCCTGGCACGCATTGGGCGGAACAACGCGTTGGGCCGATCCGCCCGCGGCTTGAATGGAAGATCGAAAAGCTGGATTGATGGTTACAAAATCAGCGCTTCGTTCTGCGCTCGGCGAATTGCCTTTCACGGCCGAACTGGATTGGATGCTTCGACATAAGAATCGCGCGCATCATGATCACTTCTCGCTTGAACGTTTGAAGAAATCGTTGCCCGACGCGGTGAAAACTGCAGAGACATTTGCAGCATCCGCGAAGCCGGGCAAAAATATTTTGTTCTTTGCCACGCTGCATTATTGGATCGAGCAATCCGCATATATTTCGCTTGTACTTGCCGGTCTTGGACATAAAGTCACATTGATGACCTTGCCTTATTCCGAATGGCACAAGCGCATGGATCATTTCACGCAGCGCCAGCGGATTTTACACACACGCGATACGTTCAAGCCGATCGAACCGCTGGTCAAACATGTTTCCATGCTGGATCTTAAAGATTCCGCCTCATTACCGGACAAATTGCGGGCCGATATTGAGCAGATCAGCCTGTGGGACACGCAATACACGCTCATGCGCGAAGAAGTGGATATGAACAACCCGTCCGACCGCGCAGTCCATGATTTGCGCCTCGAACGGAATTCCTTCGCGGCGCGTGCTGCACTGGCATGGATGCAGACCGACAAGCCGGACGTTGTCCTGGTCCCGAACGGCTTGATCCTTGAGATGGGGATCGTATTCCGCGCGGCGCGCTATCTCAACATTCCAGCGATGACATTCGAGTTCAACGATCAACGCGAACAGATTTGGCTGGCGCAGAATTCGTCCATCATGCGGCAGGAGACGGATTATCTCGTCGAAGCGCGTGGCAAGCTTCCGATGACCGATGCGATGTATGAGCGTCTGGCCGATTTGGAGAATGCGCGCCGCGGTGCGCGCGTTTGGGGCAAATCCAAACGCCTGTGGCAATATGTTTCTTCGCAGGGCGCGGAGGCGACGAGGAACATGCTTGGACTCGATGATCGTCCGGTCGTCATGCTTGCCGCGAATGTGTTGGGCGACAGCCTGACACTCGGGCGCAACATCTTCGCCCAGTCGATGACCGAATGGATCACGCGCACGGTTCAATATTTCGCGGATCGCCCCGAGGTCCAGTTGGTAATCCGGGTGCACCCCGGTGAGACGATTGTCCCGAAGGCGAAGTCCATGGGACAGGTGGTTCGTGAGGCGTTGCCGTCATTGCCCGAGCATATTCACGTCATCGCGGCAAAAGATAAAGTCAACACCTATGATTTGATCGAGATTGCAGATTTGGGCCTGGCCTACACGACTACCGTCGGACTCGAAACAGCGATGAACGGCCGCCCCGTGATTTCATGCGGTCAAACCCACTATCGCGGCCGCGGCTTCACACTCGATCCCAATTCATGGGACGGATATTTTTCGACGCTTGAAAAAGTTCTGTCGGATTTACCCGCCCAGCGGTTGAATGAAATGCAAATCGAAGCGGCGTGGAATTACGGTTATCGCTTTTTCTTTGAATATGCCCGCCCGTTCCCGTGGCGTTTGATGAACTTCTGGGAGGATCTCGCGGTCTGGCCGCTGGAAAGAGTTTTAAGCGCACAAGGTCAAATGGAATTTGGCGAGACATTTCGGTTTTTGGCGGGCGAACCGTTCACTTGGAAGGGTTGATGGAAAATACCAAGCAGCAGGTCCGTGAGTTTTACGATCAGATCGGTTGGTCGCAGGTGGGCGAGGGGCTGTATCAAAATGCCCGATATGAGGACCTGCGGCCGGTGACGCGTGACTACATTCATCGTTGCCATTTGCGCGTCAATCGTTACATCGCCTCACGCGGCGACTTTTTGCTGGATGCCGGTTCCGGTCCGGTGCAATGGCCCGAATATTTGACCTACTCCGAAGGCTACCGCTTTCGCGTTTGTTTGGACATTTCCATCACCGCTTTGAAGGAGGCGCGCGCACGGCTCGGCGAGAAGGGTTTGTATGTTGTGGCGGACGTTGCCAACCTCCCCTTTGGGTCCAATGCATTTGATGGCATTGTCTCGATGCACACGATTCATCACCTCCCGCTCAGCGATCACCGGGCTGCCTATCTTGAATTGCAGCGCGTCCTCAAATTCAATCGAAGCGCGGCCATCGTCAATGGCTGGGATCAGCCTCGTTTGATGCTGGCCACGCGACCGCTCGTCCGTTTGATTCGTTTTTTCCGAAGCGGCAGTTTCCGCAAACAGAAGAAGAACTGGCCGAATGAAGACGAACAGGAAGGCACGTTTGTCAAGAAGCTGACGCCACGCTGGTTGAAGCGGGAACTGCAGGACATGGATTTTGAGATCTTTGTTTGGCGCAGTCTTGGCACGGTGTTTCTCAAAACCGTTGTCAATCCGCGCTGGGGCGGCGGAGTATTTCTACGTTTTGTGTTCTGGCTCGAAGATCGCTTCCCGCACTTCTTTGGCGAGAACGGGCAATATCCACTGGTTGTGATTCGCAAAATAGGAGCTGCGTCGTGATGGAATTGGATCTGGATATCCCCGACAGCGCCAGCCAGTGGTACAAACTGCGAAAGAATCCGCGTTTGTTCTTTTGGTGGCTTTTCCACCGTGCGACCACAGCGCTGCGCGTCCTGCCGGATTTTCTCGTGATCGGCGTGATGAAAGGCGGCACGACTTCGTTCTTCAATTATTTGGCAATGCATCCGCAGATCAATCCGCCGTTTCGCAAGGAAATCAAGTTCTTCGATATTCATTATTCACGGGGGCTCGGATGGTATCGCGCGCATTTTCCACTGCGTTTCAAGATGGGCCCCGGCATGATAACCGGCGAAGCGACACCTTATTATATTTTTCATCCATGCGCGCCGAATCGTATTGAGAAAGATATGCTTGAGAAGGGTCTACGAGTGGAGAAATTGATTGCCTTGCTTCGCAATCCTGTGGACCGGGCTTATTCCCATTACAATCACATGGTGCGCGTGGGCAGAGAGCCTTTGTCATTTGAAGAAGCCATTAAGCAAGAGGCTTATCGGTTGATCGGTGAAGAGGAAAGGATCATTGCTGATCCGCACTACTCAACCTTCAAGCATTTGCATTACTCCTATCTCGCGCGCGGACGATATGTCGAGCAACTTGAAAAATGGTTTAAACTCTTTCCGCGCGAGATGATGTTAATTCTTCCAAGTGAAGAGTTATACACGTCACCGGCGACCGCGTATCGCAAAGCAACGGAATTTCTCGGGCTGGCGGATTGGATTCCCAGCGATTTTAAAGCGTACAAGCAAGGCGTTTACGAGGAAATGCCCATATCCATTCGAAAACATTTGATTGATTATTACCGTCCCTATAACCAAAGGCTTTATGACTGCCTGAATAGAAAATTCGATTGGGATAAATAATTATGAACTGGAAAAATCAAGTTATTCTCGTCACTGGCGGCACAGGATCGTTCGGCAAGAAATTTGTCGAGATCATGCTCAAGGATTTCAAGCCCAGGAAGATCATCATCTACAGCCGCGATGAATTGAAGCAGTATGAAATGCAGGCTTCCGGATTCGATCATCCATCCCTGCGTTACTTCATCGGCGATGTACGCGACCGCGAGCGACTCGTGCGCGCCATGCAGGGCGTGGATGTCGTGGTCCATGCCGCGGCATTGAAACAGGTGCCGGCTTGCGAATATAATCCGATGGAAGCTGTCAAGACGAACATCATGGGCTCGAGCAATGTGGTCGAGGCGGCGCTGGATGCCGGCGTGAAAAAAGTGATGGCGCTCAGCACCGACAAGGCCGTCAATCCGGTGAATCTCTACGGCGCGACCAAGCTCGCGGCCGAGAAGCTGACGGTTCAAAGCAACGCATATGCCGCAGGTTCAGCGACGCGCTATTCGTGCGTCCGATACGGAAATGTGGTCGGCAGTCGCGGGTCGGTCGTTCCGGTCTTTCTCAAGCAACGCGAGTCGGGTAAGGTCACCATCACGGATGACCGCATGACGCGCTTTTGGTTATCATTGGAACAAGGGGTCCGCTTCGTCATCACCTGCATCGATCAAATGGAAGGCGGCGAAGTTTTTGTTCCGAGAATCCCCAGCATGAAGGTGATCGATCTGGCGAAAGCCATCGCGCCGAACGCAAAAGTTGATGTAATCGGAATCCGGCCCGGCGAGAAACTGCATGAGGTGTTGATCTCCGAAGACGAGGCCCGCCACACCGTTGAGCTGGACAAGATGTTTGTCGTCCAACCGGCGGAGGCATTTTGGTTTGGTTATTCGTGGCAGGAACGCGGTAAACTGCTGTCAGATGGATACCGTTACTCGAGCGACAACAACACAGAGTGGCTGGATGTGAAAGGCATCCAGAAATTCGTCGAGCCGTTCGAGAAGTTGTACACGGCAGGAAAGCTGGAAGGATGATTTTCCCTCGCCCCCATTCCTCTTCCACCGGGAGAAGGGCAAGGGACGAGGAGAGGTGACTTATGCGACTGCTGATTACCGGTTCAAGCGGACTTCTCGGCCTTAACCTGGCCCTGGATGCCGCGCGTTCGCATCAGGTCATTGGCGTCGACCGCAATACGCTGGCGTCCGTCCCCTTTGAATTGATCAGCGCCGACCTTCTCGACTCCGATGCCATGTATCGCATCGTTTCCGAATCCAGACCGGAGGCGGTCATTCATTGCGCCGCGCTGGCAAATGTGGATGCCTGCCAAGCCAACCCCGACCTTGCGTATCAGATGAATGCGGATGTCCCCGCCCGGCTCGCCGATGCCTGTGCGCGGCGAAAGATTCGGCTGATCCATATTTCCACGGATGCCATCTTTGACGGGCAGAAGGATGGCACTTATGCGGAGGGGGATTTACCAAACCCGCAGAGCGTCTATGCCCAGACCAAGCTGGAAGGTGAACGTGCGGTTTTGCAAATCAACCCAATGGCGATTGTGGCGCGTGTGAATTTCTATGGTTGGTCGTTAAGCGGCAAACGGAGTCTCGCCGAATTCTTCATCAATAATCTCAGCACCGGCAAGAACGTCAACGGCTTTACCGATGTGCTCTTTTGTCCGATGCTGGTCAATCACCTTGGGGATGTTCTATTGGCGATGCTGGAGCGCAGGCTGCGCGGGTTATATCATGTGGTGGGCCCGCAGGCGATGAGCAAGTATCAGTTTGGGATCGAGATTGCACGCAAGTTTGGTTTAAAGGAAAGCCTGATTTCACCACAGTCTGTGGATAAGTCCAGCCTGACGGCACGCCGTTCCCACAATTTGTGGCTGTCTACTCACAAGTTATCCACCGATCTCGATATGGCTCTGCCTGCTTTTTCAACAGGGCTCGACGAGTTTTATACACAGTACCAGCAGGGTTATCCACAAAAAATCCGCAGTTATCAACAGGCGGGGGCGCGAGCATGAAGATCCTACTGAAACTTGAAGCGCTGGCACTCTGGGGTTTGTCCATCTGTCTTTTTTCTCGGCTGGATTATGCGTGGTGGTGGTATCCCCTGCTTTTCTTTGTCCCCGATTTGAGCATGGTCGGTTATGTATTCGGAGCGCGCCTGGGCGCACTGGTTTATAACGTGATTCACCACCATGCGCTGGCCATCGGACTGTACATTCTGGGATTTGCGTTGGGTATTCCGGCGCTGCAATTAAGCGGCGTCGTTTTGCTTGGTCATTCAAGCCTGGACCGTGTTTTGGGTTATGGCTTGAAATACCCTGATTCGTTTCAAAATACGCACCTTGGACTGATCGGCACCAAGGCGGAATAAAAACGGAGGAGACGATGGAGATCAAGCTTCATGACCGGATCATTGGATTGGATCATCCCGCCTATTTCATCGCCGATATCGCTGCCAATCACGACGGTGATCTGAATCGCGCCAAACTGTTGATCCGCCTCGCCAAACAGTCCGGAGCGGACGCGGCCAAATTCCAGAATTTCGAGGCGCCGAAGATTGTTTCCGATTACGGCTTCTCGCATATGAACGCGCAGGTGAGTCACCAGGCTTCGTGGAAGAAGTCGGTGATCGAGATCTATCGCGCCGCCTCCATTCCGTTTGAATGGACCATGATGCTTAAGGAAGAGTGCGAGAAGGCTGGCATTCACTATTTCTCCTCGCCGTATGACTTTTCCGCCATTGATTTCCTTGATCCCTATGTGGAAATCTACAAAGCCGGTTCGGGCGAGATTGATTGGATCGAAGCGCTGGAGCGCATGGCGGGCAAAGGCAAACCGTTCTTTGTCGCGACCGGTGCCTCGACCATCGGTGAGGTCCAACGCGCGGTTCATGCCATCCTGAAAATCAACAAACAATTGGTGTTGATGCAATGCAACACCAATTACACCGCCAGCCCGAAGAATTACGATCATCTGCATGTCAACGTGCTGAAGACCTACGCGACCATGTTTCCTGATGTGATTTTGGGATTATCGGACCATACTCACGCCGTCGCTCCGATTCTCGCCGCGGTGACGCTGGGGGCGCGGGTCATCGAGCGTCACTTCACGGACAGCAATGACCGCGAAGGTCCCGATCATAAATTCGCGATGAACCCCGAGAATTGGGCCAAGATGGTGGAAGAAACTCGTATCTTGGAACGCGCATTGGGAAGCCCGGATAAATTCATCGCGGAGAATGAAACGGATACGGCGGTCGTTCAACGCCGCTGTCTGCGCGCGGCGCGCGACATTCAAGCCGGTGAAGTTTTCACGCGGGAGATGATCGATGTGCTCCGTCCCGCCACTCCGGGCGCCATCAAGCCGAATGAAATCCCGGAGGTGATCGGCACAAAGGCCCTGCACGCTTTCAAGCTCGGCCAGGAATTACGCTGGACGGACCTCGGCGCGGCATAATGCGAGTTTTATATTTCAGCAAGGATTATTCCCCTCACGATCATCGGTTTCTTTCTGCCCTGGCGGAAACCGAACATGAAGTCTTGTATTTGAGACTGGAACATAATCCGCGGCAGATCGAAGACCGTCCTGTACCTTCGCAAATTCAACAAGTATTGTGGAAAGGCGGGCAGGGGTTGTTTCGCTGGCGCGACGTGCCGAGTTTGTCATTGGACTTGAAACGCGTGATCCGCGCGATAAAACCCGATTTAATTCATGCTGGTCCGATTCAGACCTGTGCCTTTCTCGCCGTGCTGTCCGGCTTTCATCCGATCCTGACGATGTCGTGGGGCTTTGACTTGATGCAGGACGCGGAGCAGAATGCATGGATGAACCGGATCACAAGATATGTGCTTCGCCACAGCGATTTTTTCACCAGCGATGCACAAGTTACGCTGGACAAAGCCGTGGCTTACGGGATGTGCCCCAATCGGTCTGTTATCTTCCCGTGGGGTGTGGATTTGAAACACTTCGGTGTTCAAAAATCAGCGGGCGGCAAAAAATCGCAAGGCGCAAAACACAAGCCATTCGTTCTCTTTTGCAATCGTTCGTGGGAACCACGCTATGGCGTGGAGGTCCTGGCCAGGGCCTTTGTTAAGGTTGCCGGCCGGCGCCCGGATGTCAGCCTGCTCTTGCTCGGCGGCGGATCACAGGCCGGCGCAATTCGGCAAATCCTGATGAACGGCGGCGCGCTGGAGCGTGTTCAATTCGGCGGCCAAGTTTCACAACGCGACCTGCCGCGCTGGTATCATATGGCTGACCTTTTTATTTCGCCGTCACATGTGGATGGTTCCTCCGTCTCCTTGATGGAAGCGCTGGCATGCGGTATCCCTGTGCTCGTATCGGATATTCCCGCCAACCAGGAATGGGTCCGCGAGGGAGTCAATGGCTGGCTCTTCCCCGATGGGAACGCGGACGCCCTTGCGGAAAAGATCTTGGCAGTCATTGCTCAGGGAAAAAAGTTAACTCAAATCGGCCGCGCCGCTCGAAGGTCGGCGGAGGAACGGGCCGATTGGAAAAAGAATTTCGCCAAACTGCTCAATGCCTATGAGCAGGCCATCCAATCCGATAGGAGGTCGAAATGATCGTTTCTTTAATTCTCACGCTGGCCGCCGTGGTCCTTGCCGTGATTCTGGCACTCGAAAACACCGCGATGGTCACGGTCACATTTTTTGGCTATCCCGTTCAAGGCGCGGTTGGACTTTTCATGCTGATTGCCCTGGGGGTCGGCGTGGTGCTGGGAGTCCTCCTGATGGTGCCGGCGCTGATCGGGCGCAGTTGGACGGTGATGCAAAGCAAACGCAGAATCGCCCAATTGGAAAATAAGCCGTCCAGGAAGAAAGCCAGTTGAATCATCATTCCATTTTTGGTGGAGGAACAAAGCATGTCTGAGGAAAAGGAATTTCGCGGGGCGCATGTCGTTGTCACGGGAGGTTCGCGCGGCATCGGTCGCGCCATTGCTCTGGATTTTGCATCGAAAGGCGCGAACGTGGCCATTGTGTATCTTGATCATCGCGCGCAGGGGCAGCAGGTTTTGAACGAACTTAAAGCGCGCGGAGTCGATGCCGAGGAACATGCCACCGATGTTAAGAATTTCTCGGCGATCCAGCAATTGTTTGCGGATTTCATCCAACGCCATGGACGAGTGGATGTACTGGTCAATTGCGCGGGCATCAATCGCGACCGCACCTTTGCCAAGCTGGCCGCCGAGCAATGGAACGAAGTGATCGATACCAACCTGACAGGCGCGTTCAACTGCAGCAAAGCGGTCTGGGATCAGATGAAGACACAAAACTACGGACGCATCGTCAGCATCAGTTCGATCGTGGGACAGGCCGGCAATTTTGGACAGGTGAATTATTCCGCCTCGAAAGCGGGCTTGCTGGGCTTCACCAAGTCGCTGGCGCTGGAGGGCGCGCGCAACAACATCACGGTCAATGCCATCTGCCCCGGCTTCATTGATACCGATATGGTGCGCGCCATCCCCGCCGATGCGTTGGAGAAAGTCGTTCAGAAGATTCCAATGCAGAGACTCGGCCAGCCCGATGAGATTGCGCGCGCGGTGACATTCCTCGCTTTGCCCGCCTCCGGATATATTACGGGTCAGGTGATTGCGGTCAACGGCGGATTGTATATGTGAGATTGCGATGCTGACTCTCGAATCACTCACATCCGCATTTCACGATCTCGGCGTTCAACGCGGCGACACATTGCTCGTTCATAGTTCCTACAAATCCCTCGGCGAAGTGGACGGCGGACCTCAAACCGTCATTGATGCCTTGCTCGCCGCTCTCGGTGCGGATGGCACGCTCATCATGCCGACCTTCAATTTTGATTTCAACAAGGGCCAGCCGTGGGATGTGCGTTCGACGCCGTCGCAGATGGGAATCCTGACGGAATTTGTCCGCAAAGATCCGCGCGCCAAGCGGGTCTTTCATCCGATCTATTCGTTCGCCATCATCGGCAGGCACGCGGAAATGCTGGGAAGTCTGCGATACAAAAGCAGTTACGAACGCGGCTCGGTCTTTGGCAAACTGCGCGACCTCGACGGCAAGATCATGGTCATCGGTTTATCGTACACGAATAGCATGACCTTCTTCCATCACATCGAGCAGATGGAAGGCGTGGAGTATCGCTTCCTGAAGCAATTCACCGGCCAGGTCACGGACTGGGACGGCACGACCAAAATAGACACGTTCGAGATGTTCGTGCGCGATATTGACAAAGGTGTCATCACCGAGGTCAATCCGATGGGCGAGTTGATGGAAAAGGCCGGCGTGATCAAATTGAAGACGATCGGTGATGCGGATGTGAAGTTGATGAAAGCCAATGAAGTCTATGCCTTCACCGCGCGCGAGATGCGCCGCGATCCGCATTTGTTGTATTATATAAAGAAAGATTGAATTGCTTCGTTGGTCGGGCAGCGCCGCAAGCATGCCTCGAGACCGACGCATAAAGATATTTTTGCAATCCGGTGGTCCCGGCATGTTCCCCGCGATCGCTCGGAACTACCGGACCGCCAAAGGATTATGAAACTTTATTCATCCCTCAAATCCATCCTTGCCGAATTCTTTCCACTGCATCGCACGCTTGCCAGTGAGGATCAGGATAAGACGCTGGAGATCGTCGGCTCGTATATGCCCGACTCGTCGCAGTACACGATTGAGACCTATGCGCCGCTCAAATCCGTTTGGACTTGGAAAGTGCCAGAACGATATGTCGTCCATGAAGCCTATTTGGAAATCGAAGACGGCCGGCGAATTGTTGACTTCAACGATAATCCGCTTCACATCGTATCGTATTCCTTGGCGGTTGATGACGTGTTGACGTTTGAGGAACTGCAACCGCATTTGTATTTCAACGCGAAGCGCCCGAACGCGGTGCCGTGGATTTTTAAATATTACGAACGCGATTGGGGATTCTGTTTACCGAAAAGCACTTTCGATAAGCTTCCGCATGACAAAAAATATCACGCGGTTATTCGTTCTGAATTCATCACCGATCCAAGGCAGGGATTCAGGGTGGCGAGCGCGGTCGTTCACCCGCAAGGCGGACCGAATCCGGACGCGGGCGAGGTCATTGTTCAAGCACACACCTGTCATCCGATGCAAGCCAACGACGACGGCGCGGGCGTGGTCACCGCGATCGAGTTGGCGCGTCGACTTTCCGAGAAGCCGCCAGCGGCTGGGTCCATGAGCGTACGCTTTTGGTTCGGTCCCGAGACGATCGGCACGATTGCCTATCTCGCCCACCACGAGGCGCTCATCCCGAATCTGCGCGGCGGAATCTTCCTCGAGATGACCGGCAATCAAAATAGAATTGCCTGGCATCATACGCGGCAGCACGATCATGTATTGGATCGAATCACGAATTATGTTTTGCGTGATATCGACCACGATGAACGCGACTTCGCCGCCGCGCCTGCCAACGATGAACGCGTCATCAACGGGCCTGGTGTCAATGTGCCGTGCATTTCGCTCAACCGCTGGCCCTACGACGAATATCACACCACCGATGACAACCTCGATATCATGCATGAAGAGATGCTGGTGGGCGCGGCGGATGTCGCCGAAAAGGTCATCCGTATGTACGCCAGCAATTACATTCCGAAGCGCACGTTCCGCGGCCCCGTTTTTCTTTCGGGTCATGGACTTTGGGTGGACTGGCGCGACAATTGGGAACTGAATCGCGCCATCGAAAAAATCATGATGCGCCTCGAAGGTCAGCATTCGATCTTCGACATCGCCGAGCAGGTCGGGCTCGATTATTGGGTCGTGCGCGATTACGTTGAGAAGTTCCGCGCCAAGGGCTTTGTTGTTCCATTGCCAATCCCCTCCGAGGCGCAAACGGCATGAAGCCTCGTGTCGTTGCCATCATTCAAGGTCGGATGAGTTCCTCGCGCTTGCCTGGAAAGATTCTCGCGCGCATCGCGGGCCAACCCATGCTGCAACGCGTCTTCGTTCGAACCTCGCGGGCGGCTGCCGTTAACGAAACCATCTTCGCCACGACAACCGATTCATCCGATGATCCTGTTGCAGAATATTGCTCGTTCAGCGGAATCCCGTTCACGCGTGGCAGCCTCTACGATGTGCTTGACCGTTATTATCGGGCCGCCAAAGAATCAAAGGCGGACATCGTGGCCCGCATCACCGCCGATTGTCCGGTGATTGATCCGGCACTGATTGATGATGTCGTGAATACTTTGATCGATGGCAAATATGATTTTGTTTGCAACCGTTTGCCTCCGCCGTGGCATCGAACGTATCCAATTGGACTGGACACGGAAGCCTGCACCTTCAGGGCTTTAGCCACGGCCTGGCAGGAAGCCAAGGAGCCTCAGCATCGCGAACATGCCATGCCGTATTTCTATGAGGGCGTCGAATTGAGGCGTCAAAGCAGGACGCTGGAGGCGGGCCTCTCGCCGCGCGGTTTCAAGGTCGCCTTGCTGCATCACACCACCGATTTTGGCGATTACCGCTGGACGGTGGACACGCCCGAAGATTTGGAATTCATGCGGCAGGTGTACAGCCGCTTCGAGGGGCGGGATGATTTTTCGTGGAAGGAAGTTCTGGATTTGGTTCACAACGAACCTGCGCTGATGCAAATCAACGCGGGCGTGAAACATAAAACGTTGAAGGATATCGATAAACGCGCACTTCCCTAATACCATTCGCTGGGCCCGGGATGACCAATGAAATTATGCCTCTCCTTACCTTATTCTCCGCTCCCAAACCTTACACTGATCCGCACATCGCGCTGATTCAGCGCAACGCGCTTCATTCGTGGACTCTGCTTCCTGAAGTCGAAGTCATTTTGATCGGGGATGAAACAGGATTATCGGAAACCGCAAAAGAATTTAATGTACGGCATATTCCAGATGTGAAATGCAACGAGAATGGCACGCCATTGATTTCATCCATGTTTGAGTTGGCGCGGCAAAATAGCCGCAGTGATTTGCTGTGCATTATCAATGCCGACATGATTCTCATGTCCGATCTCATCGCCGCCGCGAAACAAGCGGCAAGACAAAAGGATAGATCTGTTTTACTGAGTCAACGTTGGGATTACGACATCACCGCACCGTTGGATTTTTCGGACGGATGGGAAGCGAGGTTAAGGAAAACCGTCGAAACACAGGGACAACTTCATCGTCCCGCTGGAAGCGATTATTTCCTTTTTCCAAGATCTTGTTATCAAGATATTCCCAATTTCATCATCGGCCGCGCCGGCTGGGACAATTGGATGATCTACAAGGCGCGCAAGGAAAAATGGCCGGTGATTGATTGCACACCTTCGGTGATGATCGTGCATCAGAACCATGATTATTCCCATTTGCCGGATGCGAAGCCGCACTATGAGCACCCGGACACGGACGAGAACATCCGCCTGGCGGGCGGACAAGCCAACGTCCGTTATACGGTTTTGGATTCGACGCATCAACTCGCCGAAGGCGGAAAGCTGGTACGCCCGAAGATGACCTATCTGCGCTTCCTGCGCGGCGTGGAATTGTTTTTGCGGGCGTTTTTTTTCTTTTTGCCCGATGATATGATTGAACGTGTCGCCCGCCCGAAGCGTTGGAAGAAACGAATACAGAAAATCGTAAATCGAAAACCGTAAATCGGAACTGGTTACATGCGTAAAGGTCAAAACCCCGCCAAGTTCGTAAAAGATGTTGCCCGCCCCCAGCGGATCACGGTCGCGCTGTTGAATTACATCCCCTTCCTGAGCGGATTCTATGCCGAGACGTTGGATGTGTTGAAAGTCTGTCTGGAATCGCTGCGAAAGGATGCGGGCTTGCCGTTCGATCTGCTGGTCTTTGACAACGGCTCGTGCGCGGAAGTGCGCGATTACTTGATCCAGGAAAAAGACGAGGGGCGAATCCAGTATTTGATTCTCGCCGAGAAGAACATGGGTAAGGGCGGCGCGTGGAACATCATTCTCGCAGGCGCGCCGGGCGAGATCATTGCCTATACCGACAGCGATGTGTTGTTTTCACCGAACTGGTTGAAACGCTCGGTTGAAATCTTGGAAACATTTCCAAACGTCGGCATGGTGACGGCGCGTCCGTTCCGCACGCCACCGGAATTTTATGAAGCGACGCTCGATTGGGCGCGCAAAAACGCGAGGCTGGAAGATGGTCAATTCATTCCATGGGAAACATTTTTGGAATTTAATCTTTCGCTCGGACAGACCGAAGAGGAGAATAAGAAAGTTTATGTAGAGACCAGAGACTGGAGAATAGTTTATAGGGGCGTGACGGCCATGGCCGGCGCATCGCATTGGCAATTCACGGCGTATAAATCCACCCTTCAGCAATTCCTGCCCTTTGAGATGGACAAGCCCATGGGACAAGTCCGCCAGTTGGACAAGCGCATGAACGACGCAGGTTTATTGCGCTTGATGATCTCCGACCCGCTGGCGATGAACATGTCCAACACGCTGGGATATTTGCATGGAGAATTGAAGGCGCAAAATAAGGAACGCAGAATCGGATTTGGCAAACGTTTCTTGGAAGTTGGATTTGTCAAGAAGATGTTACTGGCAGTGTATAACAAGATTTTCAATTGGTATTATTCATAAAAGATTTCATGTCAAACGATTATTCTGTCCCTGTTGAATTGGTGATCATTTGGTTGATGATATATTTTCTGCCTGGCACCCCAGGGATTATCCGCTTCCTGCGTTTTGGAAAGGACGACACCAACAAGTTTATCGGCCTTCTGGTTTTGTCTTCTCCCTCGTGTTTTATATTCCATCCCAAGCTATGGTTGGAATGTTGGTGGCAACCAAGCGCTCCAGCTATTGATGATTTAGAGACTCACCATCCTCAAACCGTGCAAAGTAATAGGCAATCAAGAATAAACCCGTGACCAAACGAATTTTCATTTCCGCCGATCATGGCATGGCGATCATCTATTTCCTGCAAAGCGACCTTGTTCCCACGCTGCTCGATGCGGGCGTTGAAATCGTCGTGCTCACCGACGACGAAACCAAGGAAAAAATCGCGCAGCGTTTTGCGTGCCCCGGTCTGACTTTTGAAGGCTTGCGACTCAGACAAGCCAACGAATACGCCAATCAATTCAAACCGCGTCAGCAGTGGCTGCTCGCCTTTCTTCGTCGCGTCGGCGGCTCGTGGCGCATCAACACCGAAGCCATGGACAGCCATATCTGGGAAGTCTGGGTGGAGAACTCGTGGCGATTCCGTTTGGCGGTCTGGATTCCCGCCGCGCTTGCGATTCTGATGCTGCGGACGTTTTCTTTCGCGCGCAAATACTTGGTGAAGAGGCAGGACGGCTTCATTCCCCGCCCAAACCTTTATTCCGATTTATTCGAAAAGTACAAGCCGAATCTCGTAATCGCTTCGACAGCGGGCTGGCGCCTCGACCGTTATCTGCTGCGTGAAGCGACTCTGCATCACGTGCCGACCATGGCGGCAATTGTTGGCTGGGACAATCCATCGAGCTATTCCATCCCCGGCGCGACGATGGATTATGCCACCTGCTGGTCGCAACTTCAAAAAGATGAATTGGTGTATGGCTCCGATTGGGACCCAAAGCGCGTCAACATCGGTGGCATTCCATCGTATGACGGTTATTTCAGAAAAGAATGGCAATTATCGAAGGACGATTATTTCAAGCGGCATGATCTCGATCCAAATCGCAAATTGATTTCGTACGCGTGCTCGTTTGTCCATTTCGCACCGAACTATCCCAACGTCGAAGCGCTTGCCGAATTGGTTTCAGCGGATGCCTTGGTCGAACCGTCGCAGCTGTTGATTCGACTTCATCCGAGCCATTTTCAGGATAAACCGAAAATCTTTGCTGATGAACGCCAAAAGATTTTTGCGCTTGAGAAACAATATTCGCATGTGCATGTGGTTAAACCTGTTGCGCTTGGCGGATCGCTCGGTTATTACAGCGGCGAAGACATGGATGAAAAATCGTCCATGATGGCGCACTCGGATGTTTTGGTTACGGTCTATTCGACGATGGTGGTTGAGACCGCTGTCCACGATACGCCGATCCTCGCCGCGGTGATCGATGTCCCCAGCGGCTGGAATGTCCCCAAGAAATATTCCTTGTCGTTGAAAAAAATTGGTAACTGGCCCACACACAAACGTTTCCGCCAGGCGAGAGCCGGCCGCGTCGCCGAGAATGCGGATCAGCTTCGGGACGCAATCAAGCTCTATTTAGCGAATCCCGCTCTCGACGCGCCTGAACGTCGTAAGTTCGTCGAGCAGGAAATCACCTATACGGATGGAGGTTCCGGCAAACGGACGGCAGAATACATTTTGAAGATATTGGATCTATAGTGCATGGCGAGCGCCGAAGGCACGCCTGCCCTGCGTTCTTTCCGTGCGGCATTCCTCGGTAACGCTCCAATGATCGTCAATGGAACTTGCCATATCGAGCTGCGGCCCTCGCGCTCCGACGAATAAAACTGACATTATGGTTTATCATTGGGCCATGAAACCGCGAAACTATGCCGCCAAAAACTAAATCCATGTTCCTTTTTTACTTCTCCATCACTCTTGCCATTGCTTCCAGCGCGTTGTATCACTTCAGCCAGAAGTCCACGCCTGCGAACGTCAATCCCGCGGTGGCGATCATGGTCACCTACGCGGTCGCGCTTTGTTTGACCGTGATCTTGTCCTTTTTCATCCCAACTCAAATTGGATTTCTCGCTGAATTAAAACAATTGAACTGGGCAAGCTATCTACTGGCGTTTTCCATCGTTGGACTCGAAGTCGGATTTCTGCTCGTTTATCGCGCAGGTTGGAACGTGGGCATCGCCGCGGTGCTGGTCAATGTAGTGGCTTCGCTTTTGCTCGTACCTGTGGCTTTGCTGGTATTCAAACAACAACTCACTTGGATTAATGTTATTGGCATTCTGGTTTGTCTAACCGGATTGGTGATGCTGAATTGGAAACGATAGCATGAGGAATAAATTTGTGGATTTTCTTCTCGTCGCGATCCTTGTCCTGGCTTTGTCCGGTTATTTTGTAATTATCACCAATCTCGGCGGGGCGTTTGCTGCGCCCACGCCGACAGCGACGGACACGGCCACACCCAGCGAGACGCCTGTGCCCACCGACACGCTCACCTTGACTCCCACCAGTGCACTGACCTCTACGCCGATGGCGACTTTCACGCCGGTTCCATCAGACACTCCCGCACCGTCCCTCACGCTGACGGAAACTGTCATTCCTGTTGCCTCGTTGACTCCAGCGCCTTGAGGAGTTCTTTGACAATGTTTTCTCGTTTTCGTTCTGCCGCCCGTGTCCTTGTCAAGGGTGATGCAAAAAAAAATAAACGCCATCCGATTCCGGCGATCACGCCTGAAGAAGTGGCGGAGATCAAGCAATTCTTTCCGCGCGAAAAGTTCTTCATCTTCGGACACGCACGTTCGGGGACAACGCTTCTCATGCGCCTTGTTCGTCTGCATGCCGAGGTGCATTGTGATTATCAAGCGCACTTTTTCACGCGCCGGCCTTTGTTGAAAGCGCTGGTTGATTCGGCCGAGATCGAGGAATGGCTGACGCGTAAGTCCAATCGTTGGAATCAGGGGCACGATCTCTCGCCGCTGGTTTTGCGTGCCTCGGCGGATTTCATCATGGAACGCGAAGCGGTGCGCGAAGGGAAACGAATCGTCGGCGATAAAAGCCCGTCGTCCACGATTCACGGACAATCTGTGCGGGACATGTATTCGATTTATCCCGATGCGAAGCTGGTTTACATCGTACGCGATGGGCGCGATGTATTGATCTCGGAACGCTTCCGCAACTTCGTGGAAGAGTCAAAGTTTCTGACATCAGAAGATAAACGCATTGTCGAAGAATTGCGCAAGAGTCCCGATGAATTCTATGGCAAGCGTTCGATCTTCACCGAGGTGTTCATTCGGCGCGTGGCAAAAGGTTGGGTGACGAACTTGCAGGAAATCGAAGAAGAAGGCAAACGACAATTCGGGAAAAATTATTTTGCCTTGCGATATGAAGATTTATTAAACGATCCATTCGATGAAATGGCGCGGCTGTGGAAATTCCTCGGCGTGAAAAAGGTCGACAAGTCCTTGGCAAGGAAGATCAGGACGGAGATGGAGTCCAACCCGGATGAGGAGTGGCAGGCGAAACGAGATGAAGGTATCGCCTCGTTCCTTCCGAAAGGCCAGGCCGGCAATTGGCAGAGACTCTTTACGGCTCGAGATACATCCATCTTCAAAGAGATCGCGGGTGAGACGCTGATCCAGTGGCAGTATGAGAAAGACAGTCATTGGCAGGAAAATGCCCTGGCGATATGATGAATTTGGATCGATCCAAAAGATGGCGATCTTCAATTTTTGCGGCAGTGGTTGCCGCGTTGATTTTCATGCCGCTTTTTCTCATGGAGGTTTATGCCGGCACAAAAGGGGATTCGGATTTTCCTACACATCTTCTATGGGCCATGGACATAAAGAGCGGCAGGCCGGTGCCGGCCTATGTCATGGCTCATTCGGCGTGGCAGTTCCTGGTTCTGGCATTCAACACGATCTTGGGATTGTCCTCGAGAGGTGCCGAGCTGATATCCATTCTCTTGTGTGTGGGACTTTCCGCCGGTATTCTCACTTGGTGGTTCTGGCCGACTCTCGTGGAAGCAGGCCTCCCTTTATGGCGGGTGGTGGTCGTGGTCCTTGGCCTCAACATCGCTGCCCCCGTGGCGTTATGGTGGTTCTCGGATCATGAGCTATATCTTGGATATGTGGGCATAATCTCTTATCATAACCCCACTATTATCATGCTGCGTCCATTGGCCCTATTACAGTTTATGTATGCACTCCGAGGGTTTTCAGCGCGGCCGGTTTCCAAAATAAGCGTTTGGGTTTCCGGGCTGGTTTCCCTGCTCTCAACCTTTGCCAAGCCCAACCTTGCAATCTGCCTGTTGCCCGCCCTTGTTTTGCTGGTGCTGTTCAGGCTGATCCGAAAGGAAAGGGTGAATCTGCTCTTTCTGGTGCTTGGCATCCTTATCCCCACGGCAGGCATGCTGGCTTGGCAATTCTTGTTGTCGTATCACAGCACCGATTCCACCCATGTCATTTTTGCCCCGTTCGGGGTGATAGGCGCCTATTCTCATGACCTGGCGCCCAAGTTCCTTTTATCCATACTTTTTCCTCTGCTGGTTAAGGTATTTTATTGGAAGCAGGCCTCCCATAACTTGACGTTGGTCTTTGCCTGGCTGGTTTTTATTTTTGGCGCTTTCTTTACGTATTTTGTTGCGGAAAGCAGCATAAGGTTCAAAGACGGCAATTTCACATGGAGCGGCGAGATCGCGTTGTTTTTGCTTTTCGCGGCAGCCACTCTCTTTTTCCTTAGTATCCCCAAAGCCTCCCGCAGCCTGAAATGGAGCGCGCGGGCCTTATGGATTCTTCAGGTTGACGCCGGGGTCGTTTACTATATTTTCTTTACCTTGCACATTCTATATATCGTGTAGATTGTTGTCGGACGAAACAGGATATTTTTCATATGAAGACTTTGATTGCCGGACTCGGCTCGATCGGACGCCGTCATTTCCGTAACTTGATTTCGCTGGGGGAAAAGGATATTGTTTTGCTCCGATCCCATCATGCGACCTTACCCGATGAGGAACTGGCCGGCTACCCCGTTGCAACGGACCTGCACGAGGCTCTCCGTAAATACAAACCCGAAGCGGTCATTGTTGCCAATCCGACCGCGCTGCACCTGGACGTCGCGATGGCATCTGCGCGGGCGGGCTGTTCCATCTTGATGGAAAAGCCAGTCTCCGACTCTCTTGCTCACATAGATCAACTCGAAGCGGAGCTTCAAAAGGGCGGCGGACGGCTGCTGGTCGGCTTTCAATTTCGCTTTCACCCGACGCTGCAAAAAGCCGCGCGATTGTTGGAGGATCATGCCATCGGCAAGCCGCTCTCTTTTCATGTTCACTGGGGCGAATATCTTCCCAACTGGCATCCATGGGAGGATTTCAGGCGGGGCTACGCGGCCCGTTCCGATCTGGGCGGCGGGGTGACCTTGACTTTGTCTCATCCGCTGGATTACATCGGCCTGTTGGTCGGCGGGGTGGATTCGCTTTGGGCTTTCATGAGCGCCTCGAATCTCGGACTCGCAGTGGAAGACGCGGTGGAAATTGGTCTAAAGATGAAGACCGGCGCGGTCGGCTCCGTCCACTTGGATTACAATCAGCAGCCGCCCGATCATCGCTGGGAAATTGTCGGCTCGGACGGTACCATGAAATGGGATAACACCTCGGGCGTTTTGGAAGTGTATTCAGCGGAAAAAAAAGCTTGGGAAGCGCACCAACCGCCTGCCGGCTTTGAGAGAAACGCCATGTTCATTGCAGAGATGCGACACTTCATCGCAGTCGTTCAGAAAAAGGAAGAACCCATCTGCACCTTGGAAGATGGCAGGCAGGCTTTGCGATTGGCATTGGCTGCGCATGAGTCCGAAAGAAAAGGAATTTTAGTAAAATTGAGCTAGGAGATCATAGTGAATAAACTTCGCTCATTGGCAAGATCTGAATTGTTTGTTGCCATATTTTTGTTGGTGGCCGTTTCGGCCATCGCCTATCTTCCGTTCATTTCGCATTTCAGTTATTTCAATGACGATTGGTATGAGATGTTTGCTGCCGGCACGCGCGGACCCATGATATTCATCGATATTTTCAGCGTGGATCGTCCCGCCCGCGCTTTTCTGATGATTCCGCTGTACCTCCTTTTCGGTCGGAACCCATTTCCGTACAATGTGACCGCGTATCTCTTCCGCCTGTTCAGCGGTCTATCGGTTCTTTGGAGTCTGCGAATGGTCTGGCCGCAGCAGAAACGTCTGGCCATGCTGGCCGCCTTGTTTTATTTGATCTATCCGGGGTTTCTGTCGCAGCCGAATGCGATTGATTTTCAGTCGCATATTGCAGGGCTGTGTTTTGCGACCTTTTCCATCGCGCTGAGCTTGAAAGCCGTCACGACGAGGAATCCTGGGTGGCGGATCGTTCTCAGCGCCGTATCCATTTTCTTCGGATTGGCTTATCTGAGTCAGATGGAGTATTATGCCGGCTACGAAGTGGTGCGCCTGGCCCTTCTTTTTGTCCTCGCCCGACAAACCGAAAAGAGTTTTTTTGCGCGCCTCAGGCGCGCCGTGATTTGGTACCTGCCTTTCGTTGTTGTGCCGCTCATCTTCTTCACCTGGCGGTTGTTCTTCTTTCAGGATATTCGCAAGCAAACTGACATTGGAGCACAGTTGGGCGGGATCATCACGGCCCCTCGACATACGATTTTGGTCTGGAGTGCGGCGTTGATCCAGAACATGGTGATCGTCACACTGCTGGCCTGGGTTGTGCCGTTCTATAATGCCTTTGCCAATCTGCCGGCCCTTAATGCGTTTGTTGCGGTAGGAGTTGCTCTGCTTGCGATGCTGATTGCATGGATTTCACTGCGATATACCCCGGCCGAATCGGCCGGGGAAAACGACGGGCACTGGGAAAACCTTTGGGTGGGCTTGGTCATCGTTGCTGGCGGATTAATCCCGGTTATTGTCGCTAACCGCGGCGTGGACTTTGCCGACTTTTCACGTTATTCCGTGATCAGCATGTTTGGCGCCGCCATGATCCTTGCCGTTTTTGTCGACCTATTAAGAAATTTGGGATTCCAAATTGGATTTATCTTGCTTTTGATCGGTGTGGCGGTCATTACTCATTTTTCAAATGGCGCCGGCTCTGCACGCCTGGCCGATTCAAATAATGCCTTTTGGTGGCAGGTAAGCTGGCGCATCCCTCAACTCAAGAAAGCTACGACGCTGGTTGTTCATTATCCTTTGGGGCAGGCCGGGGAGGATTACACCATCTGGTCTCCTGCGAATATGATCTATTACCCCGATAGCCAGAGTCCAAAATTCATTGAGCCCGCCATCGAGGCGGCATTATTGAATCACGATGCCTTGAACAAAGTTCTATATCACAAGGGGGTCGAATACGATACTCGCCGCGGTTCCATCCACACATTTAGAAACTACAGCAACATCCTCGTCATTTCGCAGCCCACCGCGTTCTCCTGTGTTCATGTGATCGACGGGAATCAAGCTGAATTCTCCTCCTCAGAGGATGAGCGCGTGATGTTGTTCGCTCCTTATTCGCAGATCCAGGATGTGATCGCGGGAACGCCGTTCCAAACTCCGCCGCAGTTTCCGTTCGGGTCGGAGCCAACGCGGGGCTGGTGCTATTATTACGAGAAAGCTTCGTATGCCCGTCAGGTTGAGGATTGGCAGACCGTTGTCAATTTGGGCGAGCAAGCTGACAAACTCGGTTTGAAGCCGCAGGATCTAATTGAATGGATGCCGTTCCTTCAGGCGTACGCTCATTTTGGAAATCAGGCCGGGCTTACCAAGCTGGCGCGTTCCATCACTTCCGATCCGTTGGTGGCAGCCCAAGCCTGCCGGATCCTGGCAGGAATGCAGCTGGAGCCTGCCACTGCCGACCTTGTGAAAAACCTCTACTGTGTTTCAAAATAGGGCGGGGGCCTGGTTGAATCCCAGTCCGGTTTTAAAATTCATCCACTGAATTTTGAAGTATAATACCCCCTTGCGTTGGTCATTATCACAAACTCAACGCATTCTATTTTTCCGGAGTAAAGATGTCGAAAGCCAAATTGATTTCGCCATATGGCGGTAAAAAACTGGTCAATCTCGTTGTGAACGGTAAAGAGCGTGAAGACCTGCTTGCCCGCGCCTCCAAATTGACCTCGATCAAGATCAGCATGCGCAACTTATGTGATCTGGAATTGCTCGCCACTGGCGGATTCTCGCCGGTGGATCGCTTCATGGGGAAGGCAGACTATGAGCGGGTCCTGCATGAAATGCGACTCAGCGATGGAACGCTCTTTCCGCTTCCGATCACACTGACCGCGGATCCCAAGGAACTGCCGACCGTCGGCGAGGATATTGTCCTGCGCAACGCCAACAATGAAGTGATTGCCATCATGACCCTTGATGAGGTCTATCACTGGGACGCCGAAACCGAGGCCGCCTTGGCCTATGGTTCAACGGATTCCAAGCACCCGATGGTTTCTGAGATGGCGCGCTGGAGCAAAGTCTGCATCAGCGGACCGGTGAAAGTGGTCAACCTGCCGAAGTACTATGATTTCGTCGAATTGCGGCGCACGCCCGCGCAGGTCCGTGAAATCCTCGAAAATATGGGACACGATAATGTGGTCGCGTTCCAGACGCGCAATCCATTGCATCGCATCCATGAGGAGTTGACCAAGCGTGCCGCGGCTCAAGTGGGCGGGTCATTGATCATTCACCCCGTGGTCGGCATGACCAAGCCCGGCGATGTGGATCATTATACGCGCGTACGGATTTACAAGGCATTAGTGGATAACTATTACGATAGGAAAAGCACCTTGCTCAGCCTTCTGCCCCTGGCCATGCGCATGGCGGGGCCGAAGGAAGTCTTGCTGCATGCCATCATTCGCCGCAATCATGGGGCGAATCATTTTGTTGTGGGACGCGACCATGCGGGGCCGGGAAAAGATTCGACGGGCAAGCCGTTCTACGGTCCGTACGATGCGCAGGAGAACATGCGCAAGTATGAATATGAATTGGGCGTCAAGATGATCCCCTTTGAGGAATTGGTCTATCTTCCCGACGAACAACGCTATGTGGAAGGCAAGGATGTTCCGCAGGGCGCGAAGACATTGAACATTTCCGGTACGCAGGTGCGCGATGAGTATCTGGCCAAGGGCAAACTTTTGCCCGAATGGTTCACGCGCCCGGAGACCGCCGAGATTTTGCGCGAGATGTATCCGCCGCGCCACAAGCAGGGATTTTGCATTTGGTTCACCGGTTTGAGCGGCTCGGGAAAATCCGCCACCACCCAGGTGTTGACTTCGTTGTTGCTCGAGCGCGGACGCGAGATCGCCATTCTGGATGGCGATGTGGTCCGCACGCATCTTTCCAAAGGACTGGGCTTCAGCAAGGAAGATCGCGACACCAATATTTTGCGCATCGGTTTTGTGGCCGGTGAAATTGTCCATGCCAGTGGTGCGGTGATCTGTGCGGCGATCAGCCCTTATCGCGCCGCGCGCGAAGAGGCGCGCAAAATGGTCGGCGAAAACTTCATCATGGTGTATATGGACACGCCCGTCGAGGTCTGCGAGCAGCGCGATGTGAAAGGCTTGTATGCCAAAGCGCGTCAGGCCATGGCCGACGGTCATCCGATGGGCTTTACCGGCGTGGATGATCCGTACGAGCCGCCCATCGACCCCGAAATTACGCTCCAAGGTTATGGCGCCACGCCCGAAGAGAATGCGCGTAAGATCGCCGCCTATCTTGAAGAGCAAGGATACCTGCTAAAATAAGTTTCATGTCATTGCCAGCGGAGCGAAGCAATGACCGAATGATATGAACATCCGCGTTACACCTCGCCTGGCTTCTTTCTTGATCCTTGGCTTGCTGACCGTTGTGGGAGTTTTTCTTGTCCTGCGGGCCACGCCGGAGGGCCTTGGGCTTTCCGATGATTCGATTGCGTACATCGCCGGGGCGCGCAGTTTGCTGGCGGGACATGGGTATCGTGAAGCCTGGCTGGTAAGCAACAAACCGATCACTCACTTTCCACCCGCTTTTTCCTCTGCGCTAGCTTTCATCGGTTTGGTCGGCTTGGATCCATTGCGCGGCGCGCGTTTACTCAATTCTTTGTTGTTCGGCTTAAGCACAGGACTGATCGGCATCCTCGCTTGGCGTATGACTAAATCGCTGGTGGCAGGGCTGGTGCTGGCGGCCCTGTTTGTGTTGAATGGGTCGCTGCTTCAAGTTTATACGACCGCCATGAGCGAGCCGCTTTTCATCTTTTTGAGCCTGCTGGCGTTCTGGATGTTTGATTTGTATTTTGAACGGGACAACCATTGGCTATGGATCGTGCTGTGCGGAATCTTCGTCGGTGCGGCCTATCTGACGCGTTATGCCGGTCTGGCCCTGGTGGCGACATTTCTCGTTGCGCTGTTTGTTCTGCACGACTCGTGGCGCAAGCGACTCGTCAGCGCGGGAATATTCCTTGCGAGTTTCGTGCCCTGGATTGTCGTCTGGTCCATTCGCAATTGGGTTGAGGCAGGCAACGCTACCAACCGCGAATTGGTTTGGCATCGCATTACGGCAAGCAATTTCGATACCACGCTTTACGCCATTTCGCAGTTTCTTGTTCCGGTGGAGGCCTGGCAAAAGCAAGTGTATAAAATGCCCTGGCTCCTCATTGTCCTGACGGCTCTGATTTTGTGGATCGTGTTGATTTGGATTTGTGTCCGGGCTTGGAAATATTTTATTGGGCGGCCGTCAGCCCCTCGTTCGGAAACGATTTCGTTCGCTAGCGGCTTATACATTTTTGGCTATATTGCTTCGATCATCGCCTCGATGCTGCTCTTTGATGCCTCTACCAAATTCAAGTTGCGGATCCTTGCGCCCATCTTTGTCTCGATGTTGATTCTGCTTGCCGTATTCGGAGTTTGGTTATGGAAGAAACGCCGCGAGGTCGCCATCGTGTTGGCATTATTTTTTATCGGCCTATCCATCTACGGTCAAGTCTCGACGGTGCAGGACCTGTCCAAAGGCGGACAAGGATTTGCATCCTTCGACTGGTATGATTCAAAGGCCATGGCTTATTTGCGAACCCTGCCTCGCACACTGATGATATACACCAATGAGACGGAGGCGGTCTATTTATATACTGGCCGTCCAACGTACTCCCTGCCAAATCGTTTTGACCCGGTAACGGCGCAACCCCGGTCGGCAGATTATGAAAAAGGTGTGGCACAAATGCACCAGCAGATTCTGGATAAGCAGGCAGTGCTGGCGATCTTCGCCGGCGGCGAACAATCCTCGGGTCCGGATGCCGCGTTTTTGGTGCAAGGCTTGAATCCGGTCAGTAAATCGGGCATGGGCATTGTATATGCCGCACCATAAGAGGTCGAATGAAAATTCAGGAAAAGTTTGATTTGAAAGATCGTGTGGCGGTGGTCACCGGCGGAGCGGGTTTGCTCGGCGCGGAGTTTTGCAGAACGCTGGCGGAGGCGGGCGCATGTGTTGCGGCCGTGGATTTGAATGGCGGAGCGGCCCAAAAAATCGCAGATACTTTAACCAAGGACGGATATCGCGTTAAAGGGTTCGGCACGGACATCACCAGACCGGATTCCATTAAGCAATTTGTTGCTTCCGTTCTTTCTGACTTTGGGCGGCTCGACATTCTCGTGAATTCCGCCGCGCTCGATCCGAAGTTCGATCCCGAGGCGGCATCGAAAGGTATCGCGCCCGGCAGCTTCGAAGACTATCCGCTCGCCGATTGGAATGCGGCCTTGAACGTGAATTTGACCGGCATGTTTTTGATCACGCAAGCCTGCGTCAAGCCGATGATCCAACAAGGCAAGAAGGGCAGCATCATCAATATTTGCTCGCATTATGGGCTGAATGGACCTGATCAGCGCATTTACATCAAGGACGGAGGGCGGGTTGCCTTCAAACCTGTCTATTACACCGTGACCAAAGGCGGCGTGCTTGGCTTCACCAAATATCTCGCGGCCTATTATGCGAACACGGAAATCCGTGTCAACGCACTCACGCCGGGCGGCGTCTACAACAATCATGAGGAATATTTTGTCAAGAATTATTCCGCCAAAACCATCCTCGGGCGCATGGCGAACAAGGACGAAATGAACGGTGCCCTGTTATTCCTTGCCTCGGAGGCATCCTCTTATATGACTGGCAATAATGTGGTTGTGGACGGCGGTTGGACAACGTGGTGAAAAAACCCAACACAAAGGACGCCGAGCACCAAAGAAAAGAGCCCGGTGTTCCTTTGTGACCTTGGTGTTCAAAAAATGACCGAAATTCTCGCCCTCATCCCCGCGCGCGGCGGCTCGAAAGCAATCCCGCGCAAAAACATCCGCAACTTCGCGGGCTATCCATTGATTGCATGGAGCATCGCCGCGGCGAAGCAAGCGAAGATGGTGACGCGTGTCATTGTATCGACGGATGATGAAGAGATTGCATCCGTTGCACGCGCGTATGGCGCCCAAGTTCCATTTCTGCGCCCTGCTGAACTTGCTCAAGATAAATCTCTCGATCTCCCCGTCTTTGAACATGCGCTGAAATGGTTGAAAGAGAATGAAAATTATCAACCGCAGGTGGTTGTTCAATTGCGTCCCACCTCGCCGATTCGACCGCGCAATTGCGTGGATGACGCCGTCCGTCTTTTGTTGCAGCATCCGCGCGCGGACTGTGTGCGCGGCGTCGTTCCGGCCGGACAGAACCCGCATAAGATGTGGCGCATCTCCAAAAACGGTTCCATGACTTCCTTGCTTGAAGTCCCTGGGATCGATGAGCCATATAACGCGCCGCGTCAAATCCTGCCCCAGATTTACTGGCAGACCGGCCAAATCGACGCGATACGCATTTCCACCATCACCCGCAAGCGGTCGCTGACCGGAAACAAAATCTATCCGTTGGTCATTGATCCGCGCTATACTATCGACATTGACAATCTTGCGGATTGGGCAAGATATGAGGCGATGGTTTATTCCGGAGCACTGGACATGGTTTCGCCCGGCAAGAAACATCGCCCGATGCCCGAAGAAATCAAGATGATTATCACTGATTTCGATGGCGTCATCACCGATGGGCGAGTGTGGACGGACGAAAACGGCAAGGAAACGGTAGCCGCTTCACGGTCCGATTCGATGCGGGTGCGCCAACTACGCGAATGCGGCGTCGAGGTGATGATCCTTTCATCTGAAGTCAATACTGTGGTCAGAGCTCGCGCCGGAAAGATGGGCGTCGAAGCGATTCACGGCCTGGGTCTTAATGAAAAAGGCGAGGCGCTAAAGAAATTCCTTGCTGAAAAGAATCTGGATCCGGCACAAATCATTTATGTCGGCAACGATTTCAACGACCTGCCTTGTTTCGAGATCGCAGGCTGGGCTGTGGCAGTGCGTGATGCGTATCCTGAGGTGATCCGCGCCGCGGATCATGTGCTGTCGAAGCCGGGCGGCTACGGCGCATTGAGGGAGCTATGTGATTTGGTATTGAGAAAATTCGAGGAGAAATCAAATGGCTCGTGAGATCAAAATGGGCAGTCGAATGGTCGGCGATGGACATCCTGCATTCGTCATCGCTGAGATCGGAATCAATCATAATGGCGATCTCGGCATTGCCAAGCAGATCATCAACGCGGCGGTTCATGCGGGGGTGGAGGCGGTCAAGTTCCAGAAGCGCACGCCCGATGTCTCCACGCCCGATGCACAAAAGACGCAAATGCGCGAGACGCCGTGGGGTTATATTACGTATTTGGAATATCGTCATAAGGTGGAGTTTACGGCGGAGCAATATCATGAGATCGATCTGTTCTGCAGGAAAAAAAACATCCCGTGGATGGTTTCGGTGTGGGATGAACCGGCTGTGGATTTCATGGAAAACTTCGATACGCCGGCCTATAAGATTCCTTCCGCTTCCCTTACGGATCATAGATTGCTGAAGCATGTCCGCCAGACCGGCAAGCCCATGATCATTTCAACCGGCATGTCCACCATGGAACAGATTCGCAAGGCGGTACAAATCATCGGCGAAGAGAATCTTGTCATCATGCATTGCACCAGCACCTATCCATGCGAGCCGGAGGAATTGAATCTCAAGATGATCGAGACTCTCCGCAGGGAATTCCCGAATAATCCGATCGGATATTCCGGACATGAAGTCGGGCTGGTGCCTTCGTCCATCGCGGTGGCGTTGGGCGCCTGCATGGTCGAGCGTCACATCACGTTGGATCGCGCCATGTGGGGCAGTGACCAGGCCGCCTCGGTGGAGCCCAGCGGCTTTGAACGGCTGGTCAAATATATTCGCGTGGCGGAAGCGTCGGTCGGCGATGGTGTAAAGAAAGTTTATGACAGCGAATTGGCTTCCATGAAGAAACTGCGCCGCGTGAATGATGAATGAATCATTTCTTGATGCTTAATGAATTTGCGAAGACCGCTTCGTCCTGCTGGTAAAACCGCACAAGCCATCATTCGATGGAGACGATTTTCTTTCGACGATGTGCCGCCCATCTTTGGCAATTCCAAGCCGAAGAGCGGATCGCATTTGCTTTTGCAAATCCTCAACGGCTTGACACGCATCATGCCCTATCGTTATGTGAATGGCGATCCAGTTCGAACCATCACAAAGGATGGCAGGCGCAGGACAGCGGGTGAAATTTTATCGGACTTGGGAAGGATTCCAAGCAGTGTGATCGGCTGGGGATATTTGGAGGCGACAAACGAAAACGTCTCCTTCCTGACCCTTGGACCCGCTCAGGGCGGCGCTTCAAGCGGGCGTGTCAACTATTTCATATATCGCGACCCGCGCGATCTGCTGGTCTCGCAAGTCTTCTTCGCGACCGACATGTACGAGGAGCATGGAATGCACGCGTATTACAAATCCCTGCCTGACTTCAGCGCGCGGCTCAAGGTTGCGATCACGGGCATTGACCAGGACGGCTTACACATGGTCAGTGTGAAGCAGCGATATGACGGTGTGTTCCAGTGGCTGGAACAAAAGAATGTGATGTGTCTCCGCTTTGAAGACTTAATAGAAAATCGCGAGGCTACATTGAATGCCATGCTTGATGAGGTGCGGAAGACCGGCTATGAAATCCCAACGCCACGTGAAAAAGCGTTGTCGACTTTGATCGATGCGATCCAACCGAGGAAGAGCCGCACCTTTCGTTCGGGGAAAACCGGCGGTTGGCAGGAGCATTTCACGGAGGAACATAAAAAATTATTCAAGGACGTGGCGGGTGATCTGCTGGTCAGACTTGGCTATGAAAAGAATAATCATTGGTAATGTCAGGGCTTAACGAGATCTTTACCCAACGCCTCAAACGCGGAATCGTCCGCCGCTACAATAATCTCAACATCGCAGCGACGGCGCGGGCGGTCGCGCTCAAAGAACCGCAAGCCTCCGGCGCGCCGATCGCCTTTTTCAAAGCCTCCACCGGCATTGACGATCTCTCATGGAACAGCGGATTTCATTTGCTGGCTTCCTGGGCATTGCGATTGAAGGGAATCCCGGTCGCGTATTTTGTGTGCCATGCGGGTATGAGTCAGTGCGTGCTGGGAACCAATAGAGACAATCCACATAAAGCGATGCCGTGCAAGTCATGTATTTATCAATCGAAGACTTTATATGCGGGTGCGAACCCATATTGGTTTGGCTACCAGCGAGATGAGCAGCTCGCCGCGGCCGTCCTAAACCTTCCTCTGCAAGAACTGCTGAACTTCGAATGGCGAAATGTTCCGCTTGGAAAGCTATGTCTTCCCGGTTTGCGCTGGATTCTGCGCATCCATCACCTGAATGATGACGAGAATACCCGTTATCTTTTGCGCAAATATGTTTTGTCCGCCTGGAACGTGGCACAAGAATTTTCCAAGTTCCTCGATGAAGTCAAGCCGCGGGCGGTGGTCGTTTTTAACGGACAATTCTTTCCCGAAGCGACAGCCCGCTATATTGCGCTCCAGCGCGGCATCCGCGTTATCACGCACGAGGTTGGCCTGCGGCCTGCTTCGGCCTTCTTCACCCATGGTGAAGCGACCGCCTACCCGATTCAGATTCCTCATGAATTTGAATTGAACGTTGAGCAAAACCAAAAACTCGATGCGTATCTTGCCAGGCGATTCCAGGGTGACTTTACGATGGCGGGCATCAAGTTTTGGCCAAACATGAAGGGACTCAATGAATCGTTTCTGCAAAAAGCGTCGCATTTCAAACAAATCGTGCCGCTATTTACTAACGTGATCTTCGATACGAGTCAGCCGCATGCCAATACTGTCTTTGAAGATATGTTCGATTGGCTGGATATGACTCTCGAAGTGATGCGCAAATATCGCGAGACGTTGTTTGTCATCCGCGCCCATCCGGACGAGCTGCGCGTCAGAAAATCCAGCCGAGAGACGGTCGCGGTTTGGGTATCCAGCCGCGGCGTGGACAAAGAACCGAACGTAATCTTCGTCGGTCCAAAAGAACCATTGAGTTCATATGAATTAATTCAGAGATCGAAGTTCGTGATGGTTTATAACTCGACCATCGGCCTGGAGGCTTCGATTATGGGCGCGGCGGTGTTGTGCGCCGGCAGGGCCCGCTTCACACAGTATCCAACGGTTTTCTTTCCCCAGACCATTGCTGGAATGCGAAGCAAGCTGGAAGAATTTTTGGGCGCAGGGAAAATTGAAGTGCCTGCAGAATTCCAGCGCAATGCGCGCCGGTTCTTGTATTACCAGCTATTCAGGACTTCATTGCCGTTTGAAGATTTTCTTGAGCCGTCTGTGCGCACCACGCAGGCCCGGTTGAAGTCGTTCCGCCTGGATGAGCTGTCGCCCGAGAAATCAAAAGCTATCGAAGCGATATTCGATGGCTTGCTGAATGATGGCGAGTTCTTATTACAGGGTTGAGTCCAAGCGGCACCGCGGAGCCGTTCAGCCGACCCTGCTTCCGCGTTTCGCTGATCGTCTGGCCCTCATCACAAAACCCAGAATAAGCAGGATGAGGAAGATCACGGCCGAGTCGACCAGGCCGGCTACGATAAGGACTCTCCCGCTGATATCTTGTCTGGCCCCGGTCGTGTTGTCGACGCAATAATCCGTGGTCATGGTATCTGACTCGCCGGGCCGGTAGGAGTAGGTATCTTGATGAATCTCGAAGGTGCCGTGGCAGACCAGCGGTCCCGCCGCCAGTTGATTCAGGCCCGGAAAGACAGCCCCGGCTGCAATCGAGCAAAGGATGATTCCGACGAACAAACTGATCACGACCAGCCAAATTAATCCACCGAGTTTCATCAGGTAAGCCTCCAACCGATAAGTGACCTATGGTTTATAAAACGGTGCCAATGTATCAGTTTCCTGCGAAGGGCGCAATAGGATATTCGTCTTATGGCGGCGAGCGCGCGGGATTACGACAAAGCAGGTTTACGCTCCAGATTTAAATCCTTTATACTATGGGAGTAGTATCAACCGATCGAACTCGAAAGCAATCTATGTCTGTCAAATCGTCTGTTCGCGCTCTTGTTTATCAAACAGAAAAAAATTTACAACAGGTGCGCTTCGCATCCGTGCCCGCGCCGCAAGACGGCTGGCCCGTCCTCCTGAGCATTTCCTTTCCCAAGAGCGGCACACATCTGCTCGATCAAATCCTGCTCGGCTTCTCGAAGGTCGCGCCGTTCTCGCGTCGGTTGCATTCTTTCTATGCCGAATACGAAGGCGAAAGCGGACTCAAACGCGAGCCTGGACAAGCTCTCGATTGGCTGGATGCTCTGGGTCCGGGCGATATCGCCTCGGCGCATCTTTTCGCCCGCCCGGAGGCGGTTGACCGTGTCGTCCAGCCGCGCTTCGTCCCATACTTCATTTTCCGTGATCCGCGCGATGTGGTCGTCTCGCATGTTTTTTACGTAACGGACATGGAAGAGCATCATGTTCATCATGATTATTATCAGTCACTGCCCGATTTTGATGCGCGACTTAAGGTAAGCATTTTGGGCCGGCCTGAGCTGGATATCGAATTTCCAAACATCCTGGAGCGCTTCGCGCCGTATCTGGGCTGGCTCGGTCATTCCGAGGTGCTGAAGATTCATTTTGAAGGTTTGGTCAATGACCGCCTTACCGCCCTAAATCGAATCGCGGATCATTTCCTTGCTCGGGTTCCACTGACGGCTTCCCGAAAGATAATTCTCGATTCGCTGGAGTCGTCCATCAATCCGAGTAAGTCGCCGACGTTTCGCTCCGGCAAAACCGGCGAATGGAAAAAACTATTCACAGAGGACCATAAAAGGATTTTCAAAGAAGTGGCTGGTGATTTGCTGGTGCGCCTGGGATATGAAAAGAATAATGATTGGTAATTGTTCCGTTGTCATCCGCGCTTATAACGAGGAAAAACATATCGGCCGATTGCTGGAAGGGATCGGACATCAGACCATCCGGAACGTGGAAATCATTCTGGTTGATTCGGGTTCGACCGATTCGACTGTCTCGATTGCCGAGTCGTTCGGGGCGCGGATCGTGCGAATCCCCTCGGCGGAATTTACGTTCGGGCGCTCGCTCAACTTCGGGGTCCGCACCGCCACGCAGGAATTCATCGTCATCGCCAGCGCGCATGTGTATCCGATCTATCCCGATTGGCTGGCAACATTATTGAATCCGTTTGAAGATGAACGCGTCGCATTGACCTATGGCAAACAGCGCGGGCCGGAATTTGCGAAGTTTTCGGAGGGGCAAATCTTTCATCAGTGGTATCCCGATGTGAGCAGCTTGAATCAAGCGACCGCGTTCTGCAACAACGCCAATGCCGCCATCCGAAAAAGCTTGTGGAAGGTGAATCCGTATGACGAAACGCTGACCGGCTTGGAGGATTTAGCGTGGGCGAAGTGGGCGAAGGAGCAGGGATATGAAATTGCGTATGCGGCGGAGGCGGAAGTGGTGCATGTGCACCATGAGACACCGCGCGGCGTGTTCAATCGGTATCGCCGTGAAGCGATGGCATTCAAAGAAATCCACCCCGAAGCGCATTTCAATTTCTACGATTTCGTCCGCCTGACCACCGCCAATATTCTCAGCGACCTGTATCATGCGGCGCGCGAACGCCTGCTGTGGAAGAACATCGCTTCGATCTTTTGGTTTCGCTGGATGCAGTTTCATGGAACGCGAGTAGGGTATCGCGAATCGGGTCAGCTCACGCCGCAGCTGCGCGAGACGTTTTATTATGCGCGCGGAAGAAAGATGAAAGAAGAGAAGAAGAGAGAAGTCGAGCCGATTAGGTATAATGAGTGATTGGTTTAGAGTGATGTTATGGATGTTCGAAAGGTTCTTAAGTCGTTCTCAAATGATCGAATTGGGGCACATCGTTATTACAATTCGCATAAATGATTTTATATGGCGAGCGACTTCGGATTGAATTGTCAGCGAATCAGGACCTGATTTCTTACAAGGCAAAATGATCGGCGTCATCAAGATCCCATCATGTACGATTCCAGATCCCCTCGTAACGGTTTTAGGAGTTTATGATGATAACCAAAACCATCGTTCTCATTCACGGCATGTTTATGAATCCGCTCTGTTGGGAAAATTGGATTCCGCGTTGTCAAGCCAAAGGATATAAAGTCTATGCGCCCGCCTGGCCGGGACGCGATAAATCGGTGGAAGAATTGCGCCATGCTCATCCCGATCCCGAATTGCCAAAATTGAAATTAGGCGAGGTTGTTGAACACATCGCGAATTTCATCCGGAGCTTGGATGAAAAGCCCGCGGTCATCGGTCACTCGATGGGCGGATTGGTCGTGCAGTTATTGCTTCAACACGACCTGGCGGTCGCCGGTATAGCAATTGATCCCGCGCCCCCCGCGGGCGTGTTTACCACTGCGTTCTCATTTTTGAAAGCGAACTTTCCGGCGATCAATCCGTTTCTATTGAATCGACCGGTTCAAATGTCTTTTGAACAATTTCAATACGCGTTTGTCAATGCGCTTCCGCTCGCTGAACAACGCGCCGCCTATGACCGTTATGCCGTGCCCGAATCGCGCGGCGTGCCGACTTCATCGCTCGGCGCCGCAGGAAGAATTGATTTCAACAAGCCGCATTGTCCGCTGTTGATCACCGCAGGCCAAAAAGATCATATTGTTCCGGCCGGGCTGAATAGGTCGAATTATAAGAAATATGGCGGCCCGTCGGTCACGGAATTCAAGGAATTCGCCGGACGCGATCACTTTGTCATCGGCGAACGAGGCTGGGAGGAAGTGGCCGATTACTGTCTGGCGTGGATCGAAAAGGTTGCATAGTTCATCCGTTGACGGTCACCGGAAAGTGACCGGAAACTTATGGATATAGCAGATTGGTATAATTGGGCCACTATGAAAAGAATCCGAGCCGCCCTTTTGAAGTTTGATAATATTCTCTTGCCCGAATGGACATCCATTGTGTTTATTTTTCTGGTTTGTTTCTTTTCCTTCGGGATTCTCATGTCGCGGCTTGGCTATTTCCAGGATGATTGGCATCATGTCTTTTACGATTATTGGCAAGGTGCCGCGGGCTTGCGTAGTTTTCTCCTTCACGACAGTCGTCCATTTGCCTTCGTTGTTTATGCTTTCTTGTTTCGCGTTCTTGGATTTGCACCTTCACATTGGCACTGGTCGTTAATGGCCATCCGCTTTTTGACCGTGGGAATGTTCTGGCTTTCGGTTCGTCAACTATGGCCCGAGCGGGCTGCCCTGACAACTTGGCTTGCCTTGATCTTTGCCATTTATCCGATCTTCACGTTGCAGCCATTGTCCGTTGCCTACTCGCTCCATTGGACCATGTATCTCCTGATCATGCTGTCCATATTTCTCATGCTGTATGCGATTCGACATCCGAAATTTTATTTGCCGCTCACGATTCTGGCTGTGCTATTGCAAGTTAGCCATCTGTTGTTGATCGAATATTTTTCGGGTCTTGAATTATCCCGTCTCATTTTTCTTTGGTTTTTATTTCCCGAACTTGCTTTTTGGGATCGGATAAAAAAAGTTTTGCCCTATGTGCTTCCATTCCTCATCATACTTCTTCTGTATGTGATCTATCGGAGTTCCTATGGGGTCATCTTCGGCTATGATCGTTTTAAGCTCCTGACATTTTTCCATGGCCTGGCGCTGTTGCCTTTCGGGAATCTCTCCCATTTGGTGCAGTTCATGTTTCAAGATTTCTTGTATATTGTTTTTTCTCCCTGGCCTGCCGCGATTGATCCAAGCCTGATTGATTTTTCTCGGCCCTCCACCTATGTGATCATCGGCAGCATCGTTGTTTTTGCGGCATTAGCCCTTTTTCTGGTGTCCCACCTCAAAGGCAGCGATAAAGAAAATTCGGCTCAAAATTCAACATTGGCCATTTTATTCGGCGGAATGCTTTCCGTCATACTCGCCACTTTTCCGTTTTGGTTGTTGGGACTTTCGATCTATCAAAAGAATCGTTTTTGGAGTGATCGCCTGGCTTTGGCGGCCATGGTTGGCGCCAGCCTAACGATAGTGGGAATGGTTTATACGCTGGTCACTCATCCGCCTTATCGCAATTTGGTTTTGAGTATATTGCTCGGATTGGGCGTCAGCCTTCAAGTTCAGACCGCGCGCAGTTATCAAGGCTCATCGGACAAGCAAAATCAGTTTTACTGGCAGTTATATTGGCGTGTGCCGGCTTTGGAGCCCAACACTTTGATTATCGCAGATCAAGAGGTTTTATATTTTATGGGGCCCTATCCAACTGCCTATGCCATTAATTTGCTCTATCCTCAAATAACAAATCCTCCCGCAGCCAGTTATTGGTTCAATCCCGGCTCGAAAGATATCAACTGGCCGGCATTCATTTCAGGGCAGCCCGCTCCTCTAAATAAATATGCTACAACCTTCAATGCCAACATTCGTAATGTAGTGGCGATCAACTTCAACTATGAGGAAAATGAATGTTTGCATGTATTGCGTCCCGACTATTCTGATGTTGGCGGCCTTACTGCCGAAACATATAAGTTAATACCGATTTCGAATCTTTCCCGCATCCTGCCGAATTCTAAATCCGTTCCGCCACCCGATATTTTTGGGAGTGAACCTCAGCATACTTGGTGTTATTATTACGAAAAAGCGGATTTAGCTGATCAATTTAAAGACTGGCATCAGGTTGCCGATCTATGGAATCAAGCGGATCAGCAGGGAGTATTTGCTCACAACGGACTTGAATTGTTGCCTTTCATTCGAGCCTTTGCCACGCTCAATGATTGGCAAACCGCCCAGAAGATCACGATTCGAGCGAGTACATTGCCCGATCAACCCATATCGGCGTTGTGCGCCCTTTGGAAGAATCTTAGTTCCACTACACAAGCCTCTTCAGGGCGCGATCAAGCGTTCTCCATCATAAAACCCCGCTTGAGGTGTCAGCCATGAGGCGATCCAGATTCTTCCGTTGGAGAAGAGCCCAGTCGGCATAATCGAAAAATGAAGCTCGTCGCCCTCGTTCCCATGCGCCATCACAGCCAGCGTGTGCCCGGAAAAAACTACCGCCTGCTGGCGGGCAAACCGTTATTTAATCACATCGTCGAAACGTTGCTCGCTGTCCCGGCCATTGACCAGATCGTGGTCGATACCGATTCTGATCCCGTGATGGACGGTTTGCGAAAGGACTTCCCTCAAGTGAAGATCATCGATCGTCCGGAATCTTTAAGGGCGGACCAGGTTTCGATGAACGACATCTTGATCTACGATACGGGCCAGGTGTCGGCCGATTTCTATTTGCAGACGCACAGCACGAATCCGTTGCTTCGGCCCGAAACGGCCGCGCGCGCCGTTCAGGCCCTTCTTTCCGATTACCCGAAGCACGATTCGCTCTTCTCAGTGACACGTTTGCAGAGGCGGCTCTATGACCAAAACGGCAAGGCAATCAACCATGACCCCTCCATTCTCATCCAGACTCAGGACCTGCCGCCGGTTTACGAAGAGAATTCTTGCCTTTATGTTTTTACGCGCCAGACCCTGCTCGAAAGGCATCATCGCATCGGCGAAAGGCCGATGATGTTCGAGATAAATCAAGAGGAGGCCTGGGATATTGACGAAGAATTGGATTTTGCAATTTGTGAGTTTCTTGCCAAGAGGAACTATAAATGAAGTTTTTCAAAACATCCAAATCTTCATTCTTTCTGATCCTGTTGGTTTTGTTGATCGCATCAGCCATTGCTTATTTGCCGCTGATTGGAAAAATGGGATACTCGAATGATGACTGGTATTTGATGTATGACGCGCACGTGGCCGGACCGCAAATTTTCCATGATGTCTACAGTATTGATCGGCCGGCGAGGGCTTATGTTTTGATTCCTCTTTACTCGTTGTTTGGTGAGAATGTTCTTCCCTATCATCTCAACCTGTATCTCTTTCACCTTCTAGCGGCATTGGCTTTCTTCTGGACGCTGGATATGGTCTGGCCACGTCATCGTTGGATGGCGTTCAGCGCCGCGCTTCTATTTCTGATCTATCCCGGCTTCCTTTCCCAGACTGATCCGGTTGATTATCAGTCGCAGATCATCAGCCTTTTTCTTGGGATGTTTTCCATTGCGTTGACGATCAAGGCGATCCTGACTCCTAGCGTTGTTCCAAAAACCCTGGTTACGATTATTTCGATTCTATGCGGGATTGCTTATCTTTCACTTGTCGAATATTTCATCGGGTTTGAGGTCTTTCGTCTGGCGTTGATCGTCGCACTGGTCTGGCGCGATAAGCAATTGAACTGGCGACAGCTTCTGATCGCAATCTTCCGCAAATGGATTCCTTTTTTGATGGCCCCCGTTGCCTTTTTGGCATGGCGATTGTTCTTCTTTCAGAACGAGCGCAAAGCCACTGATGTCGGCGCGCAAGTGGGACAGTTGCTTGGCTCGCCATTTTATAAGGGGCTTGGTTGGCTGATTGCGTTATTTCAGGATTCGATCAAAATCACTTTTCTGGCGTGGGCGGTTCCATTTCACGATATGGTGTTTCAACTTCGCTTGCGCGATATGTTGGTCGGATTGGCGCTTGCAATATTTGTCGCCTTGATTGTGGCGTTTTTCTCATCATCGCTGAATGGCGCTGAAGAAGACCAAGAGACACCCTACGATTTGAAAAAGGAGGCATGGTGGGTAGGTATTTCTTCCGTAATCGGAGGCCTATTGCCTGTCATCGTTTCCAATCGTCGGGCTGATTTTGGAGGCTACTCGCGTTATACCTTAACGGGCGCCGAGGGCGGCGTTATTGTGTTGATGGTTTTATTGAGTTATTTAAAATCTGTGCGTTTACGCATGGTTTTATTTTCCGCGTTGGTGAGCATTGCCATCCTAACTCATTATGCTAATTCGGTAAATGCTGTTGCCGCTACAGCATCCATTCGCGATTTCTGGTGGCAGGTTTTCTGGCGCGTCCCGCAATTCAAGGACGGCACAACACTTGCGATCAATTATCCTCAAGGCGGCATCGCCGAGGATTATTTCATCTGGGGACCGGCGAGCTTCATCTATTCACCCGAAAAGCAGGGTGCCATCCCTATTACAGTCCGATTGTCAGGTATTGTGCTGACGCAGGATGATGTTTTACGTATTATTATCGGGCGTGGACAAGTCAACTCGGCAGGACGTGGGAACATTTCTGTTCAGGATTTCAAGAAGGTGATGGTGATGGCACAGGCCACGTCGGAGGGTTGCGTTCGCATCCTGGACGGGAACAGCCCCGAAGTCTCCGGTGCTGATTCTCATGATATTATGCTGATTGCGCCTTATTCCCAAATTAATAATATTGTTCTCGACAAACAAGCACCCATGCCGCCATTTTCGATTTTTGGGAATGAGCCGCGTCACGGTTGGTGCTATTATTATGAAAAGGCTGAATTGGCCCGCCAGCAAGGCGATTGGAAGATGGTAGATGAACTCGGCGATGAGGCGTTAAATCAAGGCTTCTATCCATCAGATCGGATTGAGTGGATTCCTTTCTTGCAGTCCTATGTTGTATTAAACGAATTTGATAAAGCCCATCATCTGGTCAGCATTATTAATTCTGATTCATTTGCTAAGTTGCAAGCTTGCCAAATTCTATCTCATATGCAGGCTCTTAATGCAGACATGCAAAGCTTTGTTCGGCAAGCATTTTGCCAGTAAATTATGCCAACCATTTTGTTTTCAGCCCCCTATATGATCCAGTCTCTTGGACGCTTCAAACCAATGTTCGAGAAACATCACATTGATTTGATAATCCCTGAAGTCCGCGAGCGGATGGAGGAGGCTGAATTGTTGAAATACGTCGGTCAATTCGATGGGACGATCTGCGGCGATGACCACTATACGGAACGCGTGTTGAAAGCCTGTGCGCCGCGTTTGAAAATCATTTCGAAATGGGGAACCGGCATTGATTCGATTGACAGCGAAGCCGCCTCGCGACTCGGGATCAAGGTGGCGCGTACGCCCAATGCCTTTACCACAGCCGTAGCGGATACCGTTCTGGGTTATATGCTGGCGTTTGTGCGCCGTCAGCCGTGGATGGACGCGGCGATGAAGCGCGGTGAATGGAAAAAGATTCCGGGCAAGGCGTTGAGCGAGTGCACACTCGGTGTGATCGGCGTGGGCAATATTGGCAAGGCGGTGACGCGCCGCGCCCGCGCCTTTGGCATGCACGTGCTTGGCAATGACATCGTTGAGATTGATCACGTCTTTGTCACCGAGACCGGAATCGAGATGACAAGTCTCGAGCGCCTGCTATCGAATTCCGATTTTGTTTCGGTCAATTGCGACCTGAATCCAACCAGCTATCATTTGATCGATGAGAAAACATTGGCATTGATGAGGCCCGAAGCTATCCTCATCAATGCCGCGCGCGGACCCATCGTGGATGAGAAGGCTTTGATCGAGGCGCTGCAGGCCAAACGTCTTTCGGGAGCCGCATTGGATGTCTTCGAGGTCGAGCCGCTTCCGTTGGACAGTCCGCTCTTGAAGATGGATGGCGTCATGCTGGCTCCCCACAATGCCAATTCCAGTCCTGCGGCGTGGGAACGCGTGCATTGGAATACGATTAAAAATTTACTGGATGGTTTGGGGATTCCATCCGATGGATTAATGAATGAAAAATAAAACCGTTTTGATTACTGGCGCGGCGGGCGGAATTGGCCGCGCGACCGCCGCCCTCTTCGCTGAAAGAGATTGGCGCGTTATTGGCGTGGATAGGAATTTATTTGGCGAAGGCTTTCCGCAAAACGGACTCTTTGTTCAATCGGATATTGCGCGCCCTGAAGACATGCACGCCATTTTTGAGAAGGCTCACGCCTTTGCTGATTCGCTGGATGCGCTGGTCAATAATGCCGCACAGCAAATCGCCAAGCCGTTGACCGAAACCACCGTGGAGGAATGGGATGCGGTGATGGCGTCCAATTTGCGATCCGTGTTTTTGTCTGCGAAGCTGGCACATCCGTTGCTCAAGAAAAATGGCGGCGCAATCGTGAATGTATCCTCCGTTCATGCGATTCAAACTTCGGCAAACATCGCCGCGTATGCCGCATCCAAGGGCGGGCTGCTGGCCTTGACGCGTGCCATGGCGATTGAATTTGCGCCTGATAACATTCGCGTCAATGCCATCCTCCCCGGTGCGGTGGATACGCCGATGCTGCGCGCCGGCCTCGGGCGCGGACATGTGGGTCACGGCGGGATGCAGGAACGACTCGATAATCTGGCGCGCAAAACCGTCAATGGACGGATTGGCACACCTGAAGAGATTGCTCATGCAATTTATTTTCTTGCCGATAATGAACAATCATCTTTTATGACGGGACAAGCATTAGTGATTGATGGCGGCGCAACGGCGAGGTTGAGCACGGAATGAAAGAAACTGTCAACAGCATTCTCCCAGCCTCCACTCTTCAAAGTGTCAAAAATACGTACGATACCATTCGTCGTCTGCCTCAACTTCCCGATGCATATCTTCATCCATGGCGACGAGAAAGCATACATAGAATCACAGCATACAAAGATGTTCACAAAGGCAAACGCGCTTTCATCATTGGCAACGGTCCGAGCTTGAAGCAAACCGATTTATCCAAACTCAAAAATGAATGCACATTTGGAATGAATCGTATTTATTTATTGTTTCCAGAATTAGGCTTTGGCACAACTTATTTTGTTTCGATCAATGATCTGGTCATCGAGCAATGTGCGGATGAGATCGCTGCGCTGCCGATTCCGAAGTTCATTGCGTGGCATTCGCATGGTCACTTTGAAACTTTTCCTGACGATATGATGTTTCTATACACCACATACACGGGTCCCAAGTTTGCCCACGATATGACGCGCCGCGTTTGGGAAGGCGGGACAGTCACAAATGTTGCTTTGCAACTCGCGTTTTATATGGGCTTTCAGCAAGTGATTCTGATTGGCGTAGATCACAACTTTACATCGAAAGGCGACGCGAATAAAACGGTTGTGTCCACCGGTGACGACCCGAATCATTTCTCAGCTAATTATTTTGGCAAGGGCTTCCGCTGGCAACTGCCCGACCTCGACACGTCCGAGATCGGGTATCAAAAGGCGCGCGATGCGTATCAAACAGCTGGACGCGCAGTTCTCGATGCCACGGTCGGCGGCAAGCTGACCGTCTTGCCAAAAGTGGACTACAATTCATTGTTCTAAAAATATTCTCACGGATTTTGAATGTCATCACTGTCTCTCTCCAAAATCTTCAGCTGGCGCGTCCTCCTGATTCTGTTGATGATCCTCGGGGCGGGCCTGCGTTTCATTAGCCTGTCGGTGCCGCCTCTGGATTTTCAGCCCGTTCGCCAGTTGCGCAACCTGATTGTGGCTCGTTCCATTTATTATCAACTCCTTCCGAGTCCCAATCCGCAAAAGCTTGCGCTGGCCAAGGCATTTTACAACGCGGTGGGACAATATGAACCACCCATCACCGAATCGATTGTGGCTTGGAGTTACACGTGGACCGGCGGCGAGAACATCGCCGTGCCGCGCGTGTATGAGACGTTGTTCTGGCTTCTGGCCGGCCTGGCGCTCTTTGATCTGGCGCGTCGCATCGCCTCCCCGACCTCGGCCTTGATCGCGCTGGCATATTATCTGGTGCTTCCCTTTGCGGTTCAAGCCAGCCGCTCGTTTCAACCTGATCCATTGATGACATCCGCCTTTATCAGCGGGATCTATTTCCTTTATCGCTGGTCCGAGGAACAAAAATGGAAGTGGGCTATTTTCGCCGCCCTCTTGATTGGCCTGGCGGTCCTGGTCAAAATCGTGATCGTCTTCTTTGTGATCGGAGCGGCAGTTGCAGCTGTCTTGTCCACGCTGGGCTGGCGCTTTTGGAAGTCCATCCAAGTTTGGGCCATGATGGCTCTCATGGTGATCCCCGCCTTCATCTATTACATTCTTGGGCACCCTGGCCGTTCCGATGAATATTTCTTCGCATGGACAATCGATCTCCTCAAGCTTGATCTCACTACCAGTCTGTATGCCCATTGGCTGGGATTCATCGGTTCGTTATTCGGATTAACGATTTTATTCCTGAGCATTGCCGGAGTCTTTCTCGCTCCTCCGCGTCTGCGCTGGATGTTGATCGGAATCTGGATCGGATATTTTTGCTATGGGCTGACGCTTCCATTTCAGATGTACACGCACAGCTACTATCACATTCAACTGATACCGGTGATCGCTTTGGGATTGGTTCCAATCATCGAAGCGGTCGCCGTGCGCGTCTCGCGCGAGACGCGCTGGCTCAAGGCTGCGCTGATCGCTGTCGTTGTTTTCGTCATCGGATATGAAGCATATGTCGCGCGCTCGGACCTGGTCGCACAGGCAGCGGACTACAATCGTGAACCGGCCTATTGGGAAAACATCGCGGAAGCGATTCCGGCGAATGCCAATCTCATTGGCTTGACGCAGGATTATGGCTACCGTCTGATGTATTATGGCTGGAGAAAAATTGTATTGTGGCCTTATGTCAATGGCCTGACCGAAGTGAAAGGCTCCAGCGTCAATGCGCAGGCCAAATTCTCCGAGCTGGTTACGGGCCGGGATTATTTTTTGGTGACTGCTTCGAATCAATTGGATGCACAACCCGGACTGAAGAATATTTTGGATGGGTATGCTATTGCGGCACAAGGCGATGGATTCGTCTTGTATGATTTGCATAAACCCAAATAAGCACGTGGCATTTCATGACCCTCGTCTCCATTGTCACGCCTTCTTTTAATCAATCTGCTTATCTTGAACAGACGATTCGTTCTGTTCTCGAACAGGGTTATCCTGATGTCGAATATATTGTGATGGACGGTGCTTCGACCGATGGTAGCGCCGACATCATCAGGAAATATTCATCTCGTTTGGCGTATTGGGTTTCGGAAAAAGATTCAGGACAAGCGGATGCAATCAACAAGGGTATGAGACGTGCGAGAGGCGAGATCGCGGCCTGGCTTAACTCTGACGATTGTTACTTGCCCGGAGCGCTCCAATCAGCGGCTGCGGCATTTGAAGCCAATCCACAAGCGACGATGGTCTACGGGGATATGCTGGCAGTGGATCAAACCGGTCAAACCACCAATCAGTTGCGGTATCGCCAGCTAACTCTTGAGGATTTGCTGTGCTTTCAAATCATCGGCCAACCTGCAGTTTTTATGCGCCGCGCCGCGTTTGAAAAAGCCAATGGGCTTGATGTGAATTTTCATTTTATGCTCGATCATCAATTATGGATTAAGCTTGCCGCACAGGGACCGATCGTTCACGTCAATCAAACGTGGTCGGCGGCGCGCTATCATCCGCAAGCCAAGAATCGACTCAAGGCTGCCGAATTCGGGCGTGAAGCGTTTCGCATTTTGGATTGGGCGGGGACTCGACCCGATCTTGCTCCGATCTTGCAGCCGGTCCGGTGCCGCGCTCGTGCCTCTGCTTATCGAGTCGATGCGCGTTATCTACTCGACGATGGTCAATCCTGGAATGCACTCAAAGCGTGGGTGGATGCTTTGAGCATTCATCCGCCGACAGCCCTGGCGCGATTAAATCTACTTGGCTCGTCGCTGTTGAATTTGATTGGATTAAACCGAATCCGTATTGCTATTTTAAATCGTAGACAAAGACGATATCAATCAAAGATAAAATTGTTATGAAGCATATTTGGAAAACTCTTTCAGTTCTTTTGGCAATCGCGCTTCTAACCGGCTGTTCGATTTCTGTGCCGGGGCCGGCTCCCGTTCCAACTCCAACTTCCACCCCACCGCCAACTCCTGTGCCGCTGATGGATGTGACCGTCATTCCCAAAGCCAGCCGCCCCAATATCTTATTCATCCTCACCGATGACTTGGATGCGAAGCTTGGTACGCTCCAATACATGCCTCATCTTCAGCAACTGCTTGTTTCGCAGGGTTTGACGTTCAATGATTTCTTGATTGATACTCCGTTGTGTTGTCCATCGCGTTCGTCCTTTTTGCGCGGACAGTATGTGCACAATCATCAAGTGTATACCAACGGTCCACCGCTTGGAGGCTTCCAGCAGTTCTATCAGCTTCAACGTGAAAATTCCACACTTGCCACATGGCTGCAGCAAGCCGGTTATCACACCGCCTTATTTGGAAAGTATTTGAACGGCTACCCATATCCGGATGATCGCGGCTATATCCCGCCAGGCTGGACGGACTGGCTCAGCCCGGCCAAGGGAAGTCCGTATAAGGAATTCAATTACACGATGAACGATAACGGAAAGTTTGAGGATCATGGCCAGGGGCAGGATGATTACATGACCGACGTGCTTTCTCAAAAAGCGGATGACTTCATCCGCGCCTCGGCCTTGGATTCCCAGCCATTCTTTCTTTATCTTGCAACCTATGCGCCTCACGAACCAGCGACACCTGCGCCGCGCGCGGCAAATCTGTTTCCTGATTTGAAGGCGCCGCGTACGCCGTCTTTTAACGAAGCAGATGTTTCCGACAAGCCGCCGGCTCTGCGCGGCGATCCGCTGCTCACCGGTGGTCAAATTGCCAATCTCGACCAACTGTATCGCGACCGGGTGCGATCCATGCAGACGGTGGATGAAATGCTGGCGCGTTTGATCGGCACGTTGCAGCAAACGGGTCAGTTGGATAACACGTACATTATCTTTACTTCGGATAACGGATATCACCTCGGAGAGCACCGGTTGATGGGCGGCAAAGGCACAGCGTATGAAGAAGATATCGTCGTGCCCTTCATCGTGCGCGGACCGGACGTTCAAGCGGATGCGGCTTTGGATGGCTATGTAACCGGTAACATCGATATCGCACCAACCATCGCCGAACTGGCAGGTGTGACGCCGCCCTCCTATGTGGATGGCCGTTCCCTGGTCCCATTATTGAGCGCTCAGCGCCCGCCTCCGTCCGATTGGCGTCAAGGTTATCTCATCGAATATTACGGGGCAGGTGCAGCAGAGAGCGCGAACAATTCTTTGGCGGCTTACAGCAGTCTTGATCTGTTGCTCGAGCCGCCGGACCTTGACCAGTTTCTGCCGGCCGCCGCCACGCCCAATTACCTTGCGCTTCGCACGCCGAAATACACGTACGTGGAATATCAGGATGGCTTTCATGAGCTCTATGATCTCAAACAAGATCCGTATGAATTGAATAACATCGCCCCGACCGCCGATCCAAACTTGATCTCCCAACTTTCGGCTTGGCTTAAAGCGCTGGCATCCTGCTCCGCTGCCTCGTGCCGCACCGCCGACCTAAACGGAATTCACTAAATGCTCATCATGCAGTGATAGAATTGCGACCTTGTGAATACCTCCTCTTCAACGCAGCCTCCTTTCTTTTCCTCGCGCGGATTATTGACGGTCGTGCTGGTTTTGCTCTTTGGCTTGGGCCTGGGCATCCGTTTATATCAATTGACGAATCTGCCGCTTGATTTTCAACCGACTCGCCAATTGCTTTCGATGCTCAAAGCGCGCGGCATGTATTATGCGACGAACCCGCCGGGCATTCCCGATTGGCAAAGACAAATGGCGATCCAGCAATGGAGGACGCGCGCCGATGTCGAGCCGTCTATTCTAGAAAACGTCGTTGCGTTCACCTATCACTTTACTGGTGAACATTTTTGGATCGCGCGCATCTATTCATCGCTGTTCTGGATCATCGGCGGGATATTTCTTTTTCTGTTAGTCCGCGATTTGATCTCCGTGGATGGTGCGGTGATTGCCACTGCCTATTATCTTGTCTTTCCGTATACGGTGATTGCCAGCCGTTCCTTCCAACCCGACCCTTTTATGGTGATGAGCATCATCGCTTTTTGGTGGGCATTCCACCGCTGGACTGCCCTCACCTCAAACCCCTCGCCCATTGGGAGGGGGGATGGGGTGAGGGGCTGGATTTGGACGATTCTTGCCGGACTTTTGGGCGGACTCGCCATCCTGATCAAGTTCTCCGCTGCTTTTTTTATCATCGGCGCGGCGCTCGGACTTGGTCTTGGAAAATTTTCTCTGCGTGCTCTGATCCGCAAGCCGCAAATTTATCTAATGGTATTGCTTGGAATCTTACCGGCCGCGGCATATCTTTACGACGGGCTGATCTTAAATAATTTCCTTCGCCAGCAATTTGGCGGGCGATTCTTCCCGTCTTTATTGCTGAGTCCGTTCACTTATATAAATTGGGAAACGAAAGCCGCGCTGGCGACGGGCGGACTGGCAATCATGTTCGGGCTGCTGGGCCTGTTCTTCGTCCGCGAACGAAGCGCAAGATTCTTTTTGTTTGGATTGTGGGGGATGTATATTCTCTACGGTCTATATTTCGATTATCACATTGCCACGCATGATTACTATCAATTGCCTTTCATCCCCATTGTGGCTGTTTCGCTTGCCCCGCTGGCGGAGTGGTTCCTTGCCCGATTGGCGGAGTTGAGTGCCGGACTCTGGTTGCGAGTCACCGCAATACTCTTTCTTGCGTTCGGTTTGTTTTCCGCGGCATGGGATGTCCGCAACACCCTCAAATCCGTGGATTATCGTCCACAGGCTGCCATGTGGGCGGAAATTGGCGATACACTGGGGCATGGCTCCGATGTGGTGGCGTTGACACAGGATTACGGTCAACGTTTGAATTATTGGGGCTGGCAGAATGCTGAAATCTGGCCGAATTCCGGCGATATTGATTACCATGAGTTGCGCGGCGCCTCGTTCAACTCCAGCACAAATTTCGCCAGGATGACCAGTGGTAAAGATTTTTTCCTGGTCACCGATTTTCAGGAACTCGACCGCCAGACCGATCTGAAGAACTCCTTAGCTGTGTTTCCGGTCTATGCTCAGGGTAATGGTTATATGATTTATGATCTACGGAATCAACCCGCGCCGTGAGGATGATGTAGATGTCCGTTTTTGAATTCAAGAGAACGCAATCTGTCCTTTTCCGTGCTGCACTTGGATTGGGCGCGGTCTCCATGACCATCGGATTGGGTCTGTTCGCCTATCTCGGAACGTTTACACGCTATTTGGCGGACGATTATTGTGAGGCGGTGATCGCACACAGCGGTTCGGTTCTGCAAGACCTGATCCAACGCTATGAAACGATCTCAGACCGCTTTTCGAATCTTCTTTTTGTGGCCCTCAGCGAATTCCTCTTCCCGCATAATGTGGAGATTCTGCCGGTCCTTATGATTCTCCTTTGGACCGTAGCTCTGACGTGGATGGTCTGGGAAGCCCGGCGTGCGATGGGCCTGCAGTGGAATTTCCTGGTTGACTTTTTTCTGGCGGCTTCAGTGGCTTTCTTTTCCATCCTGCAGGCTCCGAATCGTTTTCAGACCATTTACTGGCGGTCGGCGATGGCAACTCATTTCGCCCCATTGGTGTATCTGACCGCGTTCGCCGCCTTCCTTTTGATGTTGATTCGCAGAAACGACAACCGCTCTCCCGCCGTTTGGATCGGCTTCCTTTGCCTCATCATCGCATTTTTCGGAGGCGGGTTTTCCGAGCCGCCGGATGCGGTTTTGATCGTTGCTTCGGCGCTGGCACTGACCGGGGCGTGGATATGGGAAAAAGGATCGCGGCGCCGCCCGATGTTGGTGCTGTTGGGTTGGGATTTGGCAGGCGGCATGCTGGCGCTCTTCGTTATGCTGGCCGCTCCCGGCAATTCATTTCGCATCCGTGCCGCCAAACCGGAGATTCTGAATCTTATTTATAAGACTCTCATCGCAACACTTCAATTCATACTCGATTCCTTTTCGATTGTTCCTCTCCCTTCCATCGTTTCGATGGTCATGCCGCTTTTGTTGTTTTATGGCCTCTTTGCCGCGGCGCCAGCCTTGTCGTCGGCAAAGAAGCGAATGCTGTGGATCATGATTTTGGCGATCCCTGTTTTGGCGTTTGGTCTGATCGTAGTGGGTTTCGCACCAAGCGTGTATGGGCAGGTTTTTCCTGCAGAACGTGCCCGTTTTATCGGGCGTTTGTTGATGACCGCCGGCTTGATGGCGGAAGGCGCCTGCCTGGGTATTGCACTCGCTCAGTGGAGGATGCGCTGGATGAGCAGCACATCCATACTGGCGATGGTTCTATTGGCCCTTTCAGCTGTATACCCTCTTCGCGCCGCGTGGGCTGTTCTGAAGGATAAGGAGCCTTACTATCATACCTGGTCCTCCACCTGGGACAGGCGTCAGGAGCAGATCATGGCGGATAAGTCAAAGGGTGTGCAAGATATTGTAAGTTTTCAGATCTACAGCATCGAAGGCGTCGCGGAGCTGGGCGCCGACCCGAAGTCCTGGATCAATGTTTGCGCCGCGAATTTTTACGGGGTTCATTCCATCAGTGCGCCATAGATTTATGAACATGCTTGTCCAGCCTTCTCCTATTCTCGTCACGGGCGCTCATCGCACCGGCACCACCTGGGTTGGAAAAATGCTGTCCGCGAATTCGCAGGCGGCTTATATCAGTGAGCCGCTGAACGTGTGGCATCGCCCCGGCGTTCTTCGCTGCTGTGTAAAGTACTGGTACCTGTATATCGCCGAAAAAAATGAGTACGAATACTTTTCCGCGTTCAACGAACTTCTGCGATACCGTTATCACCTCTTCGATGAAATCAAATCGCTTCGTTCGTCGAAGGATTTGTTTCGGATGGGCCGCGACCTCGGAATTTTCGCGCGCGGCCGGTTAATGCATCGGCGCCCGCTGCTTAAGGATCCGTTTGCAGTTTTTTCTTTGCCTTGGTTTGTGGAGCGACTGAATTGTCGCGCAGTGGTCACGATCCGTCACCCTGCCGGTTTTGCCAGCAGCCTTAAACGGCTCAATTGGCCCTTTGATTTCAGCGATTTATGGAATCAACCTTTGTTGATGCAGGACCATCTTGAACCCTATCGCGAAGTGATGCAAGCGATGAAACAAGATGATATCATCGGACAAGCCAGCCTTTTATGGACGCTGGTCTACCGCGTCGTTCATTCGATTCGACAGCGGATTCCGTCCATCCAAATTGTCCGTCACGAGGATCTTTCCCTGGATCCGGTTTCCGGCTACCGGGCTTTGTATCAAGCCTTGGGTCTGGATTTTACCTCACAGGTCGAGCGGACGATTCTGAATTCCAGCAGTTCCGAGAATCCAACGGAAGTTTCTCGGAAGAAAATGCATGCGGTCAGGCTGGATAGCCGCGCCAATCTCGGGAACTGGAAACGCCGCCTTACGTCCGATGAGATCGCCCGTGTCCGCGCGGTGACCGAAGAGGTCGCACATCTTTATTACCCTGAAGTGAATTGGAATTGAACCCCTCTCTTCCGCTTGTATCGGTTGTCACGCCGTCATTTAATCAGGCGCGTTTTCTCGAAGCCACCATTCAATCGGTGCTTTCGCAAAATTACCCGCGCTTGGAATATATCATTGTGGACGGTGGTTCGGCCGACGGAAGCGTGGATATTATCAAAAAGTACCTGGGTCGACTGGCGTGGTGGACAAGCGAGGCGGACCAGGGCCAGACCGACGCCATCAACAAAGGCTTCGCCCATGCCAAGGGCGATATCCTGGCGTGGATCAACTCGGACGATACGTACGAACCGGGGGCAGTATCGTCTGCCGTGGATTTTTTGAGGGATCATCCTGAGGTCGGCTTGGTATACGGCGATGCGAATTACATCAATGAAGATAGCCGCATGATCGGACGCTTTCCCGCCGCGCAAACCGACTTGGCTCGGTTAAGGCGCGGTTACGTGCATATTCCTCAGCAAGCTGCGTTCTTTCGTTCCGCTTTATGGCGTGAGGTCGGTCCGCTCGACCCATCCTTTTACTTCGCAATGGATTATGATTTATGGGTTCGGCTGGCGGCGCGTTCGCAGGTAAAATATATCCCGCAGACCTGGGCGAATTTTCGACTGCACACATTTGGAAAGACCATCCGTGCAGATGATCGTTGCTGGCCGGAGATGTTGCGCGTTCATTATCGTGACGGCGGAAATTTCTTATCGGTGATTGTTGCGAAGTACTACGTGCGTAAGTTGATCGCCCCGCTTTGGAGTTTGCGCCTGCGGCAAAAATTACAAGCACGATGAATTAGAAACGATACCCGAATCCCATCGTACCGAGCTTTCCATATGAATTTCCTTTTTGCTTCTCCATCCTCTGATGATTTCATCCACTTGCTCAAAGCCTGGAAGTTCTGGCTATTGGGGGCGATTATTGGCGCGTTGATCGGCACGGCATTCTATTATCTGGCGCTGCCGCCGTATCGGGCGCGCGCTTCGGTCAACGTGGATTTCCACCTGGAACTGGCCTGGCCGCAGAACACTGACCGTGAACAATTCTATTATCTGGAGCGCGAGACGCGCAAACTGGAAGAGATTGCTTGGTCTGACTCGGTACTGAATGTGGTTGCATCGCAAGTCCACGGCGTGACCGTGGATCAGATGCGCAGCGGCAAACTTCAATTAAGTCAGCCGGGCGTGGGCGGCTGGCATTTCTTTGCCGATGATAACGATCCGGCCCAAGCCGCCGCGCTTGCCTCGGCATGGGCCCAAGCGTTCGCCAGCCAGGTTCGCTCGGAAGTGATTGCATCATCCGCGAGCGGACTGGAACCGTTCATCACCGTCAGCGCGGATCAGACGCAAAACATTCCGACGAAACGGCTATTCAGCGTGAGCACGTATTTGCTCGTGGGTGCGATCGCGTTCTTGGCGTTGAGCGCGCTGTTCGTGCTGTTCTTTCATCCAAACCCTCTGTCCCGCGACCAGCAATGAACGCTTGGATACGCCCTTGGTTTCGTCTCGATAACATTGCCCGTGCCTTATGGGCGGCGGTGATGTTGACGCTGCCTGTCACCAGTTTTCGGTATTTTCCATTCATGGGCGCGGAGACCTATGTCCGTCCGCTCTCGGCTTATCCGCTGGCATTGTTATTGATCGTTTTATTCATTCAGTTCCTGCGCGACCATACGCGTCTCGCCTGGCCTGCTGCGTTCACACCGCTGGCAGCATTTGTCCTGGCTGCTGTGGCGGCGACCGTGATTGGGGTCCTGTTCGGACCGTTGGTCCTGCGCGGTCAAGCCTATTGGGGGCGTGCCCTTCGTGCCTGGGCGACGCTGATCATCGGTTTGGCTTTCTTCCTCAGCGCGGTTTGGATGAATCGCACCGAAGGTGACTTGCGCTTCACCATCCGTTGGATGCTATTGGGCTTTGTGCTTGACATTTTATGGAGCGGTGTCCAGGGGGTGACCTTTTATCTGCATGTACTGCCCAAGCCGCTGGTGACCCACCTGCAACTCGCTTTTTCGATGCGCGAGCTGATTCGGACGAATCGGATCTCGGGAATGGCTTATGAGCCGGCCTGGCTCGCCGGCGAGATTGCCACGATTTATCTGCCCTGGCTTTTTGCCTCGCTCCTGAGCCGCCTGCATGTGACGCGTTTCAAATGGTTTGAGCTTATCCTGCTGATCTGTGCGGCTATGTTGTTATTGGCCACTTTTTCGCGCGGCGGGCTGGCCACGGCGGGCGTGACCGTCATCCTCACTCTGTTGTTCACCGGCGGTGAATATATCCGCTCCGCCTGGCAATGGTTTATCTCCGGCTTTCGTAATGCCGCAGGGGTCGTGGTGCGCGCGATCATGATTATGGCTGTGGTGGTTTCTGTCTTTGGCGCGTTGTTGTTCCTCAGCCGCAAGAACTATATATCGCGATTATGGAATACGCGGGCCTCCGATGTGCAGGATTACTTGATTCAAAATTCTGCGGGCGCGCGTGCCGCCTATATCTGGGGTGCGATGGGCGCCTATCGTGATCATCCGTGGACCGGGGTGGGGTTGGGCGCCGACGGCTTTTACATTTATCAGAACCTGCCGGATTGGATCATGACCATGGTGCCGGAAATCGCCTCGCAACTAAGCCCGACTAGTGCACTTTATCCGAATGCCAAGAATCTATATGTCCGTCTTTTGGCGGAAACCGGTTTAATAGGCTTCGTTCTCTTTTTGGCTTTCCAACTTTTCATTCTCGGTGATATGATTGCCACGTTGAAACAGCATACGGCGCTCTGGCAATATTTGGGGATCGCCGCGCTATTTTCATGGCTGGGAATCATCTTTTATAATATGACCCAGGACTCTTTTGCCACTCCATTCATCTGGCTCAACCTCGGAATCTTCGTTGGGATATCAGCATTTTCACTACAATTCGCCACGAAGGGGCCATGATCATTCGTATGACAAGTGTATGATGGTTTTGTTTGCTGTTCACTTCTTTTGTTATCATTAGCCTATGCAAACGTACGAAACTCCTTACATCTCGGACTGGTTTGCTATCTCACTGCGCTGGGCGGTGATGTTGGGCTGTGTGGTATCGCTGGCTTTGGGCGGCGGATTGACGATATTGCCGCTTTTCTGGCCCATCGGCGCATTGGTGGTGTGGAACATGGGGATGACCGTCCTTGCGAGTCTCAACACTCGCATTCGGTATCATCGTCACATCAGCCTTGCGGTCGACCTCCTGCTGAGCGGAACCCTCTTTTGGGCCCAGGGCGGTCTGGCGGGGCCGGTGGCCTGGGTGGGTTTATTGCCTGTTCTTACGGGAGCGATTTATTTTGAGTTTTGGGGTGCATTGATCAGCGCTGTGATTCATGCCTTGCTTTCGATGGCGAATGCTTATCTCTACGTGCAGGGCTTCCCGTTGCTGGCGCTTGGCTGGGCAGTCGCGTATTTGGCCCTGGGCGGATTGTTCGGATTCCTTGGCAGGCAACTGGCGACCCGCCTGCGCGCGGTTCGTCAAAAATGGCTTGAGACGGAAAATAAGAAATACTCAATTCAGAGCGAACGCCTGCGCGCCATCTATGAATTGACCTCCACCTTGACCGCCACGCTCTCCTATAAGCGCGTGCTGGATTCGGCTCTGGACCTCGGGTTTGCGGCACTCAACCCCGATCCTGATCAAGCAACCGACGACCCGCTGGTCAGTGCGGTTCTTTTGTTCAAGGGCGGACATCTACGCGTCGGCTCGGCTCGGCGTTTCACTCAGGCGGACATGCGCGTGACGTTTCCTGCCGCCGAAGGGATTTTGCAGAAGGTCTTTGAGGAGGGCGAACCGATTTTTTCTAAGGATATTGGCTATGACGCGGAATTGGGGCATGTGATCGCTTTTCGTAACTGCACCTCCGCTTATTGCTTTCCGCTTCGAAGCGGGTTTAACGTGTACGGCGCGATGATCTTTGCGCATCCCGATGCCGCCTACTTTACGCCGGATCGCCGCGATATGTTAGACCTGATCGGACGACAGTCCGTCGTGGCGATCCAGAACGCGCGCTTATATCAGGATTTGGTCGAGGAAAAGGAACGCATGATTGACGTGCATGAGGAGGCCCGCAAAAAGTTGGCCCGTGACTTGCATGACGGGCCGACTCAATCGGTGGCGGCGATGGCCATGCGCATCAACATTGCCCGCCGTCTGGTCGAAAAAGACCCGAAGTCTGCGGTGGATGAATTGTCCAAGATCGAAGAGCTGGCCCATCGCACCACGAAAGAAATCCGTCATATGCTTTTCACCCTGCGGCCGCTCATCCTCGAATCACAGGGCCTGGGGGCGGCGCTCAAATCCATGGCCGATAAAATGCGCGAAACCTATAATCAAAACGTCACCATCAGCATCGATGAGAAAATTGCCTCGCAAATGGAAATGGGAAAGCAGGGCGTGATCTTCTACATCATCGAGGAAGCCATCAACAATGCCCGCAAACACGCCAGTGCCTCCAATATCTGGGTGCGGCTGGCACCCTTTCAACCCGGAGTGACTTTGCTTGAAATCGAGGATAATGGCGTAGGCTTTGATGTGGAAGCGGTTAATAAGGCCTATGATAAACGCTCCAGCCTGGGCATGGTCAATTTGCGCGAGCGGACTGAATTGGTCAACGGCTTGTTGAACATTCAGTCAACGATTGGGAAGGGTACCAAGGTTCAGGTTTACATTCCTCTCACAGAGGAAGCGGCTGACCGCTTGCATCACGGCCGGTCACACTAAATTCGGTTATGCCCAGCGCCGCAAGTCTGTATTATTTTTCCCATGAGGCGGAGAATCATTCCCATCCCCCTGTCATTTTGATTCATGGCGCGGGCGGCAATCACTTATCCTGGCCGCCTCAGCTTCGTCGCCTCCCGAATCGGCGCATGTTGGCGCCGGACCTGCCTGCGCACGGCAAATCGGAAGGCATCGGGCATCATGCCGTCGAAGATTACGTCCATGATGTTCTTGAATTTATGTCGGAATTGGGAATTTATTCTGCGGTTCTCGTAGGACATTCCATGGGAAGCGCCGCGGTGCTTTCCGCGGCGATCCACTTTCCGGATCGGGTGATTGCTCTGGGCTTGGTCGGCAGCGGAGCGCGCCTGCGTGTTTCGCCCGCCCTTTTACATGCGGCCTCCAATCCGTCCACATTTGAAAGCGCGGTGCGAATGATCAACGAGGCTTCCTTCTCGCGGCAATCCGCTCGAATGAAGGAATTGTCGACGCAGCGCATGATGGGAATGCGTCCGACGGTTCTTTACGGCGACTTGTTGGCGTGCGATGCGTTCGATGTGACGGATCAACTTTCAAGGATTTCCCAATCTGTCCTGATCGTTTGCGGATCCGACGATCAGATGACGCCCGTGCGGAATTCGGAGTTTTTGCGTGACCATATTGCCGGAGCGCGCTTGGAAGTTGTTCCCGATGCAGGTCATATGGTCATGCTCGAACAGCCCGATCTCATCTCCGGGCTCCTTGCGGATTTTCTCAATTCCCTAAACTGAATATTTCTTTAAGAATTGGCTTGGCATTCAGGATCGCTCGAGCACGATGGCTCAGCCGGTTTTTTTCCTCCATGCTCAATTCGGCCATCGTGCGATTTGTCTCCGGGATCAAGAATATTGGATCATATCCAAACCCGCCGGTGCCGCGTTCCTCGGGAATGATCTCGCCTTTGCATTCGCCGGTCGCAAAATGAACCAATGGATGGTTTGGGATGGCAATGGCAATCGTGGCGTGAAAGGCCGCGGTCCACGGACGCGGTTTTTCTCTTAGATTGTTCAACAGATAGGCGCGTCGATCGCGATCCGTAGCACCCGGCGTGGATACATAGCGGTTGGAATAAAGGCCGGGCGCACCATTGAGCGCCTCCACTTCGAGACCTGAATCGTCAGCCAGGGAGACCAGCATGCTGGCATGCGCGAATGCGAGAGCCTTTTTTTGGGCGTTTTCAGAATACGTGTTGCCATCTTCCTCTACGTGAAGATCAATGCCTGCCTCGTTGGCAGTGACCAACTTGAGGTGGATATCCCTCAGCAGATCCTGGATTTCTTTCACTTTATCTTTGTTGTTTGTGGCAATGAGTAATTTTTCCATGGCCTCTCATTGATCCTGACGGCTGTCTATTTGCTCCAGTGCCCAGGCCGCATGTTCGCGTACGATCGACTCGGGATTTTTAGTGGCCCTCTTCAGCGCCGCCCGAGCGGCCCGATCTTTGGAGTTACCCAACGCCACAGCGACATTTCGGAGGTAGCCTCGAGGCTTGGCCCGTTTGACCGCATTACCCCGGAATTTGTGATTGAATTCCTCGGATGTCAATTCCAATTCGCGAATCAGATTTGGGCGCGGAACACCACTGCGCGCCACAAGATTCGAATCGCCATCGGGGGCGGCAAAGCGATTCCACGGGCAGACCATTTGACAAATATCGCATCCAAAGATCCAATTGCCGATCGAAGGCCTCCATTCGGGAGGAATATCCTGTTTTAGCTCAATGGTTAGATATGAAATGCAATGCCGCGCATCGATCGTTCGGTCCGGCAGGATGCAATGGGTCGGGCAGGCCTCGATGCAGCGCGTGCAGCTTCCGCATTGATCGGTTTCAAAGGGCGGGTCGGGTTCAAGTTCGATGCCGAGCAGGATTTCTGCAAGTACAAAATACGATCCGTGACGCGGGTTGATCAGGCATGTATTCTTGCCGATCCAACCCAAGCCGGCGCGCTGTGCCAGATCTCTTTCGAGGATTGGTCCCGTATCCGTGTACCAGCGATTCGGGATCGAATGACCGACTTGTTGCTCAATGAATGCAACGAGCGCTTGCAGTCTTTCGGGAATCACGAGATGATAATCATCGCCCCAGGCATACGACGCGATTCGGCCCTCGACGGAATCACCCTCCTGGGCGGGAATCGTTTTCGGGTCCGGATACGAAAGCGCCAGCACGAGGATGGATTTGCATTCAGGCAGCACCAAGCGCGGATTCGCGCGTCGCGCCCGGGAGCGGTCGTCTGCCAGATAATTCATCGTTCCGTGCTTTCCCTCCGAAAGCCAATTTTCAAACGCCGCCCAGTGAGGGGGAGGATCAGGGACGGTTACGCCAGCTAGGACGAATCCAAGCCGGCGAGCCTCGGCGAGGGTCGCTTGTTTGAGCGCTTGGTTCACTTCACGATAATTTTGACATAGAGCGGCTTGGCATGGTAAAGGCCCTGAATATCGCTTCCAAAGAAATGCGTAAGGACTGTGTCGCCACCACTATCCAACGTCCATGCGCTGGAATAGGAACCGGGTTGATTGGGGGCGATGAAGTTGACGGAAATTTCTATTTCCTGCCCGGGGGTGACAGGGATGGGGAGCGATTGCGGCTGGCCGGACATATTCGTGCCGGAGCTAAAGATTATTTGATATCCGGCGCCCCACGTGCAGGTGCCGCTGTTCTTGACCTTCCAGGTCTTGACGAAACTTTGTCCCGCCGTCATTTGTGTGTTATCGGGAACGTTGACATCCACGGTCGTATCATCCCATGAATATTCATTACAGAGGACAATCGGAGCCGCGCCGGGGTGGGCAGCTGGCGTTGGGGTAAGCGTTGGGGTGGTTGTGAAGTTGGGCAGAAGCGTGGGTGTACTCAGCAGGGCTGAAGTTGGTGTAGAGGTAGCGGCCGCTGATTCCGCCGTGAGCGTGAAGTTTGCGACCACAGTTTGCGCCGCGGCCGTTTTAATGAATCCCACATCCGGCGTTGGCGCAGAGAGGTTCAGGGGAGCGCAGGAGATGAGTAAAAGCGTTCCGATCCATATGGTGATAAACAATTTGGTTTTCATAGCCACTTCTCCTGTTTACTTCAAAGTTAATCACGGGATTACTTTGATAATCGCGCATGCGGCCTGACCGAACCAGTAGCCCCGGTCGGATTGCATTTTCCAACACCCAGTGTATGTACCCGGGACGGATGGAGCGGTTAGCGTTACGCCAAAATCTCTGCTAGCCCCGGGCTCAACCATATCATTTTGTTGCATGATTGAGAAGTCATCGCCGCCCATTTTGTTGCCGTAACTGAACGCAAACTTAAAGTCTCGGCTCCATGCGCATGATCCCGTGTTTTTCATGCGCCAAATCTTGGTGAAAATCGCGCCGGGGCTTTCCGTTGTTCCTTCTGGAATGGTCAGATCTTCGACCAACGCCGAGTTAGCGCAACTCGTCAGAGTGGAACCGGGCGTTGCCCCGCCAACAGCAGGAGCGCAGGAGATGAGTAAAAGGGTTCCAATCCCTGCGTTGAGGAACGATTTGGTTCTTATAGCCGCTTCTCCTGATCATCCGCAGCGATCATCACGCGACTTTAATAGTTACACATGCAACCCCACCGAAAAAATAACCTTGATCGGTCTGCATTTTCCAGCAGCCTGTGTAAGTATTCGGAACAGTTGGGGCAGTCAGTACAATATCGATGTCCTTGGTGCCTCCGGGCGCGACGAAATCATACTTTCGCGAGATGGTGAAGTCTCCACCGCCCATTCTGCTGCCGTATGCAAAAGCGAACTTAAAGCCGCTGCCCCACGTGCAAGTACCGGTATTTTGCATGCGCCATCGCTTCGTGAAAACGGCACCGGGTTTTTCAGCAGTTCCGTCCGGAATTGTGATGTCCGCGATGAATATTGAGTCGGCACAACCCACTGCCGCGTTGGAAGTGGAGGTCGTTCCCAGAGCGACAGGAGTCCCGCCTGCTGGCGAAAGGGCTAAAATCGGGCTGGCGGAAGATCCAATAGCAACGCTCGTGTTTGCGGGATTGATCGGCGTGAGAGTGGACTCCACCACGACACTGGGCAGAGGCGGAAGAGTTGGCAGTTCGGTTGGGCTGGCCAGCGCAGTGGGCGGTATGGCTTGAGCCGTTTGGGTTAACTGGTCATTCAAGTCGGCGATCATCGTACTTGCCACAGAGGTGTAGACCGCATTGACATCCGTTGTCGGTGCAGGCGCTTTGCCGATATTGCAGGAAGCCAGACTACCTGCCAGCAAAGCGGCAACAGCCAGCTCGAGTAATTTCTTGATTTGCATGATACGGTAACCTCCAATCTTTTTCGATATTGATCGTTCGGCGATGCGGCGAATATCGGGGTTGCTCGTCACTAAAGATAATGAAACCTTGAAAGGCAGCACCGCTGTGCTCTTGGAGATTGTTTCCCTTATTCATTATATCGCACCTCGTTTCAGGGCGTTGCGGTGAAGGTGGCGGTCGGTGTGGAGGTGGGGGTGGGGGTGGATGTTGCTGTGGCAGTCGCCGTATTCGTCGGCGTGGACGTTGACGTTGGGGTCGAAGTCGGAGTCAAAGTGCTGGTGGCGGTCGGCGAGGGAGGCACGCCAAGGCGCACGATACGCGGGTACAGCCATAATGCCTGGTCCTGATAACCAGAGCCATTGGCATTTACGATCAATTTGAAGCTGACATTTTGACCCGCCAGCGAACTTAGGTCCAGGTCCACAGGAGTGTAGAAGCCATCGTAAACTTCATGCCATTCGCCAAGCGTATAAATCGTGCTGCCGACTTGATAGTTCAACTTGAAGATCACGTCACAACGATAAGCCAGGTATTGACAATTCACCAAAGCGCGGAAACGATCGCCGTACTGGATTTGAACGGGAGGATACACGCCGCGAATCAAGCCGTTGACCGCATCCTTTGGGGCCGTGAGCAGTCCCGGTTCATTCTCGGTTTTGCCACTCTCCATGATGGGATTATCCAGGCTGAGCACAGAACCTCTTGAATCAGCAGCAGTGCCGGGGCATGGAAGATTGCCGTCATTGTTTTGCCAGGTCGCATTACACGCATTAAATGTGAAATCGTAGGCTGTGTAGCTTGGTCCTGAAACATTGATGTCCACCCAAAAGGAATCGTTCGCCTGGGGGCCAATCCCAAATGGCGCACCTGAAGCATTGCGCAATTCCCAGAAGCCCTGATAGTGCCCATCCGTATCCGGTGCGGTCATGTCGACAGACAGGTCAATGTAACTGCCCGGATAAACATATTGGGGCAGTGCCACGACGCTGGGCGCACCCAAGCCATCGCCATTGATAAATATCACGGAATAGAACGGCGTCCATGTGCAGGAGCCGATATTTTGCAGACGCCAGATTTTTGTAAAGTTCGCGCCGCGCGCGAGGATGGTTCCGTCCGGGATGGTTACATCTTGGACGAAAGCAGCGGCGTCGCACAGGACCAAGGGCACAGGAGTGGAAATGGGTGTAAGTGTGAGGAATGGACTGGTCGGAAATAGGACGGAGGTGGCCGTCGGTGTAGTGACAGGACTGGAGGTCTGTTCTGCCGCGCTTACGGTCTGGGCCACCGAAGTGCTGTAAAGCGCTCCCAGGGTTGCTGCTTGCGGTGTGCTATTAATCGTAGATGGCAGATTACATGCCAGGCCAGCCAGCAACAGACTCAGCAAGATATAATACAATCGGGATTTGGTGTTCACAGCGTCCTCCGCGTTGGATTCATGGCACCCAGGACCTAGACGATTTACCTTTTCAAAAAGTTTCAAAAGGAAAGCCGATGTTGATGCATCGGCCTTCCTTTTCTAATGGCAGTTATTTTGAAACGTGGCTTTGCCAAAGGTCTGATGAACGGGGGAAGTTTCCACGATTTGATCCCACAAATTTGTGGCGGCGGATCCGACCTTTTGAGACCAGGTGTCCTGCACGGTTGTGGAGCCCGCATCGTTGAAGACAAGGGTCTGTGGTTTCATGTTGGGGCCATCGCTGTGGTGCCAATATACGACGACAGTCACTGGCCCGCTGACTGCAATGGTGGCATAGATGTAGAAGAAGAGGTTGGCGGAAAGGCAGGTGCCGGTCTGTGTGACGCTATAGGTGACCGAGGTGATGCCGTAAACCGTCGGTGTTTTGGGACCGGGCGTTCCGCTGTTCACATTGATGGTTACCCAGAACGGATTTCCGCTATCACTGTCGCCGAAGGTGTAGTTCCAAGGCGATTGAAGCTTCCAATATCCAGTGTACGAGCCCGCCGCGGTCGGAGCGGTGAGCACAATGGGAAGATCCACGTTTTGACCGGGGGCAACCGTTTGGGGGAATGACAGACTATATCCCCCGCCCATGTTGTCACCGGAGACAAAGACGAGTTTCCAGGTTGTATCCCAGGTACAGGTACCGCTGTTTTGGATGGTCCAGGTCTTGGTGAAAATCGCACCGGGGCTTTCTATTGTTCCGTCTGGAATGGTCTCACCGATGAAGGTGGCGCTAGCTGTACAAAATGTGGTGCCGCCGGAAGAAGTTGGTTGCGCTATCAGAGGCGTGAGAGTTGGGATCGCCACAGGGGGATTGGGAGTATTGGCAGCGGGAGTACCCGCGACCGGCATATTCGTAAGAGGAGGGTTTGTTGCAGAGGACATGGGCGTATCCGTCACGGATGCGGATTGCGTGTTTTGCGCCTGTACGGTCAGTGCCACAGAAGTCGCGATAATTGCGTTGTTGTTGGCACCGCAGGATGTCAGAACAAGAGTGAAGAGGATTGTAATGGTTAGAAATGGCTTGAATTGGCACTTCATTTGTTTCCTTTCATTCAACAAATAATTATACCCGGTTTAAAAACCGAAACGCCCGACGATGATGATCGGGCGTTTCTCTTGTCTTATTCCCTTTTATGGACAGGTAAAAGTGGCTCTTCCGAATTGTTGGTGGTTAGGGCTATCAATATAAATATCCGTCCATTCACTGCTATGTGAAACGCCAAAGTACACAGCGCCATAATTAATAGTCTGACTGCCTGCTCCGCTAAAAACTAAGGTCTTGGGTGCAGTATCTGTGCCGCCATCACTGAAAACTCTATGAAGGTTAACAGTACCCGCGCCGTTTGTTTTGACAGTTACTGTTAGATTGAAATTAGGGCAACTACCTGTTACATTGAAGCTGACGTGAGTGACCACAAACGCTCCGCCCCCTCCGCCACTGTTTACCACAATCTGCACATAAAAGTGCGTGAAGATCACGCCGCTCGCGTTACGCAGTCCCCAATTGCCCGTATACGTGCCGTTGCCGGAGGGCGCCTGCAAGTTGACGGAGATATCCACGGTTTGTCCGGGATTGACATTGCCACTTAACGCCTGAACGGTGGGCCCATTCATTAAATTGTTGCTCACAAATACCAGCGCATAGGATGGCGTCCAAGAACAACTGCCGACGTTCTGCAATCGCCATGTTTTTGTAAACGTTGAGCTGGCCGTTACAACGGTGTTATCCGGATAAGTCACGTCAGTAACGAACAAGGCGTTATCACAATTGGAGGTGGCCGTCGCGGACGGTGCAGCTGGAGGAAGCGTGGAAGACGGAACTGGCGTGAGCGTCGGGGTATTTGCAGACGGTATGGGTGTTGCGGTATTTGCGGGAGATAAGGTTGGGGTGTTCTCTGCGGAAAGCTGTGCCTGCACTGTCAGGGCTGCGGCAGTCAGGATTGCGTCAGGGTTTTGTGGATTGGTCGCGTTGGATGGCAGGTTGCAAGCCAGCATGGCTCCGATGATCAATGCAATCGCCAGAACGATAGGATGTTTTTTCATGGAGACTTCTCCTCTCGAATGGATATTCAGATTTTAATGCAATCCAAGAAAATGACTACCCCCCGTTTATACCTATTCTGCAAGAGGCGCTCTAACAAAAGAGCCGGATTACCCGGCCCTTTACGATACGACCCAAGCATGGCAATGGACTACTGTTTCTCATACGGTTTGCCGTCGGCGGCAGGAGGAACTGCGCGGCCGATCACGCCGGTCAGGACGATGATCGTGACAATGTACGGCGCCATGGCCAGGAATTCCGAGGGGATAGGAATACTCAAGATTTGCATCTTGAGCTGAAGCGAATCAGCAAATCCGAAGAGCAGAGAGGCCAGATATGCACCGATTGGACTCCAATTGCCAAAGATCATCGCCGCCAGACCAATAAAGCCTTTCCCGTTGGTCATGTCTTGATCAAAGCGGCCGACCGAGCCGATCGTGAAATACGCGCCGCCTACACCGGCGATCATTCCGCCAAGGATGACGTTCACATAGCGCATCAGGTATACGTTGATACCCAATGTGTCAGCGGCTTTTGGGTGCTCGCCCACTGCCCGAGTCCGCAGGCCCCACGGCGTATAGAACAACAGGACATGCACAATCACCACCAGCACGATGGCTATGTAGAAAATCAGGGTGTTGTCGAAGAAGACCGGCCCGAGGATGGGAATCTTTGAAAGGCCTGGGATGATGATGGTCGGTAACGTGCCGGAGTTGTTCAGCAGGTTGATGTCCTTCTGCAGATAGAACTTGGCGATGAAGGCAGTGGCACCGGTCGCAAAGATATTGATGGCCGTGCCGCTCACGATCTGGTCCACTTTGAATCGGATCACCAGAAAGGCGTGAATGGCGGCTACCACGGCGCCTGTCAGGATGGCGACTATCAGCCCAACGTAAAGGTTATGCATCAGCGTCGCGGAAACCACCGCGGTTTGGGCAGCGATCAACATGATGCCTTCAATGGCGATGTTGATCACGGCTGCGCGTTCGCTCATTACTCCGCACAGGGCAGCCAACACAATGGGTGTAGCGCTGATGAGAGTAGTGCTGAGCATGCCTACCAGGTTGAACGAGTTGTCCTGAGTGGCCCAAAGCAGGAAAGCCACCACGAAGCAAAACACGGCGATGCTGATTAGCCAACCCGAACCGCGTGTGCCGCGCAAGAATACCCAGACGGCCAGCACCAGTGTAATTCCGATCAGCGCGTACAATGTGGGCTGGACGGGCAAGGCGATATCCGGAATCGGGACGGGTTGGTTGGGCCCCGATAGATTTGTCCCAAAAGTGGCGGTTTCGCCGGGTTTGGTGTTTTGCACAAACAAGATGAACATCAAGACTGCCAACATCAGCAATGAGAAACCCACCGTAATTTTCCGCGTGCTGGACGTGTTCATTTTTTCAGCTAGCGATTGTGTTGTCATATGCGCTCACTTTTGTTTAACCGATTATCCCCAGCCGCGCGTCAGCACCGCTTGTTCTATCCGGATATTGCGCAGACGATAGAGCCAGCGGATGATCTCCGGTGCCGCCACAAAGATGATGATCAGGCTTTGAATGACGGAGATGATGTCAATCGGAATGCCTGCCAGCGATTGCATGCTGGTCGCACCGAAACGGAGTGCTCCGAACAGCAATGCCGCCAGGACAACCCCCACCGGATGGCTGTTGCCCAGCAATGCCAGCGCAATGGAATCGAATCCATATCCAGCCGAAAAGCCCTGGCCGATCCAGAGGTCCGTGCCCAGCACCTCGGCCGCCCCGGCCAGCCCGGCCAAGGCCCCGCTCAATGCCATGACCATCACGAAGTTTCGGACCACGCTCATGCCGGCATATTTGGCGGCATCGGGGTTGGATCCCACCGCCCGTACCTCGAAGCCGAGGGTGGTTTTGAACAAGAACCAATAGACTAGCGCGGCCGCCGCCAAACCCAGGAAAAAGCCCCAATTCAATCTCAACGGCGCGGGGAAGAAGCGCGGCAGCTCGGCTGTGACCTGAATCGTCGGCGTGACCGGGCGGTAGCCGCTGGCCTTCATGGGACCTTCCAGAAGCCAGCTTGTCAGCAGTTCCGCGATATAGTTCATCATGATCGTGTTGACCACCTCGTGCGCCCCGAATCTGGCTTTGAGGAATCCTGGAATGGCGCCCCAGATGGCGCCTGCGAGCGCCCCACCCAGAAGTGCCAAAGGCAAGTGAATGAACCATGGCAGAGTCGTGATACTGTAGCCAATAAAAACCGAACTCATTGCCCCCACATAGAATTGCCCTTCAGCGCCAATATTGAAGAGGCCGCACCGGAATCCGAGCGCGACGGCCAGCCCCGCCAAGATGTACGGCGTGGCGGTATCGAGGCTTTCGGTGAGCGGATAGATTGCTTTGTACAGCGACGCAGTTTGGCCCGTGGCAAAATAGTTTTGGAACGCGGCCACGATCTCTTTTGGGTTGCCGATCGCGCCCAAAAACAGAGCTCCATAGGCGCTGGCGACGGCCGCCCAAGTTGCCGACAGGGCTTTCAGTGGTGATTGAAAGAAGTGACCCCAGGCGGTCAAGGCGGCCGCGTTTGTAATGGCAATGATGACCGCACCCGCCAAGAGCCCTGTGAATACTGCCAGGATTGGCAGAAACAGATTGTTGACCAATGCCGACGCGCGTTTTCCTTCTCTTTGACCTGTCTTTTTGAGTTTTTCTTCCATCGCAGCTGCCTCCTAAAAAACCCGTTCCACTTCTGTTGCTTTCTCCGCCAAGGCAGCAGCCTTCTGCGCCTCTGTCGGATGAATCCCTGCCATCAACAAGCCCACATATTCCTTGCTGGCTTTGACCCCTTCCACGACTTCCATGATCTGGCCGCGATACATCACGGCGATACGATCCGAAAGGGCCATGATTTCATCCAGTTCGGAGGAGACTACTAGAACAGCTGTGCCTGCATCGCGCTTTTCTATAATGCGGCTATGGATATACTCGATGGATCCGACGTCCAAGCCTCGGGTAGGCTGCGAGGCAATCAGCAACTGGATGGCTCTGGAAAATTCACGTGCCACGATGACCTTCTGCTGGTTGCCTCCGGATAAGGTGGAAACGGCGACTTGGCCGCCGGGGGCACGGATATCAAACTGCTTGATGAGGTTCTCCCCGTTGCTGACGATCACACTCTGCTGCAACGACAGCCCGCGGGCAAACGGCGGCAGATAGTAGTTGCACAAGACAAGGTTATCGTAAATTGGGAAAGACATAACCAGCCCATGCCTTTGGCGGTCTTCCGGAACATGCGCCACACCCCGTTCCAGGATCTGACGCGGGGTGGGGCTGCGCATGATTTTTCCCAATACGCGAACTTCTCCGCCTTCGAAAGGCAGCAGGCCGGTCAAGGCATAGACCAGCTCGGTCTGACCATTTCCCTGCACACCTGCGATTCCCAGCACCTCGCCCTTGTGCACATCGAACGAAATGCCGTTGACGGCCAGGTTCTTCCGTTCATCGCGCACGAACAGATTCTTGACCTCCAACGCAACTTCCTTGGGTTGTGGCGGATTCTTATGGACCACGAGGTTGACATCCCGCCCGACCATCATGGAAGCAAGTTTTTGCGGATTGACATCTTTTGGCAAAACGGTGCCCACAGAACGTCCCGCGCGCAGAACCGTGATGGTGTCCGCAATGGCCATCACTTCTTTCAGTTTATGCGTAATGAAGATGATGGATTTGCCTTTGGCAATCAGGGTTTTCAAGATCCTAAAGAGGCTTTCCACTTCCTGCGGCGTCAACACAGCGGTGGGTTCATCCAGGATGAGAATATTCGCCTCGCGATAGAGAACTTTGATGATCTCCACTCGTTGCTGGATGCCGACCGGCAAATCCTTAACATACGTATCGGGATCAACTTCCAGGTTGTATTGTTCTGAAATCTCGCGGATGCGCGCTGCGACTTTGGCTTTATCGAGAATGACTCCGTTGCGAGTCGATTCCACGCCCAGCATGACATTTTCGCTAACGGTCATGACCGGGATCAGCATGAAATGTTGATGGACCATGCCAATGCCGTGCGCAATGGCATCATTGGGACCATGAATCTCGGCTTTGCCGCCGCGGATCAAAATCTCCCCGGCATCCGGTTTGTACAATCCATACAGGATATTCATCAAGGTGGTCTTGCCTGCGCCGTTTTCTCCCAGCAGGGCAAGTATCCCGCCTTCTTCCAATTGAAGATCAATATGATCGTTTGCCAGCACCCCGGGAAATGCCTTGGTGATGCCGCGCAGTTCCAGAATAATCGTCATAAGGCTCCTCTATATTCGACCGATTCGTAGAAAAAGGTTTGTAGCGAAGGCTTTACCGTTTTCCGTCTTCAATGCAAAGCCGCCGCTACAAACCTTTCCTTTCGTATAGAGAAAAGGAGGGCCGGGAACCATTCCCGGCCCCTTTCGATTCAATGTGGGATTATTGAGAAATGCCCAGAACTCCATTGACGGTAATCGCGCCGCTAATGAGATCCTGCTTGGCTTGGGCGATTTCATCCTTTAACGATTGAGGTACTTGGCTGTCGAAATTATGGAATGGGGAGAGGTCGACGCCGCCATTCTTAAGATCGAAGGTGGAGGTGCCGCCCTGGAAAGTCCCAGCCTGAACTGCTTTGATGGCATCGAATACCGACACATCGACTTTCTTTTGCACGCTGACCAATTCGACGCTTTGATATTCAGGAGCGGAAACAAACCAATCCGTGTCAACGCCGACAATCAAGCAGCTCTTGGACTCCTGGCAGTATGCCGCAGAACCGAGACCCACACCACCGGCAACCGGCATGATAATGTCGGCACCTTCCTGCTGCAGGTTCTGGGCGAATTTGTGACCATCGTCCGTCGAGGTGAAGTTGTTCGTGAACAGACCATCGTTCTTGGCCGTGTTCCACCCCAAAAGCTGAACGTTGGTGTTATGTTTGGTGTTGTAATATTTGATGCCAGCTTCAAAGCCTTTTTCGTAAATAGTCACCGTTGGGATGTTCACGCCGCCAAAGGTTCCAACTTTGCCAGTCTTGGTCATGCCAGCAGCCGCATATCCGCCCAGGAAAGCAGCCTCATCGGTTTGGAAGAAGGTTCCCATGACGTTGGGCATCACGGTGGCGGAACCGCAGTCTTTGCCTTCGGTGTTGGGAGGAGTCGGTGAGCAGTCAGGATAGGTGTAATCTACGATGACGAAATCGGTCTTTGGATTGGCTTTGGCCGCTGTCGCTGTATCTACGCCCATCAGAAAACCAACGGTTGCAACCAAGTTGACGTTTTGGCTGAGGAACTGTTGAATATTGGTCTGATAGTCAGATTGCTGCTTCGATTCGAGGTATGAGCCTTTCACGCCTAATTGGGTTTCTGCTTCCTGTACACCTCCCCAGGAAAGAGCATTGAAGGACTTGTCATCAATCCCGCCGGTATCGGTGACCATCCCTACGCTGATGGATGTGCCCGTGGTGGATGCAGTTGTTGCCGCGGGAGCTTGGGTTGGAGCGGGGGCTTGAGTCGGTGCAGTGGTTGCCGCAGGCATTGCGGTCGGGGCAGGCGTTGCGGCGGAGCCGCAGGCAGTGAGGATCATGGATGCCAATAGTACAATGGCCATAATCGCGTAAAGCTTTTTCATTTCTTCTCCTTTTTGATTTTGAGGAAGATATCACGTGGAGTTATCAGAATAGCATTTTTTAGAGAAGGCACCTCCTGTGCTGATCATATCATTGCCGAGCGAAGTATAAAGCCAACTGTTTCATTCTGCAAGTCCGGTTGTCTTTATGGCTGTTGATAAGGGACTGCATCGATGAAGGGGTTGTCGGACAGCTCCTGCGCGAGCTGCTTCATTTGATCTTTGACAGGTTGCGGAATTTGGCTGTCCAGATCATGGAAGGGCGCAAGCTCAACCTGGCCGAAGAAATTCCCCGCGGGCAGCTGATCGTTTCGGGCCAGCCGCACCAGATCACGGACGCCGGTGCGGACATCGCTGATCGCGCTGGATATCAGCCTCGGGCGGGTGTCCGTCAACACCTCGTATTGATCCGTCTCTGAACCAATGACATAGGCACCCTGTCCGGCGGCCGCCTCCAGGGCGGCGCCGGCCGTGTTTCCTCCGGCGGCAAAGATCACATCCGCGCCATCCTGGACCGCCTGAAGCGCGGCCTGACGGCCCCAATCCGGATCATTGAACAGATACTGATTGGAGCCTGTTCGATAAACAACTTTCACATTCAGATTCGCATTGATATATTGCGCTCCGGCTTTGAATCCATCGCAATAGCGACGCATGGCATCGATAAAGCTGGCTTCGCAAAGCGCGGCGATACGATTTGTTTGCGTGATCGAGGCGGCCAGTGCGCCCGCTAGAAATCCGCTGCGTTCTTCGTGAAAGACCAGGCCTGTTAAATTTGGATACGTTGCTTCCTGCGTTTGTTCGATGCCGATGAATTTCATCCTTGGATTCTTTTGAGCCGAGTAAATGGTTTCATTCGTCATCGCGGAGCCGACGGTGACGATCGCATCGTAGCCATCGGAGATGAGTGTTTGAATGTTCAACTCGCGGTCGCGCGAATCGACGGTTTCAATATAGTCAATGCGATCCGCCAGCCCTTCCGCCTTGGCGTCTTGCAGGCCAAGCCAGGCCTGTTGGTTGATGCCGTCCTGGATTGAGCCGGAGGCGGTCACCAATCCCACACAAAACACATCGGGGTGGGCGCAATCCATTGGCCGTGGGGTGCAGCAGGAAAACAGGATGCAGGTCATGGCCAGCCAAGGGAGTGATCGGAGCAATCTCCTGTTTAATCGCGGGTTGCTTCGCGGGCTCAGCCACTCTTCCCGATGGCCCTGGATCATTTGTGTTTCTTGATTCGTTCCAACAGTTCTTTATCTGCTTCGCTCAGATCGGCTCTATCGAGCAAATCGGAACGACGTTCGAGCGTACGGTACAAGGATTGTTCGCGTCGCCATTGATTGATCTTGCCATGATCACCAGAGAGCAAAACATTGGGAACAGCCCAGCCGCGGAAGTCGGGCGGACGCGTATAATGCGGATATTCGAGCAGACCCGAAGCATGAGAGTCATCCGCGACGCCGCCGGGATCGCCCAGCACATCGGGGATGTGACGCGCAATCGCGTCGATCAAAATCAACGCGGGAAGCTCACCGCCGGTAAGCACATAATCGCCGATGGATATTTCATCGGTGACCAGGTGCGCCCGGATGCGTTCGTCCACACCTTCGTATCGTCCGCAAATTAAAGCAATCTTTTCGTGCACGGACAATGCCTGCGCGAGGCGTTGATTGAATACGCGGCCTTGCGGAGTTAATAAAATGATGGGCCAGATCGCGCCCGTCCCGAGCACTGATTCGACCGCTTCAAAAACCGGTTCGGCTTTCATCACCATTCCACCCCCGCCGCCGTATGGAACATCATCCGTAGTGTGATGTTTGTCGTGCGCATAATCGCGGATGTTGTGAACGCGCACGTCGATAAGCCCGCGCTGGCGGGCGCGTTGCAGAATGCTGCTTTCAAGATAGGGAGGGAAAACTTCGGGCAGGAGCGTGAAGACTTCAAATTGCATGGTATGATTTTAGCATAATGGTTCAGAAGTGGAGAACCATAAAGGCTTTTAGGGATGTGCCCTCATGAGATACAATGGCGTGGACTGATTTTAGAAGGAGCTGACATGAACCGCAATCCAACCGTCTTCTTGGCTGTCATTTTGATGATCGCTTTATCCGGCTGCAGCACATTGGGCGTGCCCGCCACTCCCACTCCCGCACCGACTCAAACCAGCGCGCCGACTGCAACCCCTGTTCCGTTTTATCAGCAGATCACGGTTGCCACCACGAACTTCAGCGATTCCGGAAAATCGCCGGATTATGCGATCACGGCGCAGATCGCGACCATCAACGGCAGCGATCCGCGCGCGGTGGCGTTCACCGCTGAGATGAATCGTTTCGTACAGGGATTGATTGCCGACTTCAAGAAGAACATGGCTTCGCTGGGCCCGCCGCCTATTCAGGCGACCAGCTCCTTCGATGTCCGCTACCAGGTCATTTCACCGCCCGGAAACATCTTGAGCATCAAGTATCAAACCGAAGGCTACGTCGCGGGCATGGCGCATCCGTATCATTCCAATTACACCTTCAATTACGATCTCGAAGCGGGTAAGGATATTGCCCTGAACAATTTATTCCTACCCAACACGGATTATCTCGGTGCGCTCTCCAAATATTGCGCCGCCCAGCTCGGCACGCGCGATATCGACTTCAAGGATTTCTCTCAGGGCGCGGACCCGACTGCCGACAATTATAAGAATTGGAACATCGCGCCGGATGGCTTGATGATCACCTTTGATGAATATCAGGTAGCAGCCTATGTCGCCGGACCGCAAGTAGTGACGGTTCCCTACAGTGAATTGAAAAACTTGATTGACCCGAAAGGACCGCTGGCTTCATTTATTAAATAGGATGGACCATAGGATGTCTCAGCCCTGCCGCATCCACCTCCTCACTGCCTCCGGTGATGGCTGGTGATGTGCCATTGCGTCCAGCAGGGCTGCAGGTTCGGCTTCGCAGCATAGGGCGTCGCGATGCTCGCGAAAGATAAAGCCTTCCGCCACGGCATGGTCAAGTGCGGCGAGCAGCGGCACATAATAATTCCTCACATTCAACAAGCCGATCGGCTTTTCGTGGGCGCCGATCTGTCCCCAAGTGAGTGCCTCGAACAATTCGTCGAACGTTCCGAAGCCGCCGGGCAGAGCGATATAACCATCGGCCAGCTCGTGCATGCGCGCTTTGCGGGCGTGCATATCGGCGGTCACCTCCATGCGCGTCAGGCCATTATGTGCCAAGGCGCTGGTGTGCATGGATGGGATGATCACGCCGATGACTTCGCCGTGGGCCGCCAGCGCGCCATCGGCAACGGCTCCCATCAGACCGGTTTTGCCCCCGCCGTAAACTAAACGGAGTCCGCGCTCGGCCAGAATCTGACCCGTTTGGCGCGCCGCCGCTAAATAGTCGGCATGAACCGCATCCGACGACCCGCAAAAGACACAGATGGATTGCCTATTTTCCTTCCCAAAATTCATCGAGTGTTCATCTCCAAATGATATAAGTTGTTCTCGCAACGACTTTTCTCAGTGAGCGTAAGTATAACTGAGGTTAGAGTTCTGTTAGATTGCCAGTTAGGTGCTTGCCCGACTTGCATAACAGACATACAATCAGTCCAATGGATTACAAGGATTATTACCAAATTCTCGGTCTGGAACGCTCCGCCAGTGCGGACGACATCCGCAAAGCCTATCGCAAACTGGCGATGCAATATCACCCTGATCGCAATCCCGGTAACAAACAGGCCGAGGAAAAGTTCAAGGAGATCAACGAGGCTTATCAGGTGCTGAGTGATAAGGACAAACGCGCTCGCTATGACCAGCTGGGTAGTGCGTATTCCAACTGGCAGCAGCGCGGTGGCTCGCCCGGCGACTTTGACTGGAGTCAATGGTTCAGCGGACAGCCCGGCGGCGGTAACGTGCGCGTCGAATACGGCGACCTGAACGATCTGTTTGGGGGAGGCGGATTCTCCGATTTCTTCCAGTCCATCTTTGGTGGTTTAGGGGGCATGAGGACATCGACACGCACGCGCGCCATGCCAAGCTATCAACAGCAGGTGGAGATCAGTCTGCAGGAAGCCTACGGCGGTGCGCGGCGTTCTATACAAAAGAATGGTCGACGCGTCGAAGTCCGCATACCGGCCGGAGTCAGGACCGGCTCGAAAGTGCGCGTGCCGGGTGCGGCTCCGGATGGACACGACTTGTATCTCATTGTCGAAGTGGAAGCGGATCCCCGCTTCGAACGGGATGGCGACGATTTGCGGACATCCGCAGCGATTGATGTGTTCACCGCGTTGCTTGGCGGCGAAGCGGAAGTAGGAACGCTGGAGGGCAATGTCAAATTGAAGATTCCGGCAGGCACGCAACCCGAACAGGTTTTTCGTCTGGCCGGACGCGGAATGCCGCGCCTGAAAAGCTCGCAGGGAAAAGGAGATTTATTCGTACGAGTCAAAGTAAAGATTCCGAAACAATTATCGTCGAAGCAAAAATCATTGTTAGAAGAAGCGTCGCGTCATAAATCATTGTGATGCAACGTCATTGCGAGGCAATCTCCCCTTTCTGTGTGATATGGGATTGTTTTGGTGCTCCGCTCCTCGTAGTGACAACTTATAAGGAGAGATAATGAAAACGAAACGCATTTTAATTGGATGTGCCATTCTTATGCTGGCGGCACTGGCATGTCAACTGGGCAATGCACCCATCATTTCATCGCAATCCAACACGCCGCCAACCCCTGTACCAACACTTCCATCCACCCAACAACCGCCCCTTCAAGTTCAAGCACCGAATAATCCCGCGGTGCAGCAGGATGCGTTGATGACGTTATATCAGCAGACCATCCCGGGCGTCGTCACGGTCCTGGTCAATACCTCACAGGGCGAGGCCCTTGGTTCCGGATTTGTCTTGGATGGACAGGGCCATATCGTGACCAACGATCATGTTGTGGAAGGCGCGCAAAATAACAAGGTCGAAGTGGATTTCAACTCGGGCTTCAAGACGTATGGCACGGTCATCGGCACCGATCCAGACTCCGATCTGGCCATCATCAAGGTGGATGCGCCGGCCTCGGAGCTTCATCCGATCCCGGTCGGCGATTCCGGTGCGCTTAAAGTTGGAGAGACCGTGGTCGCCATTGGCAATCCATTTGGAGAGAGCGGCACGATGACGGTCGGAGTTGTTTCAGGGCTAACGCGGACGGTCCAGTCATTGCATGCGGTAACCGGCACCAGTGGACAAACCTTCCCCGCCGGCGACTTCATCCAAACCGACGCGGCGATCAATGCCGGCAATTCCGGCGGTCCGCTCCTGAATCTCAATGGCGAGGTGGTAGGCATTGTCGAATCCGACGCAACCAACAGCTTTACGCCGAGCGGCGGACCGGTCAGTTCGGGTGTTGGATTTGCCGTATCCTCGGATATTCTCAAGCGCGTTGCGCCACTGCTGATCAGCAATGGAAAAGTGGATTATCCATATCTTGGGATTTCCTTCTATTCCAATTCCCTCTCATCCGGCCTCACACTGGATGTGATTCAGGCCTTGGGCCTCACGCAGGATACCGGCGCGTATGTGACGGAGGTTGTGCCAGGCGGCCCCGCGGATCAAGCGGGCATCAAAGCCGGGACTCAGCCGACCAGCATTCAAGACCTGAACGCGGGCGGCGACCTGATCACTGCAATTGACGGCCATCCTGTGATGCAATTCGATGATTTGCTTGCCTATTTGGTTGAGAACAAATCGCCCGGCGATGCAGTGGTCCTGACCGTGTTGCGCGGAACTCAAAAACAGGACATCACGGTGACATTGGGCAAACGGCCATAACGATAATCCCCATTAAAATTTATAGTGGAGGCGCACCATGTTGCGCCTCCACACTTTTTATTAACCGAATCGTTCTTCCCTCCAGACATCGGCGCGGTTATGATAGCCGGCCTGTTCCCAAAAGCCGCGCCGATCCCTTGGCATGAATTCCAGCGAACGCAGCCATTTGGCGCCTTTCCAGAAATAGGGGGTTTCCAATCCTTCCTGCCCGGCGATGAATCCGACCACGCCGCGTAGCGGGTAACCATGATCGGCCGTGATGGGTTCGCCGTTCAGATGCGTCGCCATCAGAAAATTGTCTTGCAGTACGACCTTCAGCGGAAGATTAACCGTGAATCCATATTCGGCATGTTGCATCACATGTGTCGCACTTGGTTTGATCTTGAAGAAGCCCTGATCGACCAAGGTCTTGACCGATACGCCTTCCCAAACCGTATCGAACTTGCTCCAACGCGTCACACAATGGATATCCATCTTGATTTGGGTGCGCGGCAATTCGTTGAACTCATCCCATGACCAGCGCTTCTCTTCTTCGACTTCGCCCCACACGCTGAAATTCCAGGTGGCTGGACTGAAGCGCGGCACGGGCCCATAATGTAAAACGGGAAACTTCAAAGTCAACGACTGACCCGGCGGCAGGCGGCCCTCCCCGCGAACACGCTCTTCCTCTTTACGACGATCGGGACCTTCAAAACCAAACATGATTCTGCTCCTCGCTAAAAAATAAGATCAATGAGTACGCTGGATAGACTCGCCGCGGCCTCTCCGTGTTACCCTGCGAACATAATAGCTTCATAAGAATTTCGGTTTATAAGGCTGCCACCGAGATTTTGTTCTCAGTCAGAACCGTGCGGATTCGCCTGGCGTTCTCCGCGGCGTTGAGGTTGTCCCCGTGCAGACATAACGTGTCAACCTGGATGTGCTGGCCAGCGAAATCGATTCCGTTTTGGGCGAGCGCTAGCGCATGGTCCGCCACCTCATCCGGCGGTTCGATGATTGCATTGGGTTGTTTCCGCGAAGCCAGGGTTCCATCGGGATTGTAATTGCGGTCAGGGAAACCTTCCTTTGCAACGTGCAAGCCCGATTCAATTCCCGCTTCGATCAGGCTTGAGCCGGCCAGCCCAATCAGAATTAAATCCGCACTGAAAGTTTTGACTGCGCGTGCAATGGCGTTGGCAAGAAGGTGATCTTTGGCAGCTTGATTATAAAGCGCGCCGTGAGGCTTGACGTGCCGCAGCTCTGTGCCTTCCGCCGTTGCAAAACCTGCCAGTGCTCCGATCTGATAGAGGACGAAAGCTTCCGTTTCCTCCGGGGAAAGATTCATTTCGCGCCGGCCAAAGCCCTGCAAATCAGGCCAGCCGGGATGCGCGCCCACGGCGACATTATATTTCTTCGCAAGTCGAATGACCGACCGCATCACCCGCGGATCGCCTGCATGGTATCCGCAGGCAATATTGGCGGACGTAATGAATGGCATGACGCCTTCATCATCACCGAGCTTGTAAAGCCCGAAACTTTCGCCCATGTCGCAGTTGAGATCGATTTTCATTTTTTCACCCTTTCGATATTCTTATAAATCGGCAATTCCATGCTTCATCTTTTTCATCATCACGCGATACTTTTCCTGTGCGGCTTGAACCGTCGTCTCTCGAAATCGAACCGGATCCTTTCCCGGTGTGCATTGCGCCAGCAGGGGCAGGTCGGCACGAATGATCGACGCGATCTTGGAATAACCACCTGTGGTTGCGCAATCCGCCATCATCACGATAGGCTGCCCATCGGCAGGCACTTGAATCGCGCCGATATTCATCCCTTCGGAGATCAAGTTTGCACTTTCAGAGTGCATCAGAGGCGCGCCTTCCAGGCGGTATCCCATTCTATCGGAAGCTATGCTGACGCGGTAAGAACTCGATAAAAAGGCTTGAATGCCCTCCTCTGTAAAATGATGGATTTGTGGGCCGGGGATCACTTCGAGGGTGGCTGATTCACGATAGGCGGGCCGTGCCTCCGCCACCCATGTTCGTGCGGGTAAATCCACCAAAGGAAGTTGTGGTGTACCGATTGGTAGCTGGTCGCCGCTTTGTAACAGCCTTCCATCGATTCCTCCGAAGTGACCGCGCAAGTAGGTTGAGCATGAATCGAGAATGGGTGGGATGTCAAAACCGCCAGCCACCGCGAGATAGGCCCACATGCCCCAGCCATTTTTCCTTAAACGAATCGTCCAGCCTGCGCGCACAAAGCACGAGTCCCATAATGGAAATTCCCAAGTGTAGACGGATAGGGAATATCCCGCGCCGGCCGCTGCAATCACACAGTCCTGATTCGCTCGCAGCTCAATTTCGCCCGCACCAATTTCCAGGGCGGCGGTGTCCGAAGGGTTTCCAACCAAAAGATTCGCGGCTTGAAACGCGGGTGCGTCCATCGGTCCTGAAAGCGGCACCCCGAATCTTCGCCAGCCGCTCCGTCCCGAATCTTGAATCGTTGCCAGTCCGCCGACATCGGTTACTTCAAGCATCGATGGCCTCGATGGCGAACCGCACCTCATCGCCGGGCGCAAACAGAAACGGCATATTGCTGGCCGGATCGAATAGGTGCAGCGGTGTCCAGCCGATCAATCTCCAACCGCCGGGCGAATCCACCGGATAAATGCCGGTCTGTTCTCCTGCAATCGCAACGCTGCCGGCACGCACGAGTGTGCGGGGCGTATCCAAGCGCGGCGTGACCAGCAACGGATGCAGTTTACCCATATAAGGAAAGCCGGGTGTGAAGCCCATCATGTAGACGGTGCACCTTTGACTGGCGTGCAGATGAATGACATCAGCGATGCTCAGGCGCTGATGCGCGGCAACCCATTCGAGATCAGGACCGGAGGCGCCGCCGTACCGCACCGGAACCTCGATCTGGCGCGGCCTGCGGGTCGCAGTCGACTCCGCTCGATCCGCCGCGGCGTTGGCCCAATCTGACAATTTTTCATAGGTCACCACGAGCGGATCATAATGAACCAGCAATGTTGCATAGGCCGGGACCGTTTCGATGACTCCTTCCACTGCATCAGCGCGCAGCAAAGCGTCCAGCGCGTGAACACATTGATTGATTTCCAAATCGATCTCATTGCCGAGCCGAACGAGCAGGGCCGAATCGCCGAGGGGAACAATCGTGGGTCTCATCGCTCAAAGAAACTGACGCTTTCGATGTGATAGGTTTGCGGAAAGAAGTCGAAAGGCGTGACGTCCAAAAGTTTGTATCCGTTGTCTATCAATCCCGCCGCGTCGCGCGCCAGTGTGGCTGGATCGCATGAAACATAGGCAATGATTTTGGGCTTCATTTTCAGGATTGCGTTTAACGCGCCTTTTTGAACCCCCGCGCGCGGAGGATCGACAAGAACAATATCCGGTTTGATTTTCAGCACAGGCAAAACACTTTCTGCCAGATCCTCATAGAGTTCGACGTTATCAAACTCATCGAGATTGATCGTGAAGTCATCGCAAGCCGAAGGCGATGATTCGATCCCGATCACTTGCTGGCACTTTGGCGCCAGGAAGGCGCTGAACAAACCGACGCCGCAATATACGTCGAGAATGACGGACCGAGAAATGGGCAGGCGCTCGATAAGGTGCTGAACCATTTTTCCCGCCATGACTGTGTTGACTTGAAAAAAAGAATTGGGCGAAACACGGAACTTGCGCCCCAGAATTTCCATGGTGATGCGGTTGCTTCCCGCGAGTATCACGGCGTGATCTTCAAAGACATGGACGACAGAGATATCCGTTTCGATTTCAAGGTCCGGCGCTTTGGGCGAATTCGAGTCTAGGATGAGCATCAAATCATCCTCGGTTCCCGCGCGAAGGGCGACGCGCCCGATTTCGCCATACGATTCAAATTCGAGTTGCGGCCACACGGAATTGATCGTGGTTTCCGGAAGGTGACACTCCGAGATCGGAATGACTCGATTGGAGGCAGCCGCTTGAAAGCCAAGTTTTCCACGGTCGTCCAAATGAAATTGAATATGATTACGGTAGTTCCATGAGCTTGAGCTTGCCACCGCGGGCTGGACCGGCGGATTTTCAATCCTGCCAATTCGCCGCAATTGATCGCGTAAAATGTCCGCCTTAACCTTCAATTGTGTTTCATAGGCCATGTGTTGGTAATGGCATCCGCCGCATTGGCCAAAATGTCGGCAGCGGGGTGTAATCCTCTCCGGCGAAGCCTGCAAGATTTCAAGAATTTCACCGCGCGCAAAGCCGGGCTTTGCTTCTGTCAGGCGAACACGCACGCGGTCGCCCGGCAGTCCGAATGGGACGAACACGTATCGGGAGTCCGGAAGCCGTCCCAGTGCGTGGCCGCCGTAGGTTAAAGTCGTTAGGGTGAGTTCGTAGGTCTCGGACATGTCCATTAAAGAGTAATGCGTAATCCATGAAACATACACTTGCCCTGCGTGAAAGTGCAGGGAAGCACGCCTCATGCATTACGCATCATCAAGCTTGAAATGCGGTGTATCTTTTTTATTTCAAAAAGAACGAAAGAGCAATCAAGATCACAAAGAACGACGCAGCTAAAATCCCGATGCGGGCGAGGTCGCGTTTGATGTGAGTGTAGTCGGGATTGAACTCGCTCGATTTCTGCGGCGCAATGAATGCCGCCGATTTGCTCACCTGTCGTCTGTTTTTTCTGGACATAAAGATCTCCTTTTGTATGCGTCATGGCGAAGAGGGTGGAGCCCGATAAGGCAATCTCCTGGTTCGTGAGCAGATTGCTTCGGGCCAGGATACCCTCGCATGACTTCCTAATTTTGTAACCGCGCAAAAACCACGATGCGCTGTTTATCCACCAGATAAGGATAACACGAGATCAAGGTCACGCTGGGTGCACCTGTGGAGGCCATCACTTCAACGGCGGTCGGGTCAACGATCTCGGTGCGATCCACGATGTATACAAATTGCTTGAGCGCTGAATAAAGGATCACTTGATCGCCGGGCTGAAGCTTATCCAGGTTGCGGAACAGTTCGCCGTACACATCATTATGTGCGGATAGCACCACGTTGCCAGCCTCGCCTGGATTTGCGGAGCCGATGTGTTGGGCGACTCCTTTCTTCAATTGTTCCCAGCCGTCGCCTTGCACAACCGGCGCATCCAACGTCAAGGCCGGAATCTCGATGCGGATCGCCTGGTCGGGGCCCGGCGTGGGTATCGGTAAATTCGCCAGCGATTGCACGATCGGAAGCAGATTGGGCGGAATCTCCGCGTCGTTGGGCTGTGTGTTGCCTTGTGCATCCGGAGGCGTATGTCCCTCCGGCAGGACGACGGCCATGATCAGCGGCGTGGGTGTGGCCGTGGATGGATTCAACGCCGAGGCCACCTCTTGATTTAGATCATGCAGCATGCCAAGACCGCTCAGCAGCACGCCGACCAAGCCGACCACTGCCAAGATTTCAACGCCTAATAGAATACGATCCGTGACACGGCGCCGGCTGCGGGTCGCCGGCTCGTCTCCAGCACTCGCTTCGGGTGTATCCACTACGGGCGCTGAAGTCAGCTGATCCAAAGGATTGGAAGAAGGCGGTGCCACGGCGACGACGCGTCCCGTGCGCCGGAAGTGTTCTAGCCGTTCCTGACGCGCGCCGCGCCGCTTCTCGATCAGCAGGCGGCGCAATTCGTCAGCAGATAAATCTTCGGGCGCTTTTCGTCTTGGCATGGCGAAGGGATTATACCGCGCCAGCCGCGCCTCAGGCGCGGCTGGCGTTGTCAAAGTTGGAAAAAGATTCTTTCTTGACTCTCTCCGGCTTGGCGCGTATAATCGTTCCAACTTCAGAAGTAGTAAACGTCGAACAGCCTGATAGAGAAGGATGTGGACGGTGAAAGCATCCGCAGGGAGATGGCGCTGAAGTCGTCTGAAGTAAATGACGAAGAAAGACGCAAGTCGAGTAGACCGTCACGGGCGTGCCCGTTACCGCATAAGCCGATGCTGGTCGGCTACCAAGCGCGCTACAGAAATATGGCGAATTGAGGTGGTACCGCGAAGTAAACGCTTCGTCCTCATCATGGACGAGGCGTTTTTGTTTATGGCAAGGAGAACCCATGAACTTAAAACCTATTCTACAATCTCAATATCTTTCTGCTCTCGCCATGTTGAAGCAGGCGGTTTTTAATTGTCCACCAGAAACATGGGATGACGCTCAAGATAAGGCCAAGTTCTGGTTTGTTGCCTATCACAGGCCTCGTTATGCTCACCAGTATTTGAAGGCCAAAGACCAAGATTATCCCCGCTGGGAACAACGCCGACACTCCAAGCCGGGCGTTCCGTTCTCAAAAAAGCAAATTCTTGAAAGGCTTGCGGCAGTTGAGCAGGATGTTGCCGAACAGATTCCCATCATGAATCTCAACGAGAAAACAGGCGCTGCCGGGAACCTCGCCAATAGATTGGAATTGCAAATCTATAATATTCGCCACATTCAGCAACCTACAGGCGAACTGTATCAACGACTGAGTCTTTATCCCGTTAAACTCGGATGGGCTTCGCAGCGATATCACTTTGCGCGATCACGGGCTCAAAGCGGGCCGTGGCGGCGTGATACCGCCTCGCCCAAGGAGAAGGAATGACCAAACACGAACTTCCCAAAGCCTACGACTTCAAATCCACTGAGTCGCGCGTGTACGCCCTATGGGAAACCGGCGGATATTTCAAGCCGTGGAACGACCCGAGCCGGAAAGGTTTCGATCCGACGGTCAAGCCCTTCGTGATCTCCATCCCGCCGCCCAACGTGACCGGTGAATTGCATCTCGGTCATGCCATGTTTGTCAGCGTGGAAGATTTGATGATTCGCTACCATCGCATGAAAGGCATCCCGACCTTGTGGGTGCCTGGTTCGGATCACGCGGGTATCGCCACACAACTCATGGTGGAACGTCATTTGCTCAGGACCGAGGAAGTGACGCGCGAAGAATTGGGGCGCGAGGAATTCATCAAGCGCACCTGGGACTGGAAGAGGAAATATGGCGGCATGATCACCAATCAGATTCGCAGACTCGGCGCATCCTGTGATTGGGATCGCGAGCGCTTCACTCTGGACGATGGGCTGTCGCGCGCGGTTCGAGAGGCTTTTGTGCGTCTGTACGAGAAAGGACTCATCTATCGCGGACCGCGCCTGATCAACTGGTCGCCGGGACTGAAAACCGCTGTCTCTGACCTCGAAGTGGAATACAACGAGGAAGAGGCTACGCTGTATTATTTCAAATATATGTTGAAGGATTCCCAAGAATTCATTCCGGTGGCCACGATTCGACCTGAAACCATTTTAGGTGATACCGCGGTCGCCGTCCATCCCGATGATGATCGCTACAAAAAATATGTCGGCAAGCTGGTCATCATGCCGATGCTGGGACGCGAGATTCCGGTCATCGCCGATGATTATGTATCGCGCGAGTTTGGCACGGGCGCCTTGAAGATCACGCCGGGACATGACCCGAACGATTACGCCATTGCGCAACGACATAACCTTCCGGTCATCTCACTGTTGGATGAAGCCGCAAAGATCAACGAAAACGGCGGCCCCTATCAGGGGCAGGATCGATTCGAATGCCGCGAGAAATTGTGGTCGGATATGAAAAAGGCCGGGTTGGTCATCAAGGAGGAAAAATATCTGACCACCGTCCCGCGCTCGCAGCGCGGCGGCGAAATCGTCGAGCCGATGATTTCGACACAATGGTTTGTGAAAATCGAACCGCTGGCAAAAGCTGCCCTCCAAGCCGTGAGGGATGGGCGAATCAAAATCGTGCCAGAGCGTTTCGAGAAGGTGTATTACAACTGGCTCGATAACATCAAGGATTGGTGCATCAGCCGACAGCTTTGGTGGGGTCACCGCATCCCGGTGTGGTATTGCGAGAACAGTCATATGACCGTGACGCGGGAAGACCCAAGTGAATGCGCCACTTGTCATTCCAAGAATATTCATCAAGATGATGATGTGTTGGACACGTGGTTCTCATCCGGCTTGTGGCCGTTCTCCACGCTGGGCTGGCCCGATGAAACGCCTGATTACAAATATTTCTATCCGACCTCCTACCTGGAAACCGGTTACGACATTTTGTTCTTCTGGGTGGCGCGCATGGTCATGGACGGCTTGGAATTCACCGGCCAGGCGCCGTTCCATACGGTGTACCTGCACGGCTTGATCCGCGACGAGCATGGGCAGAAGATGTCCAAGACCAAGGGCAATGTGATTGATCCGCTCACGGTCATGGATGAACTTGGCACGGACGCATTGCGTTTTACTTTGCTGGTCGGGGCGACGCCCGGCAATGACATGAATCTCTCGGTGAAGAAGGTGGAGGCGAACCGCAACTTTGCCAACAAGATTTGGAACGCAGGGCGGTTTGTGATCAACGCCATTGATTCATTACCGTCCGAATCTGCCATGGGCGACCCCACACTAGCCGACTCATGGATCTGGACGAAGACCCAACAACTCCTTCGCGATGTGGATCGGCTTTTCCAAACCTTCCAATACGGTGAAGCCGGAAGGCAGATCTATGAGTTCTTCTGGTCCGACTTTGCCGATTGGTACGTGGAAATCGCAAAGGAGCAAATGCAGAACGATGGGATGAAGAAGCAGACGGTCATCACGCTGGCGCGTATCCTGGATATGTCACTGCGCCTGCTTCATCCGTTTACGCCTTTCGTCACGGAAGAACTGTGGGGGCACCTCCGCCGAACCCTTCTTGATTCGCCAATCTCGAATATCGCTTCCGATTGGCCGGAGGCATTGATTATTGCCAAATGGCCTGAAGCGCATGAACCCGAAGAACGGGAAGAAAGTGCTCTCCAGGATTTCGGAAAGATCCAAGAGATCGTGCGTTCCATTCGCAATGCTCGCGCGGAGAATCATGTAAAGCCATCCATCCGGTTCAAATTCAAGCTTGTGAGCGACGAGGATTTTGACTTGCTTCAAAGGAACTCTTATGCCATCACATGTTCGACCGGAACTTATCCACCAGAAATAGTAAAGCGGCTGGATAGCAAACCGGTTGATCACATTGGGCTCGTAAGTGGTTCAACGGAGATCTATCTTCCACTAGCGGACATGGTCGATAAATCAGACGAGAAGTCGCGGCTCGAGAAGGAATTGAAGGAAGCCGAAGCGCAAATCGAACGATTGGCGCAACTTTTAGCGGGCGATTTCGCCAAAAAAGCGCCGGCCTCCGTTGTTGACAAAGAACGTGAAAAACTGGCCGGGTTCAAAGAAACGGCGGAGAAGCTGAGAGCGCAATGGAAGGCATAAAATTCATGGCAGACCCGGCGATAGAAATCGGAAGTCTCGCGATAGTAATTGAGACTTCCGGCTTGTTATCATGGAATCATCAAAGGAGGCCAGCATGAAAATCCTGCCCGGTACCCCTGTTCATCGCGCCCGTTGGCTGATCATATTTTTCATGACTGCTCTTGCTGTCAGCGGATCAACAGCAATCCCTTTGCAGCGGGAATTGCTCATACTCAATCGTCTTTTTGGCGCGCAGTCTTTTACCGCGCCGCTTTGGCCTTCCTTGGCGGACTGGATTGGACGCGTCCAATCCGGAGTCCAGAATGGATATGGCCAATACCCATTTCTTGCTTATGGCACCGACTGGCTGGCCTTTGCCCATATAACGATTGCGATTCTGTTTGTCGGCCCGCTGCGCGACCCGGTGAAGAACCTGTGGGTGGTTGAGTTCGGCATGATCGCCTGCGTTCTCATCATTCCCTGGACACTCATTTTTGCGCCGTTGCGCGGCATCCCGCTATTCTGGATGTTGATCGACATGTCTTTTGGCGTGTTCGGCTTCATTCCGCTTTGGTTTGTCCGGCGTGAGATTAAGAATATCGCAGGTTCAGGGATGAATCAGGTTTGAGACAGGATAGTCCCCAGGGAATAGGATAACAAACGCCCGAAGCCGCAAGGCTTCGGGCATTTGTTCCAACGGCTCACTTTCAGGTTTAAATTAGTGACTGTGTATCGAAGAGGACATACCCGTAAGCTATTGCACGATATTTACCCCTGATCCAGATCCGCAGAAGTCCTGCCTCGATGCGCCAGTAGCGTGAACACATCCTCCAAGGTGGATTGAACCTTTTCGACGCCCTGAACGCTGATCCTTTTATCCAACAGCGTTTTCTTCAGGCTGTCCACGCTCCAAACCTCAGGGTCAATGATCACGTGCGCGCGATCACCGTGCAGGCTGGCCTGTGCGATGCCGTTCATGCTGCTGAGCTCTTCGACGGTTTCCAGCAGGGGGTCAGCGTCCAAATCCCAGGCCGCGCCGTGCAAATAGGCGGACTTAAGCGCGGTGGGAGCATCAAAGGCCAATAACTTGCTGCGATACATAAAACCGACCCGGTTGCAATGCTCCGCTTCGTCCATATAGTGGGTGGTGATAAAAACCGTTGTGCCTTGCGATGCCAGTTGATAGATCAAATCCCAAAACTCGCGGCGCGCCACCGGGTCCACACCGGAGGTGGGTTCGTCAAGGAAGAGGAGCGGTGGTTTATGGATCAATGCGCAGCCGAGGGCCAGACGCTGGCGCCAGCCGCCCGACAGCTCGGACGTAAGCGTCTTGGTTCGGGATTCCAATCCGGCCATGTGGAGAATCTCTCCAATGCGGGCTCTTTCGTTTTCCCTTGGAATATCGTAGACACCCGCATAGAACTCAAGATTTTCGATCACCGTCAAATCGTCGTAGAGCGAAAACTTTTGGGACATGTAGCCAATATGCGGCTTGATGCCTTCGGGATTTTGCACCACGTCAATGCCCATGATCTTGGCCGTGCCCTCGGTGGGAATCAATAATCCGCACAGCATCCGGATGGTGGTAGTCTTTCCGCTGCCATTCGGGCCGAGGTAACCGATCACCTCTCCCGGCTGTACCGTAAAGGCGACGTGATCCACGGCAGTAAAGTTGCCGAAGCGTTTGGTCAATCCCTGCACATCGAGCGGAACGATTTCAGTCGCCATCGATCGCGCCCTCTTTTTCAAGGAGTTGAATGAACACGTCCTCCAGTGTGGGAACCACTGCATGAAGGTGGTGCAGGGCGATGCCCGCCTCCGCCAGCCGTTGCGGGATGCGGGTCAATGGGCCCTCCGCCGACCGCACGCGTAGATGGACATATTCTCCAAAAGTGTGAACATCTTCGACATCGGGATCGTCGGTAGCGATTTGGCGTGCGGCCATCTGGGGGTCGGCCGCGAGTTCAAGAATGCGTCCGTTGAGGTGATTGATAAGTTCGCGCGGCGCGCCCTGCGTCAAGGCGCGGCCGTGGTTCATGAAAATGACCCGGTTGAAGCGCATCGCCTCATCCATATACGGAGTGCTGACCAGAACCGCCGAGCCTTCGCGCAGAAGCCCGATCAACAGATGCCAAAATTCCTGCCTAGCCACTGGATCCACGCCGCCGGTGGGTTCGTCCAGTAAGAGAACTTTGGGACGATGCACCAAAGCGCAGGCCAATCCAAGCTTTTTCTGCATTCCGCCGGAAAGCGCAATGGCAGGACGATTGGCGAACTCTTCCAGACCCGCAAAGCGCAATAAATCTTGTGAACGTTGCTTGCGATCCGCTTCGTTCATATCGAATACTTCGCCGAAGAATTCGAGGTTCTCTTGAACCGTTAAATCTCCGTACAAGCTGAATCGCTGTGCCAGATAGCCGATCTCTTCGCGTGCTCTTTCGACCTGGGCCGGAATCTCATATCCAGCCACGTGGAGCGAGCCGCTGGTCGGCTGCAGCGCGCCGCACATCAATCGCATCGAGGTCGTTTTACCAGCTCCGTCCGGCCCAACTAGACCGACCATTTCTCCGGCGCGTACCTGGAGATTGAGCTCATCCACGGCGCGCAGCTGGCCGAAGGTTCGAACCAGATTCTCGGTTTCGAGCAGGAATTCGGATTCCATGATTCTTATTGGAAGGTGACGTCGGCGGGCATGCCGGGTTTGAGCTGGCCCTGGGGGTCGGAGACGGTGAGCTTGATGGCATAGACGGTGGAGGAACGTCCCTCGACCGTCTGGACGTTGCGGGGGGTGTA
>Ga0335081_10000330_pt1 | contig 87725 bp, 82 predicted proteins | sample Lox_Sample_35_FD_206713 | JGI IMG/M metagenome (GOLD analysis project Ga0335081, IMG submission 206713) | Soil microbial communities from Loxahatchee National Wildlife Refuge, Florida, United States - Lox_Sample_3.5 | ecosystem: Environmental > Terrestrial > Soil > Wetlands | place: USA... | reverse complement strand
GGAACAGCAGCACTTGAAGCGTCTTGCCCAGCCCCATATCGTCAGCCAACAGACAGCCACTTCGATTGCGCTCGTAATTTGCTCTGAGCCACTGATACCCGATGGACTGATGCGGCTTCGCCTTCGCTCTGAAAGCAGTCGGAAGCTCAGCCTTAAAACGGGCGTCAACTCCTGTGCCCTCGCCTTGGTATTCGAGTTCAGCCTCGTTCGTGTAAATGAGAACATACTGCCCGGCGTTCTTGGTGTCTGGCGGCTGTGAAGGTTTACTTTGCCTAATCCTTACTAGCTCTTCCAGCGAACTCTCAAGTTCCGACGTCACAACGATTGTTCTGTCGTTGAATTGCACTGTTCCGACGCCTCGACTCCGGGCGTCGGCAACCTCATTCCTGAACTGGGCAATTTGCTGTTGCGACGAAAACTGAACACGTTCAGTGGTGCCGTCCGAATAGGTACACTCTAGACCGTATTCCGGGGGGTGTTGACCAGCGGGCGCAAGACCGTCGAAAATTCCGGCTCGCGAGTCGAGATATGGGCGGACAGTAAATGGAAAATCACCCACCCCAACGACACGCGGGCCGAACGAGAACTCTACCAACCCCGAAACCCCGTCGAATACCGCTGAAGGATCACGCATCACTTCCGATTTCGACCGCCCGCTCAAATGCCTGACCTTCTGAATGCGACGGAGAACCTCTTGCTGTCCGTCATCGAAGATGACTCGAATACGCCCGCCAGCTTCGTCATCCACCGCGTAGACACTTTCAATGTCGTCCTCGGCAAAGAATGCGCGTGTCAGACTCGCCTGTGGCACCCCTTCAATTTTCGGAACAAAAGAGATTCGCCCCCCGGACTCAGGCACGATGTCCACTCCCAGCTTCGATGGCAGCAAAACGCGCTCTGCTCCGAGATACTTGTCGAGCTTTGCTCCAATCGAGCCAGCAAGTCCCTTTATTTCGTGAAAACGAAGCAGAGCGCTATCGGCTTTCGTTGCAGCCGGAGAAGCATTGAAGCTATCGATTGCTTCGATCAAAGTGAATGAGTCTGAATCGAGCCGGAACACCTCGCCCTTTGCCGCTAAGAAGCAACCACGACGTTCGAACGAGACGGGCGAATTTCCACTGTGGAAGCGGTACGTATAGCGAAAATCTGGGGAGCCGAGCCACTGAGTAGACTCTAACTCCAACGTCAAAGGCGACCATTGGCAGAGATTCTCAAAGGCATCGATGCCTTTCGCTTCGAGGTTCACGAACTGAGGGTACGGGATGAGCCACGACGAGTCGGTTTGCGTGGCTCCAATTTCCATGTCCTCAAGCTGGAGGAGGAGGGCGGGGATAACCCGCTCCAATCTCGAAGCATTAGACGGTCGAGCGACCTCGCGACGGGTGATGACTACGCCTGTCGTGTCAGCCCTTACGATCAGGGTCTCCCCTTGGAAGAGAATCCAGTCCATCTAAGTGCCGGGGTGAATGCCGAATTGAGCTAATAGCGTTCTCATCTTGCTCTGCCAAAGCGGTGTATGTGTCATCCGCTCGACGCAGCAGTCTTTCTGCTTTAGCGTGTTCAGAGAGAATCTCGCCTGCGACCAGAAGCTGTCGTTCAGGTCTGGCACATCTCTATGTTGATAAACATATACAGCGTTGCCGACTTGGCTAAACTCAGCAACAATCACCCGCCCGAAGTCGAGCAGAAATGCACTCGTATTGCAGAGATAATCCATTCTCCCAAAGTTACGTTTTCCTCTTGTGACCGTATTTGCCTGCCATCGACTTTCATCCATCGCCGAAAGAAGCGGTCGGGATCGTTTCACCTTTCCCTTATATCGGAGCCAAAAAGGCTTCCTCCCGTGCGGGTCGTTTCCTTTCGTAAGAACGTGGTCAAAGAATAGTTGAATATCTTCGGCAGAGAGCCATTGAATGACAGTGTCTTTGGCAGAATCGCTGATGCCGATCCAGTTTGGACTGTTCGCCGGAAGTCGTGGGTCGAGAAAGCGTGAATCGCTCAGGATGAAGTCTTTCAGCATATCAGGCTGCTGCTGAGAAGATCGGGAGCACGCTATCACCATTTGCTCAACCGAAGTTTTTAGAGAACTAGGCTTCCAGTGTTTACTCGGAAGGACGAAACGAATCGTTGCATTTTGAAATGCGTCGCCGCCGCGTCCGCTCACCGACTGCGCGACACATTGACAGAGAACTTGATCGCCGAATTCCGTATCTGGCTCTAGACCCCATTCTTCAGAAACCTTCTCCCAAGTGGTGTTCCTGTTAAGCACATCCGCCGCAACGCGAACTGGCCCGTCTTTATTAAGAACGAATCCGAGATTCTGCTTCCACTTGTCAATTAAGGCGTTTTTCTTGGGGTAGGTCGTAAGCGCGACAACGAGATTGCCAACAGAAGATGTGTTAACAGTGCTATCCCAGCGACGGTGCACACTGCGAACCAGTCCCTGAAGCGACCTTGCAGTGATTCTTTCCGGCTGCAAAGCTACAGATTGAAACGCGGGTCGAACTGCTATGTCGGTTTCCCAACTCAGGTACCGAACGGCTCTGCTTGGCAACTCGAATGGTCGCGAAGCTCCGACCGCGTTCCATAGCTCGATGTAGTTTGGAGGGCACCTGACGGGTCTAGCCTTTTTCGGCTGTGAAAGTTGTGCGACCGTTGCCTTTAGCCTTCGAATTGTCCGCTCCGAGGCAATCGCGGGAGGTGTCTCGTGATGTAATCCACTGGAAAGCCTTTCCAGTTCTGCGAGAATCTCGAAACACGAACGCGTCACTGACATGTCATTTGCTCGAAGTGATTTGAATCAGTTGTGGTTCAAACGAACGGACTCGTATTTTGAACACAACGCGACGACTCCGAGGTTTGTCTTCCTTATCGTTGGCATCCTTAAGCCAATCCCTGCTACCTCTGCCGTTTGCCGAGAGGAAGTCAAGGAAACACTCTTTTTGGGTTGGCTCACCCCTTCCCAATATGTCGAGGGTCTTCTGGACAACAGAAAGGGCACGTCTCTGACTCAGCGGTAAATTGATCTCATCTGTGCCATCCGTATCTGTGTGTCCTTCCACTACGATCGAGCTTATTTCTTTCTTATACGTGGCATTACATGCAGTTGCCGCGAGGCGCGGAGTGAATTGGAGGAGAAAGTCATTCCCGGCATCTGGGAGTTCGCTGGAGTCTTTGTTGAAGTTGAGCAGCCCTACGGGCACAACTACAAGTAACCCAAGCGGGTCGGCAGGGTCTTTTTCGACGCTTACCCCCTTTTGTGCAAATTCCTGCAAGTCCCGGCTGAGTTTGTCGAGAATTAGGTTCCTCGTGTTTTCAACTTTGGCAGCAGCGTTATGCCAAGTAGCAACGAGGAGCAAAATGAAGATGACCATCAGCGAGGTCATCAAATCTGTAAGAGAACTGGAGAGGCTGTCACCGCCATTTCTGGTTGTGCTAATCGCCATGTCCCGCCTTTCCAGAGGAGCGTGCCGCCATTACGTCGCTCAAATCCTGCAAGTATTCGGACAATTCATCGACGGAGGCTCCGAGACGCTGCGTGGCAGACGCGAAGTGTTCGTCTGACACTTTAGCGAGCGATTCGTAGCCGCGCTTGCAAAGCTCCACGTGCTGCAAAAGATTGCGTTCTAACGTCTGAAGCAGCGCAGAGGCGGATGTTTCGACTTTCGAAAACGTTTGCTGGTACTGTGCCATTGCCTGCGAGATACGAGCGAGTAATTCCTGTTGTTCTTTTCCAGCCAGCGACAGCTTCTCAACCTGCAAGGACGAGAGACCAGCGACACTCTTCAGGGTCTCTTGCACATCTCTTACCGACTTTGCAGCACCGCTCATCGCAGTCGTGCACGTCCCAGCATCGGTCGCAACTTGCTGGAGCTTTGTCAGAATCGAGCTAAATTGTGATGCCGCAGCAGTAAACCTCGTAGCCGAATCATCGAGAGCAGCCCTCAAACGGTCGGCGGTGCTAAGTTGATTCGTGTGCTTCTCGATGAGAGCAGCGAGTTGATCCTTGCTCGTTGCTGTCCAGTCACTGGCATTCTTCAGAACCGAGTTTGCCGCATCAGCACTAGCTTGAGAGGTTTGCACCATCGAAGTCCGAGTCTGCTCGTTTAGTTCCGCGACCTTCGACGACAAATCTGCCATCAGGGCGGTCAATGCTGCGCCCATGTTGTTAACCGAAGAACCTGTTGCTTGCTCAATTTGGACGAGCATGGAGCGAAGAACGTTCGTGAGGTCTTCGACTTGGGTTCGTCCAAGAGCCATTTGTTCCGACGCCGAATTCTTGGCAAAGTTCACTAACTCGGTTAAGGCAGCCTGAGTTGCCTGACTCTGGCTATTCATCTGTTCGAGCACCGACGCCGCCCCCGCCAGTGACTCTGATAGTCGCGAGAACTGGTTCATGGTGTTACCCGATAAAGATGAGGTGAACTGCTCTCCCATCCTGCCGAGCGACTGTGTTAGCGATCCTTCCAGCCGAGATATCATTCCGGCGAGACTCTCCGAGATTGTGTCGCTCTTTGCTGCTTCCGCCGCTCGGAGAAGTTGATTCAACTCCTCAACCGCTCCGACCATCCGTTGCAAGGTCGGCCCCATACTCTCGCTGAACGACTGCTTTAGTCTTCCGGACAAGTCGGCGTTGAAGGCTCTGAATGCAACAGACTGCTCTCCCATGTCTTTCTGAAGCTCCACGAGCACATGGGTTGGCGTCAGAACGGGAATGATTTCGGAAAGCGATTCTCCGAGTGTAGAAACTGCCTTATCTAGCCAATGAAATTCGTGCTTCTCAAAAATAATAAAAATCGTAGAAGCAAGAAGAGCGGCGATGGAAGAAACAAACTTTCCAGAAAGACCTTTGATTAGGTCTTGGATACCCTGCACTTGATTGTTGCTGTCAACTGAAACATGGAGCAGTGCAGCCAGAATTGCTATAAATGTAACTGACAGACCGAAACCAGTGAGAATGCCCGGAATTGCACCGTACCATTCACGGTTGATCCGGAAGTCTGTGACAGTTGTAGACTCTACAAGTTCGGATGCCGGAACTGAAAGCCAATACTCATCTCCTCTCGCACCGCCGCGCCGAATCAAATTACTCTGGAGCTTCATCCAAATTCCGCGAAAACGCGGAGTTTTCTCGAAGTAGCCCCTTATTCTTTCGACTTCAGGAAGAGATAATCCGCTGCCGAGGGTCGGCGCTTTTAAGGAAGACAATAAGCGTGACAGTCGCTTCGAAGATGCTGAGATCAACCGAATTCTCACTGATAGCCACATTATCGCCATGACGGCAAAAACCGTAACGATGGCGACCGCTACCCACGCGAATATCGGAGCGTTGATGCCGATGATTATTTTGGATTCAAGAAAACGATTCATTCGACGCTTCCTAAAGGGAATCTCACCCCGCCATGCGTTCTAAATACTCGTGCAGCGCTTCGCGAAGGATTTCCTGATTCGTTCGTCGTTGGGTTGCCCTTAGCGTGCACAGGCGAACATAAGTCTCATCGTCCACCTTCACGGTTAGCGCCACTGGCTTCGACTTTGGGGGAGCCGTAACTTTGGCGGAAGTTGCCTTGAGTGAGGCAACGCCGTGATTCTTACTTTTGCGTGCCATTTGCATTTACTCCTTCTGGCGGCAGAAGTATAGTCGCATTTGCGTAGAAGCGTAAATGCCACTTAGGTGGTCTCTAACGGGAATAACGTGCTGGGTGTCAGACGGGAAGAGCCATCTCAAGATAGCGACAAAATGCGTTGGCAAGCTCGATCTGGCGCGGCGTCTTGCACTGCACTTGGAACAGTGCCGGGCTGGCGACGATGACCGCGACGCACCGGGCACGCGAGACCGCGACGTTCAGGCGGTTCAGGCTATAAAGGAACTCCATTCCTCGTGGCGCATCCTCCGGCGTCGATGTTGCCATCGAGTACACGACAATGGGAGCTTCCTGCCCTTGGAACTTGTCCACGGTTCCCACCCTTGATCCTGCTGGGAGTCTTTCTATGAGTGCCGCGACCTGCGCGTTATAAGGAGCGACTACGAGGATGTCTTCCAGCGCGATGGGATGCGTTTCTCCCTTCTTATCTGTCCAAGTCGCCCCGCTTTTCAACAATCCTTCTATCGCAACCGCAACTTTGTCTACTTCCTCCGGCGACTCGTTCTGGTTTCCAGAGTGCAGCACGGGGGCAAATCGCAGCCCTGTTCCGCCGAGTGGATCGTCCGTGTTTAGGCGCTGATGTGCGTTTTCGGGACGGGCCACAAGCCTGCCTTCATAAAAAAGCTCCGATGTGAACGCGCAGACATCTGGATGGAGACGGCGTGTCTCGGTCAGGAAAATGCCTTGATCGTCGGCGATTGTCGCACGCCCATTCAGCAGGTGACCGAGCGCGGAGACGTCTGCGCCGGGTGGATGCACACCTTTCTGCGGTTGGTCTAGTTGCTGCGGATCGCCCAGCAGCACGATGCTGGTCGCCGATGGTGAGGCAGCTAGAACGTTCGCGAGGGACATTTGACCCGCCTCGTCCACGAGCAGTACGTCCACGGAGTTTGCCATCTCCTCGCGTGCCCACAGCCATGCCGATCCTGCCGCGACCTTGGCGGAGCCTTTCGTAAGGGCATCCAGCACTTCTTCGTTGCTCTCCGCCTTTATGACCGAAGCGTCATCGCATTCATCGCCTTCGCTTGCTTTCTGGATCATGCGCACGCAAACGCCGGATTGTTTGGCGGCACTGCAAACCTCGCGAAGCAAGGTGCTGATCACCTTATGGCTCGCGGCGGTGACTCCGACCCGTCGCCCCTGACTGACAAGCTCGACTATCATTCGACCCCCGGTGAACGTCTTGCCCGAGCCGGGCGGCCCTTGGATAGGAAGCACCGACGTCTCGGATGCGAGCGAACGAACGAGAGTCTTTGCGCTTGGCGTAAGTTGACCATCCTCCCCGATCAAGGTTCGGTCAAAGTGCCCCAGCGCTCTGGGACGCTGTCGAAGCAGAAGCTCCCGCGCAGGTCTAAACTGACCCTTCCCGGTGATACCGTGTTCTGCGACCCAAGACGCGATCCGAAGGACACTTTCACTCAGGACTTTCGAGTCCACTAGTTCGAATGGGATGAGCGAGGTCGGATGCGAGACCTGAGAAGCCGCACCCCTTTTTAGATCAATCGTGCGATTGTGGTCATCAATAGCGACCACCGACCCTGCGCTGTGCCCAGTCCTCGGATCGCGGACTTCATGTGCCCGGTCCATCGCATGGTCTTGGGGCGGAAAGCTGTACCTGTGAACTATCGAACGCTTGATGTGATCTATTTCTCCGATGTACGCAAGTCCGCCCAACGCTTTTCTGTCCTCTTGGAGTTCCTCATCTGACAGTTGGCAAAGCCGAAAGTATTCCCACCACGATGATTTCTCTTCGCGACGATGCCATTCGAGCATCTGCGCGAGAAGCCCGCACGCCCTGTGTTCGTCTGTCCACTGGGCTTCGTCTGCCGGGAGCCGGGCTAGTAGGCGAGCCATGACTGCCCGCATCTCTTGCAGCCGGGCGCTCAGCTTTTCGCTCGGCTCACCGGACTGGATCGTCGGTCGAGGCAAGGCACTACGCCTCTTCGCTTCCAGTTCCTTGCGCCGATCTTCTAGCCAGTCACGCAGACGCAGCGCTGAAATGCAGTCGTCCCGGTTGTAACCCTCAACGGTCTTAAGAAGATCACCGATTTCCTCTTGACCGTTCCCAAGTGCCATCGCCGCCTCGAAGGATTGGAGTGCGACATTCGCATCGCGGAGCGGTACGACACGGTCAAAGCCGTAGAGCGGCTCCAGCCGCTTGATGGAATAGCTCTCCACCGATGCCCGGATGCCCTGCCGGACGGCACGGTAGAGATCGACAAAGACGCCAGCCCTCAGCAGTTCGTCCACCTCATCGACGCACGTCGCGTGCCTTCCAACGAGGCGCTTGATGGCGGTCGGCTCGTATGGGGCGTAGTGGTAGATGTGCATCTCCGGGTTCCGACGCAAACGCTCCATGACTTTGGCTATGAACGTCTCGAACGCCTTCCGCTCTTCCGAACGTGTCAGCGCCCAGAGCGATTCGTAGATCGGTTCGCTGCCTGATTTCTCAGGAAGCGTCACCATTCCGATGAGGTACTCCAAACCTTCGTCGAACACGTAGGGATTCGCTTCGAGGTCAAGGAACAAGTCCGCAGGCGACGGCAGGGGCAAAACGGCAAGTCCCTTGCCTTCTTCCGTGTCTTCGATCAACTCGTAGACGAGACGTCCCTCTTCGCGACCTTGCACCTGAAGGCGTGCCTGCTCATGGATTCGCAGCAGGGCGGCGTCGCCGATGCGCTCGATCTTGGGGTTTGGGGGAATAACGAGCTTCGCGAGTGCGGCTACGGTAGTCACGTCGTGCACAGCGAGCGCCTTCCGCTGGTTCCGAGAGATTCCCGCGACAAGCGATGGATGGTCGTCAGCCCTGCGGCGGTCGTCGCAGAGAGGGAACCACGAGCACACCTCGCAGTGCTCCGTTGGTTCGGGGTAGGTGTTGGTGTCGAGGTTCCACGATCGTTCGAACTCGTTTCTGATCTTCCGAAAATACGCGACGTAACGCTGAACCTGAAAGTGCTCTGGACTGGCGGCACCACCCAGCACTACGTGCATCCATTGCGGCTCTGTGCCTTGAATCCGCGCCAGTAAGTCCGAATAGAAGCAAAGCTGAACCAGCGCGGTTGCCTTCGTCGAGCGGGCGAGCTTGGTCTCCACTACCTCGTATGACCAAGGCCCTAGGGCGCTGGGCATGTCTACCCGGATAAGGAAGTCAGACCTACCTCCCGACAGCCCGTCCAGAAATGTGGCTTGATAGACGGCATCGACGCCTTCGCGCAGCGCCCGCGCTGTCTCAGCGGCAGCGTCCTCCCACTGACCGTTGACGTCGATCTGAGCAATGACGAGTCCGTCTTTCCCAGCCAGCCCACGCAGGTACCGCTGCTCATGCTCAAGTCCCAGCTTTCGCAGCAAATCAAGTGTTATGTCCTTGAAGAAGGGTTGGGTGATCTCTTTCCTTGACTCGGCACGATCGAGCGTCGCCGTGTGTGGGCAAGCAAGGAAGCTCGCTATGTCAGTCGCGGAGAACATATTCCAGTGGGCAGCCATCATAGTTCATACCGCGACTGTATTGCTGTGATTGCGACACAAATCAGCGCTCGCCCGACTTTTGGTGGGAAGCAAAACGCAACTGGAGCTTGTTCATCATTGCGAGACATTCCTAAAGCAGTTTCCCGCTATTTCGGCAGTACGGGGATCGCCACAGTGTTGACGAGGGTTCCACCAGCCTAGATTGCTGTTCTGCGACACCAAGAAATTTCCGCGATTCGCGAACAGGAGAAGGCTACGTGCGGTTACAAGAACAAACGCGCTATGCTGTTGCTCGAATGAACGCGAAGAAGTTGTCCGACGCAATCAAGGCAGGGAAAGTGGACGACATTCTCACGGAGCTATTCTCCGGGGCACCTGTCGCGTTCAACGATGCACCCGCCGAATACCCAAGGTTCCAGAATCAGATCGCGACTGCTCTGAAATGCAACGCCGCAGATGTAGTTGTTGTGGGCAGCGGTCGATTTGGGTTCAGCCTCGCGCCCCACAAGTTTGGACGACCGTTTCGCGACCGCTCCGACATTGATGTTGTAATCGTTGCTGCAAATTTCTTTGATACGGCGTGGCTAGAACTCATCCGATATGATTTCAAATCGCTCAGCTTTGACGCGGGTGTCGCGCAATCGTTACGTGAGCATCGCAGCAACCATGTATTCTGGGGATACATTGAACCCTACAATTTGAAGACGGCGCTTTCGACCTACAAGAAGACTTGGTTCCCGCTGTTCGCCGCCATTGGGTTCTTCCGCGCAACGGCGGGTAGAACCGTAAAGGCACGTGTGTATCGTACTTGGGAACACGCGAAGAATTACCACCGATACGGTATCCGGCTGCTGGCAGCCAAAAAGACGGGGGAAGAATGATGGACTTCGACGTGACATCATACGCAGTCAGTTGGTTCAAAGACCGCTACAACGAGGAAACCCTGACCATCAAACCGCCGTATCAACGCCGCCCTGTTTGGGGGTTACGGCAGAAGGTCAAGCTCGTCGAGTCTATCCTTCTTCACTTGCCGATACCGGAGCTATTTATTGATGAGACAACGGATGATGAAGGCAAGACGAGCTTCGCTATCATTGATGGTCAGCAACGCACTCGCGCTGTCTTGCAGTTTATGGGGTTGGATCGCGATCCTCTGGAGGAGGACTACAACGACTTTGCTCTCGATACGCTAGACAGCGATTCTCCGTTCAAGGACAAAACATTTAAGGAGCTTAGCAGTTCCGAGCGCAAGGCATTCTTCAGCTACAAATTCAGCATCCGCACACTTTACAATCCGAGCGACCTTGAAGTCCGAGATACTTTCAAGCGGATCAATCAATACCTGACTAAGCTGAATGATCAGGAGCTTCGGAACGCTACGTATTCAGGTCCGTTTGTGGCTTTGGTTGAACGACTTGCGAATAACAAATTCTGGACGGCGCAGGGATTCTTCCGCACATCACACGTGCGGAGAATGAAAGACCTCCAGTACGTCAGTGAACTGCTCATCGGTGTGATTTCGGGGCCGCAGGGCGGTTCAACCAAGGTAATTGATGAGTATTACAGCAATTTCGAAGACTACAAGGATGAGATTCCGAACGAAGAGGATGTCGATGATCAATACGAGGAGGCGCTAGGGACGATTGAAGCGGTTTTTCCAGACTTGAAGAAGGCGGGTCGATTTAAGAATCTTGCAGACTTCTATTCTTTGTTCGTCGCCATAGCGGCAATGCAGCGCGATGAGATGGAGTTCCCAGATACTGGAAAGGCATTGAACGAATTTCGAGAGGCGCTGCTGAAGTTCTCGAAGGAAGTGGACGACCGATTGAGTAATCCGAAAGCCCACGTCAGTGACGCTGCCATCAAGTACGCTCGCAACATCGAGAAGGGAGTTAACGACAAAAGCCGAAGATCGGCTCGCCATAAAGCACTGATGGAGGTGTTGGAGGGCCACGGAGTTTCCTCTTGATTTGAGGGGCGGTAGAGTTCATCCTGTTCTGGCATGGCGATTCCCGGCAGTGCTCCGGATTTCTATACTCCTGAGAATCCTGACCCGCGCTGCTTCAATTCGAAGGCGGTCATCCCTCTTGGGCTAACACCTGAACACATCTGCAAAGCGATGAAGGAATTCACAGATTTCCTCGGATTCCTTGATCTCCAGCTATTCACGAAGCAGATGCCAAGATTCGAAGACTTCCTGATGCCTGCGAACTTCAGCAGCATGGTCGGGGAGTTCATGGGTGCAAACATTCCGAAGTATTGCACGGGAGTTGTGAAGAACCGCTACCACAACGGTCACCCCGACCTACTTCCAGCGGGGAAATATCCCGCCAATTCGGCGCAACATGCTGGTGCAGATGGGATCGAGATCAAGGCATCGCGATACGGAAAAGCATGGCAGGGTCACAATGCGGAAGACGTATGGCTGATGGTATTCGTCTTCCAGAGTGGGCGACCTACCGACGCAGCGAAGGGAATTCAGCCAGTCAAGTTTCGCTTCCTCTCGGTTCTCGGTGCAATGCTGACGAAAGCCGATTGGCAGTTTGCGGGGCGCAGTGAGACGAGCCGCCGCACGATCACCGCCAGCGTCCTCCCCTGCGGCTATAACAAGATGGCTGCGAATTGGATTTATCGTGCGCCGGGATTAAGCAGAGAAGCCGAAGCGAATCTGATCGCGCTCGACGCGAACGAGTGACAATGGTTTGATGACTCTCGCTGCGAGGTCAAAGTAATTCGAGTGCTTCTCCACACCGATACACGTTGCTTTGATTGCTTCCGCCGCCGCAACCGTCGAGCCGGAACCCATAAACGGATCGCACACAATGCCTTCACCTAGTGGCAGCACAGCGCGAACAAGCTCTCTGAGCAACGCCTGTGGCTTGAGGCTCGGATGATTTGCAATGTCGCGCTCCGCTCTCGGAGTCCTGCCACTCTCCCAGATGTCACTGAAGGGAACATCCTCAGGCAGACGCCGTAAGCCGCCCGTTTGGAACGCCCGGAGACATTCGCTAACTTTCATGCCGGAAGGTATAGGCTTCCGCAGTATGCCCCAAGGTTCGTAGCCGCCGCGAGGGAGAGAGCACACATGAGGGAACTCTTCTTCCGCGTTCTTCGGTCTATCGCCACCGCGCAAGGTCTGAACAATTCTGATGAACTGTCCACGGAACTCCAAACCGCCCTCGACGAGCGCACTGTACACAAGCTGGCAAAGAAATGAGTTCGTCGCGATAAAGATGTGACCGCCCGGTCTTAGCGCGTGAACTGCCGCTTTAGCCCATTCAACGAAAAACATCCGTAATTGTTCTCGTTCCTTTGTATTCAATGCCGTGAAGCGAGGGAGCGGCTGACGTGTTGAGCCGTCAAAGGAAGGAGGAATCCGCCATATGCCGCCATTGCCATTGGCCCGCTTTTCTAGTTGGTCAAACTCATATTCCTTTACGCCATAGGGTGGGTCTGTGACGATGCCGTGAAGGGTATTCTCCGGAATACGGCTCAGCCATTCGAGGCAGTCGGCATGAATGATGACGGACTCGCCAATTTCCTTGTGCTGATAGTCCAAGACCAGAGGTCGGAGAAGGTTGTTGGAAATTTCCATGTGAATCTGATTACCTACCGTTATACCCTGTTTGACCCAGCGGGATAAACCACGAATTTTTCTTGACAGAATACAATCAGCAAATGAAGGCGCGTCAGGTAGCCTATCATCGTTGCGCAGCGGTCGTCTTGCTCCGCAGCCACTCAAAAACAGCCCACGTCGCCGCGAGGTCTTCCTCGTTGTACTTGAGGATTTCGCCCATCCGACGGTTGCGCTCGTCTTCGTCCTCGGTCTCTGTTGCAAGGATAAACTGCGCCATCGCCCAGCTTCCGCCGTACTCGTCCTGCGTGCGCTTGAACCCGACATGTTCTTCCACGACCTTCAGGCTATAACTGGGGAGTGGAAGGGCAATCGCGCTCTTGGTGATTGGCAGGAGGTCAAGAAGGTTTGCAGACACGCGAGCGGCGGTGCCATCTGGGTCTCCATAGCGCTCCACGTACTGCTCGATGTGGACTCGCTCATAGTGATGCCAGTGAACAAATGGAATGTCGCCGTAGTCGTCTAAGAGCTTCTTCGCGGCGGTGAGGAATGCGTCCCATCCTTCCCTGTCGCCATTCGCTCCGAATCCAGCCGTTACGCCGACAAACTTACCTTGGCGTTTGCCGTATGCCTGCATGCCCCAGAGGTAAATCTTTTCAAGTTCGTCGAGGTACGGGGGCATGCCTTCGAGATCGAACATTACGTAGTTGTCGTGTACTGGGATGTCGGCGGGGCTGAGAATGCGCTCCTTCCCGCTGCACAATACCTCGGCGTACATCAAAATCTTCCCGGCTTTCTTGCCGACTCTTTGGAGACCATTCCCCCAAGGGCGCTTGAACTCGCTCAGCCGTTTCTCGTCGAAGCTCGTGAGTAGCTGCTCGGCAGATGTGATCCCGACCTTGTTCAAGGCGCGGGCGAGATGTTGGTCAACGTCCATCACTAGAGAGACGTCTCGTCGCGCTTCGGCTTGCTCCCAGCAACGGTCGTAGTAGCCGCACCCGCCGCTGCATTTAGTCCAGCCCAACGGTTCGTAAGGTTCCGCTCCGAGGCGTTTCACTTCCAAGATGTGGTCAAGCTCGGCGAGTGCAGCGGTTCCCCCGTCGTATTGCACTTCGATTATGTCTCCGCCGCCAGCATGCACTTGCAGCCGTTTCGCAGGCGTGCCGACCAGTTGCTCGAATAGCCAGCCATATAGTTGAAGTTGCAACGCGATCTCGACATGGTGGTTCTGGTCAACCTTGCGGGAGAGTTTCGAATCGCGGACAAGGTAGCCATCGCCATCCCAGATGAGGAAGTCTGGACGTCCAATCACGGTAACTGAGGCACCATCGAGAGTCGCCTCGGAGGCAAGCTCGCCCTGATAAATGACTGGCACGCGATTTCGGATTGCATCCAGTGTCTTCTGAACTCGTGCATCTGACGGAACGGCGTTGATGTCTTCATACCGACCTAGCGTCGCCAGATGTTCCTGCTCGTGTCGCTCACCTAACTGGCGAAGAATTTCTTCAAACACATCCGCCTCCGCTTCGGGTACGCGCTGTTCGCGCAGGTAGATGCGGAGAGCGCACAAGGTGGGTCGATAAAGACTGATGATGTCAGACGCGCTGAGCCGCATAGGAGTCCCCCATTATGGCGTGTTCTTGCAGGAATTAGAACTTAGCACAAGGAACTGAACACAAATGTGAGCTAAATCACCAACCTCACAGCGACGCCTCCTCGTTTATTAGGGTTCGTTTCAAGCCCGCCTTTACGACGCGCAAATACAATTCTTTCGCGTCATCAAACAAACCCTGCTGCATGTAGATTTCCGCCAGCAGTTCGAGGTTCTGCGGCGTCGGCTGGGTCTCGACCAGCTTGATCATCAATGCTGCCGCCCGGACGGTTTTGCCTTGAGCTAGGTAATATCGAGCAAGTTCCTCCATCAACCCCTCCCGAATAAAGTGCGCTTGAGTAGTCGGCACAGGTATAGCAGCGCGAACGGGCTGAACAGGCAAAGCCATGCCCCGGTGAACCACCCTCGGTCGTCCCACTCGTATCGCACACTGTAGTTGGTCGCGAACATGAACATCGCGCCAGCCGACACGAGGAACGCGAAGCCCATTGAAGCGAATGCCTTGAAATGGAACAGCAACCCGCGCTCTCCCCGTTTGTGCGCGGGGATCATGACAACCAGCAAATACCAGAATGCGGCGACGAACGGAGCCAGCATTCCGAAAGCCCACTTGAACAGCCAAATATCGTCGGGCGATGCGTACTTAAGTGCGAGAATTGGAACCGCCACGAAGATAACGGGCGCGAACAGCAGAAAAAGGAACCACAGCAGCGCGTGCCAGAGCATTCTGAACGGTGTCGCCAAGAAATGAACGTCCGCCGCCATCTGGTTCAGGTTTGCTTCCGTGCGAATGTCCATCTTGCCTCCTGTAAAGCGCGGGCAAAATCTCCTAAGCGCTCACCGTGCTGCTGTTGTCGAGATCGTGAGACGAAGCCGGAGCGATCTTTGTGTTGGCAGCGCTGTCGCAGAGATCACGAAGCCTCTCCCGGTACCTGACGACCATCGCCGACACGGATTGAATCGCTTTTGCCGCCTTGCCCAGTTCTTTCTCAACTCGGTCGATCTCAGGTAGCGTCCTGCGAAGCTCATTGGCAAGAACAGCGTTCTTCTCCAGCAAGTCGAAGCCTTGCTCTCGCATGCGCTCAAAGATCGGCTTGAGTAGGTCGAAGTCGCGAGCAATCCACTGCCGGGTAGTTCGAAGCAGCCAGACCCCGTCCTTGCGGCTCCACCGACATTCGCGATCAACCTGACGTAACTGGCTCTCATCACGAGCAACCAGTGCCGCAATGCTGATCGAGCGTTCCCGTGCATCGCGCACCAGCTTGTCAATGTCGCTCTCCGCGATTGTCGATTTGTCCTTGTTGTCGATCAGGAGTTTAGGTTCAGCAGGCTCGCCATTGGGTGCCCTGTAGCAAAGGATGAAGTCGCCGTTGCGCGGCAGCTTGTCGCTGATCCAGACCCCAGCCCAACTGCGAGCCTCCTCCGCAAACTCCATCTCCTCGCGCTTGCCTACATGGGCAACCTTCGATAGCTCCGACGCCAGCACTTGGTTTCTCTCCCGTAGCTGTGCGAGTTCCCGCAGTGAATCCTCGACCCTGCGGCTAAGGCTTTCTTTTTCGGACAGGGCAAGGCGTAGTTCATCCTTGAACTGCCCTTTTATATCGGCGGTGCGCTTAGCGAGTTCCGATTCGAAGCGAGACCACGCCGCTTGATGCTCGCGGTCGTGCTTGCTCTGAAGCAGACGGAACGCCTCCTCGGCACTGAGTTGTGCGACTCTAGCAAAATCCTTCACGCCAAGTCGGTCGAGAATCTCAGCCCGGCTGAGTTCGCCTGCGCCACAGCACAGCGGGCATTCAATTTTCTCTAACGATGGAGATCGCATAAGACTCCTCGTGGTGCCACGGTCGGGAAGAGAGTTGAGACTATCGGGGGAGTTGATCGTCCGGTGCCCAGCGTGCCTCGCAGGTCATTCGCTAGTGCCGAAAGGCGACTGCCCGATGAGGGTCTCGGTCGTCACCTTCCCGGTGCTGCGGTCGCGAACCGTGATGGTGGTGATATTGCGAAGCTCATGCACAGTGACCGACTTGTCCTTGGAGAAGGACTGGTCGATTCTGCCGATCTGTTTGCCGCTGTTGTCGAAGGTTTTCATTGTTTCCTCCTATGTTGAAATCCGGGTAGCAATTCACCTCAGCGTGCGCATGAGCCGTGGTTCGACTGAACAACTCACCACAGATGAGACATTCGCGCAGTCCACTACTACGGACGACGAAGACCTTGCCGATCTGGTCGGTGCCGCTGCGGTTCGTCATCTTGCCGCCCTAAGGTGACGATTGCATAAGTGCGTCACCAGCGTGCCTCGGCTGAACCCGGCTGGGTAAAGCCAGCAGGATCAACAACGCTGGGCGGCGGCAGCACGACGCCCTCGTCACCAGCCCGTGATCTATTAACCAGCTTGCAAACGAGACTGCGGGAGATGCCCCACTTTTTAGCCACGGCAGTCAAGGTCATTCCGCTGAGTCGGTCGCGGACAATGGCAGCACGATCCAAGTTCATTGGTGCGCGTCCGATTCGCACCCCGTCGAGCTTCGCCCTCCGCATGCCCGCTAATACACGTTCGCGGATCAAGTCTGACTCCAGTTCGGCGATCGAGCCGATGAGAGTCAGGAAAAGTCGTCCCATTGGTCCGCTAGTATCCACGTTCTCTCGCCGGGAGACGAAAACGATGCCGAGATTGTCGAACTCGTCCATGACTTGGAGGAAGTGCTTGACGCTTCTCGCGACTCGGTCGAACGCAGCAACGAGCACCACAGAGAACTTCTTCTGCCGTGCATCAGCTATGAGGGCATCCAGCCCCGGACGTCTTGCTCTTTTCCCTGAGACTCCGCTGTCTCGATACTCCTGCACCACATCCAAGCCACGCTGCGCGGCAAGCTCGCGCAGATCGTAAAGCTGTGACTCGACGTGCTGGTCGGCGGTGCTGACCCGGACGTAGATGGCTGCTTTTGAGCGACCCGATTGCATTATGTCCATAGGACATATTATCTCAAGCTCCTGCTCCAAATTGCAACAGTTGTATGTCCTTTGGACAGAATACGATGTATAATGGTGCATGGCGTGGAGGGTGATGCGGGTCGCCGAATGCGACGTTTGCGGGCACCGATGGATACCGGAGACCCCGAACCCGCCGAATTGCCCCTCGAAGAAGTGCCGCTCAACGCTATGGAACAAGGGCGGGGTAGACGGCAGGACGCGGGAGGCACGGATCAAGGCAGGGAGAAGCCGCAGGACAACTCCGAGCAGGAGCCGATGATGCACCGAATCGAGTGTCTTACGGTCGGAACGAGGCTATACACCAAATCAGTCCGCTCCAGCCAATGCCCCCTGTGGCGCGGGAAACCGAATTGCATCGCCCACGGAGGTCTGAGCCTTCACGAGCACAGGCATAAGCCAGAATCGCGAACCATTCCACGCAGTGACGCTATCTGGCAAGCACTCAAGTTGAGAGCCAATGAACGGATAAAGCAACATCAACTCTGGCGCTTTTGCCAGTGATTCTCCTAACCGGACGAGTTCGGCATAGACGGTAAGCTGTCGAATGTCGGCTGCGCTAATCATCTGGTTAGCCAAAGGGGCAAGGTCATCAGAGGATTCACTCTGACCTTCCAACTCACTGAAACGGAGCGCGTGAGAATGTCCCTTTGCCAAATGCTTATATTTGGCGTCACCAATCCAGTAGGTCGAGGAGTCGCGCCATGAGTAATCCGCCACTTGGCGAATACCTCCGGGCTGGATGCGGAGCAAATCACCCACTGCCTTCTGCTCTTCCACTGAAACACCAACAAAATGGGATTCTAAAACAGCGTGAACATATCTCTCGAACAAGCGATTCATATCTAAGAGGAATACGAACGTCTTGGCGCTTCCCGCGCCCAGATCGTGACCGATCCCGGCTAATAACCTCCGTGCGAGATCGAACGCTGTCCTGAAACGATCTATCGACCTATCGAACCGCAGGTTCGCGACGTCCCGCAGAGCAGTAACCGCTGAAACATCCTCCACGTCAGCTAGCAAGACCTCGCAACTCAAAAGTAGGCGTGCCGCCTCCGGGTAATTCACGCGCCGACTTAGGAAGCGACAGGCGCACTTTAATAATCGGTTGATGGCGATATTAGGGGTGAATTCATCCCAAGTGCAGTGCACCCGATCAAAACGGTTCCAGTTGAGGGTCACTTGTTGGACGAATCCGATGCGTCCTCGCACCGTCTTTAGATCGTCTTCGAACGCTAAATAGGTGTGGGGAACTCCGCGTTCAAGTTCAGGCAGAAGGTTCTTCCCAAGCAAAAAGGCGAACAAATCAAAGAACGAGGTTGGTGCCTCTTCAAGGTGTGCAGTTTGCGCCTCAGCTAAATCTCGATAATCTGCCACTTCCAGAATCCATAACAGATTGCGCATCACTGAATCGATCTTCGCAGAGGGTGGAAGTCGTTCTGCCTCGTCCGCGTCAATCAAGCTGGCGTCGAGTTTTGGGTATATCTCGACAACAACGCCGTTGACTTCCACCACTCCCACATATTGCCGGGTACATAGCAGGTTTCCTCCGTGCCCGGCAAAAGAAAGTGGGGCGGCTGGCAAACCATTCTGTTGTCGCCACCCATCGGCGGCTTGTTCAATTTCACGGCGCATCTCCTCCGTCAAGTCGTGGAGGGGCACGCGTGACCACTCGGAAATGCGGATCGGCAGCGACACGCTTCTACTCGTCTTGACTAAGCAATCCCGTAATTGTCGCATAGCGTTTGCAGGCAATTCAGATCACCTGAGTCAGTGTCGAAGAACCACTGCCATTTGGTGCGAACCTCCGGAGCAGCGTTTTGGGTCTTACGAATGAAAGTACCATCGGGCTTCGAATTCTCGCCCAGAATATATCGGAGACCATCCCAATCGCTGTAGAAGTACTCCTGCAACAGTGGAATAATCTGCCGTCGAAACGTACCGTTGAAACTGTCTTCGTCAGCAACATTCATGAAGTACGCATGCCCAATCTGATGGTCGCGATCCTTTCGCAGCACGATTCGTTGGTTAAGCTCCGTAAGCGCGGATCGCATTCTGTCAGTCAGGTCTTCGCACACCTGCAAGTCCACTGGTAGTTCCTCAAATTCAAATCGGCGACGTAGAGCCACGTCCACCAGCGCGATGCTCTTGTCAGCGGTGTTCATGGTTGCCAGCAGAAATAGATTGGCAGGCACCACGAACTTGTGCCCCGAATACGGAAGAGTTACAGTCAAACCATTCTGGTCTTTTCCGTGCCGTAGACGTTTATCGCCCTCGATGAGCGTTATCAACTCTCCCAAAATCTTGCTAATGTTTCCCCGGTTGATCTCATCAATAATCAAAACGTATGGCTTCCACTGCGATTCCGGCTTCAGATGGTAAGCCTCACCCTCCTCTTGAACTAAGAAGTTCTGCACAATCTCAGCTTTCTGTTTTTGAGTGTATGTGCCGTCGCTGGGGGGGGCTGTGTCCCCGCGCTGAAGGCAATCGAAGAGCGCGTCAACGGCTAGTTGCTTGAAGATTCCAGCCCGACATTCATACCGAGGCTCGGCACCCTTCTGATCCAGAACGGGTCGAATGCCTTCAACAAAATCTTCATAGGAATAAGATTGATGGAACGTGATGAACGCTATCCGCTTGTCGCGCATCAACTGATCGAACTTTTGCTTGTAAGCGGCATGGTCACCCGCGAACGCAGGATCAATGATTCGCACCGAGCGTTCGATAGTCTGGTAGGTCTTGCCGGTTCCGGGCGGGCCGTACAGAATTAGGTTCGTTGCGGGTGGACTTGAATTGGGATGAGATGACGAACCCACAACTGAATCTGGTTGTCTCTTTCCATGGAAAATGAGATCGATGACAGGCGGTTGCGTGATTGGGACTAGCGTGTCGAACCAAGGCGGCCCGCTGGGACCTTTTCCTTTGTAGAGAGGTCGCTCAATTTGTCTCAGCCGCAAAATACCGTCGTCGGTTTTTTCAATAACCTCGCCAACGTAATAGATCACGAGATCGTATTGTCCACCCAGCCCTTTAATGGCGAATTCGTCGCCGACATTCACATTCTCGAAACGATCCCAAGTCTGCTTTGCGGCAGGCTTCGTGTCCTCTTTATCCCAGCCAATTTGCCAGAAATTGCCTTGTTTGAATTCTTCAACCTTGCTTACGCCGCTCCAATATGCCCCTCCAGCCCAATACTGCCTTTTATCCGGGGGCGAAGCGTGACCACTCGATTGTTCCCACGCGGTACGTGAAATCTTCGGATAATCAGAGCCAAGTGCCTCATTCACCTTCTGGGTTAGCTGGAGATAGCTCGGCAGGTCTTTCACATTGGTATCGATATCGTTTTTCTCGAACAATTTTCGATTGTTCTCATCGAGCGCAAGGTATTGTCGTGGATTCAGCCAGAACATTCCCATCGTCAATTTGGCTGAACCCACGGCTTTGATTTTGAGACACCTCACGAACAGGTTTGGGTCTAGCTTCTCAGGGGGGGCAGAGACGGTCGATTTCGCCAGCGCCCATAGACTCGGAATATCATCCACTTTTCGTTCGTAGCTCCAAGGGAAAAACCATGCGCCAAAGGGAGGAACAACAGGTATCCCATCAAAGTCGTCCGGCAGTTGTTGCGTCAGTTTGAACTTAGCATGAAGCCATTCCAGTATCTTTCGTCTCTTGTCTTTCTTGAGCTTGCCCCGGTTGAAATTGGCGAAAAAAGTGAAGGGATCGATTTCTTTGAGCGGAGTTGGCTTATTGTCTTTGCCTCTGTCGTTCGTGCCAACTGGCTTTAGACCTTCCTTCTTCAAATCATCGATCATCCCGAGTAGCTCTTTTTGGCGATCACGATACGCGAGAAGCTTCTCCGCCAACTCGGTATAAATCGGAATCCACGTGAACATGCTGACCTTCCTCCCCTCGGCAAGACGGCTTGCATTAGAGAACCGACACTTGGAAACTGAACATTATGGCACTTAGTTCAAGCAAATCGTGGTGATTTGCGTCATGTCACGATAAACGACGGGAGCGTAGACTTAGATTCCCACAGAGGGCGTCGCATGAGCGAAGCGCACAAGCTACTGTATTTGGCTGGTCCTGTCACGAATTGCAATGAAAAACAGAAAACCGAGTGGCGGAAGGCAATCAAGTTCAGACTCGCGAAACTTGGGCACAAATGGATCGATCCGAGTGAGCACGTCGATTGGACACCTCTGAAAGAAATGGTGGAGATTGATCGTTCTGATGTCGTGATTGCTAACCTTTGGCGAGAGTCGGTGGGAACTGTGATAGGAATCGTTCAGTCTCGGCGTAAGGGAAAACCCGTGATCTTGATCGATCCCAACTATCTGGAAAATAGATTCCTTCGCCATCTAGTGGGAAAGGATTTCATAGTGCGTGGAATTGACGAAGCGATAAACCTCTTGCCCCAAATCGTTGAGCGGATGAACAAAGTTGTTCTGGTGCGAAAGTCAAACGGCTCCACCGAGCCGTTCGCGTCCTCCAAACTCCACGACGCGCTGAACGCGGTTTGCGCACGAGCACATGTTGAAGACGCAGTCCTGCCTGACCTTCTAGCCAACGCAGTCCACAGTTCCGTGATGAAGGCAGAACGAAACGGAGAAATCAACGCTGACCAGATCAAGGTTTTAGTCTTTGAGGCGCTCGGCGAAATTGCAACAGACAATCTTACCTACGAAGAGGAACTCAAACAGCGTGCTACTGCATTGCGAACCGCTTGGGAGGATTACGAGCGCGTGAAGAAGGACCAAAGGTGGGCACTCGAACATATGGATGAATTAGAGCAGGAATTGAGAAGCGCCAACGAAAAAGTAGCTTTAATGGAAGCGCAAAACGCCTCACGTGAGTCAGAGATCGAAGACCTTCGGCGCAGTCTGCGGAAACTTGAACGTCAGGCGAAAGCTGGGACTGCGACTGAGACCGATGAGGGGGCAGTGGAGGAGTTGGGCAAGGACTATGGAAACTACTTTCCCAATGTGACATTCAGGGATGCGGTGCTTGCTTGGATTTTGTCATGCGACAAAACGGTACGCCGGGTTCTCGAAGGAAAATTCAGGTTGATGAATCAGGAGCCACTTGATGGGAAACACGAAGTGCCCGGAACGAATCCGCTCGTTTGGCAACACGATGCAGGACACGGTCTCAGAGTGTACTTTCGACAAGAAAACGGTCAGAGGACATCAGTCTTAATGCTCGGAACGAAAGGAACTCAGGAATCGGACTATTCCAAGCTGAGGAAGATGTAGTCCGTTGTGTGCCGAGGAGAACTCATGATTTCCAACACCGAACGAGGTAAGGCATTTCAACTGCTTTGTCGAGATGCGCTGAAGCAAGCTCTGGGTCGCGACTTCGATCTGGAAGTTCCCATCCAGATTGGAAGCGGCAAGCCACACACTTTTGATTTGGCGAGTAAAGAGCGCGATATTATTGCCGAGTGTAAAGCATTCGCATTTACGGTAGCTGGAAACAACCCGGCAGCCAAGATCACGACGTTACGCGAAGCGACGGTCTACCTCCGCTCGATTCCGGGCGAAGTTCAGCGCGTACTGATTGTCAAACGCGCTCCCCATCCCAAACGCGGGGAGACGCTGGGGCAGTACTTCGTTCGCCTGAACCCCAATTTCCTAGAACACATAACCGTTCTGGAGATGCCAGAAACAGGTGGAGAGCTAGTTTGCATTTACGGCATCTTCAGAGTACCAACAGCGATAGCAGAACAACTATGAGCAGGCACTCAAGTCGATTTGTCAGGAACAGAGAGTTGTGGGGCGCACTTCAGGAACATGCTCGTAAAGCAACGGGAGTACAGGCAGCGGTCGCCTACTTCGGGCGAGGCGGGGCAAAGTTACTACCTCTTAAGAAGGGTGACACCCTCGTCGTGGACATGAGCCTTGGCGCTGTGCGCCAAGGGGTCACCGACCCACGTGAGTTGGGCACCCTCATGAAACGGGGCGTGGCAATCTTCAGCCGACCGTCGTTACATGCCAAGTTCATCATCACAGATCGCACGCTTATTGCGAGTTCGGCGAACGTGTCCCGAAATTCACGAGACATTCTTGATGAAGCTGGCATCATCACGACCGACCCCGCAGCCGTGCGCCGGGCAGCCGACTTCTTCGACAAACTCTGCACTTCGCCAGTAAGCCAGAAATATCTTCGCAAGTGCATAGCAGAATATCGTCCGCCGAAGTTCAAGGCTGCCGCAGAAAAGCCTGCAACCAAGAGTCGCTCGCACCATGTGCAGGAGGCGAGTCTGTGGTTCATCGGCGGCTTGCAAGTGGAGGAAGAGACTCCGTTGATGGAGCGACTCGCGAAGCGGGCAGAAAAAAAACTCAAAATTCCTGAGAAGAACGAAGTGGGGTGGATTCACTATCACGCAAAACCGAAGTTCCTGCGCGGGATTCGCATGGGTGACTGGATTGTCGATTGCATGAAAGATGGAAACACACGCCACGTCGGACCTCCCGCTCAAGTGCTTTCGGTGGAAGAAGGGGAAGTGCCCGCTGGGAAAAAGTACACAGCCGTGATGTTAGAGACGCCGAGCGACGGCGAGTGGATGGCTTTGGCACAGTTCCGAAGAAAGATCAGGGCTGTTGAGCCGAGTTTGGACAAGCCAAGTCCCAGAACAAGACCGATTCAGAATACTGATCATGCGGATAGGATTCTGCGACTCTGGACTCCAAGGGGCAAGATCGCCAAGTAAGGTTGAATTCAGACGAACTCTGAACTATCTTCGTACTCTTCGTTGACTAGCCTGTACACTCGACCGGGGATCGTTCCTTGCTTCCAAGCGACGGTGCCCGCAACCCTCATACCCTGCCGCTCGTAGAATCGGCACGCGACCCTGTTCTCCCTGCGCACGGTGAGGTAGAGATCGCCGCCAGATCGCTTGACAATTTCGTTCACGAAGTTTCGGAACACGCGACGACCCGCCCCGTTGAACTGATCGCTGTTGAGAATCTGGTGAAGCATGATCGCACCAGCGGGCATCTGCACGTTGCCCACGTGGGTGCGCTTCTTGTATTGCTGGTACGTGATCACTACACCGTCCTGATAGATGCATTGTTTCGCCCCGATTTGGCGCTTGAGCTTGTCCTGCCGAATGTGGGGAAAAACATCCCGGCGCGACTGGAACTGCTTGTAGATCGTCTCGAGATCGCGGAGACTGGCGTGCCGCATGACTATTTTTTCTTGAAAACGAAGATCGGCTCGGATTTGAAAGCACTCTTCCCGATGTGCTTCAGCCCGACCATCTTGCTGAGTTGAAGCTGTAAAGTTTCGATCAGACGCCAGCCATTGTCTTCCGCGAACCTGACGAACACTTTCGCCAAGTCTGGAAACGCAGCTATGCTTGCGATGTTGATCGCGAGAGTCCCATTCCGTTTGAGACCATGCGCACAGTTGCGGAGTGTCGCTCCGATGTAGCCGTGCAGCCACTTATCCTTACTTGGAAATTTCTTGTGGCACTGTGTCGCCTCGTCAGCGTAATGCTCCCAGCCGAAATAGCTGGGCGACGTGAACGCAAGCTCAAGTGAATTCCGCTCCGGCACGAAATCCTCGCTCCCGACCTGATGGAGTTCAACATCCAGAGTGCGCCGTCCCAAACTCTGAGCCATCGGCACGAGTTCCTCAGCCATTTCCCGAAGACCATCCATCGCATAAGTGCTGGGATCGGTGCCGATGTAACGATCAACCCTGTCGCAGGCGAGCGCTCCTAGCAATCGACCGCCGAATCCAGCGCTCATGTCCCAGACGATGCCGCCGCGTTCTCGCAGGAGCCGATGATAAACAGCCGCAGCAGCGGTCGGGCGGAAATTGGAAACCGACTGCGTGCTGGAGAAGCTCCTCAATATCTTCCGAAGTCCGCTCTCGCTGAATGCGTTGCCGAGTTTCGTCCGCCGCTCTATCGCCTGCATGAACAAACGATCATCACAAAACAACTCAACCGGGGTCTTCCTGTTCCCGCACCTTACAGTCCACGCGAGCGGGTGATAGTGCCAAGCCAGCGCCAAACCGTGCATGGTCTGCTTTATCCGCCCCTGCTTGTCGATGATGCCTGCGTGGTCGGCGACGAGGAGATCAAGAAGCTCCTGCCGCCGCTGATCGCGCTTCAGGCTGTAGACGGGGAAGCCTTCGCGACGATAATGCTCAAAATCGGCGCGACAGGACGCGATGTCGTCATGCCGAAGAAAGGGCAATGGTACTGGACGGGTGCTAGTGCCCACGACCGTTCCTTTGCGGCTGTTCGATCAGCATGTGCCGTACCCTCGCCTGCCGCACCACCGCCAAACTCACTCCGCACGCGGTCGCTATCTCTTGATCGGTGCCGCCCTTCTTCTGAATGTGTCGAACGATCCCAAGGTGCATGTCTGCGCATCCGCCGCAGTCTTGCTGGCTGGATGTCTGGGATTGGAGGATGGGCAACAACACAGAACCGCCGTTCGACTGGAGATTGCGGGATTTTCTAGCAAGAGAGGGGCGGCAATTCGGGGGACTGCTCCGTTTGCGACGATCCTCGATGGCGACGGATACTGCGAGCTTGCCATGTCGCTCGCCGAAGCGGTCTGCCACGGCTTGTGCGAAGTCTTGAATCGTTTCCGCGAATTGATCCCGGCTTTCGAGCGTACCAAAGACCTTCGCCATCTGCTTTTCGGTAAGTTTGAACAGCGCACGCCAGTCGCCCTTGCCCAGTCTGGAAGGTGTCTGCTTACCTCGCGAAGAAATTTCGCAAGGTTCGCTTAGGAGTTGTTGAACACGACGGGGCGTGACATGTAGGTTTTCCGTGATCCACTGAGTCCAAGTGGGTCGTCCGGGCACGGGCACGCGACGACCCGGCTGTGTCCAGCGCCTCCGTGCCTCCCGCAGGTACGGTATCAATTCTCTTAATCTCTTGAAGCCCTGAACGCAGCGATCCGCCAACTCCGTGTCCGACAGCGTCCGCACGAAGTCGTCGGCTGGCTTCGCTTGAAAGTCCGGCGTTCTTTTCTGGGGCAGCAAACGGGGTTCTCCCGCTGCCAATGTAACGGTGCGAGGGCCGAGAAGTGAACGAAACTAAGGTCACTTAGGGTTACTCGTGGAAAACAGGCGTGGTCGGGATTCAAAGGTCGCGGACTCCGGCTGGAGGATTTCGCGTAGCCGCACCCCGGCATTTAGTCCACCCTCACGGTAGAATTCCTTTCATGGCAGCGAAGGTTGTAATCGAGAATGCGACTCTGCGCGGGTCGCATGACGGCGATTTATTGCAAAGAGTGGCGAACGTCTATTTGAACGGGGAAGAAATTCGCATCTTAGCCCCGCCGAAGGCAACGGGCAGCGCCCTCGATTGGTTGGAACACTGGTCGGTGCGAGAACCAAGCAGAGAAAGTTTCGGAGCCGAAAACGTGCTCCCCGAAACGGATTTTCGTCGTACCCTCGCCGTTCAAGCCGTCAAAGAGGAGTTGGAGAAGCACGAACTCGATGCCGATATATGGCGGAATGTGAATTCCCAAGGGAGCTACTGCGCGGCACAAATCTGCCTGCGTGGTCACGCGCACAGCGTGGACGGCACTCCCTTCAATCCAGATGAGCACTGTCCGGTGTGTGGAGAAATCTGCATCGACCGCTGCCCAAAGTGCAGGGCACCGATACGCGGGGCGGTCGTGTACTCAAAGGACTACACACTCGCATTATTCTGCTACAAATGTGGTCGCCCGTATCCTTGGATGGAAGATCGTTTGGCAACAGCTAAAGAACTGCTGTGGCACGACGACAAGCTGTCGCTCGAAGAGCGCGAGAAGTTGTGGAGCCTTTTGCAGTACGTGATGAGCGACCCCAAGTCGGACATGGCTCCCGCGAAGAAAAAGCTGTTCGAGATCGGCATCGCTAAGGCACTCCCGGCAACGCGGGAGTTCTTCTTGGACTTAATGGCGAAGCTGGGTGCGGAAATGCTGAAACCCTAGCCTTCTTGGAAGAGTGACTACATGACGATTCGATTCCGTGATCTGAGTGGCAAACGACTCTGGCAGTTGATAGCGCCGTTTCTGCTCAGCATAGCGGCAGGGTTAGTTCTGCATAGCTATTACCCATGCAAATGGTGGTTCTATCACCCGATGATGGCGATCAGCGACGGTCTGATCGTGGCGGGAGTGGTGGGGCTTCTGCTGGAAATCTTTGCTACCAAATTTCTGATCCAGAAAACCGCTGACAGTCTGGCTGAGAATCTGGTAGGTCGAGGATTACCAAGGAAGATTCAGGCGCGAATTCAGGAGATCGCGAATACGGCGCTGGTCAGAGATCACTATGTAAAGACCTACAAATTGACTTCCGCTGGCGGTGGAAATCTTACAGTCGAAACGGTAACCACGTTTGAGGTCAAGAACTACGGGTGGAAAGCAGAGAAGTACGTCCCTGAGATGGATGAAGAAAAGGTTTTCAATCCTGAATTTCAATACCTTCACTATTCTCTGAAGGGAGAGGCACACGGTCTTGATGCGGCTGCCCTTAAGAAGAGAATCGAATCCAAGCATGACAAGCCGACAACGTTGCAGACGTCTGGTGATAAGGCAGTGAGACTTGAACCCATCAGTGAAGACCCCACAGCGATCTGCCAAGTTAAATGGATACTGCGGGTAACAATGCCGGAGCAGTTTGTTGACCTCACTGAATTCCGGTACGCCACGCTCGGCGCTCAGATTTTTGTCGAAGAAATGCCTGACGGGCTTGAGTTTTGCTGCACTGGACAATCGAAGGACTCCCGCACTTGGGAATTCGCGGAACCGTTCCTGAGAGGACAACAGATCAAAGTCTGGTGGTTGAAGAAATGAATAGTTGGGGGAGTTGCGCAGCAGAATCGGCGCTGGCTTCGCAGAAATTGGCTGCATTTTTCGCCTCACTAGCTGGGCTGTGTAAGTTGCGGCAAGATGAGTGACAGGCAGAATACGACACCATATGCTGATTGCAGTCATTGCATCTCTGGTTAGTGCCCTTGTTGCGGCGGTCGTTTCCATTCTTACGACTCGTTACACGCTGGAGCACGGGCCAAACTATTCAGAACAGATACGCGGTCTTCATGACACGATTCAATCCCTTGCAAAGACTCAGGAAGATTTGAGGCAGCAACAAGCGGAACAAGCCAAACGCGAAGAAGAACGTCACAAAGCGCAACTCAAAAGGCTGGAAGCGGCGAACTGGAAACCCCACGCGGAGATCATTTCGGTCAATGAAGGGCTAGAACATGTGAATAAGCTGTCGATCATCTCTGCGGACAAGTTCCGCGTGATCTCTGTCAGCCTGCTCTCGGAAACTGGTGCAAAAGTCCACGAGATTCTCAAGAATGATCTAACCGCAGAAGTGGTCTCAGCAAAAAACATCAAAATCCCGCACCCGGCTTTGAATCAGTTGGCGGCACGAAGCCCAACGTATTTCCAACTGAGCAAGTTTGACGGAGCGATCCAGTTTACGGTTGAACGAGCAGAAGGTGAGGAAGCGCTTTATACAGGGGAACTGAAGTTCACCGCTGAAAGCACGATGCTCGGCAACACCATGTGGTTTCACCTCGTAGGATGACATTGATTTGCGAAAAAATCTCCAATCAACTACTACAGGAGAGGTCACCCGATATGCTTTTTCACTGCTGCCATCAGCGTCGCACGGTCTAGGAACCGTCCCGCCTGAAACACCTGAAGGCGGTAGCGTTCGTAGATTGGATCGCCTAGTCGCTCGTGAGTATCGAGATTGTTCCCTAACCAATGTTCTTTCGGGAGGTTTCGACCCGACTCCTGCTCACGTTTTAGGAAAGCCGCTAAGCAATCTTCCTGACTTCCGTACAGAACCAGCACTCGTATTCCTGCGTGTTCGAGAGACGCGAGTTGCGAGGTGGAGAATACGAGACGACTCGAAAACGTCAGAATCGCTCCGCGATCACTTTTCTCTAAGACTTGCGCCCGAAGACTCTTCGCTATCGCGCCAGCTTGGCAGCGATCCATGAGTTCGTTCCATTCTGGGCGAAGGTTTGCCTGATCGACTCCGTCACTCTCCATCCAGCGGTCTAGTTCGATCCAGAGGAAATGTAGGTCTTCTTCGACCCACTCACCAAGCGTGGTTTTCCCAGCGCCGGAGGGACCGAGCACAAAGAGAATTGGGACGTTGTCGGTCATGTCACTTTCTATGCTCGCACAGCCTGCTCTCTTGGGCGATTGCCTTGCACTTCGCCGAGTTCCTGCATCTCGCATCCGCCGCCATCTGCGAGGAAGCGAGCACGGTTTTGGTTCCAGCGGTCGAGATGGCGAAAGCAAATCCAATGCGAGTCGCCGCCGTTAGGGGCGATGTGGACAGCGCCCGGTTCGGGGCAGTCGTAGTAGCAGCAGTTCTGTTCTTTGAATGTTTTCCACTTGCTCATACTGAAGATCGCGCTAGTCGCAATCGTAGCCATCGTCGTCACCCTCGCAGTAATCCTCTTCGGGTTCGTCCTCGTAGCCGTCCAGATCGCCGTCCGGCTCGCCGTCCACGGCGTAGTGTTCACGGTACGGCTTGCCGCCGTGATCCTCGAAGTGCCACTGCGCGTCCTCAGGGTCTTCCAGCAGGTCGCCACACTCCGTGCAGAAGACGCCGCGTTGAGCGCGGCGGGTCTCGCGAATCTCTTCGCGCTTGGCTTCCCACCGTTGCTCAGTCTCTTCGGTGCGCTCGACGTACTTCGGCGTGAAGCCGGGGCAAACGTGATTGTCTTTGGGATGGATGCGCTCACCACACCTCTTGCAGGGAGGCAGCAGACCACCGAGCCAGTTACCTTTCTCATCCACGTTCTTCCCGACGAAGAAGAGAATGTTCTGGTAGCAAATCCAGTTAGGCACCGGGGTGGCGGCCCGCGCAGCGGCGCGTTCCCGCCGTTGTTCTTCTTTTTGCTTGGCAAACTCCTCCGCTGCCAAGATGTTTGGGTTTACAGGCGAACGGTAGGTAACCACGCCTTTAGCTCTTTGTGGTTTCATACCACCAAACTCCAAGCCTTTAAGCTCTTCGCTTTTAGAGTTTTTTGATTTTGATCTGCTGCACGGACATCAACGCTGACACTAGTGACGCGGCGTAGCCGCGTACTAGCCTGTGTGTCGTCGCTCGAAGTCGAAGCTGCAAAATCAAACCTGCTAAATCCAATCTGTGGGTTAATCCCTTCTGTAAGTCCTACCTTAAACGGCATCTCAGCCGTTCGGTCACGGCTGACGTACCGTTGGGTGCCACGGCTGAGATGCCGTTGGGCTACGGCTGGCGAACCGTTGGGTATCGGCTGAGATGCCGTTGGCTTACGGCTGAGATACCGTTGGGTCAACGGCTGAGATACCGTTGGGTTATTCATCGTCTTCCTCACGGATCGCACGCTGCAACGCCGTCATTTTGGGCTGGTTACTCTTGCTGAAGCTACCCTTATTGGCTTTGCGCTCTTTGCCGTAGCGCGGGCCGCGCTTTGCGTTGCGGGAATGTTCCTTGCGCTGGTTGGCGTCCACCGTCACTTCCACCACCTGATAGCGGCAGTGAATCGTTCCAGTGTCGGGATCAGTCCACTCCTCCTTACGGATGAAACCGTCCCGTTCAAGTTGCGCCAGCATGTCGTTGATGCGACATTCGGTTAGACCGACGCGCTGCGCCAGACGCCATTGCGCCATGTCGCACCAGCCGACCATCTCTTCCGCTGTCCACGGGCTGTTCTCAGGAACCCACGTGTCGCTGTAGTCGTCTTTTGCTTTGCGTGTGCCGAGCACGAGGATTAGCAAGAGGAAGCGCATGCTGGGATTCCAGTCATACTTCTGCATTTCCTGCACACGGATGGACAGGGACTTGGGTTTCTTAGTTGGGTGGGACCTCTTCTGCTCGGCGGCTTCGGCTTTGTCCTCAGCGTCGAGACGACCCAGTTCAACTTGATCGCCGTTGTCGGCTGCGCGTGCGCGTGCCATCGCCCTATCAAATGATCTACTCATAACGACCAGCCCATAGGCGGTCGCATGCAAAATTCTGTGAACGAAGTTTCATGGGAATCCTATTTGTCTTTACTGCCACGGATGGTGAGTCCGGCTTGGTTTGCGGTGGAAGTATTTGGAAGGGGCGGGATTCCAAGAACGCCCCTTCCCGATGTCTATCGACACCCACCTATAAGGAATCTGGTAGCTGCCAAATTCCCGTGCCCGCTGCGGCACACATCTCTAAATACTGGCTTTTGGATGGAGTGAATTTGAAATTCTTTATTAGGGACGAAGTTGGAGTCGATCCGCTGTGGAGTAGCCGATGAAACCACCGAGGTGTGAGAGAAAGGGAACCTTGCCGCATAGCGCAAGCTGCGTGCTCGTATGGGAACTACAATCGGGCCGCATCGCCAAGTTCTTTTGCGACGAGCACTCGCAGAACGCCAGCCCACAGCCCTATCGACTCGCGAAATTGATTGACTATCACGAGCGGGTGAAAGCTGGGACTGAAGAAGAGGAATAAAAGTTCCTTCGCTTAGAAGCGAAGGAACGATCACGATCCAGCGCACGTACTCGCTCGCAGAGGAGTAGCCTGCGGCACGCGCTGATCCCACGTCGGCACCTCTTCGCAGTCCAAGTCCGCAAGGGGATTGGTCTCCGGGTCTGGCTTGACCCTCTGCCAGTGTGGGGCATCGTCTCGCATACCAAGCACCAAGCGGCGGCACCCGTCTGTTGCGTCTGCGTAGTCTGCCGCTGCCTGTCCTTGTGTGAGCATCTTCACTCCTCTGTTACGTCTTCGTCCACGAGTTCCACAAGTGCTTGGTAATACAGGTCATCGTCCGCCATGCCAGCGGCGAGGAATGCCTTGAATGAGCACCAGTAGCGGTTCCACCCGTCCTTGAACCTGCTGTTGGCGCGGAAATAGTCTCGGCTGATGTCCATGGTTCCAGCCTCATCGGTGACCCGCAGGAGTTCCGCCAAAACGGCGACCTTCGATGGCTGCTTCGAGCTTTTAACTCGCTTGCTCATTCCCCGACCCTTTTGCTGTTTGCGTTTTGTTCTCAGCTTCGAGCCTCATCTCATTGAGGATCGCTTCGAGCTTTTGGACTTCCGTGTCCAAGGGCGGCAGCGAGGCGTGAACATTTTTCAGTGCTGCCTCAACATCATAAGAGTCCCACTTTTCGATGGAGTCCTCCTGCCGGAGCAGCCAAGCCGCTTGGCGCAGGTGCCAGCACACCTCTATCACTGTCGTGACTCTCGCCTCGGCGAGGAAATCCTCGAAGCGCGGAAAGTACATTTTCCATGCGTCGTCGGTGAACTCACCGTGCGCCCGATAGTAATCGAGGTCGGGATTGGGGTTGGGGAAAAGCACTTGAACGCGCTGCAAGTCTCTGATGAGGGCATTGTGACTGCCAGCCGTATGTTTGTATTCATTGCCTGTCGTGGATGTCTCTTTGCTTGCCATAGTTATTGTGTCCTCCGGTTACTGCCTTTATGTCCTACTTTGGTCGTCATCGCTCTCTCCAAGTGCGGCGGTCTTTCAATCCGCGGGCCGTCGCCTTTTTTGCTTTCAGGTACTTCGTTCTGTCTATTACTCACTTTCAGCGTTTTTGCTGCGCCCGGCCCGCGTTTGTATCGACCCCTCGGAGGGGGTAAATCGCAGCAGATAGCTGCAACTTTACCTTACCTAATACCCGGTCACGAACTTTTTGCCGCGAACTTCAACGCCTGCGCTGAGGGGGTTCACCACGATGTATCGGCTTCCCACCCCGCGAGCACGTCCCGATACTGACGGGTTAGACAGCCGCAGCTTGCACCAGCTTTCGCCAGTTCGGCTTGACGTATCGCTGCTTGCTCTCGTCCCATTGCTTCTGGTTGCAAGGGCACTGTTCGTTGCTGCATTGATAGCTGCCCCGGTGGTAGCGAGTGACACCGTCCGCCCGCTCTGACCCGGACTGAAGGCTTGCATAGTGAGTTGAACCGCAAACTCGGCATTCCATCAGTCCAGAACTTCCGTCAATCAGTTTCATTGATCCATTCATACGTTTTCTCCTCGAACGAATTTTGTCTTTCAACTGGTAATACTCGATTCTGTCCACTTCGGTACTTTCTTCGTCTCACTCACTCTCACCGTCTTTAGCGCCCAAGAGGGAAGGTGGAGTTTCAGGATCGGCTGCGGGCCGCTGTTGACAGGTGTTCTGTTTCCGCCATTCCAGACTTCTGTTCCGACAGAGACCACCGCTATCGCTCTTCCTGTCGAATCCACGATGGGGGAGCCGGATTGCCCCGCGAGCGTTGCTCCGGTCGAAAGCCCAGTTCCCCAGATGTTCTCGTGGACTATGAGAGGAGTGGGCTGCCACGACACGCCATCCAGTGCCAGCATGTAACCCTCGCCCGTCTCCGGGGCAGCAATGGTTAAGGGCTTGCGGCCCTCCACGAGACGGGTATACGCATCGTTCTCTTCTCCGAGTTCTTGAGTGTCGGGTTCGCCGAGAATCGCCAAGTCGGAAACCGGATCGAAGAACAAGCATTCCGCCCATACGCTGGGCTGTTCCCCCAGTGGCGCGAGCAGATTTGCGTAGGTGGCTTCCTGATACGAATAACAGGGCATCTTGGGAGCGTGAGGCAAACAATGTGACGCCGTGACCACCAGCTTGCGGCGAAGACGTCTGACGCCGCTGCCGAAGTCAAATAGGGCGCGATTCTCGATGATGAAGCCACGCCCTTTATCGACGGTGATCACGCTGTCAGCTTCAGGGAGCAGACTCCGGTGGGGGGTGTGGGTCATTTCGACCGTCTTAATCTCGTTCATTGTTGTTTTCTCCTTATGCTGATGCGCTCGGCTTGCGATTTGCCGGGTTCATTGGTCATTGTTCCCGACACTTGTACGATTCCGCGTTTCTGGCGTTCGTTTCGGAATCTTCGGTAACCAACGCTGTGGGATGCCGCACCGGACGCTGGTTCCGGGCGGGTCGTCTTATTTGAGGTTGTTTGAGCCTCCGTTGTCTTATTGGAGGTTTTCTGAGGCTCCGTAGCGCGGAGCAAAAGGCGGCCCGCCGAGAGCAATACGAGAGATTCCTTGGGTGCGTCGTTAGGGAATCGAGATCACGCAACCTCCCGGTGATCCAGCCAGTCGGCTACCTTGTCCGGGTCATAACGCCACTCGCGTCCCATCCGGTATGCTGGAACACGCCCTGCACGAGTCCATTCCCGCAACGTCACCGGATGCACGTTGATCAGTTCGCATAGTTCAGCGGAGGTCAAGGCAGTATTGCGGCTACGAAGGTAGTTAACAATGTTCACCTACATTAGTTACTCAGTCTGGAAGAAAAACCTGAATTCTCGCCCCCGATTCCGCCCCACATGGCTCATTCCTACATCACTGCTGCGCTCGTAACTGGGGCTGAAGCAATCTGGGCATTCTTGAATTCACTAAACGTCTTCTCGACTGCCGCTCTCGTTTCAGGCGAATTCAGGTCGGCTATCCCCAAATAGCGCATCGTTGTCTTGATGTCTTTGTGACCGAGGAGATATTGAATGGTCTGAATCTTGGCAGTACCCGAAAAAAGCGTGGCGTAGGTGCGTCTGAAAGTGTGCAGGTCCGCATGGAACTTGCCTCCAGCACGTTTTGCGATTCGCTGCACGATGCGGAGCAGGTGCTCATCCGGATTTCCTGCACCATTTGGAAAAATGAGTTTGCTGCCGGGATTCCGCCTCTGGCGTTCGGCAATCGCAGCGACGAGGTCTTGCGGAATCGGAATGCGACGGATATGCCAATGCTTGGGATGCCATTTCAGGTGTGGCTTGTCCACGATATTCAAGAACCCGCCCTTCACGTCGCTGTATTCCGCGTGAGCAGCTTCGCCGTCACGAACGCCGCTCTTCAGGAAATAGTCGAGCGTGAACCGCTCCTCGTCGTTCTTCGTCGCCGCGTACAACGCTTTTACCTGTTCTGCGTCGTAATACACAACGGGCTTCTCGGCGAACTTGGGATACTCGCTTTTCTTCAGAAGGCGGTTGATGCCGTGTGCGCTGAGAAAGATCACGACGTTGTTCACTTTGTTGAAGTATGTCCGATTGGGATCGCCAGACCTGCGCGACTTTCGGGGCGTGCCGTCCTTCCGCAGCTTCGTGGGCTGCTTCCGAAGCCAGCCCATAAAGTCGATCAAGTCCTGCCTGCCAATCTCGTTCAAGAACTTCTTGGTGCAAGACCTGCGGAATTCATCGACGGCAACCTTGTAAGCGCGGATGGTTTTCGGGTCTTTTCCCTGCGAGTGAAGGTTTTTGAAATACTGCTCGACGGCATCGTCTACGCTGAGCTTGCTTGTTTCCGGTTTCGAGTTGACAGGCGTGTGAGGAATGACCCGCCGCTCGCGGTCTCGAAGCCATCGTTTCTTTTCCTCCAGCTTGTCCAAGGCAACGTAGGGGTCTGTGCCGACCATCACGAACGGCTGCTTGCCGTCGTCCGTACCGAAGCGAACGTAGTAGACGCCTTCTTGGTGGTGTTCAGGCTCACCATTGATCATTGCGTATTGAGGCTTGAGTCGGCCCTTGGACTGGTAAACGGGCTTGCGGAACGAGTCTCTGCCGTTGTTGGTGATGCGGATGTACAGCGTTGCGGTGCGATTTGCCATGAAATCCTCTTGAACCAATACTCCGAATCAAGGGATTTCACGATTTTTAGTAACAGGAACCGCTCAAAAATAGTAACAAGCTCGCGGAACCCGCATGTTTGGCTGTGATTTGAAAACTGGCGGAGAGAGTGGGATTCGAACCCACGTTAGAGTTTCCCCTAAACACGCTTTCCAAGCGTGCGCCTTCAGCCACTCGGCCATCTCTCCGGCGACAACTTATGGAAGGATCACCGCAGACGATCACATCCTGCGGAGGTTTCGCGATACTGCCTGCATCCTGATTTTATGGTTTGCCAGGCCGGGCCCGCAAGGCGCGGAAGCCGCGCGCGCCAGCAGCTAGTCTTCTTTTTCCTCGCCGTGCAGCTGCTGCGCCAGGTAGTTCTCGATGCCCATTTCGCCGATGGAATGCAGCTGGCCCTCCAGCCAGTCAATGTGCTCTTCCTCGTCGCGCAGGATGCCTTCCAGAATTTCGCGCGAGCCGTTATCGCCGGCCTTCACGCAAGTTTGGATGCCGTCATTGAGGCGCTTGACGGCGTCATACTCCACCTGCACATCGTTCTGCAATTGCGCCTTGACGTTCGGCCCAATGTTAATCTTGAAATAGTCGCTCACGTTCGGTGTCCCGTCGAGGTACAGAATGTGTTCCATTAGCTTTTCCGCGTGCTGCATTTCTTCAATGGATTCCGCGCGTGTGTGTTTGGCAAGCCTCTGGTAGCCCCAGTTTTCACACATTTCGGCGTGCAGAAAATATTGATTGATGGCGGTGAGTTCCGCCTTGAGGACCTGATTGAGCACAGCTATGACGTTAGGATCGCCTTTCACCTTTGCCTCCCCTGAGTATCAAGGTACCTGCAGAGTATCGCACACGAATATATCACTGTTGGAAGATCGGCAATAGAGCGGAACGCTTCAGGAAGGCTTTTGGGAGGATGCCAGATCCACCAACGGAGAATCATCAACGCCCTGTTGAGGCGATGACGCCGCAACTGGGGCTTTGACCGTTCCGTCGAGCACGCGGTGATTAAGACAGAAGAGAGCCAGTTCGAGGCGGTCGGCCACGCCCAGCTTGTCATAAACTTTGCGCAGGTAATTCTTCACCACCTGCTCCGTGGTGCCGACGCGTTGCGCGATTTCCTTGTTCTTCATGCCCTGCGTAACACAGGAAACGATCACGGATTCTTTCGGGGTCAACTGAACTTTGGAGCGCGATGCCGGCCGCGAGCCTTGCGTGCGGTAGGCTTCGAGCACCCACTGGATTCCGCGGCTATCAAGCCACGGTTCGCCCTGCGCGACTTTGTGCAGGCAATCCACAAACAACTCCGGCTCGATCTCCCGTGAAACTACCGCGTGCGCTCCCCGGCGAAACAACTCCAGGGTGAGTTCTTCATCCGGTTCGGTGGTGACCACCACCACGCGCAATGCCGGATTCTGCCGCAGCAGTTCTGTAACCGCCTCGACGGGATTGGGGGCCAGCGCGGCCTCGAAAATCAGCACATCCGCAGAGAACTTCCTGGCCGCGGAAAGCGTCTGCTCCAGGGTCTCGGCTTGCCCAACCACGCGAACGTCATCTTCCACGGCGAAGATCTTGCGCAATCCAGCCCGGAAGATGGCCTGCGTGTCCGCGACAATCACGCGAACCAGGCGGCAGCCGTTTTCGCCTTCACGAGCCGGCTTGGGCACTTCCTGCGCGTTAACCGGGATGCTTGCCATTCAATTTCCTGCCGCTTCAGCGGCGGTCAAAACGGTATTCGTCAATCACGACGCCCACACCACGGCGCCCGCCTTCATCGCTGCTGCGCACCACGCGCCCGCGGCAGTCCAACTGCACATCTGCGTCTGCGCCAACCACGTCGGCCGGCAGAGAGATAGTGAAGTCCACCATCGAGCCCACCGGCATTTCCGAGTCCACTTGAAACAGGACGCCGTTGGCAGAGATGTTTTGCGTCTCCGTCCGGCTTTCACCGCCCTCGGACTTCACCGACATTGGGAGTTTGATGGGAAAACGCACGGCGCTTTGCATGTCCGGATAGTGGCTGCGGTGAAGTTGTGCTTCCCTCGCCCCGGCAGGTTCGGGCTGTGGCGATTCGAGCTCCTGCCGAATCCCACCCTTCGAACTATCCTGACAGTTCCCGGAAACTCCGCCATTATTGGACATTACGCCGCAGCTTACACCGCTCAGCGCGGGCGGAAAAGTTACTGAAGTCATGGAACTAGTAGGAGTTAAAGCATTACAGATCATTAAGTTGAGAGCTATTTGGGCAAGCCGAAGAAGCACAAGACGGCGAATTCATAACCTCGCCGCGAGCCGCCGCCCCCTGGGAGGATTGAACGCTAGAACTTTGTGACTTCCGTGAAATTAAACTCTCGGATCTTCATCGCAGGCACAACCATGTCGAAGGATTCTTCCCCGCTGGCACGGACGGGCGTTCCCATCTCTTCGACGTTCGAAAGCATGTGGATGAGGCTCTGGTTGAAGCGGAAATTGCGAACGCCGCCGGCTGTCCTGCCATCTTTCACGTGGAAAGTGCCGTCGCGTGTCATGCCGGTGAGAATCTTTTCGTATGGATCGACTTCGCGGATATACCAGAGACGCGTGGCCAAAACACCGTTCTCAGTTGAGGCGATCATCCGCTCGATGTTCTTGGTTTCCCCGGAAGATTCGAACACAATGTTCATGGGCGCTTCGCCCATTTCGTTGGGTAAAGGAAACCCGTGTCCTGTCGGCTCGATGATGCCGGCGCTGGCGGCGTATTCCGAGGTCTTCATCTTCTGCGCGGTTGCCCTGGCGTACACCAGCCGTTGGACCACTCCATCTTTGACAAGCTGAAGCCGCTGGCGGTTTATGCCTTCGCCGTCAAATGCGGAACCCGATTGCAAAGGGTGCGATACATCGTCCCAGATGTTGACGTTTTCGCCGAAGAGGCGGGTGCCAATGCGATTGGTGAGAAAAGACCGCTGGTCGAGCACGGCGAGGCCGCCGAAGTCGTAGAACATGAAGCCGACCAGATCGAGCACGGCAGCAGGCTCGAGAATGACGGTGTACTTCCCTGCAGCAAGTTCTTTTGGCGCTGCTGACGCAAGGGCCTTGCGGGCCGCGGTTTCTGCGAGAGAAACGGCGTCAATGTTGGCGACGTTTGGCGAGTTGGCTTTCTGCCAACCGGAGGAATCCTTCGCCAGCATGGTGATGGAGATTTCTGAAGAGGTTTGCGTGTGCCATTGAGACAAACCGCGCGAGTTGAATATTCCTTCGACCGATTCGGAGTTGGAGAAGATGCCGGCGGAAGTTAGCCTGTTCTTCTCCGCAATGGCAACGATCTTTTTGACCGTGTCGGCGCGTTGCTGCGGAACGAGTTGAGCGCTCTCTGGAAAGTATCGAATTGGTACAGCGCGGGCGGGGGAGCCCGCGCCACGCGGGTCGGGCATAGGCAGGAGGTCAGGGTCAGATTGCTGCACTTTGGCCAGGCTTTCGGAAGCTCTCACAACACGCTTGAGGCTTTCATCGTCGAGCTTGTTAGTGGTGGCGCGAGCCGTTCGGCCGTCGAATGAAGTGCGCACAGAAACTACGTAATTCTCTTCCGCGACATTCTGGTGAATGACATTGTTGGCAAAGCGGGTGAGAGCGCTCTTGCCACCATAGAAAAGAACTTCGATTTCATCGGCGGAAGAGTACCTTTTGAGCTTGGCTACGATCTCGGCGGATTGGTCCTGAGTCAGCAATTGCGAACTTCTTCTCTGTGTCTCTGTGGTGAGATTAATTGCCTTTATAGGCCGAACCTACCTTAATCTTTCGGAATCTTGCCGGCGCGGCGCCGTGCCCCGTGCCCATCACTTGTTGCGGCTGTCCTTTGCCGCAATGGGGAATGCCCCACAGCACCCACTCGTCGCGCGAGCAGATGGCATCCATCGAGTTCCAAAATTCCGTGGTGATTCCGGAGTACGACGGGTTTTTCAGCATGCGAGCCCGCTTGCCGTTCTTGATCTCCCATCCCAGTTCGCAGCCGAACTGAAAGTTGTAGCGCTTATCGTCAATGGACCATGAGCGGTTGGTCTCCATGTAAATCGCGTGGTCGCTATCAGCGATCAGTTGTGCACAGCTCAGCGGCTTCTCACCGGGAAGAATGCTCACGTTGGTCATGCGGATGATGGGCAAGCGATTCCACGCCTCGGCGCGTAGTGTTCCTCCGGAGCGGTTCAGCCCGATGGCAGGCGCGGTCTCGCGCGAACTCAAGTATCCGGTAAAGAGTCCGTTCGCAATAATCGAGGTGCACTGCGCCGGAACGCCTTCTTCATCAAAGGCAAACGTTCCGAGGCCGGGACCGTGCTCCTGGCGGGCGTCGGCAACGATGTTGACCAGGTCGCTGCCGTAGCGGAGAGTGCGCAACTTGTCAACGGTAAGAAACGACATCCCGGCAAAGTTGGCCTCCATCCCCAGCACGCGGTCGAGCTCAATGGGATGCCCGACCGATTCATGAATCTGCAATCCAAGCTGCGAGCCCTCCAGAATGATATCGAAGACGCCCTCAGGACATTGATCGGCCTTGAGCAGCGCGACCGCTTCTTCGCCGATGCGCCGCGCGTTTTCGAGCAGCCTCAACTCATGCACCAGCTCATATCCCTTGTTCTGCCATTGCCCGCCGTAAGAGCTGGGATACGAGCGTTTTTGAATTTCGTTTCCGGCAAACGCGTAAGCCGCGTAACCTGCGCCGGTGGTGTACTTGGTCTGGTGAAGGCTCGCCCCTTCCGAAGACGCAAACCACTGTTCCTCGCGGCGGAAGTTCATATTGGTTTCGGCGAGCGTGACGCCGCCGACCGAGCGCAACTCGGCGTCCACTTTCAGCAGAAGATCGAGATTTTGCTCGACAGAAGTCGTGAAGGGATCAATTTGAATCGGCGTGCTCCATTCCGCGGTAACAGCTTTCTCTGGAACTAGCCGGATGTCGTGTTGCTTAACCTTGGCTGACGCCTTGGCGATATCAACCGCCCGTGCGGCTGTGGCTTCGACCGCTGTTTTGCTCAAGTCGTCGGACGCGGCGAAGCCCCACGCGCCATCCGCAATCACGCGCACCCCAAGGCCGAGAGACTCAGAGTCAGAAGCGCTGCCGATTTTGCCGTTCTTCGTGGAAAGGGCGCGATGGCGGTCTTCGGCGACGCGTGCGTCAGCATAGGATGCACCGCGGAGCGCGGCAATATTGAGCGCCCAGGAGACAATGTCCTGCATAAGAAATCTAAATCTACCACAGCGAGACGGGAGCGGACGGCGGCACATAACGATTGCCGTCACAACGCCCTGTGATGTACGACACAGACCTCTCGGCGAAGGCCATAATCCAATGAAATGTCGCGCGGTTTGCGAACAAGCAGAGGATTTCCGTCTGCGAGGAGGGCGGTTTATGAGCACGCTTGCAGTTGACAAAGAAATGGACAAGAAGGCTGACCTGGCGGGGCCGGGAATTGGCGACTACCGGGAACTGGAGAAGGTCCTGCCCAAAGACTATCGTTCGCTGCTGACACCGAAAGAAACGCAACAAGCGATTTCTCAGGTCAAGCGGTACATCGAGGACAATCTCTGCAAAGAGCTCAACCTGATGATGGTCGAGGTACCGCTCATTGTGGATGTGGAGAGCGGCGTCAATGACATGCTCGACCGTGACGGCTCGCGCACGCCCATCCAGTTTCATATTTCCAACGACCGGAACCTTCATCCCATTGATGCGCAGGTAGTGCAGGCGGCGACGAAATGGAAAAGAGTGGCACTGAAGCAGTTTGACTGCAAGAGCGGCGAGGGCATCTGCACCGATATGCGCGCGGTGCGCAAGGACTACTTTCTGGACCACGACCACTCGGCTTATGTTGACCAATGGGATTGGGAACGCGTAGTCACTGCAAACGAGCGCAACCTGGATTTTCTGAAAGCCATCGTGGGAAAGATCTGGAAAGTTCTGGTGGGCGCTGAAAAGCAGGCCCAGTCTCTGTTCCCGCAATTGAACGACAGCCGCTATCCCAATTTGCCGGAGAAGCTTGAGTTCTTTCACGCGGAAGAGATTCTTGACATGTATCCCGACCTCCCGCGCAAGCAGCGCGAGACGGCGATTTTGCAGGAGCACCCGGCGATTTTCATTATCGGCATCGGCTGGCCGTTAAAGGACGGGTATCCACATGAAATGCGCGCCGCCGATTACGATGACTGGATCACCAGCACTCGCAACCAGACCGGCAAAGACACCCACGGCCTGAACGGCGACATTCTGGTGTGGAACCACGTCACCAAACGCCGCCATGAACTGACTTCGATGGGAGTCCGGGTGACCGCGGAGACGTTGAAGGCACAACTGGAAGTATCCAAACAGCTCGACTTCATGAAGCTGCCCTACCACCAGGCGATTCTGAAGAACGAGATTCCGCTCTCGATTGGCGGCGGGATCGGGCAGTCGCGAACCTTGATGCTGCTGCTGCGTAAAGCGCATCTCGGCGAAGTCAGCGTGACGGTGTGGCCGAAAATCCTGAAAGAGATGTGCGCGAAGAAGCACATCTTTGTGCTGGAGTAGAGGCGAAAGGCGACAGGAGAGAAAGCGGGGCGGCGCAAGCCGCCCTGTTTCAAATCAAAAATTCGCGGGCGAGGGCGCCCGCGCCACACTCACTTACGTTCCCTCGCTCCACCCTGCCAGATATTCTTCCTGCTCGGGCGTGAGGCGGTCAATCTTGATTCCCATGGACTCGAGCTTGAGCTTGGCGACGCGCTTGTCGAGATCATCCGGCACCTTGTGGACTTTTTTCCCGAGCGTCTTGGCGTTCTTGACCATGTATTCGACCGAGAGCGCCTGGTCGGCGAAGCTCATGTCCATCACCGAGGCGGGATGGCCTTCGGCTGAAGCGAGGTTGATGAGCCGTCCTTCTCCCAGGAGATTGATTTTGCGGCCGTCCTTCATCACATATTCTTCGACGAAATTGCGCGTCGCACGCTTGGAAGAGGCCATTCTTTCGAGCGACGGGATGTCAATTTCCACGTTGAAGTGGCCGGAGTTCGAGATGATCGCGCCATCTTTCATCACGTCGAAGTGATCCTTGGTCAGCACGTTCTTGTTGCCGGTGACGCTGCAGAAGACGTCGCCGATCCTGGCTGCTTCGGGCATGGACATGACGCGGAAACCGTCCATTACAGCTTCGAGAGCCTTGGTGGGATCAACTTCGGTGACGATGACTTCCGCTCCTGCGCCGCGAGCGCGGCTGGCCAAGCCACGTCCGCACCAGCCATAACCAGCGATGACGAACTTCGACCCGGCCAGCAAAAAGTTGGTGGCTCGAATAATACCATCAATCGTGGATTGCCCGGTGCCGTAACGATTGTCAAACAGGTGCTTGGTATCGGCGTCGTTTACCGCAACGATGGGAAACTTCAGCACGCCTTCTTTCGCCATGGCCCGCAGCCGGATAACGCCGGTAGTGGTTTCCTCGGTGCCACCGATCACGCCAGGCAACGCGTCCTGACGCTTGGTGTGGAGCACGGTGACGAGGTCGGCGCCGTCATCCATGGTGATGTGGGGTTTGTGGTCAATCGCCGCAATAATGTGGCTGTAATAGGTGTCGTTGTCTTCGCCTTTGATGGCGAAGACCGGGATGCTGTGATCGCGCACCAGGCTGGCCGCGACGTCATCCTGAGTCGAAAGCGGATTCGAGGCGCAAAGCACGACATCGGCGCCGCCATCGCGGAGGCAGATCGCCAGATTTGCAGTCTCCGCGGTCACGTGCAGGCAAGCGGAGATCCGTATGCCCTTCAATGGCTGGTTCTTGATGAATTCCTTGCGAATAATTTGCAGGACCTTCATGGACTGGTTCGCCCAGTCGATGCGCTTCCTGCCCAAATCCGCGAACTCTACGTTTTTGATGTCGCACTGCACCTGTGTCGGAATGGTGGCCATGTTCTCCTCAGTGGCTCAAGAATAACTGACGATGGTCTTACTCGCGCACCGGCTGCCCAGCCCCGGTTTGCACTCCTGCCTCGCGGGCCAGTACGGAGGCCTTATCGGTTGCCTCCCAGGTGAAGTCAGGATCGTTGCGCCCGAAGTGCCCATAGGCGGCAGTCTTGCAATAGATCGGCCGCCGCAGTTTGAGAGATTCGATGATTTTCCGCGGTGTCAACTCAAAATGCGCGCGGATCAGTTCCTGAATCTTGCCGGTGCTCACCTTGCCCGTACCCAGGGTATCCACCAGCACGCTGACCGGCTCGGCCACGCCGATGGCATAGGCCAGCTGCACTTCGCAGCGCTCCGCCAACCCGGCTGCAACAATGTTCTTGGCAATATGCCTCGCCATGTAAGCCGCCGACCGGTCCACTTTGGTGGGATCCTTGCCGCTGAACGCCCCGCCTCCGTGCCGCCCCATACCCCCGTATGTGTCCACAATGATTTTGCGGCCGGTCAGCCCGGTATCCCCCATTGGGCCCCCAACCACAAAACGGCCGGTCGGATTGATGTGATATTTGGTGTCCTCATCAAGAAGCTGCGGAGGGATGGTTGCCTGAATCACTTGCTTCAGAATATCGGCACGTAATTCCTCGTTGGTGACGGTCTCCGCATGCTGCGCTGAAACCACCACGGCGTCCACTCGAACCGGTTTGCGGTTTTCGTCATATTCGACCGTCACTTGCGATTTTCCATCGGGCCTGAGGTAAGGAAGCTTGCCGTGCTTGCGGACTTCGGAGAGGCGCATGGTGAGCTTATGGGCGAGTGAAATTGGCGTGGGCATCAATTCCGGGGTTTCGTTGCAAGCGTAACCAAACATCATTCCCTGGTCGCCTGCGCCCCCCGTGTCCACGCCCATGGCAATGTCGCCCGACTGCTTGTTGATGCTGGAAATCACGGCACAAGTGTTGGAATCGAATCCGTAAAGCGCGTTGTCATATCCGATCGAGGAAATGGTGCCCCGCACCAGAGTCTGGAAATCTACATAGGCCTTGGTGGTGATCTCACCGGCGATGACGACGAGTCCGGTCGCGGTCAAGGTTTCGCAGGCCACGCGGCTGAAAGGATCATCAGCCAGGCAGGCATCGAGGATGGCATCGGAAATCTGGTCGGCAATTTTATCGGGGTGTCCTTCAGTTACCGATTCTGAGGTAAAAAGATAGCGGTTCTTTGACATATGCTCCTCCTCTGAGCCTTCCGGACTTACGTCTGGCAGGAAAATTCGAACTACGACAGTCGCACTACCATTTGATTGGGGTCTCTACGAAGCTATCAGAGATGCGCGACGCGCGCAACGACTTTGCCGCTGCTGGAGCTCGGCCAGCAGCGAGCGGAAGCCTAAGGAAGGCAGGTGGAGAAGAGCAGAGGTCAAACGGGGAAACTCGCGCCCCAGTTCATCGTTGCGGGTGACGCTCCGCAGCCAAGTTGGCCTATTCAGGTTGCGGTTTGGCAACTGTTTCCGGTTGTGCCTCAGCAGGTCTCAGCCCACCGGCGTCGAACACCAGCGTCTTAACTTCCCCGTCTTCTCCCTGCCGAGGCAGCGCCTCGCCGTTAAACGCGAAATCGATTGCACCGGCATTGCCCGTCTTGATCACGATCGATTTTTCTGCAGTGAAGGTTTTTCGGGTCCCCGCAAGCAGCATATCCTGCAACAGGTTTTTGCCGTCAACCGCGATTGAAATCCAGGATTCGTCATTGGTTTTGATCGAGACCGAAAACACGCCAACTGCGGCACCGTTTTCATGGGACGCCGGCGGGGGCACGGGTGATGAAGCTGCCACATTCTCTGGTTGCAGCACGGCCTCGGCCGGTTGGGCGCCGGAGGGAGAGCCGCTATCGCCCGATGATGGAGATTTGAGTGCCTGTGACGGAGCCGGCGATTTCGCCAGCCTCTCCCGCGAGTAAAATCCCCAGCCCGCAAAGCCCAGGGCAACCATGAGCAGTCCTATTGCAAAAACCTCCCAGGGAAGGTCCCCCGCACCGGCAGTCTTCTGCTCAGACAATCGAGACTGGGGCACATCCTCATCAGATGGCCTCGCAACTGCCGCTCCGGTGGCTTCCAGATAGGCCGTGATCGCTTCTTCTTCGTCCAGGCCAAGGTGCCGCGCGTAAGCGCGAATGAAACCTTTGTTGAAAATCCCTCCAGGCAGTTGATCGAACTGTTCGGCCTCGATGGCGTGCAGGAACCGGGTGCTGATCTTGGTGGCGAGGGCCACTTCTTCAAGCGTGATCCCGCGCCGCTCCCGTTCCTGCTTCAGTCGCATGCCTAACGCATTCACTTCATGGCTCCGATTCGGGGGAATGAGCATGTCACCTATTCACACTATATGTCAGATGTCCGTGGCTGGAAAATCACATCCGGCCCGCAACGGCGTCAAGGGTCACCCTGCAAGTGGTTGCCTGCAGAACCTGTGGCGCGCCCTCTATCCACCTCTCAGGCGTACCTTTACAGGTTCGAGTTACTAAGGTTCATTGCCCGCGTAACGAGGCGCCGAATATAATTTCAGCTAATTTCAGGGCTCCCGCTCGACATCCGAGGTTGTGTTCATGAGTAAGGCCACAGGCGCCGAGACTAGCCGGCATGATCAGGAACTAGCCATATTTCACGATGTGGCCAAGGCCCTGACTTCTTCACTCGACCTCGACTCAATCCTTCAGACCATTATGGACAAAATGGCGGAATACTTTCGCCCCGATACGTGGTCCCTGCTCATGGTGGACGAGGAAAACAACGATCTCTATTTTGCCATCGCCGTGGGGAGTGCATCGGAGAGCCTTAGGAACGTGCGACTGAAAGTGGGGGAAGGCATTGCAGGTTACGTTGCCAAACACGGCGAGCGGTTGATTGTCCCTGACGTTTATACCGACCCACGTTTTTCCAAGCGGATTGACGAAATGACGCGGTGGGAAACCCGCTCAATGATCTGTTTTCCGTTGCGCTCCCGGCTGCGCGTCCTGGGCGTGATCCAATTGGTGAACGTAGACATGAACCACTTCGGTGATCAGGAGGTTTTCTTCCTGCAATCTCTATGCGATTACGCCGCCATCGCGATTGAGAACGCCCGGGCCTTTGAAAAAATTCAGGAATTGACCATCACCGACGACTGCACCGGCCTGTACAATGCACGCCATCTCTACAAAACGCTGGAAACCGAAGTCTATCGGTCGGCTCGTTTCGGGTATGAGTTTACGGTGGTATTCATTGACCTGGACCACTTCAAGCAAGTCAACGATACTTACGGGCACCTGATTGGCAGCAAACTGCTGGCGGAGATCGGTTATCTGATCAAGGCCCAGTTGCGCCTGATTGACTACGCGTTCCGTTATGGCGGCGACGAATTCGTGGTTCTGCTGCCGCAAACCGGGAAGGATTCGGCCCTGGTGGTTGCAAAGCGCCTGCGCGACAGCCTGCGCACTAGTACTTTCTGCAAAGATGAGGGATTAAACCTGAACATCCGCGCCTCGATGGGCGTGGCTACTTATCCCCACGACGCCAAGACTCCGCACGACGTGATCCGCCAAGCGGACGAGATGATGTACCTGGTCAAAAATACGAGCCGCGATAACATCGGCATCGCACAACGCGGCGTAATGAAGTAACTCCCGCGGGAACGGTCAGCCAGGACTTACCGTTCTACCGCCATCGCCACCGCGTTCCCACCTCCCAGGCAAAGCGCCGCAATACCCCGATGAAGGTCGCGGCGGATCATTTCATAGATGAGGGTCACCAGCACGCGCGCCCCGCTGGCGCCAATGGGATGGCCGAGAGCAACGGCGCCACCGTTGACGTTTACTCTGTTGGGATCGAGGCCAAGTTCTCTCATTACGCCCAATGCCTGAACCGAAAACGCCTCATTCAATTCATAGAGGTCAACGTCTTGGTTCTTCCATCCGGTCTTTTCCCAGATTCTTCTCACGGCGCCGACGGGAGCCATCATCACCCATTTTGGTTCCACGCCACTGGTGGCTTGCGCGACGACCCGCGCCATCGGCTTTGCCCCAAGTTCCCTGGCGCGAGAGGCGCTGGTAACTACAACTGCCGCGGCCCCGTCGTTGACGCCCGGCGCGTTGCCGGCAGTCACTGTGCCGTCTTTCTTGAACGCAGGCTTGAGAGAGCGAAGAACTTCAATCGTAGTATCTTCGCGCGGCGACTCATCTTTGTCGAAGATCACCGGCGGTTGCCCTTTCTTCTTGGCTGGCAATTCGACAGGAACAATCTGCGACTTGAACCGGCATTCCTTGATGGCCGACACTGCCCGGCGATGCGAATTGAGCGCAAACTCGTCCTGCTCTTCGCGCGTGATCTTATATTTTTCGGCGACATTCTCCCCAGTCATGCCCATGTGGTAGTCGTTATAGATATCCCACAGACCGTCGTTGACCATGGAGTCAACGACCTGCGCATTGCCCAGCCGGTATCCTTTGCGCGCCTGTGGAAGCAGGTAGGGGGCATTGGTCATGGATTCCATGCCGCCCGCAACCACGATCGAACTGTTCTCCGTTTGTATCGCCTGCGCCGCGAGCGCGACGGCTTTCAGTCCTGAGCCGCAAACTTTGTTTATAGTCATGGCACCTACTTCCGGGGCCAATCCGCCGAAGATGGCAGCTTGCCGCGCTGGATTTTGTCCCAGCCCGGCGGAAACGACGTTGCCCATGATGCACTCATCAACTTGGTTGGGCTGGAGTCCCGCGCGCTTCACCGCCTCGCGCACCACGATCGCTCCGAGTTGGGGCGCGCTGAGATCACTGAGGCTCCCTTGGAATTTTCCGATCGGCGTCCGGCAACCGGAAATGATAACGACCTCGTCAAATGCGGCCATTTTCAACACTCCTGCGAGTAATTTGCAGACTCAATTATAGCTGGGAACAGGTGCCGCAGAATTTGGCCGACGTCGCGCCGTTCGAAAAATTGATTTTCGGACTTTCGAACTCTTCGCTCTGCTCGGAGTGACTCCGCAGCTTCGGTCGGGTGATGCTGAAGAGCGAATTTGTCGAAAGCAATAAGAAATTCTCTCGCGCAGGCAACTCGGGTGACTTTGGTGTATCGGTCGTATGCGCATCGCATGTCATTTTTTTCTTGACATCACTTTTCAATGACTCTATACATCAATCAGTTGCAACAGTTCATCGTTGCATTTCAATTCCATGAAAAATGGAAAGGGAGAATAGATCAATGGCAACCAAGAAGAAAGCAAAGAAGGCCGCCAAGAAGAAACACTAAGCCTTCTGCGATAGAAGAAAGCGGGGACGCGTGAAGCGTCCCCTAAGTTTTTTGTGCGGAAATTTCGCCTGAGGTCTTCTAGGAATCCTTGCGTAAGTTCGCGCCTTCCGGAGCCGCCGATGAGAAGGCTTGCAGCCGTTTCTCGGTTGCCGGGCAAAGGCTGCGATAGGCGCAGAAGCCGCAATGAAATCCCGGCCTCGGATCGAATTTACCTGCCGCCACTGAATGTGCGACTTTTTCTACTCTTGCCGCGGCTTCCTGAAGTTCCAGATCATTTCGGTGGGTGCTTACCTGTGCGTTCGTCGAAAGATTGTAGAACGCCACATGCTCCGCCCTATATCCCCACTCGTTACGCGCGGCAAGGGCGTAAATCGACAGCTGCAGGCTCTCGTCGGCGTCATCCTGGTCCTGCGGCCTGCCGGTCTTGTAGTCAATAATCGCGACCTTGTCATGCTCCAGCCTGTCAATGCGATCAATCCGGCCGACGACCGTAATATCACCGATCTTCGTCTCAAAAAATTCCTCGGTATGGAGCACGTCAGGCTGAGCAGCCTGCTGGCGCGCCCTCAGAAATTCCTTCAATTGCTCGACCCCTTGCTTCTGATAAAGCTCGTGCTGGTATCCGTCCTGAAGGCCGGCATCGGACAAGTCGGTCTTGAAGAGAGCGATTAGGTCTCCATCCGATATGGTTCGTCGGAACCGTATCGAGTCGTAATACGCCCTCAGCACGCGGTGCATAGTCGCACCGTATTGCATGGCAGCAGGAACTTCCCCTGGAATTCTCCATTCCCGCTCAATCTTGAACTGAAGAGGACAAGTCTCATACAACTGCACGGCGCTTGCGCTCAGGCGCGAACTGAGGTCTGAAGCGGGCGTCAGCGCCAACCACGCCGCGGTGCGCGAGGGAACCGCAGCATTGCCCTCTCCGCCGAATATGTCAGTTTGAAATGGCAATGGATCGCGCTTCCGCAGACAAGGCGCGATCGTCCTATCCGCCAGGAGTTCGCGCAGAAAACCTGGCGGGCTTAAATCTTTTTTTCCGGCGCCCCGCTTAGCATAGATGGTCAGCGAATCGCAGGCCCGCGTCATGGCAACATAGAAAAGGCGGCGCTCTTCCTGATCGTGCAGAGTCTTGTCGTCATCAGGCCCTAGCGAGTCCCGGTCCCTGAGCTCCCGGGGAAATTCCACCAGGGTTTCCCTGAACGACAGCGGGAACGACTGCGAATTTGCGCGAATGATAAACACGTGGGCAAATTCCAACCCCTTGGCAGCATGCGGTGTCATCAGCCGCACGGCATCGTCATTGCGAGTCGGCAGGCAAATCGTCCCCTTCGCCTCGCGAAAATATTCCAGGTAGTCCAACAATTCGGCGATCTCGCCGGTCTTCGTGACAGCCGCCGGTTTTTCCTGCCACTTCTTCACGAAATCGAGGACTGTCAGAACCGGCGGGGCGTCGCGGTCCAGCCGGAAGCGTCTGACGATGAGTTCCAGCGCGGCCAGCCCCTTTGCCCGCGACAAGCTGATCTCGCGGCGCACTGACTCCAGGGTCTCGAGCACGACCGGCCCGCCTTCGATTCCGCCGAGGATAGATGCAATCGTTGCTTCCGGCGCGTTCTTCTCAATCGTTCCCAGCGCGGCTCGCAATTTTTCAGGATCGACCGTGAATTGGGGCAAGGCCGCCACGCGAAACAGCGCCAAGCTGTCCCGCTCCGATTCCACCGCGCCCAGGCAAGCCAGCAGATCGCGCGCTTCTGAAGTATCGAGCACGTCCATGTTTTCGATTGCATAAGGTATGTGGTGGGCCGATAACTCCTGAGCCAGTTCGTCGCGGTGCGAATGCTGCCGGTAAAGCACTGCGAAATCATTCCAGTGGCACTTCAGCTGGCGTTTGATCCGGCGCAGCGTCGTGACCAGGTCAAAGCTCTCCAAATCTTTGCCGGAAAGAACCACCGCCTCGACTGGAGAGCTGCGCATTGTGACCCCTTTCCCGAGCGCATCCTCCTCGCGAAGCGAGACCAGCGGAGCGCGACGATAGGAAGCCGAGGAATCCTGGCTTTTTACCACCAGGCTGGGGTTCCGTGAAATCAGCGCGTGCGCGACCTTGAGGATGGGAGTAGTCGAACGGCGGTTCTTTTCAAGAGACACAATCCTGGGACCGGAAAAGTGGTGCTGAAACAGATCAAATGCGGCGCTGGACGCCCCACGAAAACGGTAGATGGACTGATCGGGGTCGCCGACGGCAAACACGTTGCTTTCTGTTCCCGCCAGGATTTGCAGAACCTTGACCTGGGCAAAGTTGGCATCCTGAAATTCATCCATCAGGATGAAACGCGCCTGTTTGCGCTCCTGCGCCAGAAGTTGGGGATCATTGCGTAACAGATCATATGCCCGCGTGATCATGTGGCCGAAGGTGCCCAGGTTTTGCTCACCGAGCACGTCTTCAATTTTGGTGAACACATTCGATATCTCGCGGCAGCGGCCGAGAATCTCTTCATCCGTGAGGGCATCGGCGTCTTTTGATTTCGCGACCCGCGGCACTGGCAGCTCACCTCGTTCCAGCCGCGTAACGTAAGCTGCGTATTTCTCAGCCCCAACCAGCTCATCCTGGCAACGGCGCATGAAGTCGAGCAAGTCTTCAAGAAACTTAGTCACATTTGCCGCCCGCATATAGTGGGTCATGCCCAATTCGCGAATCCGCCTGCGCAGGAAAATCCAGAGGTCCTTGTCGTCCAGGACGCCAAATTCCCGGCCATTGCGAATGAGCAACTTGTGGCAGTAAGCGTGAAAAGTTTCGATCTGCAAACCGGAGAGATTCAACCCGCGAAGCTCGGCGGCGACACGATCCCGCATCTCTTTGGTCGCGTTCTCGGTGTAGGTGACGGCCAGAATTTCATCGGGGCGCGCGTGGCCCTCCTGTATCAGGCGCGCAATCCGCCGCGTCAGAACCGTCGTCTTCCCCGTGCCCGCTCCAGCTACCACGAGCATCGGCCCCTGAACGTGCTCGATGGCCTCACGCTGGCGCTCATCAGGTTGGAAGGCGTGAGAAACGGAAACCGCTCCAGAAACAACCATTGCGCAGGAGAATATCAGAAGGCATAGCTCGCATGCAGGCAGGACTTGGGAAAGACGCGGCCGGGCTACTTACTTCAGACCTGCCAGAACGATAGCGGTCGCGGCAATTGCCGCTGTTTCCGCGCGCAGGATCGTAGTGCCGAGCGAAGCAGAAGTCCAGCCAACATCCTGAAACATGTTGAGCTCACCCGCGGTCCATCCACCCTCTGGTCCAATCGCGAGCGCTGTCTGGTCTCCCGGGAAGCTGACATCCCGCAGCATCATTTCGCGTTCTGATTCCGACAAAACAATGCGTACTCCACTCGAAATCTGGCTAATTGTCTCTTTCAGCTTTGCAGGTTGAGCAATCTCCGGCGGAGCAGTCTGGCGAGATTGTTGGGCGGCTTCGCGGGCGATTCGGCGCCACCGTTCCGCTCGTTTCACCGACGCCGCAGCCAAGTGCGAATCCGTGCGGCTTGCGAGGATCGGGATAATTCGTTCGACCCCCAGTTCGGTGCACTTTTCAATCGCCCATTCCATGCGGTCAAACTTGAATATAGAAAGAGCGAGCACGATGCGCACTGTGCGGGCGGCGGGTACCGTTTCCTTGAGCTCAAATTCAACTCGCCCGGGATGAATACCGCTTATGACTCCTCTGCGGAGGCCTTCGCCGATGCTGATATCAAATTCCTGCCCGACTCGGGGACGGAGAACCCGGCTGAGGTGATCAGCGTTGGTTCCGGTGAGGGCAGCATGTGTGCCCGCAACTTCGTCCGCAATCCAGCGTCTTCGAGTCATCGGTATTCAGAGTATTTTAGAAGGCCAGGAGAGAGAGGGGAATTTGAGAAACAAGACGAGGTTAGCTATCCAAAAATATCCTTCATTTTGCCGAGCAAGGTCCGCCGCTGCGGCTTGTTTTCGATGCGAACCGTGGTTTCCAGTTCCTGCAGAAGTTCTCGCTGGCGTTTACTCAATTTGACGGGGGTTTGCACCTGAACCTCGACAAACAGGTCGCCTTTGCCGTGTCCGTTCAGCACCGGTACACCCTTACCCCGCAGGCGAATTGTACTTCCCGACTGCGTTCCTTCCGGAATTTTAAGAACGTGTTCCCCGTCGAGGGTTGGAAGGCCAATCTCTGCCCCCAGAGCCGCTTGGGCAAACGAAACTGGAACCACGCAATGCAGGTCGGTCCCCTCTCGCTCGAAGAATGGATGCTCCTTTACATGCAGTACAACATACAAGTCACCGGCTGGGCCGCCAAAGGGTCCTGCTTCACCCAGGCCGGTAAAACGAATTCGAGTTCCATCCTCTACTCCGGCGGGGACCTTCGCATCCACGGTGTGCTGGCGCAACTGCCGCCCGTCACCCTTGCACTTGGAACAAGGATCGGTAACCACGCTGCCCAGGCCCTGGCAGGTGGGACAGGTGCGGGACATGCTGAAAAAACCCTGTTGATAACGGACCTGGCCCCGGCCGCCGCAGGACCGGCAACTCACGGGAGCTTTGCCTGCAGCCGCGCCTGTGCCGCCGCAAGCCTCGCAGGTTTCATGACGGCGAACCGTCACTTTCGTTTCCGTCCCGAACACTGCCTCCTCAAATTCGAGCGTCAGGTCTTCCCGTAAATCGGCTCCCCGCTGGGCACGAGTGCGGCGCCTGCCGCCCATGCCACCGCCAAACATTTCACCAAAGCCAAACCCGAGAAAGTCGTTCAACACATCGCTGAGATCAACCGCTCCCTCGAAACCACCCGCTCCTCCCAAACCGGCGTGACCAAAGCGGTCATAGGCTGCGCGCTTGTCGGCATCGGTTAGGACCGCGTAGGCTTCGCTGGCCTCTTTGAATTTCTCCTCAGCATCCGGATTATTCGGATTGCGGTCAGGATGGAACTGCATGGCCAGCTTGCGATACGAGCTTTTTATCTCCTGGTCGGAGGCGGTGCGCGCCACCCCCAGTACTTCGTAGTAGTCGCGTTTCACTTTGCTTGTCAGTTTTGATGTTCCCCAGGAATCCAGCCGTAGATGGCTGAAACCTTAATGCTTTGTATTTCTCGCCACCCGAACCATGGCGGGGCGAAGGAGGCGGTCTTTCAGCTTGTACCCGCGTTGCAACTCTTCCAGAATTTCGTGGTCGTTGGCTGCGTCGGTGTCGACCATCTCGATGGCTTCGTGCAGCCGTGGATCAAAGGATTCGCCCTTGGCCGGAATTGGCTGCAGCCCCGCTTTAGCCAGTGCATCCTGAAGCTGCCGGTAGATCAGTTCCACTCCTCCGCGAAAGTCGGCGCCTTCACTGGAGCTCGACTGCAAAGCCCGTTCAAAGCTGTCGAGCACGGGAAGAAAAGTCTTGATTGTGTCGGCCAGAGCGTAATCGCGGTAATTCTGCTGCTCCTGCACCATACGCCTGCGGGCGTTCTCGAATTCAGCCTGCAGGCGAGCCAACCGGTCCAGCAATGCGTCTCGCTCCGCCTTCAGTTTTTGCAGTTGGCCGCCTTCGGCGGCAGCGCCCGCTCCCGTGCCTCCACTCACAACCGAAGCATCGTCGGCTTCCTGCGATGCCGGCAACTCGTGCCCGGCATCCAGTTCGGGAGATTCTACGTCAGATTTTCCGCTGGTTCTTGCCATAATTCTGCCAGTGCAAAATGCTTATTCAGAGTAGATTAGATTCAGCCGCAGCCGCTTCCGATGCTGATGCGGCAGAGGCGAAGAATGAGGTTCTTGCAAATCCCCGGGCGTTGCGCCGCATTAATCAGACTCGTTCAGAACTTTGTCGAAGAGTCGCGCAATATATGAAACCGCAGTCATGGTGTGCTGATAGTCAATTCGCGTCGGGCCAATGACCGCGAGCGATCCCATGACTTCGTCCCCGACACGTGCGGGCGCGCCAATTAACACGAAGTTGCGGAGGGAAGGCAGGGCCCGATCGAGTCCAATCACTACCCGGACCGCCTCCTGCTTCGCGTCAAGGTAAGCGCTCAACACTTCCACCATCTTCTGCTTTTCTTCTAACGTGTGCAGCAATTCCTGCAGGCGCTGGCGGTCTTGTTCCCCGGTTACGAGGTTGGCGGTACCCTCGACAAACAGCAACTCCGAACCTTCATCCGGCTGTAGCGCTCCCTGCTGGTAAAGTTGCTCCAGCGATCGCATCAGCCGGTCGTACTCATTGCGCTCCCGTTCCAGGCGCCGCACCAGTTCCGCTCGCATCGCTTCCATCGTCCAGCCGCGGAAATTCTCATTGATGAAGCGGGCAGCGGAGTCAAGATCCACCTGAGGCAAATCCAGCCGCAAGACGCGGTCTCGCACCAGACCCGACCGGGTTACCACGACAGCCAGAACTTTCTGATCGCCCAGACGCGAGAAATAAACATGCTCGAGCGCATGCTTGGGCCCGCCCGTAGCCACCGTTACTCCCACGTTGTGGGAAATCAGCGACAAAACATGCGAGGTCCGCTCCATGAATTCCTGCACATCCGTCACACCATGGAGACTATCCTGAATAATGGTCTCGTCTTCTTTCGACAGCCGCGCCTTCCCCGTAAGTTGTTCAACATAATAACGGTACGCGTCCGTACTGGGGATCCGTCCGGCGGAAGTGTGGGGCTGCTCGAGAAACCCGGCATCGGCCAGGTCCGACATCACGTTCCGGATGGTGGCAGCGCTCAGGCCTTCCCGATTCGCTCGCGCGAGCGTCCGCGACCCCACCGGTTCACCGGTTGCAATGAAGGTCTCAACGATGGCCGTCAGGATTTCGCGTTCCCGTTCCCCGATTGCCGCCCCGCTCTGCATATTCTCCCTTGTATCACAGGAGTAACCCCGCTTGCCGTTACTCTCGTCATCCCTATAAGTTATTTAGATGCAACAGTTAAGGTGGGGGATGCGCCGTTGGTTGGGTAGAATTGTAGGAAGGTTTCCTCCGGAAGTCAAGCATTGGCACTCTGCAGGCGCGAATGCTGATTTTACGGTTGCATCCTTTAATATGTTGCCTTAAACTCCCCGTTCTTTTTCAGACCCATGTTATCGAAACCACATGTCGCCGTGGTGGGCGCAGGAGCATTCGGTGGATGGAGCGCGTTATTTCTTTTGCGCTCCGGCGCCCGGGTTACGTTGCTTGACGCCTGGGGACCTGGCAATTCGCGCGCGTCTTCAGGCGGAGAAACTCGAATCATACGGGGAACCTACGGGCCAAATCAGCCTTATACCAGAATGGCCGCGCGGGCTTTGCAGCTTTGGCAGGAACACCAGGCCCGCTGGAACCGCAACTTGCTGCAACAGACCGGCGTGCTCTGGATCATCACCACAACCAGCCACGAATACGAACGCGGTTCGCTGGACGTGATGCGCGAGGCCGGAACTCCCTATGAAGAATTGACGCAGCCTGAGATCAGGAAACGCTGGCCTCAGATAAACAGCGAAGATGCTCTGTGGGGGATCTATGAGCCCGACGGGGGATTCCTAAGGGCCAGACTTGCCTGTCAGGCGGTGGTGGAGGCATTCGTCGCCCAAGGTGGTGAATACTGCCAGGCAGCCGTGCTGGCTTCTGATCTGGAAAACGGCGTGCGCGGCGGCCTGCAGCTTTCGGATGGATCCTCTCTGCTTGCCGATCAATATGTCCTCGCCTGCGGCCCATGGCTGGGCAGGTTGTTCCCGCGAACCATCGGCCCGCGAATACGGGCAACCCGGCAGGAAGTGTTTTTCTTCGGCAGCCCCGCCGGCGATAGCCGCTTCTCTGCCGGTGACTTGCCGGTCTGGGCTGACCACAGCAGGCGGTTTATTTACGGCATCCCGGCCAACCATGGGCATGGGTTCAAAGTCGCCGACGACACGCGCGGCCCGGAATTTGACCCTACTTCAGGGGAACGAAATGTCAGCGAGGAAGGACTGCAAATCATTCGCGATTACGTCGGCTTCCGTTTCCCCGGCCTCAAAGGTGCGCCTTTGCTTGAGACTCGCGTCTGCCAGTACGAAAACTCGCCGGATGACCATTTCATTCTGGATCGCCACCCTTCGGCGGAGAACGTTTTCATTGTTGGCGGGGGATCAGGCCATGGCTTCAAACACGGGCCGGTTGTGGGAGAAATAGTGGCAGAAATGGTGATGGAAGAGGAAGAAGCAAGTCCGATTTTCCGGCTGTCAAGGTTTGCAGAATAGAGGTATTGGATACGTTTGGATACTCACGGCCGACGGAACCGGGTCTTTACTGGATCTCAATCACGCTCTCGCCAGCGCTCGACTTTATCTCTTCGACCCGAGCGATCACTCTGCGGGCGAAATCGTAAAGCGATTTAGCGTGAGGAGAGTTTTCTCCGGCGAGAACCGAGGGTTTGCCGCTATCTCCGGCTTTGCGGATGTCGGGATCGAGTTGAATGTTCCCGAGAAACGCGACCTCAAACTGCTTGGCTGTCTTCTCCGCGCCGCCGCGGGAAAAAACGTCAATCTCATGATGACAGTGCGGGCAGACGAAGTAACTCATGTTCTCTACCATGCCGACAACGTCAACTTTCATTTGGCGGAACATCTCGATGGCTTTGCGGGCATCCTGCAGAGAAACGTCAGACGGCGTCGAAACCACGATGGCGCCGGTAAGCGGCACCGTCTGAATAAGAGACAGCGCGACATCGCCCGTTCCGGGTGGAAGATCAACCACAAGGTAATCGAGTTGCCCCCATTCGACGGAGCCAAGGAATTGGCGAATGATCGAATGCAGCATGGGTCCGCGCCAGATTAGCGGTTTATCTCCCGGGTTCAAGAATCCCACGGAAATCACCTTAAGACCGTGTGCTTCGAGCGGCTCAATGCGATTTTCTCCCACCATTCTCGGCTGGCCTTCGAGGCCGAGCATCAGAGGAACGTTGGGGCCATAAACGTCGGCATCGAGCAGACCCACCTTGTGGCCAATGCGCGAAAGCGCGATCGCGAGGTTCACCGCCAGCGTGGTTTTGCCGACTCCGCCCTTGCCAGAGCCAACCGCGATGATCGTTCCCACGCCGGGCAAAGGCTGCGGCGGAGGGGGTTGCTGGCCGGGCCGGGGGGGCATGTGTGCGTTCAAGCGATCACCTTCCAGGAGAACTCAACCCACTTCTGTTCCGATTATACGTGAGGTCCACGGGAAGGCTTACGCGAGAACACCCCAAGCCTTCGGGGGAATCCGGCTTCCCGGCCTAGACGCCGCGTCGTTTCAAATTCGCTTTCCTCAGGTCGCGCCGCTTGCCTGCCTCATCGTAGCGCCGCCGTTCCTCCTCAGTTTCCGGAATCACCGCAGGCGCAGAAATTCTCCGGCCGGATTGGTCGATAGCAACAAAGGTGAGATATGCCGAACTCACGTGCTTAGTATCGTCCTGAATGTAGTTCTCCACCCAAACCTTGACGCCGACTTCCATGGAAGTGCGAAACACCCGGTTCACGGAAGAACGCAAGATGACAAGATCGCCCACGTGCACCGGTACCAGGAAGTCGAGATGATCAATCGAGGCTGTGACAACGTAAGCTCGGGCGTGGCGGTGGGCGGCCATAGCGCCGGCCAAATCAATCCAGTGCATGAGGCGGCCACCGAGTAAGGCATTGAGAGGGTTGGCGTCGTTGGGCAGTACGATCTCAGCCATTTCCGACTGTGAATCCCGCACTGGACGCGGCATCAACGGTTCATCAATTTCAGTCATAGTGTGAGCTCAATCGAGGATTTGTCCATCTGGCCGCCGGCGATGAAGGTAGGACTCGAGATAGCATTCGGCCATCTTTTGAATTCGCGGCTCGGGATGGGATGAAAGCCAGGTGTCTTTACGCAAGTCATATTGCAAGGTGCCATGGCCGGCGGGACGGTGTGCAAGCTCGAAGACGAACATCACAGTGAGCTGCGTTCCATCGTCCCGGATTACTGTAAAACGCAAGGCATCCGCGTTTCGTTCTCCAGGCAAGCGTGAGCAACTGGCAGCGTAGCCCAGGTTGCAGAATTCCCGCAGTTCGCCGGGCGTTGGTTGCGTACGGCCGTCTCCGCTGGCGCAGCAATAGCCGGCCCAGCCGCCGCCGAGCGGCAATCGCGAGGGATGCAGCCAATTGCCGCCTTCCAATTGTTCTGTCGGCATGAAGAACGGGCAAGCCATTGGGCTCGATGTCTTAGGAAGGAATCATTGTACTTCTCAATCCCTGATTGGGCCAGTTCCGCGAGTAGAACCAATCGGGCAATCCACACTTGTTAAGCCAACGCTGTGGCAATAAAATCCCGAACATGGATCGCATCGCGATGCTCAACGAAATCCTTGCCCAGACCCCGGATGATGCCTTTGCGCGTTATGGTCTGGCGATGGAATATTCAAAAGCTGGCAACGTTGATCAGGCTCTTGCGGAGTTTCGAAAGCTGCTCGCCGCCCATCCCGACTATACCGCGGGATACTTCATGGCGGCACAGTCCCTCGCCCAGGCCAACCGAACTGACGAGGCAAAAGAAATGCTGATCGAAGGGATCAGCGTGGCAGGAAAAACGGGGAACTCCCACGCCCAATCGGAGATGGAGGCCATGCTCTCTGGTCTCACACCGGGCGTTTGATGCTGCCTGCTTCGCGCTAAGAACTCCGTTGCCTAACAAAGGGCCCCCACGATCGTCCCATGGTTAATATCTCAGAATTGGTGTACACTTCAATGCCGCTGGAGAACTGAGGTTTTTCAGCAGGCACAATCAGCTCATTCCCGGAACAAAATAATTATCAAGGAAGTAATGCCGTGAGAGTAAACAAAATCGCGACTATCCTGGCTCTGACCATTTGTCTTGCCGCTTCGGTGCCCGGAATCAATGCGGCTGAAGAAAAGGGCGTGGCCAACGCCGAAGAACTGGTAGCTCGTCATCTCGATTCTATTGCGAACGCCAAGGCCCGGGCCGACCTTAAGAGCCACGTAGCTCAGGGGCCTGTGCAGTTCAAAATCCTGGTCGGCGGCGCGGGAATTCTGGACGGTAAGGCGGTCTTCGTGTCCCAGGGCGATAAGCTTCAATTCATGATGAAGCTGCTCAACAACGAATACCGTGGCGAACAGTTCGTCTTCGACGGCCAGAAGGACAAAGTGGCTTTCGCCACTGCCCGGCAAACCCGGTCCACGCTGGGTGCATTTATGTTTGCCCAGGATGCAGTGATCCGGGAGGGGTTGCTCGGCGGAGTGCTCTCGACCGCCTGGCCTCTCTTAAACCTGGACGAGCGCAAGGCGAAGCTCACTTTCGAAGGTGTGAAGAAAGTGGATGGCCAGGAACTCTACGAAATGCGTTACCACCCCAAGAAGAATTCCGACCTGGAAATCCACCTGTATTTCGATCCCGAGACCTACCACCACGTCGAAACTACCTACAGTTACAGTATTCAGGCAGGCATGGCGAATCTGGGGCCTTCGAGCGACAACGGTTTCCCTACGCCCGGCAGCATGGACAACCCAGGGGGAACTGGGCCGGGAGTCAGCTCAGAGGTCTTCACTGCCCGCCAGCAGCAGACTCGCTACCGTTTGCAGGAAAAATTCAGCGACTTCAAGATCGTGGACGGCTTCACCCTGCCGACCCACTACGATGTGCAGTTCACCCAGGAACTTCAGAGTGGCCGGACCACCGTTTCTGACTGGGACATGAAGGACCTGGAAGTAGGCAGCAATGTTTCACTCGATCCGCGCAATTTTGAGGTGAAATGAAGTGAATTGACAGTAAACGCATTCGTAGCTTTCTCGGGGAAATTGCTATGGGGACTCCAAGTAAGACGATCTGGCCGCTTTTCCTGTGTCTTGTTTTCATAAGCTTTGGCACTTCACAAGAAGTTCCACAACCAAGTCTGGCGCTGCTCCCGGATGATTCTGCCTTCACCATTTCCAAGAATGTAGATGAGGTGAATCTCATTCTGAGCGTCACCGACTCCAAAGGCAGGTTCGTTGGCGACCTCACCGCCGACGACCTGCGCTTGCTGGATAATCATCAAGCTCCCGGAAAGTGGAATTACTTTCAAGCGCGGACCAATCTGCCGCTTCGCGTGATTTTGGCGGTTGACATCAGCAGCTCCATTCGTGAGCGCTTTCACTTTGAACAGCAGGCAGCCGGCAGTTTTCTCAAGCACGTGCTGCGCCCCGAAACGGATGAAGCCGGCGTGGTGGCGTTTGGCAGCCAGGTAGAAGACAAGACGGCCAGCATGACGAGCAATATCGCAGCCCTTAACGCCGCCATTGATGGGTTGCGGCCCGGCGGCGAAACTGCCATGTACGATGCGATCATTGATTCCTGCCACAAGCTCCACGAAAGCCGCGGCCGGACCCCGATGCGCCCGGTCATCATTCTGATCACCGATGGCGCGGATACAGCCCAGCAAAGCAACCCTACACTCGGCACTGGAAGCGGCTACCCGTTCCGAGGCAGTTATTTTCGCCCTGGATGCAAACATCGTCTCCGAGAAGAACTCGAAAGGCCGGCAGGTGCTGCAGAAATTGACTCGCGCCACCGGCGGCTTCATTCTCTCGGCACGCGAGAAGTCAGAGTTGAAAGACGCCTTCGCCACCATCGAGAGAGTGTTGCGCAATCAATACGCGCTAGGTTACCCCCCTCCGGAATTGGTTGCCAACGGGGGTTTTCGCTCGATTGAAGTCACTTCCCGAAGACGCGGCCTGACGGTGCATGCGCGCGAGGGATATTACGCGCCAAAGAATTAAACCCTCCCTTAGGAAAACTACGACTTCTTCGTTCTGGGGTGGATGTGCCGCTCCATTTCTGCCGTCCACTTCAGAAATTGCCAGAGATTGCCGCGCTCCCGCAGCGCAAACTCCCAAAATTCAAGAAAACCGATTTGCTGCATTTTGACTCCGCAGTAGGTTTCGATTCGCCACAACAAGTATGGGCTCCGCCAGGGAGCAAGGCGGTGTCCGCGGGTCGCATTCCACAGGAAACGAACCATAACGCGCATCTTGCACACATAATAAACAAGACTTGCAGGAGGAGCGAGTTGGGTGGTCCGCTAGAGGTCGTACTTCTTCATCAAATGCCGGAATGAGCGGTAGGAAATTTTCAGCAGATCAGCGGCGCGGGTCTGCACTCCATTGGACTGGGCAAGAGCGGAAGTGAGCAGCGACTTTTCAATGTCAGCCACATACTTTTCCATGCCCACCCCGTCGGGCAAAACACTGCCCCCCGCGTCCACATCGCCCCCCGCTGCAGCGCCAACTGCAGCAGCGCGGGATTTCGGGCGCTCCGCAGGCCGTTCCACACGCAGGTCCTCTCCATCTTCAAGTGCCACCGCCCGCTCAACAGTGTTTTCCAGCTGCCGGACATTGCCCGGCCAGTCGTAGCCGCACAGGGCTTCCAGCGAACGCGGGTCAACCCGCTGAATCTTCTTGCCCGCGGCGGGGGCATACTTTCTCAGGAAATGATTCGCCAGAAGAGGGATATCTTCACGGCGTTCTCGCAGCGGCGCCACCCAGACCGGGATCACACTGAGGCGGTAGTAAAGATCCTCGCGGAATGTGTGTTCTGCCACTTGACGGTCGAGGTCACGGTTGGTCGCAGCAATCACGCGCACATCCACCGCGATCTCATGCGTGCCTCCCAGGGGGCGCACGCAGCGCTCCTGCAAGACTCGCAGGAGCTTGACCTGCATGGTAGAGGTCATTTCGCCAATCTCGTCGAGAAAGACTGTTCCCTGGTCCGCCACTTCAAAGAGCCCGCGTTTATTCTGAGTGGCGCCTGTGAACGCGCCCTTCACATAACCGAACAACTCGCTCTCCAACAGCGTTTCCGGAAACGCCCCGCAGTTGATCGAAACGAACGGTTCGCCGGCCCGCGGTGAGCAGGCATGGACGGCGCGAGCGACCAATTCCTTGCCCGTGCCGCTCTCGCCGTAAATCAGCACCGTACTCTGGGTGGAGGCGACGGTTCGAATCGTCTGTTTCAGTTTCTCCATCGCCGGGCTCACGCCGACGATATTGTCCAGAGAATTGCGGGTTGCAGCATCGCGTTTGAAAGCAAAATTCTGGCGGCTCAACGCAATCTTCTCCAGAGCACGCTTGAGGGCCAGCTTGATTTCATCCACCAGGCCGGGTGACTTGCGGATATAGTCGGTCGCCCCGCCGGCTTTCACCGCCTCGACTGCCGCTTCGTAGTCGTCCACCGCTGTAATCAGGATCACGGCGGTTTCCGGCGAGACCCGATGGGCATGCCTTAGCACCTCGATGCCGTCGGTGTTGGGCATCTTGATGTCGGTAACCACCACGTCATAGAGAGCGCCATCGAGCTTTCGTTTGGCGCCCTCGCCTGAATTGATCGTCTCAACCTTGTGCCCTTCGCGGCGCAGAGCTATATCCAGCATTTCGCAAATGGAGCGCTCGTCGTCGCAAACCAGAATATTAGCCATGCGCCCCCCCCGCCGCTGCCACGCGTGGCTGCCTTGGGGCCTCTTCCGATTCCTGCTGCGTATCCAGACGCCGCAGCCGAAGCACAAACTCGCTTCCCTGCCCCAGTTTTGACCGCGCCCAAACCTTGCCTTCGTGCGCCTGCACGATCTGGTACACGATGGCGAGCCCCAGACCCGTGCCGCCTTCAAATTGCGATTGCAGCGGCTCAAACACCTTTTCGATTAATTGCGGGCTCATGCCGGGACCGGTATCGGCGAAACTGATTTGCCACTCCTCTCCGAGGGCCTCAGCCGACACTGTCAAGGTTCCACCGTCGCTTCGCATGGCCCGAACCGCGTTCTCACAGAAGTTCCAAAACACCTGTTTGATTTTGTCTCCGTCCGCCATCGCGACGGCTTCGGCGATTTTGAAGTTCCTCTCAATACGAATGCGGAGGTTTTGCGCCGCCAGCCGGTGTTCCAACAACGTGAGCGTGTCCTCCAGCAGGCGAAGGATCTCCACCCGGCCAAACTGGTATTTTTTTGCTCTTGAATACGCCAGGAAGTCGGTGATGATGCCGTTCAGCCGTTCCGATTCCCGCATCACGATCTGCAGCAGCCGCCGATGCTCGTCGCTTAGATTGGGCACCTCCGAAAGCATGCTCACCGAGCCGGCAATCGAAGTCAGCGGGTTGCGGATCTCGTGGGCAATCGCCGAAGCCAGCCTTCCGACAGCGGCGAGGCGGTCCTGCATGCGCACTTCGCGTTCCAGACGCCGGATTTCAGTAAGGTCGTCGAGCGTGTATACGTGGCCTAGAGCTTCACGGCCCGGGACTTCCAGCGTAGAGACTCGCACCCGAAAGGTTTTCCGGAATCCGTTGGGCGGCACAAAACGCACTTCCCCGTGCGCTTGCGGAGAAGCAACCTGAGGCAGTGGATCGAGGAAGAACTGGCTGATGGGTTGGCCGAGCAGCGCGCTCTCCGGCCGTTCGAGCAGTCTCTGCGCGGCGGCATTGACCAGCGTAATGTGCCCGTCGAGACCGGTAGTGATCAGGCCTCCGGTGATGGACTGGATGATGTTCTCGTGCAGGGCTTGCAGGTCCTCGAGCGCTCCGCTGGCGTGTTTCAGCCTGACATGCACCTGACGCAGCTTGGCCGCCAGTACGCTCGCCAGATATGCCACCGCGAGGTATCCGAAAAGATTTACGAAGATGATCGCCTGCAGAGTCTTCAGCTCGGGATGAGTCGTCGAGTACGACGGTATGACGGCAAAGTAAGTCAGCTCCAGCACAGTTCCGTACAAAATGAATGCCAGGGCGCTTGTAAGATAGGCCCAGCTTCGGGGCAGCAAAACGGACGCGACGATAATCACCAATGGGTACAAAAAATTGAGGGAACTGTCCACCCCGCCCGTGCTGTAAACGACCATCGTCACCAACGCCAGATCGGTAAGCACTTGCAGCAGGCATTGCAGGCGGTAATGCTCCCAGAACGACAGCAGCGCGATGTAGAAGATGGAGAGCGTGTACCACAGGAAAATGCATTCAATAAACAGGCGGAGGGGAAAAGGACTGGAGGTCAGGCGCGCGATCGCCAGCTCAATCCCCAGCAGAAACGTAAGGATGATGATGCGGACTTTGACCAGCCAGGCTAACCATAACCGCTCATCGAGAATGGGTTGCATTTCTTTGCCTGAGGGCTCCCGATCAACCCGGTGGGTAGCCCAGTTGGGAAATATGGGAACCAGTCACCCGATCGCTGGTTCCCGTTTTCCCGTGATTAGCCCGCCAGTTTCGCGATCATCGAGAACAGCGGCATGTAGAGTGAAATGACGATGCCGCCGATCATCACGCCGAGCAATCCGATAATGATCGGTTCCAGCATGGCTAGCATGTCTTTGGTCGCAGCGTCCACTTCGTCCTCATAGAAGTCGGCGATTTTCTGAAGCATCGAATCCATGGCGCCGGTAGCTTCGCCAACCCCGATCATCTGCGTCACCATATTGGGGAACACCCCGGATTCGCGCAGCGGATCAACAATCGTGCGTCCTTCTTCGATTGCCTTGCGCACCCTCATCAGAGCTTCCTCAAGAACAGCATTGCCTGAGGTGCGGGCGGTGATGGTCAAGCCTTCGAGGATGGGCACGCCGGAGGTGATCAGCGTTCCCAGGGTCCGGGTAAAGCGGGCGACCGCGATTTTGCGCATCAGAATGCCCAGGACCGGCAGCTTCAATATGGCGTAATCCATGTAGTAGCGGCCGCGGGGGTCCTTGCGGACTTGCCTGAACCCAAAGGCGAGCGCGCCGACGCCAAGAATAAAAAACCACCAGAACTGTCCGATAAAGGCGCTCAGCCCGATGACGATGCGAGTGGGCAGCGGCAGTGCCACGCCCAGACCGGCAAACAGGTTGGCGAAGATGGGGACGACCCACTTCAACAGCGCGCCCACGATGAGCAGCGCCAGGGTGACTACAGAAACCGGATAGATCAAAGCCGACTTCACCGCGGCTTTCAGTTTGACGGCTTTTTCCACGTAAGTAGCGAGGCGCTGCAAAATCACGTCGAGAATACCGCCAGTCTCGCCTGCCTCCACCATGTTGGTGGTCAAGTCGTCGAAAATCTTGGGATACTGCCGCATGGCATTGGCCAGGGTTGCGCCGCCTTCGACGGTGGTGCGCACGCCGTTCAGCGCTTTCTGGAAAGCCTGATTTTCCTGATTGGCCGCGAGAATTTCCAGGCATTGCACCAGCGGGAGCCCGGCGTCAATCATCACCGAGAACTGCCGGAAGAAAACGGCAATCTCCTTGACTTTCACCTTGCCTGAGCCAAACGTGGGCAGCGAAAATTCTTTGCCCTTTTCACGGATCGCTCCTGGTGTAATCCGCTCCTTGCGCAGCAGGCTGGCCAGGGTCTGCTTGTTTGGCGCCATGCGCTCGCCGCTGACTTTCTGGCCATCCTCGGTTTTTCCTGAAAATGTGAACACTGGCATCGTATTTCTCCTCGCTACCTAAGTTGTCTCTCCGCCGCGTCACCGTTTGGTGAGAGCGGCTCCTTTGGCCATTGCGGCGGGTTGCGCCCGGTTTAACAGGCTGGCCCCGCGGTTGATCATTTCCTGCAACTCGTCCTGATTGCTGGAGCGCGCCAGCGCGGTCTCAAGCGTAATTTGCTTTTGGAAGTACGCCGTCGCCAGCGCCTGGTTGAAGGTCTGCATGCCAAATTTGTCCTGGCCTGACTGCATGGAGGAGTAAATCTGGTGGATCTTGTCCTCGCGGATCAGGTTGCGGACGGCAGCATTCGGCACCAGAATCTCCATGCACATGGCGCGGCCCTTGCCGTCACTTTTGGGCAACAGGCTTTGGCACATGATGCCTTCCAGCACGAGAGAAAGCTGCGCTCGAATTTGCGGTTGCTGGTGCGACGGGAAAACGTCAATGATACGGTTGATCGTCGAGGACGCGGAGTTGGTATGCAGCGTGCCGAAGGTTAAGTGCCCGGTTTCGGCGATGCGCAGGGCCGACTCAATGGTTTCCAGGTCGCGCATTTCTCCAATGAGCACCACATCCGGATCTTCGCGGAGCGCGGCCCGCAGCGCGTCGGAGAAACTCTTGGTATCGGCGTGCAGTTCGCGCTGGTTCACTACGCAGTTCTTGTTCATGTGCACGAACTCGATGGGGTCCTCGATGGTCAGGATGTGGTCGTGCCGCTCGCTGTTGATCTTGTCAATCATGGCCGCCAGCGTCGTGGATTTCCCCGAACCAGTCGGTCCAGTGACCAGCACCAATCCGCGCGGTTTTTCGCACATCTTGCTGACTACGGGCGGAAGATTCAACTGGTTGAACGACTTGATTTCGAAGGGAATGATGCGGAACACCGCCGAGGTCGCGCCGCGCTGGTTGAACACATTGGCGCGGAAGCGGGCCAGGCCTTTCAAGCCAAAGGAGAAGTCGAGCTCGAAGTTTTCTTCAAAGCGGTGCTTCTGCGCGTCGGTCATGACGCTGTAGGCAAGTTGCTTGGTCTCGGCGGGAGTCATCTGCGGCAGATCGAGCGGCACCAGATGCCCGTGCACACGAATCTGCGGCGGCGAATTGGTCGTGATATGCAAATCGCTGCCGCCCATCTCCATCAACCGTTTCAACAGGTCGCTTAATGACAAAGACATATTTCTGTTCCCTTTCCTGTTCGTTCCTTAGTGAATGGTTTCGCGCGCCACTTCTTCCAGCGTGGTCAAGCCGCCCGCAACTTTGATCAATCCGCTGCGCCGAAGCGTGATCATGCCCCGTTCAATCGCCTTCTTCTTCAGTTCCACCGCCGAAGCTCCGACGAGGACCAGTTCTTTGATTTCGTCATCCACTTCCATGACTTCGTACAAACCGCAACGGCCCTTGTAGCCGGTGTTGTTGCAGATGCTGCAGCCTTTGCCTTTCTGAATCTTGACTGTCTTGGCTTCTTCCGGAGAAAAGCCTTCTTCGATCAAAGTCTGCTGCGGCACGTCGACGACTTCCGCGCAATCTTTGCAAACACGACGGACGAGGCGCTGAGCGCAGATCAGGTGGACCGAGGTCGCAACCAGGAACGGTTCAATGCCCATGTTCATGAGACGGGTAATGGTTTCCGGCGCGCCGTTGGTGTGCAGAGTTGAAAGCACCAGGTGTCCCGTGAGGGCCGCTTTGATGGCGATCTCAGCCGTTTCAAAATCGCGGATTTCGCCCACCAGAATGATGTTCGGGTCCTGCCGCAAAAAGGCTCTCAGGGCGGCGGCAAAGTTCAACCCGATTTGCTCTTTCATCTGCACCTGGTTTACGCCGCCCAGCTGAAACTCGACCGGATCCTCCGCGGTCATGATGTTGGTATCGGGCACGTTCAACCGCGAAATCGAAGAATAGAGAGTGTTGGTTTTCCCGGAGCCGGTCGGCCCCGTGACCAAAACCATTCCGTAAGGCTTCAAGATCGCCTTTTCGAACTTGACCAGCGACTCGGACTCAAAACCCAGCTTGGTCATGTCGAGGCGGAGATTCTCCTTATCCAGCAAGCGGAGCACGATTTTTTCACCCCACAGGGTGGGCAGCGTGCTCACGCGGAAATCGAGCTGCTTCTTGCGCCCGCCAATGTTCATCTTCAGCATGATGCGGCCGTCCTGCGGCAGCCGCTTTTCGCTGATGTCGAGCTTCGACATAATCTTGACGCGGGAAGTGATGGCGTCTTTCAACTTTAGAGGCGGCGACATGATGCTTTGCAGTACGCCGTCAATGCGGAAACGCACACGAAATTCTTTCTCGTATGGCTCCATATGAATGTCGCTTGCGCCGCGCTTGACCGCATCTGTGAGCACAAGGTTTACGAGCTTTACGATTGGAGCTTCGTCGGCCGCTTTTTCCAGATCGGCCAGTCCCATTTCCTCGGCTTCAGCTTGCAGCTCGACATCGGCCTCGTCCATCTCGGTCATCGACTGCATGACCTGTTCGAGGTCCTCTTCTTTCGTCGTTCCGTAAGCTTTTTCGATGCCCGCCAGGATCGAGCTTTCCGACGCCACCACCGGCTCGATGTTGAAGCCGGTCATGAACTTGATATCGTCCATGGCGAAGACGTTCGTCGGATCTACCATGGCGATGGTGAGCGAGGCGCCCACGCGGCTCAAAGGCAGGATCTGGTAGCGCTTGGCAGTCTCGAAGGGAATCAGCTTTACAACTGAAGCGTCAATTTCGAAATAAGAGAGATTAATTGCGGGTACGCCGTATTGGCGCGAAAGAAAATTGGTGACATCCTCATCGGTCAGAAAACCCAGCTTGACCAATGCGGAGCCCAGGCGGCAGTTGTTCTCCTTCTGGACCTTCGTCGCTTGTTCCAACTGCTCTGGAGTAATTACCTTCTCTTTAACGAGAAGGTCTCCCAGCCGTTGAGACATACCTTCGATCTCCTGTCAGTGCGGCGGAAATGTAAGCTGCCTGGCTTCGCGCGAGACGCAATTGTCTTGAGGGGGCAATACGCAGCATCTTTTGCGTTGACACAAATTGTCACAGCATACGCATTACTGCGCGAGTAACTTTGGTTCTAGAGGAATGTCAATTCTTTCGTAACCGCTTCGGGTTACGAGGCCTGAAAAAGGCAAAAACGTTGAGCAAAAGCGCGCGGTCGGGACTTCGATCAGGCAAATGCTATAGAGGAGGAACTGAAGCACTTTAGTAATAACGGGAAAATAGTATGCTCCGGGCGCTCGCGCCCTGTTTCGCAGCCCATTCCGTTCCAAACGCTTTATAATGATCACGTTGGCGCAATATTTCCCCCGGCTTCGCAGGTTCACGAGTGGCTGAATCCAACCCAACCCGGCCCAAGCCGACCCACAGCCGGAAAAACCTCATTATCCTGCTGATGATCGGCATCGCTCTCCTCGCCTCGATTCTGTTTTCGTTGACTTCATTTGACCTTCCTCTCAATCCCACTACCAATCAGGGAACCTTTTTTTTCAATGCGCTTTCGGTAGTTATTTTTCTTCTGTTTCTCGCCTTGACGTTCGTCCTGGCGCGCAATCTGTTAAAGCTGACGGTGGAAAGGCGGCTCGGCGTCATCGGATCGAACTTCCGCGCGCGCCTGGTCGTCGCCAGCTTGCTGCTCTCGTTTCTCCCGGTCATCACGATGTTCTGGTTCGCCTATGTCCTCATGAACCGCTCCATTGACCGCTGGTTTTCCAGCCCGGTCCAGGAAGTGCGGCAGGACACCGCGACCATGGCTTCGCTTCTCTCAAAATATGCCGCGCAAAATGCGCACGCTGAAGCGGTGACCATTGCGGCCAACCCCGAGACGAATGAAGCCTTTTCCCGCCGCAACTTTTCGGCAATCACAGATGTATTTCGCCGCCATCAATCTACGCTGCAAGGCGGGTTTGCTATAGCCCTGGCTGATGGCATGGCGCAAACGAGCTTCGGCGCTCCCGCTCTCTGGTCTGAGCTGCAGAAGAAGATTCCGCTGGCGCGACTGAGTTCAACCGCCCCTGTCCATCTGAGCTGGGAAGACACGGACTACATCCTGGGCGCAGCTCCTGTACAAGAACGAGGTCTGATCATTGTTGCCATGCCCCTGCCTAAGGAATTTTCGGGTGCAGTCAAGCAGCTTGAGATCGGCCAGGAGCGTTATCTCGATCTCTATCGTCAGCGCCGCTCCATGAGGCGCACGTATATGGGGCTCCTGCTGCTGCTCACCGTGATGGTGCTTTTTGCCAGCACCTGGCTTGCCCTGTTTCTGTCGAAGCTGGTGACACGCCCTGTGGCGGCGTTGGCGGAAGCGACCCAGGAGATCTCCCGCGGTCGCCTCGATTACCGTGTCGAGGTGACCGCAGCCGATGAAATTGGCGATCTGGTCAGATCATTTAACCGCATGGCCGAGGAACTGGAATCCAGCCGGCTTCAAATCGAGACCTCCAGCCGTGAACTTACCGCTGCCAATACCGCTCTGGAATTGCGGCGCCGGCACATCGAGACCATTCTCGAGAGCATTCCGAACGGCGTCCTTTCACTTAATGCCAGCCGCCGCATCACCCACCTCAACCGCGCGCTGTTGCGTCTTTTCCATCCTGGACATGACGCCACTCCAGAAGTCTTGATCGGCTCCGAACTGCATGACGTGTTCAGCCCGGAAGTTGTGGAGGATTTAGAACCCCTGTTCCGCCGCGCCGACCGCATGGGCACTACGACAACGCAACTGGAGATGGCAGTGCAGCCGGGCCGGCTCAACGTGGCGATTACCGTCGCTACCATGCAGCACGAAGGCAACAAGTTGGGCTACGTTTTAGTGTTCGAAGATCTGTCGGACGTACTTAAAGCTCAGAGGCAGGCTGCCTGGCGGGAGGTGGCGCGGCGGGTGGCGCACGAAATCAAGAACCCGCTCACGCCCATTGCTCTGTCCGCGGAGCGTATTCGACGCCACTTGCAGCGGGGCGCATCGCCTGATGCGGCTTCTCTGCGCATTATTGCCAACTGCGCCGAGACCATCGCCGGAGCAGTTGAAACGGTCCGCACGCTGGTAGATGAATTTTCCACTCTGGCCCGCTTCCCCACCGCCCGGCCCGAACCCATGGATGTCAATTCGATCGTGAGAAATACCCTGGCGATGTTCGAGGGGCGGCTCGAAGACATCCGCGTTCGCACCACGCTGGCGACCGATCTTCCTAAGGCCATGGCCGACCCGGAAGCCATCAAACGGGCGTTAGCCAATCTGGTGGACAATGCCGCTGAAGCCCTGCACGACGCTCTGTTCCGCGAAATTCACATCTCTACCGCTTTGATCGCCGGCCGCGATGCCATCGAAGTCACCGTCGCTGATACCGGACACGGGGTGAATCAGGAATTGAAGGAACGGCTGTTCTTGCCTTATTTTTCGACGAAGAAGCGCGGCACTGGCCTGGGCCTGGCAATTGTGGGACGCATCATCGAAGACCATCGCGGCTCGATTCGCGTGGAAAAAAATCACCCGGCCGGGACCAGGTTTGTCGTTGAGCTGCCACTGGCTCCTGAGACAGTCCCAAGTGCCGCTGTCGACTCGCATGCCTGAAATTCTGATCATTGATGATGAGCCCGGAATCCGCGATTCCCTGAAAGGGATACTGGAAGACGAGGGCTTCAAAGTGTCTTTGGCCGCCAGCGGCGAAGCCGGTCTTGATCTCCTGCAAAAACACTCTTTCGATATAGTGCTGCTCGACATATGGCTACCCGGCATGGATGGCCTTGAGGCATTGCAGAAAATTCGTGAGCTGGAGAACGGGCCCGAAGCCATTATGATCTCTGGCCATGGAACCATCGAAACCGCAGTGCGCGCCACTAAACTCGGCGCTTACGACTTTCTTGAAAAACCACTCTCGATTGACCGCACCCTGATCCTGATCAAGAACGCGGTCGGGGCGCGGCAACTGCGGCGGGAGAACCTCGAACTCAGGAAGCAACTCACATCCAGAAGCGTCATCGTGGGAGACAGTATTCCCATGAAGGCCCTGCGGCAACAGATCCAAATTATGGCTCCTACCAATGGCCGGGTCCTGATCTACGGCGAGTCAGGGACCGGGAAGGAGCTGGTGGCACGTGCCATACACGCACAGAGCCTGCGCAAGGATGCCATGTTTGTAGAGGTGAATTGCGCCGCAATTCCCGAAGATTTGATCGAGAGCGAATTATTTGGCCACCTCAAAGGCTCTTTTCCCGCCGCCGCCACCGACAAAGAAGGAAGATTTAAAAAAGCGGACGGCGGAACTCTCTTGCTGGATGAAGTCGGCGATATGAGTTTGAAAACGCAGTCGAAAGTCTTGCGGACCCTCGATGAACAGCGTTTTTCTCCCCTTGGCAGCGAGGAACCGATCACAGTGGACGTGCGGGTGATTGCCTCGACCAACAAAGACCTGGAAGAAGAAATTGCTATCGGCAATTTTCGCGAAGATCTTTTCTATCGCCTGAACGTGATTCCCTTCTCAGTCCCGCCTTTACGCGAGCGCAAGGAAGACATTCCCCAACTCACGCGGCATTTTCTGAAGGAATTTTCTTCTGCCTACGGCCGCCGGCCACGCGAAATCTCCGACGATGCCGTCGACACTCTGATGCGCTACTCCTGGCCGGGCAATGTGCGAGAACTGCGCAATGTGATCGAACGCATCGTCATCATGAACCCCACCACGTTCCGCTTCGAGCGCAAGCACCTGCCGCCATTGGTCCATCGTGACGGCGCGCGCCGCGGCACCGGAGCTGAGTTTTCGACCCTCCACGACGCTCGCGCTGCTTACGAACGCGACTACATTCTCAAGAAGCTGGATGAGAACCACAGCAACATCAGCCGCACCGCCGAAGTGCTTGGACTGGAACGCAGCCACCTTTACCGCAAAATGAAAGCGCTGGGCATCGCGGTGAAGGAATAGCCGGCTCGGTCAAGGGCTCTCAGGCAGCAATTCGCCGGCGCCACTCTGCCCAAAGATCGGGGGCGCAAACAAGGCATTTAGCTCTACCCGTATCGCCCTTGGCTGGTTACAACGACCGTAACTACTACTGAGGCCGGGAGTTGGGCGACGACGCACGATGAGTCTTTCTTCTACTATCCGAAGACTCAATTCAATTTTTCCTTGTTTTAGCCCAGCCAATCTGAGGTATTATAGGTGGCGATTTTTGACCGCCCCAGTCATCACCCAGCATTTCTCTTCCAACAATCCGCAGCCCTAACTGTCTACTGTGGCACGGCATGGGTTGAACGGAGGACGAGAAGCTGGTACTGGAGCGATGCCATAGAGGGGGCACATTGATGATTTTCGATCTGCGGAGCGTGATGCGCACGGTAGCGTTGTTTGCCTGCCTGTGCGGTATCTCGGGGATATTGGTATCGAGCGGCGCGGCCCAGGCACCCGTTCCATCTTTTGCCGTAAATCCACATTCGCTTAATTTCGGAAATCTATTGCTCGGTAGAACCAGCTTGATACAACTGGTGACGGTCACAAATACGGGCACGGTGCCTCTTAATATCACGCTGGTGCTCGCCGATAACACCAACTTCACCATGTTCAAGAGTTGCCCGCCAACTCTCGCTGCGGGCGCGGCGTGCGAATTCGGAGGAGAATTTTCGCCCACGCAGACCGGACCTCTATCCACTTCCGTCAGTGTTAAGGCAAATGGCCAGAGCCAGACCGTACCGTTTATTGGGGTTGGAATCTCGCCCACGGTTACTCTGACCCCGAATACACTCAACTTCGGATCGGTCCCCACAGGCACCACTAGCGCCCCTCAGAAAGTAACTCTGGCAAATCAGGGGACTATGAGTCTTAGCTCGATAAGTATCGTCAGCGGCAGCAGCAATTTTCCCGTGAAGAGTAGTTGCCCGCGCACCCTGCCCGCCGGGAAAAGTTGCTCTTTTTCAGCAATGTTTACTCCAGGCGGAGGAGGGGTCGAAACGGGGACGGTCACCGTCACGGATTCTGATCCCTCCAGTCCCCAACTGGTCGGCATGTCCGGGACCGGCACATCCGGGACGGCGAGCGTATCGCCAACCAGCTTGAACTTTAAAGGGCAGTTGGTGGGCACGACGAGTCAGCCGCAATCCGTCACTTTGTCAAACCCGGGCAGCAGCGCGCTTTCGGTAATCAGCATCGTGGCGAGCGGTGATTACGCGCAAACCAACAACTGCCCGGCCTCATTGCCCTCGGGAGCAAATTGCACGGTGAATGTCACGTTTTCGCCCACCTCCGGATCTACGCGTAATGGATATGTAACATTTAACGATACTGACCCGACCAATCTCCAGACCGTAACCTTGACCGGAACGGGCAGCGTGCGTACGACTTCCCTCTCCATCAAACCCAAAGTCGCGTCGATAAATTTCACTCAGACGCAGCAGTTTGAGGCTTACCTGAACGGCACTCAAACCGACAATGTGACTTGGTACGTGAACGGCGTGGTCGGCGGCAACAAAAATACGGGCACTATTTCAACCACCGGTCTCTACACTCCGCCGCAGCAGACAGGTTCGTTTACCATCCAGGCCGTCGACAAGTCCGACAGCAGCCAGGCTGCCAGCGCGCCCCTTGTCGTCACTAACTTCGCCGGGGCGTTTACTTATCATTACGACAACTCACGGACGGGTCAGAATCTCAACGAAACTGTGCTCACCACCGGAAACGTCAACTTCCAGCAATTCGGGAAACTGTTCTCATACCCGATCGATGGCTACGCCTACGCGGACCCGCTGTATGAGCCCAGCGTCAATATTCCCAACCAGGGCGTCCACAATGTGGTTTATATTGCGACCCAGAATGACAGCGTGTATGCATTTGACGCTGACGGCCTGTCTACCGCTCCCTTGTGGCAGGCCAGCTTCATTGATCCTGATAACGGCGTCACCCCCATACCCTACACCGACGTCCTGCCCTCGAATTGTTTATCTTCCGTGGGTCCAGTCATCGGTGTGATGGCGACTCCCGTGATTGATCCAGGTCTGGGAGTTATTTACGTGCTGGCAAGAACTAAGGAAGTTTCCAACGGCGTGGCAACCTATCCGCAGCGTCTGCATGCGCTAAACATTACGACAGGCGAGGAAATGCCAGGCAGCCCGGTTTTGATCTCGGCATCCGTCCCCGGCAACGGTGAAGGCAGCAGCGGGGGGAACCTCGCCTTCGACGATATTCACAATAATGCTCGCGCCGGCATGTTGTTGACGAACGGCGTGGTCTATCTGACCTGGTCATCGCCCTGCGATCAGCATCCCTACCATGGCTGGGTGATCGGTTACAACGAGAATACGCTTCAGCAGGTCGCTGCCCTCAATACCTCGCCCAACGGGACGGGGGCAAGCATCTGGGCGAGCGGAGCCGGAATCGCCGCCGACACTCAGGGCAACATCTTTTTCATGACCAGCAACGGTGACTTCAACGTTGACGGCGGCGGGATTGATTATGGCATGACCATTCTCAAGCTCTCCGCCAACGAAGGCGGTCTGGCAGTCGCCGATTATTTCACGCCCTATAACCAGGGTTATTTGACTTACAACGATTACGACCTGGCCGGCGGAGGACTGCTGCTCTTGCCGGACCAGACGGTTGGCCCGCCTCATCTGGCCGTGGGCGCCGGCAAGGAAGGAACTATCTATCTCGTCAACCGGGACGCCATGGGCGGATTCAGCCCGGCGGACAACAATCGCACCCAGCAGTGGCTCTTCCAGGCCGTCGGTAAGGAGAAAATTGATGACCCATACTTCGGCATGCCCGCCTACTATCAAAACCAACTCTACTTCTGGGGCGCAAATGACGTTCTCAAGGCGTTCAGCTTCTATGACGGCTTGCTTTCACAAACGCCGATCTCAAGCGGCACGCTGACCTCCGGAGTCATTGGCTACACTCCAAGCATCTCGGCCAATGGCAACAACAACGGAATTGTGTGGGCGTCTCAGTTCTTTTTCCAGGCTCCCGCGGTGCTGCACGCGTATGACGCGGCCAATGTCTCGCGCGAGCTTTATAACAGTAAGCAGGCGGCAAATAATCGGGACCAGGCGGGTACAGCTATTGAGTTTACGGTTCCAACCGTGGCCAACGGCAAGGTTTACCTAGCTACCCAGACCGAGCTCGATGTGTACGGCCTGCTCCCGTAAGCTGCAGTAATAAGTTGGTTGACGATTTTGTGAAGACGCTTCATCAGCGTCAAGAGCCATCGTCAGACAGTGCCCCGCGGCAGTGCCTTACTTTTTGCTCTTGGCTACTTTCGTCCGAGTACCTGGCGCTTTCCTCTTCAATTTGGTCCGATTGTAATCGAGGGCGGCCCGGATGAGATTTTTCAGAGCACGCTCATTCATCTCATCGTCCTCGAAAAAATCGATTGCCCGCCACTGATTGCCCTCAAGGGCTGCGTTGAAAAGTTTGTCAGGGTCCGGGAGGCTCGCTCCCTGAGAAAAGGTAAGCTTCAGCTTGTCTTTCAGGACGGTGGCAACCGTGATGATTCCGTCGTGAGACCACACCGGGCTTCCCATCCACTTCCATTCCTCGATGATTTCAGGGTCTGCAGCGTGGATGACTGCGCGCACTTTCGCGAGCCTCTTTCCCCGCCAATCCCCAAGTTCCTTGATCTTTGCGTCGATTCGTGCAGAGGCAGGTTCCGTCGGCTGGCTGGCGGCAACCGTTTTTCTCATGTCTACCTCCAATCCCCGCACTTACTCTAGCTGCGCTCAGGGCAAGCTGCAAGCTCCGCAAGTGAAGCCGCTTTACAAGCGGTGAAGCCACCGTTCGCTCGGCTCGCACAAAACGTGCTGTCTGCTCGGGCAACTTCAAAGGACCCGAAAGCGCCCCTGATCCAGCCCGTCTGCGATGCGGCGGGCCAGCGTTTGCGGATCAGCATTATCGTCGCAAATCGGTTCGACGGTTCCTTCTTCAAAGCGGGCATAGAAGTTCTTTAGCACCTCGCGGTCGCGCATTGCGCCCTCTTTTCGCGAGGCCGCGCGTTCGGCGCAGACTTCGAAGCTTGGCCGCAGCAGCACAAAATCGAACGGCACTTCCTTCAGAATCTTGCGTGCCCCATCGACGAAAGTCGGCGGGATGGAGAAGTCGATCACGACCCGGAAACCAGAGCGCGCAAACGGAATCGCCGCCGCCGTCATCGAGCGCACCAGCACCGGAAAATTCTCGTGCACCGCTTTTTCCCCACCTTTATTAATAAAAGACCAGAATGTGTCGCCCTCGATGTAGGAGAGCGGCGCGGGAAGCAGCGGCAATAAGGCCTTCGCGACCGCCGTCTTGCCCGCTCCAATTGGGCCCGATAGAAAAATGACACTCATGTTGCCAGTATTGCACAACCGCCGGGCGGATCGCAGAAGCTGTCCAGTTATCTAACGGCGCGCACAGAGTTGACAGGAACCAGAGGATGGCCTGCATATAATATGCGACTATGCGGCATCAGACCAGATGGACTGGCGGCCAGCTTGGCCGGGGATTACTGGCGTTTCTGATCGCGGTCGCGATCCTGATCGGATTAGCCGTGGCAACACGCGGGCGTCTCCCCAACCAAATCGCGAGCCTGATTGCGGCGGCCATAATCGCGATTTATTATCTTGCCGCATTGCAATGGATCGAGCGGCGGCGCGCGCCGGAACTGGAGCCGGCTTCCTACCTGGGCCGTTGCATATGCTCACGAATCAAACGCGCGGCAGCGGCAACCAGGTCGGCGTTGTCTTGGGCCTGGCTACCGTCAGGCAATACAGTCACGTCCTCTAACCCGGTACGGATGCCGTGCCCCCGGTCGAGGGCGCGGCGATTGACTGCCCAACACGCGATGCCTTCCCCGTGGTGGACTTGCTCGATCGTGATGCCGGCGGAGACGACTATAGCTTCCATCTCGGCTGCGTGTTGAAGAGCAACATCCGGATCGGTGTCAAGCGGCTCGATCAGGACGCGGCGGCACCGGGCGGCCAGCCCAGAACGCACGAACGACCGTGCATCCTCCGTACTTAGCAATCCAGCTTCAATGGCGACGCCCCGGGATAGCAATAAGTCACAAAGTTCAACGATTCCCGGTTCGCCTTGATTGGCTGTGATAAGGTCGGGCGTTTCCTGCCACGCTTCAACGATTTGGAAGCGCTCTTCAGGATCCTCAACGATGTCCGCCGAAGTGGTCAAGGAGACTGGTATTCGAGGGCACACAGCGCGAATGGCACACAGCGTTTCCGCGCAGGCGACGCCGTTGAGGGTTTCGCGACCCCATTCGTCGAACGCATGCACATGCACGGATTGAGCGCCAGCGTCCACGGCCGCGCGCGCTGCTTCGGCAATCGCGGCAGGAGTGCGCGGGACCGCTGGATAAGTACGCGCACCATTCAGAGCGGCCTGTAAAAAAATGGGGCTCGGCATGAGCTTTAACTTTAGGCGATACTCTCAACGCCAGGATATCTGCGTGAAGGGTTGCAGCGCATCGCCCAACATCCCATCAGACGCATTGCACACTTGCGGCCTTTGAACCCGGCCGCAACAGGCAAAGTTATAGCTCCCTAGCACTGGCACCCGGCTTACACACAGTGATGCCGATGAGACACCGAGACGCATCAAAGCCCGGTGAGTACCTCAGCATCAACCCCCCTGCAACAAGTGCCACAGTGTATGGAGCCCGGAAGCGCTTCGCCAGCATCGCGATCGCGGAGGCGGCGATGAGCAGCCAGATTAGGAACTCTATAGCCGAGGTTGCCGTGATCGGTTTCATCGCTTTCGAAGCGCAGTAAGATCTTCCAGTCTATAGTCAGAGGATGAAATCCGGGGACAGGATCGGAGGCAACGGTAAACCGCCCGGATTCGCTGCGATTGGTGTTTTCTTATTTTTTGGCGCGACGATGGCAAGTCTTGCAGCGGCAACTTTACTCCTGCCTGGAACACCGCTTGACCGTGCTTGGACTCTCAATCCGACGGCGTACCAGCAACTCGCTCCGCTTGGTGGAAAGGTCGGCATCCTCTTTCTTCTCCTCGCCGCCGCCCTCATCATCTCGGGGGTCGGATGGTTCCGACGCCGCGTCTGGGGATGGAGATTGGCCGTCGGAATCATCGGGACACAAGTTCTTGGCGACCTCATCAACCTCATGAGAGGCGACTGGGTGCGTGGCGGAACTGGCGTTGCCATCGCCGGTGCGCTGTTGCTCTACCTTCTTTCGGCACGAGTCAGAGATGTGTTTTCCTAGAATGATCGTTCGAGTCCGAAGCCGGGCGAGTCCTTGGGAATGCGCAAGTGTTGGGTGTCAATCTGTCCATCGGCAAACTGGGCGGGGACAGGGAATGAGAGCCCAACGGTGGATAAATAGTGCTGCGCCCTTTGTGAGAACCGAATTGGTCGCCGTCCGCGTTCTTTCAAACGAAAGCTCAGCCATTAATTTGGAGGGCAGACTTGCAGCCACCGTTCCGATCCAAGCAGGAAGTCATCATCAATGCGCCTTTGGAAGCGGTGTGGTCGTTCAGCATGGATCTCACGAAGATCCCGGAGTTCCATCCTCGCGTGGTCAAGGTTGATCTTCTTTCGGGCAAGACCCTCCGCGAACCCAGCGCGTCCTATCGATGTCATCTTTCGGGCGGGAAGCACACGTGCATCGAAAAGGACATCGAAATTATCCCGCTACAGAAGATTGTCACTGTGTTCCTGGAGGACACATTCGGCATCAGCAAGATTCTCAGCGATTACAGGGTAGAAACGACGTTCCAAACACGCGGCGACCGGTCAACCAAGGTGGAAATTAGCCACTATTACTCGACGACAACCTTGAAAGCCAAGCTCCTTAACCTAATCGCAAAAGGCAAGATCGCCCGCGAGACCCAGGCAACGTTGAATGCTGCCAAGGCCACGATAGAGGCTACCTGCCGTGCAGGATAGAGCTAATCAGGCGGGTTCCGGATTAAGATGCCACGCGACTTTGGTGTCGCAACTGAACGGCGTTCGGTTGGCTTCTAAACCGGGACAGTGGTATGTCGCTAAGCGCAGCCCGGTGCGACGAATGGGAAGGCAAGACAGCGCTGGACGTGCGGGGCCTGAGTTCACGGGAGAAGTTCCACAAGCAATAGAGAAGAAATGGAACTCCAACAGCCAGAATTACAAGTAGCAAGTAGGCAGTCATGAGCCAGTTCTCCTCAATGCCTCTACGCTCAATGATGAGCGGAAAAGCCTAAAGAAGTACTGGATAAGTCATGAAGATTCTATAAAGATTCCACCGTGCCTCTGAGGCGATATCCGACCCAGGGTTCGGTCATGATGTACTGTGGCTGTTCGGGATTCGGTTCCATCTTCTTTCGCAAGTTCTTGACGAAGACCCGCAGGTAGTCGACTTGATCTCCGTGGTCAGGACCCCAAACGGCTTGCAGTAGTTCGCGATGAGACAGAACCTGGTTGGCGTGCTGCGTCAAATAGCGCATTAGGTCCAGTTCTTTCGGCGTTAAGTGCGTGCTCACGCCTTCTCTCGACACGGTCCGCTCCTCAAAATCGATCACAATCTCGCCCAGCCGAACTTTCTTGGGCGACGACTGCGCACTGGGCACTCTCCTGAGGGCGGCGCGTATGCGTGCCATAAGTTCCGGAGTGCTGAACGGCTTGGTCACAAAATCGTCAGCCCCAGCGTCGAGGGGCGGCCACTTTATCTTCTTCGGAATTTCGGACGGTGAGCATGACGATGGCTACGTCGCTGTCCCTGCGAATCTGCCGGCATGCGGCCAAACCTCCCATGCCGGGCATGTTCATGTCGAGAACCACGAGATCCGGTCGCAATTCGCGGATGCTCTCGAGCGCCTCTTCGCCGGTCTTGGCTTCGTCCACCTCGTAGCCTTCCGCCACGAGGGTTGTGCGCATGAACCGGCGAATCTTCGGCTGGTCGTCCACGACGATGATGCGGCCCCCGCTCAAGCGACCTCCTGCCGGAGCACGGGCAGCGTGATTCGGAAGGTCGTTAGTCCTGGCCTACTCGAAAACCGTCAATTCACCGTTGTGGGCTCGCACAATGCCATGTGCGATGCTGAGACCCAGACCGGAGCCCGGTATTTGACGCTTGACTGATGGACTTCGGTAGAACCTGTCAAAAATCCGCAATTGCTCTTCTGCCGGTATACCCTTACCGTAGTCAGTAACTTCCACGCTCAACACATCGTCTTCCACTTGCGCCCCTATTTCAATCGCGGTTTCCGCAGACGTGTATTTCAACGCATTATCCAACAATTGGCGGATGGCTAGTTTCATAAGACGTTTGTCGAAGGGTATTGCCGGCAGAGCGCCTGGCAGAGTAGCCGGACCGGATGCTCATCGATCTCCGTCCGCATGGAAGCAACAACTTCTTCCAGAGTATCGTTAAGATTTCCAATCTCCGGATGAAGTTCGATGCGCGTGGTATCAAGACGCGCCATTTCAATCGCGTCGTCAATCAACTCCCGCAGGTGCTCTGCTTCCTCGTCCGCGATCGTAAGCTGTTCCTGCCTGCTTTCCGTAGACACGTTCGGATTCGCGAGCAGTGATGTGGTTGCAGCTTTGATCAAAGTCAGCGGTGTTTTGAATTCGTGGGCCATGGCATCGATGAGGGTCGTTCTGAGCTGTTCACTTTGCCGCGCAGCTTCCACCTCCTGAGCCAGATCTTGCGCTCGTGCCCGTTCGAGACCGATCGCAACCAGGTTCGCGACGCCCTGGAGAACGGAGTCCGGCATAGTAGTGCCACGCAAGGCCATACTCGCGACAGGCTCCGAGCCGCTCCGGACACCGACGATTACGTATGGCGCACGCCCTTTCGTAGAAGGTCCATCGGATAATGCTGCAAGTCGAAGGTCGTCCTCAAATCCTTCGGGTCCCGAAATCCCGACGCAATGAAATTCCCGTGCATGACGCTCGTACAATATGGCCGCCTGGAGATCGAAGACCTCTGCCAGTTTCTCGACCAGTTGTTTGCCAAAGGGAGCGCTTCTGTCGATCAGCAACATTGCCCGACTGAACGTGTAGAGGCGCTCGAGATCCCTTTGGCGTTCAACTGCTTCAGACGCTCTCGTCTTAGCCTTGGCGGACAATCGGCTGGCAATCAGGGAGGTTGCGAGAAAACTCGAAAGCGCGACCCAATTTTGCGGATCGGCGATCGTGAATGTTCCGACCGGAGGGAGGAAGAAAAAATTGAACACGAGGGTTGCCAGGACTGAGGACAAGGCAGCTTCAAGGAATCCCCATGTGCTCGCGACAATCAGGATCAGAAGCAAGTAGGCGAACCCGATCGTTGTAGCGTTGACGGGAACCAGGCGATAGCCGACATACGTGACGAGGACAACGCCACTCAATGCGACCAGCACGCGCACGGGACGCCGACGGAGCACGCCATTCTCCTCCCGCACGATATTCTAGGTCATCCTCATCACAGGGGCGCTGCCCAACATAAGCGCTAACTTAAAACTGTTCGCAGTTGAAGTGTCCCGGCCGCGGGCGCTGCCCCCGTGGTGGTCTTCATCGACACGCTCTTCGAGAATCAGCCAGACAGTCCAACGGCTCCCATACGTCAGAATTCAAGTTTCATTTGTACGGCAATCATGCGCGGGCTGCTATCACCGCCCAAACCAACTCCCAGCAAGCCGGTCGGCGGAGAAGTGGTGTAGGTGAGCGCTCCGAAGCCTGCCTGCGTGGAAGGATTTCCCGGAATGCCTGCCTGCACCACGCTGGGCAACCCGAAATTGGGATGGTTGAACAGGTTGAAGAACTGCGCTTCAAATCGCAGCTTCATCTGTTCAGTAACCGGGAACGACCTCGTCAGATAAAAGTCATTCCAAACAAAGTCAGGGCCACGCAAGGCATTGCGGCCGAGGTTTCCGAATTGGCAATGTTGGGGGTCGTCGATGCCGTGGGAGATGCCGGCGCACTGCCCGGTGCTCGGATCAACCGTTGAGGTGAAAGCATCCGGATTGAGCCACTGAATTGTGCCCGCTTGCGTGACGTTAGGAATGTTGCAGTGGCGGCAATAGGGATCCACTCCTGGCACAAGACTTGCAAACTGCGGCCCACTGCCCTGCACGATGCCATTTCCGTTTGCTGAATAGGGTGTGCTCAAGACCGAGAACGGAACTCCGCTATGCCAAAACGCGGTCCCGGAAATCTGCCAGCCGTTGAGCGCGTAGCCAAGAGTATGATTCCGCACTTTAACCGGCAGCTGATAAACATATTGCGCGTTGAGATTGTGCCGGATGTCGTAGTCGCAAGGACCGTAGTCACGGGCTAGTTCTCCCGGCAGGGGGGAAAGAATCCCTCCCGCGGAGAACTGGAGGAACCCTCCGTTCGAGACCGTATCCATGCAACGGCTCCAGGTGTAGTTGACCTGTCCTTGCAGACCATGGCCGAGCCGCTTCATGGCGGTGAGTTGAAGGCCGTTGTAGTGGCTGTTCGCGCCGGTGGAGAACTGTGTCACAGCGGCAAATCGTGGATCGGTGACGGCAAATCGCGGATCTGTCGGTTTCCTGTAGGGAAACGGTGCAAAGCAACCCTGGCACACAGTTTGGTAACCGTTCACCTGCGTGAGGTAGGGTTGGTTCACGGCGCGTGTGCCGACATATTGGGCCTGCACACTCCCCGTGTTTCCAAACTGATGTTCTATCCCGAGGCTCCACTCCATGAAGTACGGCGCATGCAGCTTGCCATTGGGCACCGCTGTCATCGCAACTGGTGGAAGACACGTTGCGGGATTCGCTCCCGGAGATGCACACGAAAGGTGGCCCTGAGGGAATCCGGAAGTGAAAATCTGATTCGCGGCAATGGTTGCGTCGACTGCGCTGTTGGGCGCCCCCGTAGCGATTGAGGTGCCGCCCACGCTGCCCAGCACTCCTCCCTGAAACGTCTTATCATATGGAGGATTCGCGCCCACCAGATCCGCAACCGTGCCCGGCAAGATATCGCTGAAAACCCCGAAACCGCTCCGCAGTACGGATTTCGGCTCGAACTGCCACGCAATCGCCGTTCTCGGCTGCAGAATGGCCAGTGGTGTGGACGAGAACAGATTGCCAAGATGGGTCTGGATGGCCTCGTTCAGCGGCTGATTGACATCGTGTGAGATGGAGCTGAAGGAGCCGCGCAGACGGGCGACTTGATCGTGCGGGTTGAGAGGATTGGAGTTGAAAGTGTCGCGCACACCGAACGTCCAGGTCAGTTTGCGAGTCACTTTCCAGGAGTCTTGCGCGTAGACATCGAGATTAAGAAAGTTGAAGGGCTCATTTGCGTTCGAAGGGAAAGTCTTCGACGCGGTGTTCGCCACTCCATCGATGTATTGCTGCAAGTTCGCGTAAGTGACCGTCGGAACCGCGCCCTGCCCGAAATCGTAGTCATTCAGGCGGAACATTCGGGTGTTCGTGCCGAACCGCAGTTCGTGAGCGCCATGGCTCCAAGCGAGATTGTCATTGATGAAGAACCGGGAGGCGCGCCGGCCTTGGACCCAGGTGTCATCCAGCCCTCCAATGGTCGTGAAGGGATTCGCACCGGCGCCCTGCAACACGATCGGGAATGCCGCAAGCGTCTTCTGAAAGTTGCTTGGTCCAAACAAGCTCTCATACCAGGAAAACGCCGGATTGAAATAGTTCACCAGATTTTGCGAAAAGACATGGGTGTAGCCCGCCGCAAACGAGTAAAGAGGTTGAGGAGACACCGCATCAAACAGGGAGTTGATGGGATCTGTGAAGGCAGCTTGTACACCTGTGTCCGCCTGAAAACGAAACCAAGCCGTATCTTTCTCGTTGACGTTGTAATCGAGGCGGACGGTCTGTACCTGCTCATGGTCGTCGCTGGAGTGCGAAACGCTCTGCCGATTGGCGCAGCCATCCCCAGCGGCGCCAAGCGGGCAGCCGAGTATCGCGGTGGGTGTGCCGCTGCTATTTCCATAGAGCGAGAACATGTGTTGATAGAACAGACAATTCTCATTCGGGTTGGGCCCGCAGCCAGTTGCTTGCCCCAGGGAAAGGTGGTTTAAGACGTATTGTTGGAATGCCAGGCTCGGAACGATGGTCGGCGTGACAATGGGCAGCGCAATACGTACCCATTCGCTATCGAAGAAGAAAAAGAGCTTGTCGTGCACAATCGGACCACCGAGACTTCCGCCGAAATGATTCACGGTCGATCTGGGCTTGTGATTTCCCGGCGTCGCATTCGTGAAGTAGTCCGCCGCGTTCAGGATGGAGCCATTCCACAGCTCATAGAGATTCCCGTGAAACTGATTAGCGCCAGACTTGGTCACATAGTTGACCTGGGATGCTCCATAACGCCCCTGGTCGACGGAGTAGGAAAGGGTGTTGACGGTCACTTCGGAGATCGAATTCAGTCCCAGCACAAGGTTGGTTGCCAGCCCGCTGTTGAGATTGGTTAGAGGATCGTTCGTTTCGAGCCCGTCGACGATGTAACCGTTGGACAGGGCGGGAAGTCCGTTGAATTCCACATTGCCGTATCCGTTGGTGCCGCCCACAAAATCATTGCCGCTGCCTGCCGTATTGATTAGGGCGCCCGGGGCAAACTGCAATGGGTAGGTCATATCCCCACCGGGATTCGGCAGATCTTCCAGTGCCGGCGCGTTCAGAGTCGTGGACGTGTTTGCGTTGCTTGGGTTAATGATCGGAGCTTCCGCGCCGACTTCCACGGTCTCCTTCGAACGCGCCACTCGGAGCGTGAAGTTGATGGTCTGCTTCTGCCCCAGCCCGGAGAAAACATTGTCCGCCTGCTGCGGCTCAAATCCCTCGGCTTCTACTCTGACCGCATACGTGCCCGGTTTGAGCTGAGGGAAATTGAGGCGGCCTCCACTATCGGTCTTGGCGCTACGCTTTAGACCCGTCTCCTGATTCGTGATCGTAACCGTGGCATCGGGCACAACCGCGCCAGTGGTGTCGGTCACTTGGCCAATGATGGCACTGGTGGTTTCACCCTGCGCCCAGGCGGGGGCTTGCATGACCGAAACAGCCAAGCCAAGAAGTGCCAAGCTGAGTGCGCGCCACAAGGCGCACTCGAAACGCAATCCCACGGTCTATCCCTCGAATCTCCAGATCGAACGAAAGGCCTCGTTCGTCCCCATATGGAAATCAGGATACACTATCGGATGTTAACTATAGTAAATATATGTGTGGATATTATGGTTTAGAGACCCAGATTCTCTCCGCAGCCGATGTGCCAAGACGAATCTGGTGCTTAGCCACCGATAGGGAAACGGTGCCGTCGTAGTTTCGGACCTCGACCGCAAGGCGAACGCCCGGACGGATCCCCCCTTTCTCGAAAAACTCCAAAAGTTTCCGATCGCGCTCGTAAACGCTCGCGACCACATATTCCGAGCCGGCCTCCGCTTCGCTGAGCAAGCGCATGCCCCGTTTGCGGCGTTCCGCGGGGCTACGCAGCGCCAACCCGTTTCCGTGAGGGCAGGTGTCTTTATGCCCTAATCTCTCGACCAACTTTTTCTCAAAGGCAGGAGACCGGCATGTTCGGGTCGCTCCGCCTCGTCGTGGATCTCGTACCAGGCCATGCCGAACATTTCCGACAACATTCGGTCGATTAGATGGTGACGAACCATCGTCCGTTCGGCGATCTCCCGTCCCTGCGAGGTCAGGCTGATGTGCCCTTCTTTTTTGATGGAGACAAGCCCATCTTTCCTCAGGCGCTTCAGGGCAAACGTTACCGCGGGCCTGGTCACGGACAGCCAATGAGCAAGGGTCGCGGGTATTACGGTCTGCCCCTCAGCTTCCGCTTCCGCAATGGCTTTCAGATAGTCTTCTTTTGAAATCGTGATCATGGTCGCGTGAGAACTCCACCAAATGCGTGCAGTCTAACACTTTCACTTCCGGCGCTCCGTATCGGCGCGGCATATGGCACAGAACCTTCTCAGGTTTTGCTGCAAAGTGCTGTTCGTGGTGATCGGCCAAGTCCTCTACCGACTCCAGGTGAGTCATCACTGCGGCGGGCGTACCGAGTTCGACCATGGGACCCTTCCAGAATGGTTGCGACGTGGCGGGCAAGGACGTGTCGCGCTGCACCAAGGGCTGAATTTAGTCGCCGTCGAGATGCAAGTAACCGAGGACATATAGCAGCAGGATTCCCATCGTGAAGGCACTGAGCACCGCCAAGATCCCAAGGCCCTGCCAGCGCGTGAATTTCTCTATGACTCTTCTTCTGCCCTTTCCATAGCAATATTTGCCCATAGACAATACGAGCCTCGAAAGACAAAGTTATGAATGCGAGCAACAACCTTTTGCGCTTTAAGGAGACTCTGATTAAGTGCTCCCTTTCCACAGGAAGTATAGATAAAGTCGTGCCAGCATGAACTCTCTCGGCAAGCAGAGGACACTGGCGATGATGACGGGATTCGAGCGCTACACGAAGAAGA
>Ga0335081_10000329_pt1 | contig 87846 bp, 69 predicted proteins | sample Lox_Sample_35_FD_206713 | JGI IMG/M metagenome (GOLD analysis project Ga0335081, IMG submission 206713) | Soil microbial communities from Loxahatchee National Wildlife Refuge, Florida, United States - Lox_Sample_3.5 | ecosystem: Environmental > Terrestrial > Soil > Wetlands | place: USA... | reverse complement strand
TACGTGGACGTGGAAGACAAGAAGTAACGCCATTCGCTATTCGCCGTTCGCTTTTCGCCAGACAGGGGCGCGGGATCGCGCCCCTGCTCACAAAAGGCTGAGCGAAACGAAAGTTGGCGTTTGCATCTTTTGGCGCGGAGTGCAGGGTAGGCTGTGTTATGAATGGCCGAGTCCCTTCAGGGACGGCAAAAAAGCAGGTCCCTCGACTGCGCCCGCTGAAGCGGGCTCCGCTCGGGATGACAAATTTTGAAGGGTTCGAACTGCGGCGCAGCTGAAGCTGCGCCCCTTCGTCCGCTTTTGCTAATTGCTAGTTGCTAGCTGCTGAAAATGGCAACCACGACCCAGAAAGACTATTACGGCGCGCTCGGGGTGAAGAAAACCGCCTCGGCGGAGGACATCCGCAAGGCGTTCCGCAAGCTTGCACGCAAATACCACCCCGACGTGAATCCTGGGGACAAGTCCGCGGAAGAGAAGTTCAAGGCGATCTCCGAGGCCAACGACGTTCTCAGCGACCCCAAGAAGCGGAAGATCTACGACCAGCTCGGCTTCTATTCCGACAACATCGATCCCGCGGCGGCCGAGGCCTATGCGCGCGGCGGCGGATTTGGCGCAGGCGGATTCGGCGGACCGGGTCAAGGCACCGGGACGGGCCAGACGCGCACCTACACGCAGGAAGTTCCGTTCGACTTCAGCGGATTTGATTTTTCCGACTTCGCCGAGCAGGGCGCAGGCACGGCAGGACGGCGCGCGGGCACGGGCGGCGGGTTCCGCGACATCTTCTCCAGCATTTTCGGTGGACGCGGCGGCGCAGAAGCGATGCAGCAGGCCGAACCGGGCACGGACCTGGAGTATCAGGTGAACGTCGGCTTCTGGCAGGCGATCCGCGGGGCCGAACTTCAGCTCAACGTGCCGCGCCTGGAAGTCTGCGGCAATTGCCACGGCCAGGGCTACATCGAGCAGCCGGGCGAGTGTCCGCAGTGCAAGGGCAAAGGCACGATCACGCAGAAGAGCGGCAGCATGAAGTTCAACGTGCCGTGTCCGCGCTGCGGCGGCAGCGGCAAGAACCGCAGCGTCTGCCCGGTTTGCCACGGCGAAGGCCGCGTGGAGCGCAGCGAGTCGCTGAAGGTGCGCATCAAGCCGGGCACGCGCGACGGCCAGCGCATCCGCCTGGCGGGGCGCGGCAACGCCGGCACCATGGGCGCGCCCGCCGGCGACCTGTACATTGTGGTGCGCGTGGGCGAGCATCCCGTCTTCAAGCGCGAGGGCGACGACATTCATCTCACCATTCCCGTGACCCTCGGCGAAGCGGCATTAGGCGCCAAGGTCGAAGTCCCGACCATCGACGGCCGCGCGCTGCTGCGCATTCCTCCGGGAACGCAGGCGGGGCAGAAGCTGCGCCTGCGCGAGAAAGGCGTGCCGTCGGCAGTTCATGAAGGCCAGCGTGGCGACGAGATCGTGGACGTCCAGACAGTGACACCGAAGGTCGCCGACGAGCGCTCGAAGGAAATCCTACGCGAGCTGGCGAAGCTGAATCCGGAAGACCCGCGGGAGGAGTTGTGGAAGCAGATCGGGAACTGATTTTGTCCCACCCTAGCCAAAAGAAGGCTAGGATGGGGAACCCGGCAATACACCTCGAAACCGAACGCCTGCTGCTTCGCCCGCTGACGCACAACGATGTCGACGCGTTTTACGCGATCATTGGCGATCCAATCACAATGCGGTACTATCCGCAAACGTTTACCCGGGAGGATGCAGCGGAGTGGATTGAACGGAATCTACGACGCTATGAGAAGGACGGATATGGCCTGCTCGCGGTCGTCCTCAAGTGCAGCGGAGAAGTAATCGGGGACTGCGGGCTTTCTTGGCAGTTAGCTGACGATACGCCGATGCTGGAGCTTGGCTATCACTTCCTGCGAGAGCAGTGGGGCCACGGTTACGCCACCGAAGCCGCGCGCGCGTGCATGGAATATGCTTTTCGCGGGTTGGGTGCCGAAAAACTGGTGTCGCTGATTATCGAGCAGAACCAGTCGTCGCGGCGCGTAGCGGAGCGGAACGGAATGCGAATAGAACGAGAGGTAATGCATTCCGGACGGCCCCACTTGCTGTATGTCATAACGCGGGAGAATTATGGCCAAGCGTAAGAAGCAGGGCGCGTACATGATCAGCTCGGTGGCGGAGATGTACGACATCCATCCGCAGACCCTGCGCCTCTATGAGCGCGAAGGGCTGCTGAAGCCGTCGCGCACCGAGGGCAACACCCGCCTGTACACCGATGAGGACCTGGAGCGGCTGGAGCTGATTCTCTCCCTGGCGCGCGAGCTGGGCGTGAACATCTCCGGTATCGCCATCATCCTGCAGATGCGCGAGCGTATGGAGGAAATGCAGCGCCAGATGTCGGAGTTCATCAACTACGTTCGCAACGAAGTCATGACGCGCGCGCAGCAGGCCAATGTGGATGCCAGCCGCGGAGCGATTGTGCCACTACGGCAGCCGCTGGTCGTAAGAAAAAAATAGTAGTTAGTTTTGAAATGGCCTTCCCGAGGCGTACCGCCGCGCGCGCCCGCTTTTCAGTTTATGTTTAGCATCGTTCGCACGCTCTGGGAAGTCGCAGGGCGCCGCTCTACCAGGACACACCGAGCCCGGAGCGCTCGCGTGCCGGTCCACAGCTGAAGAATGCTCAGGGATCGGCATTGAGATGCACCGCAATCGAAAGCGCTCTTACTCAGCTTGAAGTTCTCTCCGGCCAAAGCAATAATTACCGCACCCCGGCCAGTTCCTCCTCGTGCCGTTTCTCTTCCTTGGCCAAGGCCTGTGCCGAGACAGCTTCCTCAGCTTCCGTCGTCTCGTGGGCGATTCTGCTCCTGTCCAGGGGTTTCAGAACGACAAGTGACAGGATTGCTGCGATCGCGCACAGTGCCGCCGAAATGTAGAACGGCACTGCAAAAGAGCCGCCGAAGTAAGCTGCTATACTTGCCGCCCCGAATCCGGCAAACACTGAGGCCAGCCCCTTGGATGTATACACCATGCCGTAGTTGGCGGAGGCGTGCTTCGGGCCGAAGATGTCACCAACCGTCGCCGAAAACAGCGAATAGATCTCACCCCAGAAAAGAAAGATGAATGAGAACAGCGCCACGAACGCGAGGGGCGCGCCGACGATTCTGGTGACAGCAAAAACCAGAATGGCTTCGACGCCGAAGGTCAGGAACATCGTGTTCTCGCGGCCCAGCCGATCGGAGACGGTACCCCACAGGATTCTGGACAGGGCGTTGCAGGCCGAAGTGAGTGTGGCCGTGAGCGGGACGATTGCCAGGCCCCAGACTTTTACGTCGCTCACTTTTAATGATTTGGCGATCTGCGAAAGATTCCCGGTCGCGATCAACCCGCCGGCACAAGCGAAGAAGAACATCGCGTAAAGGAGATAGAATTCCGGCCGGGCAAGGGTCTGGTTCCAGGTGTAATTCCTCTTGGACTGCACAAGGGCGGCGTGCTTTACGCGCTCCCAGCCCGCAGGAGCCCAGCCCGTGGGCGGGTGGCGCAAGATCATCGCCGTGATAAACGCAATGATCCCTTGACCTATGCCCCAAAGGACCATCGCCTTGGCCCATCCCATGGAGTGTATGGTGGCGGCGATCGGCATGATCGCCAGAGCGGCTCCGCCGCCGAAGCCTGCGGCCGTCAGGCCCACGGCCAGTCCGCGGCGGTCAGGAAACCACTTCACCGCGTTGGCAACACAGGATATGTAAATGATTCCCGCACCCGTCCCGGAGATGATTCCGTAATAGATGTAGAGATGAAATGGAGACGTGGCAATCGTCCCACTCAGCACCCATCCCAGCGCAATAAAGATGGCGCCGATGGTCATCAGTTTCCGAATGCCAAATTTATCGACGAAGTACCCCGCCAGGGGCATGGGCCATGTCTCAAACAGAATGAACGCGGAGAAAACCGCTGCGATCTTGGCGTAGGGCACGCCCGTGAATGTCTGTTTCATGCCCGGCGTGAAGAGCGTGAAGGCATATTGATAGTTGGAGATGACGATCATTGCGATCACACCACACACGAGCTGGATCCAGCGGTTTACGGCAACAGTGCCGTTCGCGTCATTCGTGGTGTTTCGCAGTGGAGCAGCCGCAGCTTGCGTAGTCATGCCTGTTTCCTCCTAGCTGCTGGTGAGCAAGACGGATTCCTCTTGAAGTTGAGCGAAAGTGCGTTGCAGTCGAATGTTTCCGGCGGGGTTTCGTGGGAATATGCGCGACAACTACAACCGGGGTGGGCAACGAGGGCGTGCAGAATGGTGGGAAAGCTGCACGCATCCATGACAGATGTTGCAGCCTCCTCATGACGAGCATCGTCAAGGCAAAGCTGCACATCTGCACCCAACGGTGTGAGCTGCTGGGTTCTTCACGAAGCAAGGAGGTCACAGTTGTGGCCATCGAAGGCCGCCTCCGGACGGTCGTCCCCCGCTACTTCGCTCTGTTGTTACGTGCACCCATGGCCGGAAGTCACCCGATATATTGGGCGACCATCCGGCCGAAGTAAAAACCCGCGGTTATGCAAGCGGGTGCTGGTTAATCTTCCAGGTCTTTCTGGAGCGGGATGATTCCCGGCACCAGCCACTTGTTCCACATCTCGTCGATTTTGCTCTGGAAGAATTCGATGTCCTCGTCGATGAAGTGGGCGAATCTTCCCTGCTTGAGCAGGTAATCGCGCACCGGCAGCCGCTTGAATCTGCCATTGGCAATGTCCTTCGTCTTGCCATACAGCTTCAATTTGCCGTTCTCGACCTCGTACAACGGCCAGATGCCGGCATTGACCGCCAGCTCGCCGAGTTCAAACGAGAGCACGGGATCGAAGTCCCAGCCTTTGGGGCAGGGATTCAGGCAGTGAATGAACGTAGGCCCGCCGACGGACAGCGCCTTGCGAATGGCATTCATCGCCTGCAGCGGGTAGGAGGTCGAGATCGTGCCTACATACTTGCAGGTGGGATGGCCGATCATCATCATCGGCGCCACATTTTTCTTCCAGCGCTGGTTCATGATGCGCTTTACTTTTCCCGGTGTACTGAACGAGGTGTTGACGCCATACGGGGACGTCCCAGAAATCTGGATGTCGGTGTTGGCGTAGGACTCGTTGTCGTACATCAGGATCAGGAGGTTGTAATCGGGATGGGTCAACGTGGCGGAGATAGCGTTCAGGCCCATGTCGGCGCCGCCGCCGTCGCCGCAATAGGCAATCACGTTGATGGGCTCGTCCTTCATGGCGCCTTTGCGCATCTGCACGCGGAAGGCTGCGGCCGCGCCCAGCGCTGCTGCGCCCGCACTGCCGAGCTGGGTGTGCATCCACGGCACGCCCCAGGGCGTGGCGTAGTACGAGGTGTTGGCCACGTACATGCAGCCGGTGCTGCCCATGATGATGGTTCTTGGTCCTGCGGCCTTCGCCATCAATTTCATGATTTGCGCGGACTTGCAGGCCTGGCAGGTGCGGTGGCCGGACGTGTAGTACTCCTCATGGGGAACCTTCTTGACTCCATGGAAGGCTTCCAGGTTTTGCGTTGGTCTTTCTTCTACTAGAGTGCTCATGATTAATGTCCTTTCCGGCTCTGCTTATTCCCGCAGCCCGATCCATTGTGTCAGCGGTTGCGCCTTACCTTTGGCAGCTTGGAAGACGATGTCGGTCATTTTCTCCACGTCCGGCACCGTCACTTCGCGTCCACCCAGCCCACAGATGAAGCCCAGGACTGGCGGCCGCGTCGCGGCGCCGGTGTACATGGCCGAGCGGACTTCAGTGGCCACAACACCGCTGAGATTCGGTGAACCGAACGAGAAGTCGCGATCGATGACGCCGACGGCCTTGAAGCGATCCAGGCAGCGCGCGATCTCCGGTCCGGCGAACGGACGGAACCAGCGCAGCCGCACGAAGCCGACCTTCTGGCCCTGTTCGCGCAGCTTGCGGATCGCCACCTTGACCGGCGTGGACATCGTGCCCATGCCCAGCAGCACGACTTCCGCATCCTCCGTCATGTACTCCTCGAAGAAGGGATTGCCGTACTTGCGTCCAAAGATCTCCTCGAACTCGGCATAGACTTCGCGAATCACGTCGCAGGCGACTTCGGTGACCTTGTAGTTCTGCCGCCGAATCTCCATTACCCAGTCCTCGTTGGCCTGAGGCGCGATCGAGATGACGTTGTCCGGGTGCATCAGCAGATCGCCGCGGTTGTAAGCCGGCAGGAACTGCTTCACCTGCTGCGCCGTCGGGATCTTCACCAGCGCTTGCGAGTGGGTGAGGAATGCGCCGTCGCAGCTCAGAGCGAGCGGAACGAAGATGCGGCGATCCTCCGCCACACGATAGGCGATCAGCGCCGTGTCCAGCGCTTCCTGCGCGCTATCGACCCAGGTAAGCAGCCAGCCCAGGTCACGGACGGCCAGCGCGTCATTGTGCTCGACGCCGAAGGCGCCGGGATCGTCGAGCGCGCGGTTGCCCACCATGCAGACCATCGGGACCCGCAGCGCCGGGCTGACGGTCAGCGCCTCCATGGCGTACATCCAGCCCACGCCACTGGAGCCGCAAAACACGCGCGCGCCGCACACCGACGCATGCTTGACGATCTCGAATTGAGAATGTTCTCCTTCCGCCACGATGTACTCGCAGTCCATCTCGCCGTCAGCGACCAGTTGGCTGATGTACTGCATCACCGTGTCGTAAGGGCGAATGGGATACGCCGTGACCACGTCCACGTTGGCCAGCTTGCATGCAATTGCAATGGCTTCGGCGCCGGTAATCAAGGCCTCCTGTTCGCTGATCTTCTTCTTTTCCTCGACAGGTACTGTTAGCGTTGCCATCTTCCTATCTCCTTGTCTTCAGGCTTGCGCCGGTCTTGGGCTAAAGCGCCATCAGCCTTTTGCCGCGATTTCCAGGGCTTCGGGGACCTGCTCCTGGTACTGCCCGCGATAACGGAATCCATGCGAGCGCTTCTCGATCGGTTCGGCTTTCTGAATGGTGGTCTCCAGCCACTTCAGGTAGGCGTCCTGGTCCTTCCTGAACTGCTCCCACTGGCTCGCGTTGTCGTAGAATTCGGACTCGTTGACCATGGAGACGCAGTTCTTCACCGGACAAACCTGCTCGCACACACCGCAGCCGCAGCACGACTCCAGGTTCACGTCGTAGGTGCCGTCGGGAGTGACGTCGAAGGACGCATCCGGGCAGTTCAGCCAGCACAGCGTGCACTTGGTGCAGGTCTTAAAATTGACGACGGGCCGCATGGTGCGCGTCGAGTATTTCTTGAAGGTTTCGTTCCGTGCCGGGCGGAAGCCGCCAACTTCCCCGGTGATGGGATCGGCATAGGGCCCGCCCTGCGGCTGTCCTGTGATCGAGACGCCGTCGCGCATCCCGTGCCAGCCGGGAAGCGTGTAGTTGAACAGTTTTTCGGGATTGCCGCGGCCGGGCTTCACGTCGGTAGTGGTAAAGCGATCAAATGCGGCACGAGCGGAAGTGACCTTCAAGGGGTTTTTTAGCTTCTGATTGATGAACTGCTCGACCGCCTTCAGGCTGATCAGCTCCGGCATGACCTTGGCGATGGCCCCAAGGACGCGCACATCGGTGTGGTCGTCCTTGTAAACCCACATGCCGGAAAAACTGGCCGCGCCCTTGAGCACACCCAGATGGTAGGGCTGCTCCCGTTGATGGATGGTGTCCAGCAGCGTGCGCGCCTCCTCCAGCGAAACCACAACCAAGGTGCGGTCCGCTTTCAGCGCGCGATGCACCGGCTGCATGCCGTACCATGCCCAGGACTCCGCGCCCTTCGAGAGCGTGTCGTCGAGGACCACGGTAATGTCGACCTGCTTCGGCTCATACTGCGCCATTCCGGCCTGCAGCGTCTCCTCGTCGGTGGCGACAATGGCGAAGCTTTTGGCGGGAATGCCGTTGCGCTCCGGCGAATCGCCGTAGCGCCCAAAGGAGATGCCCTGTTTGCCTTCGTTATGCGCGGCCAAGACTATGCCGCGCGTTATGTTCTTAGCCAGGGTCTTCTGAAAGACCCCACGGTAGATGATTTCGACCGCGAATAGCTGGCCCATATTTCCAACCTCCGTTCCTTTACAGCTTGAGTGCGATATTTTCGATTTCCTGCAGGTGGCGGCGTACGGCGGCTTCCGCGGCGGCAGCATCGTGCCGCGTTAGCGCCGCAAGGATCCGGCGATGACCGGCAAGGGATTTCTGCGGTCTCCCCTTGCCTTGCAAGGATTGCTGCCGCGTGTCGCGCAATAGGTCCATCAAGACATCCACGACTTTCAAGATCGCGCTATTGTTCGACGCCAGTGCAATGGCGTAATGGAATTCAGAGTCTTCCCCGGTGGCCAGCTCGCCCCGCTGCAGCTTCGCCTCCTGGCGCGCCAGAATATCCTCCATCTCGGCGATTTCCTCGCTGGAGGCATGCAGGGCGGCGCGTGCGGCCAAATGCGGTTCGATCATCTTGCGCACGTCGATCAGCTCTGCCACCAACTTGCGTTTCTGGAGCAGGGCTTTTGCCAGCGGATCGGCTGCGGTGCGGCAATGGTTGCAGATAACCGTGCCGACCCCTTGCCGCGGCTCCAGCAGGCCCTTCAGTTCCAGGCTGCGGATGGCGTCGCGCACCGAGCCGCGACTGACGCCCAGCATTTCCACCAACTGGCGCTCCGAGGGAAGCAAGTCGCCGGGCTTCAGCTTTTCCGTGATGTGCCGTTCCAGCTGCCTGGCGACTTCCTGATAGACCTTGTTTCGAGGAATGGTTTCGAAATCAGTTCCGGCGGGTGCTTGCGTGGCAGCCATGACACTGGTCTGATGACTAACCACTCTCCAGCTTCCCCGCATTTGCCGCAAGGACGCAGGTCACGTCGGAATGTGACACGGGCAAGCAAGCAAAGGCGCGCCGTCACCGGCGCGCCCTGAATGTGCATCACGAGCTGGTTGCGGCGTTAGCGACCTGCAACTGCCGCTTGGGTTTCGCGGACCGCGGGCGTGAACGCAACATCCTGCGCGTCCACCACCGCGATCGTCGCCATGTTGACGATCTCTTCCACTTCCACCCCCCGTGCCAGCAAATGCACTGGCTTCGCCATGCCGGTGAGGATGGGTCCAAGTGTCTCGGCTCCGCCAATGCTGGTCAGCAGCCGGCAAGCAATATTGCTGGCGTCCAGGTTGGGGAAGATGAGCACATTGGCACCGCCCTTCAGCGTGGAGAACGGGAAGGCCGCTTCCAGCTTCTTGGCGTTGACGGCAACATCTCCTTGCACCTCGCCGTCCACAATGAGCGTCGGATCGGCATAATGCACCAGCTCGGCCGCCCGCTGCATCTTCTCGCACAAGGGATGCTTGGTGCTCCCAAAACTGGAGAAGGACAGCATGGCCACGCGCGGCTCAATGCCGAAGCGGCGCGCTTCCTGCGCTGCGCAAAGCGCGATCTCGGCGAGCTCTTCCGCAGTCGGTTCGATGTTGACGGTCGCATCGGTCAGGAAATACAAGTCGCCTTTACGGGTGACGATCAGATAAATGCCTGAGACCTTGTGGATGCCCTCGCGAACCCCGATCACCTGCAATGCCGGACGGATGGTGTCGGGATAATTTTGCGTGACGCCAGACACGAGCGCGTCGGCGTCGCCCAGGCGCACCATCATCGAGCCGAGGATGTTGGGATTGTTCATCAGCTCATCCGCCGAGCCGAGCGTCACACCGCGGCGCTGCCGCAAACGGTACAGCTCCTGCACATACTCCTTGCGGCGAGGCGCGGTTTCCGGGTCAACAATCGTGATCGCAGCGAGCGGAACACCCAACTCCGCCGCCGTTTTCTCGATTTCCGTTTTGCGTCCCAACAACACCGGTGTGGCAATCTTCTCCTCCACCAGCACATGACAGGCACGCAAAATCTTCTCGTGATTGCCTTCGGGGAATACCACGCGTTTGGGATTCGCCTGCGCCTTGTGAATCATGGCGCGCATCAGCCCGTGCGCTTTGCCCAGCCGGTTCTCCAGTTCATCACGATATTCCTCAATGTTTACTGGGTGCTGCGCGACGCCGGTCTCCATGGCGGCCTTGGCAACCGCGGAAGCTTCCCACACCAGCACGCGGGGATCGAAGGGAGTGGGAATGATGTATTTGCGGCCGAACTGCAACCGCTCCACACCATAGGCGCGGCAGACAGAATCAGGAACGTCTTCCTTGGCAAGCGCTGCCAGGGCATAGCTGGCCGCCAGCTTCATCTCTTCATTGATGGTCGTGGCGTGTACATCTAGAGCGCCGCGGAAGATGAAGGGGAAGCCGAGGACGTTATTGATCTGGTTGGGATAATCCGAGCGTCCCGTCGCCATGATGAGGTCGTCGCGGACGGCGACTGCTTCTTCGTAGGTAATCTCCGGATCGGGGTTCGCCATGGCGAAGACCAGCGGATCGGGCGCCATCGAGGCGATCATGTCCGGCGTGAATGCGCCCTTAACGGAAAGGCCCAGCAGCAGGTCAGCACCCTTCACGGCTTCCGCCAGCGTCCGCATCGGGGTGTCCTGCGCCAACTGCTCTTTGTAGGGGTTCATGCCTTCCTTGCGGCCCTTGTAGACGACGCCTTTGGTGTCGACCATGGTGATGTTCTCGCGCTTCACGCCCATGCAGATGTAGTGCTCGGCCGTAGCAATGCCGGAAGCGCCGGCACCGTTAATGACCACTTTGATCCGGTCAAGCTTCTTGCCGGTCAGTTCCACCGCGTTGAGCAGCGCCGCGCCGGTGATGATGGCCGTACCGTGCTGATCGTCGTGGAAGACCGGGATGTTCATCGTCTTCTTTAAGGTCTCTTCGATGTAGAAGCACTCCGGCGCTTTGATGTCTTCCAGGTTGATGCCGCCGAAGGTAGGCTCCAGCAGTTGGCAGGCTTTGATGATCTCATCGGGATTGTGCGTGTTCAGTTCGATATCAAATACGTCGATGCCGGCGAATCTTTTGAACAGAACACCTTTGCCTTCCATGACCGGCTTGCCGGCTTGCGCGCCGATATCGCCTAATCCCAGGACGGCGGTGCCATTGGTTACGACCGCGACGAGATTGCCTTTGTTGGTGTAGCGAAAAGCATCCTGCGTGTTCTTCTCGATTTCGAGGCAGGGGACCGCAACGCCAGGTGTGTAGGCGAGGCTCAGGTCGCGCTGCGTGAGGCACGGCTTAGTGGGCGTGACTTCGGTTTTCCCCGGCCGTGGTTTCGAGTGATAGTCGAGTGCATCCTGCTTGGTAATGGGCATGTCAGCCTCCGAATCGATGAATGTAAGTTCTTCTGTGGGACGAAATAGGCTTGCCCGGAGTGTTGCGGTGGCGGGTTGTCACAGGCAGCAGCAGCGGAAACAAGGTGTATTGGCGATGAATATCAGCCTGCCGCATGAGCACTCACAGGATCGTTGCAAGCCGAACAAGACTTCTCAGCGATCACCCTAGGCGTTCCTTCCACCGGCGGCTAGTGCGGAGGTCACACGCGCCTGTGAGGGGGGTTGCTCCAGGCGCTTGGCGGCAGACGTGAGCGCTTTTGTCCGAGACCCCGGCGTCAGCGGATTGGTAGTCGGATGACGATTATTTTCGAATTAGGCCAGTGATCGGAGTTTCTGAGGAGATTTACGATGCACACAAATTTCAAAACCACTCTGAGTGGTGCACCCGCAGACCGAAGCGACCGCATTCAAAGCAGCGCGAGCTGGCCATTCTCGTAGATCGCGACCACGGCTTTGGCGGGTCTCGATTTCATGGCAGCATCCACATCGAGAAACTCGATGCGCGTCCACTTCTCGAGCTCAGCCCACGATGACGGCGCGGATGCAAAACTGAGCGCCTCTCTCGCCACATTTGCTGCTTTCAGGAATAAGGTTTTCTTCTCGTCTGTAGCCTTTGGCAACTGTCTGGGCCAAACATCCACTTCGACAACCAGTTTGCCGTCCTTCGGTTCCGTCCTGACGACCGGCGCGCTAAGGCCGCTTTCCAGCAGCTCGTTAGACTGCGTCAGCTTACATACCTTGTCACTGAAGCAGGCGCCGCAGAATGCAACCACCGAAGCTTGCGACAAAAGGTCGTCCGTCGGTTCGACAATGTCATCCATCTGTTCAATGGTGTCAAGAGTAGCGTTGATGGTCATGGGAACCTCCGTTTACGGCGTTCGGCAGGCATGCATGTTGTTCGGTCGATCCGCAGACCAGGAGTTGGCTCACCGAACTTTACTGGGGGCGCCAGGGGGTCAGTCCCTGTGAGACGCCCGCCAATACACCTTGCACGAAACCAGTGTTCACTCTGCTGGTCGTGCCGTCTGTATCGATCGTCACAGAAGGTTGTGCCAGTCCGACCGCGCGAGCGGACTGGCCGGGACGGTTCCGATATCCGTCGAAAGCCGGTCGGCAGGGAGATCCGCTTCGGAAATTTCATCGCCACGCCTGGGCCCGTGTTACCATCCCGCCGTCGGCTGCCCTCTTCGTCACGAAGCTGAAATCGTTTTAATTGGAGGAGCGATATGGAAACCAAGATCAACGCGCTTATGCAGTCAGGCTGGGACTTAACCCTCAGGCTCAGCGTACGAGTGCTGGAAGCGATTGCCCTCTGGATTGTTGGCCGCTGGTTGATTGGCTTGTCTCTGCGCATGATCGGCGGCGCGATGACCAAGCAGAAGATCGATCCCACGGTCATTCGCTACATCCAGAATGCTGTCGCCGCCCTGCTGAACATCATTCTGGTGATCGCCATTCTGGGCTTCTTCGGTGTTCAAACCACGAGCCTCGCGGCCTTGATCGCCGCTGCCGGCGTGGCGATCGGCATGGCGTGGAGCGGCCTGCTGTCGAACTTTGCCGCTGGGGTGTTTCTGGTGATCCTGCAGCCGGTGAAGGTTGGTGATTTCGTGACCGCCGGCGGCGTCACTGGTACGGTGCATGAGATCGGACTGTTCGCCAGCTCCATCGATACGCCGGACAACGTGCGCACGATCATCGGCAACGCCAAGATCTTCGGCGACGTCATCCAGAACTATTCCACCAACCCGTATCGCAGGGTCGAGCTCACGGCGCAGTTGGCGCATAACGTCGATGTGCTGGCGGCCGTGGCGATGCTGAAGAAGGCTCTGGCGAGCATCCCGCACGTGATGACAAATCCCGCGCCCGACGTGGAGATTCTCACTTTCAACCTCGCCGGGCCAGTACTGGCGGTGCGTCCTTACTGCAATAACAAGGACTATTGGCAGGTGTACTTCGATACCAACCGGCTGATCAAGGAGACCTTCACGGCGGCTGGATTCTCCGTGCCCGAGCAGCACTACCTGGTGCACGGCGCGGTCGCAGGCGCGGGCATGGCGCACTCGGCTTGAGCGGCGCTAAAGATTTCTGCCATGCTGCCGATGGAGGTAGCGAGAGAAGTAGATGGCCTCCTGCGTCGTGTGCCGCCTTCCCAGCCAACTTTCCGTGCTGTTGGCTGGGCCTTTTTGTTGGCTCGCCGCCAAGCGAGCGACCGCGAGGCGATAGCATAGGTTCATGCCTTCGCGCGCGGTCTCGGCCAGCGATTTCGAAGCCCTGCTCGCCGCCGTCAGGAAATCCATCGCCAATCCGGAGCTTGGACTGTTCGGCCCCGGCTCGGTGAACTGGAAGATCAATCGCGAATCGGCGCTGTTTCTGGCTGCGGGCCGCGCTGCCCTGCTCCAGCTTGCGCATCCCTGGGTCGCTGCCGCTATCGCGCAACATTCACGCACCCTGCAGAACCCGATCGAGCGCTTCCACAACACCTTCCGCGTGATGTTCACAATTTCATTCGGCTCGCTGGAGCAGGCCTTCGGCGCGGCGCGACGTCTGTTCCGTTTGCATGAAACCATTCGCGGAACACTGCCGGAGACAGCGGGCCGATTTGCGGCCGGCACTTCGTACAAGGCCAACGAAACTGAGGCGCTCATCTGGGTATTTGCGACTCTTGTTGACAGCGCCCTGCTGTCTTACGAGCTGGTATTGCCGCCGCTCCGCACCGCCGAACGGGAACAGTATTATGCCGAGGGCCTGAGATCGACCGCGCTCTTCGGAATTTCGACCGCCGAATTCCCTGCGGATCTGCCTGCATTCGAGCGGTACATGCAATCCACCCTGCAGTCGGACCTGCTGGGAGTAAGTGCGCAGACCCGGGAATTGGCGCACCGTCTTCAGGCCGGCAGCGGTTTACCGATGCGCGTTCCCTTCTGGTATCAGGCGCTGACAAGGCAGTTGCTGCCGCCGCGATTTCGCGAAGAGTTTCACTTCATCTACGCCGAGCGCGAGCGCATGGCGGCCGATCGCGCTCGGCGATGGATCCGGCGCATCTACCCGCGATTGCCTTCCTCGCTGCGGTTCGTTGGGCCGTACAATGAAATGCAATCCCGGCTGCGAGGCCGATCGCAACCCAGTCTGAGCACCCAAATCAGCAACCAGCTGTGGATTGGACAACCCACCCTGTTTCAGGGCGCGGGCTGCGAGGTCGGCTTCGACTCGGGAACATCTTCGCTGTTGTAGGAGCGCGGCGGGAGCAGAAACTGCACGCCAAAATATCCCACATAGTAGGGCTGGCTGTTGCCGGCCGGCTCCAGTCCGCGTCCTGACATAAGAAGGATGACGATGGGACTGTGGATGCGATAACGCAATCCGGCGTCTATGGTGGGTTGGCTGGCGTAGGGATTGACGGTGCTTTGGTTGTAGAACTCGGCATCCACTTCCAGCTTTCTTGTCACCCTGTGTCCGGCCACCAGGCCCACCAGCCAGCCGTCCGAGCCTTTGTGAACGAAGTTGTAGCCCAGTTCAAAATCTAAGTCGATAGGTCCAAATTTCCTCGAGAACTCGACCGGCATCAGAAACGATTCACTCTCCGGCGTGATGCCGCGGCGCACTGAGTTATTCGGATTGTTCACGAAGCCTTGCGGGAAGATCGAAATTGACAACCCCGACTCGCCGTGGTCGAGAAAGCGCCACTTCAATCCGAAGTTCGATTGGCCGAGGCCGAACTTCGCAGCTTCCGGCACATTCTTCACCCGCAGCCAGGCGTTCTCATAGGTGAGCTGAATGCGGTCGCCGACTCCGTAGTTAATGTCAACGTCAGGCGTGTGGGTGATGGATTGATCGTCGTATAGAAATGGCTCGTAACCGAGATTGATCTCCCAGTTGCGCGCGCCGGGCGTTCCCGGATCGTTGGTGTAATAGGGCGGGCCGCCTTGCGCAAACGCGCCGTTGGCAGCAGCGACAATCACCAAGAAAAACGTCAGTATCCGCAACATACGTCGCGAGTTGAACAGTCACTGGTCACAAGCCCACCAGCACAGTATAGTTGCGGATCGATTCACATTCTGAGCTGCCGGAAGTTTTCCCGCTCGATTGGGTGTAGCATTAGACCACTGGCGTGGGGGATTCACTGCACATGAACATACTCTTGCTGTCCATGCCTGATTCCTTCGAGCATATGCCCACCATCGCGGTGCGCATGCCGAACGGTGCGCTGTCCTCGCTGGCGGGCAATATCGATCGTCATCACGGCATCGCCGTCGCCGACCTCATCCTGGTGCAGGACTGCGTGCGCGAGACGGTGGAGCAGCTTGTGCGCGAGCACCAGCCCGATGTGCTCGGCTTGTCCGTCATGACTTTCCAGCGCAAGACCGCATTGCGAATTGTCGATCTGGTTCGCGCCGTGCGGCCGCACGTCCGCGTCGTGGTGGGCGGCTACGATCCCAGTCTTGCCCCCGCCGCCTACATGCATGCCGATAGCGGGGTGGACTACATCGTGCGCGGCGAAGGCGAGATCACCTTTCGTGAACTCTTGCGGGTGATGGAGCAAGGCCAGAGCCTGTCCCACATTGCGGGACTATCGTATCGCAGCGGCGATGGCTGGCGCGAAAATCCCGCGCGCCCGGTGCACAGCCTGCAAGGAGACGACATCCGCCCACCTCGGCGCGATGTGCGCGTGCTGAACGGCTACACCATGATGGGGCGCCAGGTGGACGTGGTGGAGACCTCGCGCGGCTGCACCTTCGATTGCGGGTTCTGCTCCATCATCGAGATGCGTGGCCGCAACTTTCACACCTACAGCTTCGACCGCGTGCTCGCCGATATTCGCGATGCGCGCGATCGCGGAGCGCGCGCCATCTTCATTGTCGACGACAACATCAGCCTGAACATCAAACGTTTCGAGGCCCTGTGCCGGGCGATCATCGATGCCGGGCTGAACGATATCGATTACACCGTGCAGGCCATGACCTCGCCGATCGCGATGCACGGCGAAACGCTGGCGCCGCTGATGCGCAAGGCCGGGTTCCGTTACGTTTTTCTGGGCATTGAGAACATTCTGGAAGACGATCTCGATTTCCTGAAAGCTGCTGCCAAGAATGAATTTCGCGAGGCCGGACGCAAAACCGGCAACGCCACCCTGCGCGCGATCGAGTATTTGCACAAGCACAACATCTATGTAGTGGGCGGTTTGATTGTCGGCAACCCGGATGACACCCGCGAGTCCATCAAGGCCAACCTGGAATTCGCACGCAAATACGTCGACTGGCCTTACATCCAGCATCCCACGCCCTATCCGGGCACGCCGATGACGAAAGATTTTCGCGCCCGCAATCTGATCCAGATTGAGCGCATGGAAGAATACGACGGCACAACCGCGGTGGTGGCCACCCAGCACCTCGCGCCGCAAGAAATAGAATTCGAACGCTGGCGCGCAGAACGCTGGATGAAGGTGCGCCATATTCCCGCGGTCATCAAGCACGACCCGATGTTTGTTCTGCGCAACTGGTGGAAGATGCTCGCCCACACCTTTCGCGGCAGCAGCCTGAAATCGATGCTGGGCGTGGAGAGCGAGTGGGCATCGTTCCAGCGTTATCGCGCGTTGCGCAGCCGCGAGCGGGCGTATTTGTAACGCCGCCAGTTCGGACAGTATCCCTCGCCGGCACTTCGCGATATAACTTCAATAGTTCATCTTCCCGTTCATGCCGCCGGCTGCCGCCAATAACGATGCCAAGAGGTCCGGCCTCGCCTATTGGGCGGCGCGAGTTCTTGAGGAATGCGACAAGGCCGCCTCCGGCTTCGACGCCGATCCCGTACATGACCTGCGGGTCGCTATCCGGCGCTGCCGGTCTATGGCCGACGGTTTCCGGTCGGTCGATCCCGATCCTGCGTGGAAGCAGATGAAACGCCTGGCCAAGCCGCTGTTCCGCAGTCTCGGCGAGCTGCGCGACACGCAGGTGATGGCGGAGTGGCTGACCAAGCTCGCGCCGCACGGCGATCCCGTGGGCCAGGACTTATCATCCGCTCTGCTCACGAAGGAACACCACCTCAAATCGGCAGCAAAAGACGCCCTGGCCAGTTTCGATCGCAAGCGCTGGGCAGCGCTCAACGAGCATCTCGCGACCCGCACCGCTAGCGTTCCCCTGGAAGGGCGGGTGTTCCAGGAGCTGGCGCTGGAGCGCTGGCTGGAAGCCCGCGAGTTGCATCGCCGCGCGCTGCGCAACCGCAGCGGTGTGGCCTGGCACCAGTTGCGCATCGGCATCAAGCGCTTCCGCTATACCGTGGAAAATTTCCTGCCGCAACGGCACGAGAAGTGGTCGAAAGACTTGCGCGAATTGCAGGACGCGCTCGGCGAAGTCCACGATTTCGATGTCCTGCGCGCCATGATCAACAGCCACGAGGGCATCGGCCGCGAGGAACGCCTGCTGTGGCAGAAACGTATTGCCGAAGAGCGGCAGCAACGTTTGGCTCTCTATCGAAGCAAGATGGTGGGCAGGGGTTCGCTGTGGGAGCGGTGGCGCGCGGAGCTGCCGCAGGGCGCCGCCTTGCAAGCAGCGGCCATGGCAAAGCTGCGCACCTGGGCCGCAATGCTCGATCCTGACCGTCGCCACTCCGAACGGGTGGCGCAGCTTGCTCTCGCTCTTTATGACGGACTATCACAGTGTGGGATACTGTCCGCTGTGCCGAAAGACCGGCGAATCCTCCAAGCGGCAGCGCTTTTGCATGAAGTAGGGCGGGGCAGACTCGCACACCGAGATTCGCAAGGGCACCAGAAGCGCGGGCAACGCATGGTTGCCAAACTCAAAGCGCCGCTCGGATGGTGCCTAGAGGACATGCGCTGCGTCGCCGCCCTGGTGCGTTTTCATCGCGGCCGCCTGCCGCTAAGAAGCAACCCTTGCTTTGCGGGACTCGATCGCAAACGCCGGGCCGGAGTAATGCGCCTGATGGGCATCTTGAGGCTGGCCAATGCGTTCGACGAGACCCACGCCGGAAAAGCGCGCGACCTCTCAGTGACGCTACAGAAGGGGGCACTGATCGTGCGCTGCTATGGTCTGGCCGCGATGAGTCGTGAAGCGGAACGGGCAGCGCGTGCCCGCTATCTTTTGGAGATGGTTTTCCGCCGGCCGATTGGGATTCACTTTCCGCGAGCAAGAAGTGCCGGAGGGGTACAAGCGGCCCGCCTGCAGAGACGGGCCGCACCCTTGCCTTAAACCGCTACAGCGGGGCTTTTCTTGTTCTTCTTATAAGGATCGCCGACGAAAACGAAAGGATACTTACTGAGCGCCTGAAGGTCGCCGGCGGCAGCATACCCTTCGACTTCTGCCATCAGGTTCGCGGCCTCGTCTTTGGGCATGTTCTTGGTGACTTGCCAGAACTTGTGCGGAAAAAACCAGATGCGCTTGCGATGGTCGGACTCGGTTGCAGTCTCGGACATCAACGCCATAAATAGCTCCTCCCACATTGTAAGACATAGCGTCTTGGTCTGGGTAACCTGGAAAATTTCGAATGGACGTACATAGTGAACGCACAAGTATTATCGGCTTGCGTCAAGCCGTTTGCAAATGCCGGGCGCTTCGCCAGTACGATTTGTGGAACACAGGAGTTGCTCGCAACTGCAAGAAAAGCGGAAGCTAAATTTGCAGCACGTAATTTATTCCCACTTGTGGAAAACTTTTCTTGTGAACACAGAAAATAATTTCGTTTTTCGGCCAGCGGCGCGACTGGAGCAGGAGCGTCCAGAGGGAGTGGAGAGGCTATACCACATCGTGGGATAGCACGAATTGCGGCAGAATGACGGCGGGAACGACTTCACTTCGAGACAACAGGCGCGGAAAAGATTCAACCCGGAGGCGGCTGGCTTCTTTCGCCTCCGGAATCGAAGGTTGCAGCCAGAGACGGGTCTCGTGCGACCGTCCGCTGTCCGCAACACCTACGCGCGTGCGCTGGGCGGCGCCCGGCGTGGGCGTGGGGAGTGAGCGCATCTCCCCGACGCGACTAGGCATGCTTTTTGCGCCGCATGACGATCACGGTCATCAGGCCCACCGCCAGCACCGCGGCGATCAGGCGAATCACGGTGACAGTATCCATGGCTTCCCTCCTTCCGGCGGTTTACGCCGCCTACTTGAAAATTGCCTGCAGATTCCGGGAAATCAAAATTACCGCCGGCCCCAGCAGCACGATGAAGACGCTGGGAAAGATGAACAGCACCAGCGGGAAAATCAGTTTCACCGTCGTTTTGGCAGCGAGCTCCTCGGCTTGCTGACGGCGTTTCTGGCGGACTCCGTCGGTAAAGGTGCGCAAAGCGCGCACCAGCGGAGTGCCGAAGCGATCGGTCTGCGCCAGCATGTGAACGAAGCCTTTTACGACTTCGATATTGCTGCGCTCGGCCATGCTCTCCCAAGCCTCCAGGCGCGGCTTGCCGGCGCGTTGCTCGAAGTTAACCTGCATGAACTCGTCGGAGAGATCCGGCTGCGTCTTGGCCAACTCCTGTCCGGCGCGCAAGAGGGCCTGATCGATGCCCAGGCCGGCATCGACGCACACCACCATCAGATCGAGGGCGTCGGGCAAACCTGTGCGGATGCGCTCGCGCCGGCGGCGCACGCAATAGCCGACCCAGATATCGGGAGCCGCATAGGCGAGCACCATCAGCACCGCGATGCAGAGAAACGTGTTCTGGCGAATGAAGGTGCCGGCCAAAACCGCCAGCACCGGCCCGAGCATGCGGATGCCGAAATAGATATCCACGGCAGCACTCTGGCGCAGCCCGGCGGCCAGTAACTTCTGCCGCAGTTTCTCGTTTTGCGCCAGCCCCAACCGGATGCGGATCAGGTGCAGCGCCCCCAGCAGCAGGTGCGCGATGCGATCACCGGCCGCCGTCGAATTCTCCTCCACGGGCGCTGAAGCACGAGTCACCAGCATCAGGCGCTTACCCGGTCCGGACGGGCGCAGCAGAAGAAACCCGATGCCCGCGGCCAATCCGCAGAGGACGGTCACCAACAGGCTGATCGCGAGTGCGGGGCCAAGGCTGTTCATATTTTCACGTTCACGATCTTGCGGATCGCCAGTCCGCCCACGGCCATTAATGACAGCCCGGCGAACACCAGCTTTCGGCCGGTAGGATCCTCCACCAGCACGCGGCAGTAGGAGCGGTTCGCGAAGCTGAGGAGGAAAAACATCGCGACTGGCAAGAGGGACAGGATCCAGCCCGTCATGCGTCCCTGGGCGGTGTAGATTCGGATCTCGCCCTCGATGCGCACTCGTTCGCGAATCACCGCCGCAGTATGCTCGAGCAACTCCACCAGGTTGCCGCCAGTTTCTTTCTGCAGGAGCATAGCGGTGATGACGAAATTGAGCTCGGGCAACGGAATGCGCTGCCCCAGTTGCAACAGCGCCTCGCGCGTGGGCAGCCCAAACACCTGTTGCCGGTAGACCTCACGGAATTCGCTGCGCACCGGCTCGGGCGACTCATCGCCCACGATCTCGATGGCGGCGGAAACGGAATGGCCGGCGCGCAGAGCGCGCGCCATCAGATCGATCGCGTCAGGCAGCTGGCGAGTGAACGTTCGCAAGCGGCGAGAGCGTTGCCAGCGCAGGAGCAGCAGAGGCGAGAGGGCCAAGGCGATGGCGGGCAGAAAGGCGAAGATCGGACTAGGCAGTTCGTAATACCCAAGAGCGAAGCCGGCCACAGCCAGCACCGCGCAGCCGCCCAAAACACCGCTCACACTCCAGGAGCTTTCCGCCTGCGCGATCAGCAGATCGATGCTTTGTGCCAGCCTCAGGGTTTGCAGGAAGTCGTCCAGCCAGGGCAGATCGCTCAAGTGCCGATGCTTGATGATCTGGACAACCTCATCCGGCGAGCCGGGGCCGTCGATCACATCACCGCTCAGCTTGGCGATGCGCCCGGCAATCACGCGTTCGGCCGTCGAGGGCCGCGTCACCAGCAAGACCACCAGGAAGCTCAGTGTCAATACGAGCAGGAAAACTGTGGCGATTAGGAACATGCGCGCTCCTGTCCGGAATGCAGCATGGCTGCGCTATCGCACCGGGGGTGCATGCCGCTATACCTCCTCGGAAAAATCGAGCAGCTGCGTATCCAGGGGCGCACCGGAGGCCTGCAGCTTCTCGGCGAATTTGGGGACGATGCCGGTGGCGTAAAAGCGTCCCAGCACCTTGCCTTGGGGACCGACACCGTGCTTCTGGAACAGGAAAATGTCTTGCATGCTGATCACCTGATCACTGGTACCGGTGATTTCCGTAATATGGGTGACGCGTCGCGATCCGTCGCTCATACGCGAAACCTGCACAACCACATGAATGGCGGCGGCGATCTGCTGCCGCAGGGCGTTGGCCGGCAGGTTGAGGTTGGCCATCATCGCCATGGTCTCAATGCGCGCGATGGCGTCGCGCGGGCTGTTGGCATGCACGGTCGTGATGGAACCGTCATGGCCGGTGTTCATGGCCTGCAGCATGTCGAGGGCTTCCTCGCCGCGCACCTCGCCCACGATGATGCGGTCCGGACGCATGCGCAGGGCGTTGATCAGCAGCTCGCGCTGACGCACGCCACCCTTGCCTTCCACGTTCGGCGGACGGCATTCCAGGCGCACCACGTGCTCCTGCTTCAGCCGCAGCTCCGCCGAATCCTCAATGGTGACGATGCGCTCGCGCGGGGAGATAAATCCGGAGAGCACATTGAGCAGCGTGGTCTTGCCCGCGCCGGTGCCGCCGGAAACGACGACGTTCAGCCGCGCCTTGACCGCCTTTTGCAGCACGTCCATCATGACCGGCTTCATCTCGCCGTAATCCAGCAGATCTTTGGCGGTCAGCGGGTCGGCGCCGAAGCGGCGAATGGAGAGGATCGCCCCATCAATGGCCAGCGGGGGAATGATGGCATTCACGCGGGAGCCGTCAGGGAGCCGGGCGTCCACCATGGGCGAGGACTCGTCCACCCGGCGTCCGACCTTGGAGACGATCTTCTCGATGATGTGCATCAGGTGGTGCTCGTCTTTGAAGACCACATTGGTCTTCTCCAGCACGCCGCCGCGCTCGACATAGACCATACTGGCCGTGTTCACGAGAATGTCGGTCACGGTGGGATCCTGCAGCAGCGGCTCCAGCGGCCCCAACCCGAAGACCTCGTCCATCACCTCGCTGGCAATGCGGCTGCGCTCGCTGGCGCTGAAGGGGACGCCGTGTTCGCCGACCAGTTGCACGATGAGTTTCTGCAACTGCTGCCGGCCGCGCGAGTCCTGCATGTAGAGCAGCTTCTCCAAGTCGACCTTGTCGATGAGTTCGCGGTGAACGGCCGACTTCACCTCCTGCTGCACCCGCCCCAAGAGCGGGTTGCTGTCGCCCGTGCCGTCCAGGGACAGCGGCAGGCGTCTGTCCGCAAAGTCGACGACGGCAACTTCACCCATACATCCTCCCTCGGTCTTCAGCTCCAAAACGCGAAGCGGCGCTTGGGGCTGGCCGCGATCTCCGCAGCTTCCCCGCCCACCAGGCTGGCCGCCCATTTCTTCATCTGAATGGCAAACTCCGATTTGCGGTCAGGAAGCACTGGATTGCCGGTGTTCATGGCGCGAATCAGGTCGGAAGAGGCGTTAGGAATGGTGATCGCAATCGGCTGCCGTATGGCGCGCTCGATCTGCTCCCGGGTGAGCGCGCCCTCCGACGAGTAGCGATTGATCACCACCTTGATCTTGTTGGGGGGGACCGCACTCTGCAGCAAGCGGTCGATATAGCGAGATAGATCGCGCAGGGCGGGAACGTCGGGGGTGGCAATGAGAAACAGCGCATCGCAGCAGTCGATGGTGGTGAGGCTGAGATTGTGAACTCCGTGGGGGCAATCGATGACCACGAATTCGTAGTTCTGGCCCAGAAAGCGGATCGCGCGCTGAATATCGTCCAGCGACACGTTGGCCGAATCGTCGAAGACATCGGGCGAGGGCAGAATGTCGAGACAAGCGGAGTGGTGGATAACGAAGCCCTGCAGCAGGTCCTCGTCGAGCCGGGAGATGTTGCGCACCAGTTCATAGAAGTGGTAATTGGCGCGATCTTCGCCCAGATAAAGAGAGACGTGGCCTAGCCGGCTGTGCTCGTCCAGGATCAGGGTCTTCTTGCCGTGTTGGCGCACCAAGAAGCAACCCAGATGGACGGCCAGGGTGGTGGTGCCGGCGCCGCCGCGCGCGCCCAGGAGTGCCAGAATACGTCCCCGCGGCTTGACGCGCGCCGGCTTGCGCGAACTGGCGCGTAGGCGCAGGCGATGCAGCGCCTCCGCCAGTTGATCCGCGGATAACGGCTTGTTCAGGTATTCGCTACATCCGGCGCGCATGGCCTCCAGAATGCGCGCGGGATCGTTTTGGACGGAAACCGCGATCAGGGTACCGCGGCCGTGAAGGGCCTGCTGGATGGCATTGGCTGCCGCCACCGCCGCTTGGCGGTCCGTATCGAAGTCAATCACGCAAACCGAAATCTCGGCCCGCTGCAACCGCTGCATGATCTGATAATCACCCTCCCGCGGCGGCGAATACCGCTCCATCGCACCCGCGAAGACGCCATTCTCGCGCCCCATCGCCTGTCGTACCGCCTCACCCGTGCCGCCATCGACGTACAAGGTGGCGGCGCACAACTCGGCAATATTCTGTCTATCTTCCTGGCTATTTAGGTCATCTCCGATCTGGTATAGCAGTGCCATGGCCTTCTCAGTTCTTCGGCAGATCGCGGTCGAACGCCTTGTCCTGCAGCGGCGGCACCGGCATGGCCGGCGTCGTCGGCGCAGGCACCTTCACATCAGTCAAGGTGTCGACGATCCTGGGCGTAACGATCACCACTAGTTCCGTAGTGGAGCGGTTCAGGTTCTTGGAACGGAACAACTGTCCCAAAATGGGTATGTCACCGATACCGGGAATTTTGCTCAACGTATCGGTGGTACGGCGGTCGAGTATGCCGGAGATGCCGAAGCTCTGGCCATCCTTCAGCTCGACTTCCGTTTCCGCCCGGCGCGTCGATAATGCGGGCAAGGTATAACCGGCAATCACCACCTCGTTGGTGTAGTCCAGGGCACTGACCTCCGGGGCGACTTTCAGACGAATGGTCCCATCGGAATTCACATAAGGCGTAAACTCCAGCTTCACGCCGTAAGGACGGAACTGTACCGTCACCGTGGGTACGCTGCCTGCGCCACCGGGCTGCACGATGGGGTAGGGGAATTCGCCGCCGGCCAGAAAGCGCGCCGGCTTGCCGTGGATGGTAGTCAGATTGGGTTCGGCCAGAATCTCCAGAATTCCCTTGGTCTGCAGGTCCTTGATGGTCGCGCCCAGCCCGTGGTCGAAGTTGAAGTAGAACAGGTTGAGAAAATCGCTGATGACGGCGGTGTTGGTGCCGTTTTGTGTCTGGAACGACGGCGGGCTGAACTGCTCGGTGGTAACCGCGCCGCTGTTCTTGCCCAAGCTGAAGAAGTTAATGCCGAAGGCGTCCAGCTTGGAGCGGTCGATTTCCGCGATGCGCACCTGCAACTGGATTTGCGGCTGGTGCCGCGGATCGACCACCAGCGAGTTGACGACGTCTTTCGAATAGACGTTCGCCAACCGCTCCGCCTCCTCGGCCGCGCTGTCGCTATCGACCACGCCGCTCAGATGTACCCTGCGCTGCTGGGCTTCGACCTCGACCTGATCCCCCGGGAGCGCCTGAGCCAGCGCCTCGCGCAGGCCGCCTACATCCACATCGGAGAGCACGGTGAAGATCTTCTTCTGCCCGGACATGCTCCACAGCACCAGGCTGCTGGCGCCCGCAGACTTGCCGGTGATGACGACTTCATCCGGGCTGGAGGTGATGGCATCCAGCACAGCGGGATTGCTCACGTAGACGCGACGCAGCTTTTCGGGAACGTCCACAAACAGCGAGCGCCCTACGATAAGACGCAGCGTCGCAGGGTCGCCCGAAGGTCCGGCTGCATCGAGGCCCTGCGGCGCGTGCCCCGCCGTCGCCGCAGGCGCGCTTGCGAGCTTAAACGTCAGAGGCGCGACGTGCATCTGTTGCGTGCTGGCGCCGGCCTCATGACCCGTGGGCGCGGTTTGCTCGGGCATTGCTGTCGCCGCTGGTGGATTTGTCGCCTGTGGCGTAACGGCGACCGGAGCGGCGCTTGCCGGTCGGCTCTGCGCGCGCGCCGCGGGCATCGCCAGCAGCAGGACGAGCAAGCTGCCGGTCGTGATGCATTGCCCAAGGGGTTTCATGGCTCTACTCAAAGCTCCGGGTCGAACGCTTGTCGCCCAGGATGGTCTCCACCACGTACGGTTCTTTCATCGGCAAATGCGCGCGAGGCGTTACCGCGGCAGGAGTTGCAGGCGCCGCGCCAGAGAGTTGCGCGATCTGCATGGGGACGGCCTCGACCTTACTGTGATCGGCGCCGTTGCGCAGCACAAACTGGATACTGCCCTGCGAGCCGGCCAGCACCATTTTCTGCGCGTCCTCCGGGGTAAGCAGCAGGGTAACGACGCTGACCGTCTCCGGTTTGCCCTGCGGGTCAGGTTCCAGCTTCTGCCCCACAGTTAGAACCTCGACATCCTGCAAAACAATCTGCGTCGCCGGCGTGGGAAAGCGATCGGAGCGGAAGGTGACCAGCACATCCACGTGCGATCCGGGAAAGAGGAAGCCGGCCACGCCAGCCACCTCGTCCGATTTCACCGAGGTAGCGCGCATGCCCTCCGGGATCTTGGTGGTCAATCCGATCACCGAGCCGGGCGCGGCGAGATAGTCCTGCAAAACCGGCTGCGAAGCGGCGACGGGGTAAATCACGGCCCGGCCCGCCAGGTCACCGGCCTTGGTAAAGCCGCCAGACAACGGATGCGACAAGGGCCATTCGACTACGGTCAGGTCCTCTGCTTTAAGCACCTCTCCCGGTTGCAGCGGTCGCGATGCCGCCACGTAGTGCTCAAATTGAGCCGCTGCAGCCGGGCGGCCGATCAGCTTGCGGCTGATCGTGAAGGTGACTCCACCGGCCAGCAGGAGCGCGATCAACAGAGCGATCAGAAGGCGACGGGAGTTCATGGTCTCATCTCAACCATCCATAAAGTTGCCCTGCTCAGCCCGCGCGAGGCACGGGTATTGACCCGAGGCCCCGCAGGACGGCCCTCGGGTAAGTTGCGGTTGCGTCGGCTAGGCGATCGTGCTGCTCAGCTTGCTGCCGACCGCACTGAACGCGTTGCTGATGTTGCTGGCCAGCGTGGTCATGCCCGCTACGGCCGCCAGCGCCAGCACCGCTGCTACGAGGGCGTATTCGATCAGGTCCTGACCGGAATCGTCTCGCAACAGATTGCGCAATAGTTGTTTCATTGGACCTTTCCTCCCTGGGAAAGCTCGCTACAGTTTGCCTGCGCGCAGCTTTCGTGTGGCTACAAGTCGTCTCAATCCTCTCTATCGGCACGGCAATCGATCTTCAACAGCACCGACGTGGGCGACGCGGCTGGGAATGAGCGCCAAATCGGGAATGCAGCGCGGCCAGTCTCTATGTGCAGAGAACGCCACCGTTCACATTCGCCTGTGACTCGGCTCACGGCGGAGGTTCCGGCTGACACCTAGACTGAAGCTGGTTTCATAGGTCCGCAAAGGCGGACACCTTATTGGAGGAGCTATGTTTCAGAAACGCGTGATCGCCGCCCTGTTAGCGGTGATCGCAGTATTCGCCTGCGCGTCCATGCTGGCGAAAGATAACCCGATGGGAATCGCGGACAGGCAGAAGATCACGTTTACTGCGCCGACACTGGTGGGAGGGACGCTGCTGCCCGCCGGCGAGTACACCGTCATTCACCAGATGAACGGTCAGACGCATGTCATGATCTTTAAGCAGGTGAACGGTAAGGCTGAGGCCAAAACCAACTGCAACGTTGTTCCTTTGAAGGCGAAAGCCAACCGCACCGAGCAGGAGTTCACGACCAACGCCAAAAATGAACGCGTGTTGCACGAGATGACCTTTGCCGGCGAGAAGGCCACCCACGTGCTTGAGCCGTAATTACGCTTTAATCACAAGAATGCTGTATAAGAGTACCGCTTCAGGTCTAGGGAGGCCCCGTTCTTGTCATCTCTCGGCAAGGGCGGGGCCTTTTGCATGTCCGTGGCACTATTTTACTCAAGCAGAAAAACACTCCTTATTATTCCATCCACAATGATCGCGAGCGGATCTCGCTGTCATATTGTTCGCGGAACTGAGCTGAAACGCAGCCAAGCTCGTCTAAACTCCGCGGTACAATGCACCACAATGCTGTTCCTCGTTTCAGGGAACAAGCAACGCCCGTGTTCCTAACCCGTTGAGAGTTAACATAGGATGTCGCTACTTCTGCCTTGAGATGTTCACTCGGGATCTCATTCCGTATCGCAGCCGGCGCAGCGACACGCGCCCGCCGGTGCAAAGCGATGGGAACGCTGTTGTTGAATGGTGCTTCCTGGCTATTCTTTTTTGGATTGCGGTCGCGGCCCCGCAGCGTTCCTGGGCCCAGCTTCCATCCGATGCGCGCGATACCTTCGTCCTGAGCGGCACGGTGGTCAATTCGGTGACGGGCGAGGGCATCTCGCGCGCCCTGGTGCGTGCCAGCGGCCAAGCCCCGCGGACCGCCTTCACCGATAGCGAAGGCCATTTCCAATTTGAAGGACTCCCGGCCGGGCAAATCGCTCTCACCGCCCAAAAACCGGGATACGTCAGCGAGCAGGAGACAGGCGGGCCGCTCGAGCGCATCTCGATCGGGCCGAGCACCGGAGCGCAGACTCTAAAGCTGCAACCGCTGTCGGCAATCTCTGGCCGGGTCCTGGATGCGTCGGGGCAGCCCATCGAGCGCATAGCCGTGCGGCTGATCTGCCGTAATGTGCGCGACGGCCGCAAGATTTGGGAGCCGCGCGGCATGTTCGAGACCGACGAAGATGGTCACTTCCGGTTCGCCAACCTGATGCCGGCCACCTACTACCTGTCGGTCGGACCGGCGCAGTCGCAGGAGCGAATCCTGCCCGAGGGCGAGAAACCGACCACCGGCTTCCCTCACCTGTACTATCCCGGCGTTCCTGACCTGGCATCGGCCGCGCCCATTCAGCTTGCCGCCGGTCAGCAGTGGCAGACGGATTTTTCGCTCGGCGCAGTGCCCGTCTATCACATCACGGGAACCATCTCCGGACAGCCGCCTGACCGCGGCCTCGCTCTGATGACATTCACTTCCTCGGGCGATGACCTCATGCTGCCCGCCAGGGTCAATTCGGAGACGGGGACGTTCAGCCTCGACAACCTTCCCGCTGGGTTTTACCTGCTGAAGGCACTTTCGGGCGGGGAAGGCCAGCAATTGCGCGCGCAGCAGATCATCACCGTCTCAGCAAATCTGGACAATGTGCATCTGGCAATGGCGCCCGCCATCTCGATCCCCGTTGTCGTTCACATGCAGTCGCGGGCGTCCTCAGGCGCAGGGTACACGTCGGCGGGCTTGAACCCTAGCCCTTGGAGCGAGAGCCGTCCTCCGCTCAACATCGCGCTCTTACCAACTCAGCCCAACGCGAACGAGTCGTACTCCACCTTCCGGAATGGCGGCAAGGTCATGGTTCTGCAGAACGTCGACCCTGGCACTTACAGCGTGAACCTCATACCGCAGCCGCCGTGGTACATACAATCGGCGACCTACGGGCAGACGAATGCTCTTTACGACGACATCACGGTCGCGCCCGGCCAAAGCTATCCGCTGGAGATTGCGCTGCGTGACGACAGCGCGAGTCTGGGCATAACAGTGCGCGGCCTGGAGTCGGCCGGTGAGCAAGGAGCCAATGTCATCATTGTTCCCCAGCCTGTAACCAAGCTTGTGCCGCACGTTCTGCGTGGGGTTACCAATACCTACACCGAGGCAGGACTGGCTCCGGGCGACTATCTCGTTTTCGCCTTCGATCGCATCGACGGGCTGGAGTACACCAACCCCGACGCCCTGTCGCGTTACGCCTCGCAAGCCGCGCGCGTGACCGTGAGCGCCAACCAGCAGGCGCAGGTGTCGCTGGACTTGATCCAGATTGGCAAAGGGGAATGAGCACGGTGCTGCCACGTATCCTCTTTGCGATGTTGCTGGTTGCCAGCCTGCCGGCGCAACAAAATGCCGTGCAGTCGCAGGCTTTGCCGCGTCCGGCTGCAAGCTCAGTACCCTCGCAGCAGGGTTTTCGCATCTCCGGAATTGTGGTGAATGCGGCAACCGGTCAGCCGCTGGCTTCCGCTTCGGTCGCCATCGCGCCTGTCAATCAGGGTGCGGAGCGCGACGTTTCCAAATCCGTCGTGACGGGAACCGATGGCCGGTTCTCGTTTGCCGGCCTGCGCCGTGGCAAGTACTCGCTGGTGGGCCGGGCCCGTGGATTTGCCTTTCAGGCATTCGATCAGCACGACGCGTACTCCACGGCCATCGCCGTCGGCCCGGAGCTCGACAGCGAGCACCTGATGTTTCGACTTCAGCCCGATGCCTCCATCGAAGGCGAGGTGACCGATGAGAACAACGACCCCGTTCAATATGCCGTAGTGCGTTTGTTCCAGACGCGAATTACCGACGGCGTGCAAAACACCACGCCCCTTAACCAGACACAAACCGACGATCAAGGTCACTATCACATCGCACACCTGCAGCCGGGCGCGTACTACCTGGCGGTCTCGGCCCGCCCGTGGTATGCGCAAAATACGCGGCCGACAACGAGCGCTTGGAACCCCGCCGAAGGCCCCTACGTGCCGCAGCCGCAGCCCGTGGGACAGTTGGATTCCGCGCTCGACGTCACCTATCCGCTGACCTTCTACCCCGATGCCACGGATTGGGCCGACGCCAGTCCGCTGCAGCTTGCCCCCGGCGCCAGAGAGACGGCCAATGTCGTGCTGCGCGCCGTACCCTCCCTGCATCTGCGCATTCACACCGGCGGACCGGCGCAAAATCCGGCGCTGGGACGCATGATTTTTCCCCGCGTGTCGCAACGCATTTTTAGTGGATACCTGGATTCTGTGTACAACGCTCCCGATTCCTGGGTTGCGCCCGGAGTCATCGAGATTTCCGGTTTGGCGCCCGGTCACTATGTGATTGAGGTCCCACCTGGAACAGGCCCTGAGAAAGCTGCCTCCCGATCGTGGTATCGCGAGCTCGATCTAACCGGTGACACAGACGTCAATGCGTCCGATGGCCCGGCCTTTGTAAATGTGAGCGGAACCGTTCTGTTCGAGAACGCTCCCGTGCCCAAGGGCGCGTCCATACAGCTCTTGAACCCCGAAACCGGTGAGAACTTCCGCAGTGAGATCAACGCTAAAGGCGAATTCGAGTTTCCAACGGACAACGTCCGAGCCGGACGCTACCTGATGGTGTTGGGAAGCGGCCATGGCTTCTATCTAAAAAAGCTGGTGGCAACGGGAGCCAAGATTGTGGGCCGCGCGGTTGAGATGGGGCCCGGCAGCAACGTGCATCTGGCAGCCATCGCGTCCACCGGGCAGGCGCAGGTGGATGGCACGGCGCTGCACGACGAGAAGCCGTTTGCCAGCGCCATGATCGTGCTCGTTCCGCAGGACCCCGGGGATAACGCGCCGCTCTTTCGCCGCGATCAAAGCGACAGCGACGGTACCTTCACCCTGCCCGATGTTGTACCCGGGCCGTATACGGTTATTGCCATCGCCAACGGCTGGGACCTGGACTGGAGCAATCCTACCGTCCTGCAATCGTATATGAAACGCGGCGAGGCCGTGCAAGTGCCGCCGGGTGGCAAACTACAGGTGAAAACACAGGTGCAGTTGGTCCGCATCGAGGGAGTGGAGTGAACTAAGGATTGCTGCAGACCAATCCTTTCCAGAGCTCCACGTAGTGTTGGTTGTACCATGAGATAGCTTGCTCCTTGCTTAGGTGAAGCCGTTCCATGCGGACGTTCGCGTCGCTGGCAACGCGGATTTCCATGCGTTGGGCCAGGTCACCACAGCTCTTCAGGTCGCCCAAGTCGACCGCGGCTGCCCTCGTCCATGCGGCGACAGCCGCGTCGAAGTCGCCATGAAAGGCGTCATCCTCGCCTTGAGACTCGTAACTGTCATACGCGTCGACCTTCTTCTCGAATTCGGCCTGTTGGGCTTTTCCCGACCAGTAGACCTGGTTGAGCAAAACCTGTTCCTGAATCGCCTCCGCGACTGGCACCGGCATGTCAGGCACAGCATCGACCATTTCCATTGGACTGAAGTCCCCTGGGTCATCGATCACATATTGCCATTTGCCCGATCCATAAACCGCCAGCATCGAACCACCAATGTTGCCCTTCGAGAACCCAGCTTTCGCGTAGTTTCCGACGATTCCGACCCAGTCGACGACTGATCCTGGCCAGTTCATGCCGCCTTTAGCTCTGCCACATCCGTGCGCGTCGGCGGGCGCGGTTTAGGCGTCTGCTCCTGTGTTGCGTTCGAAGCTGATGATGTGGAATCGGGTGGTGGGGCGGTGGCTTGTCCCCAAGCAACCGTTATGCGAAACTCTGGCGGGTCGATCTCGGGGGTTGAGTGGCTACTCAGGTTCAAGCGGCGGCGTCCGACCGCCTCGGCAAGGCGACGATTCTCGGCATGTTTGCCATGGGCGTCGCCGTTCTCGTGGTTGCGAACGATTTCACCGCGTTGTCAGTTGCGCTGCCGGCGATTGAGCGCGACCTTCGCACTGACGTTACTACGGTGCAGTGGGTGATCAACGGGTACGCGATGGTGTTCGGCGTGCTCATCGTGACCGGCGGGCGTCTGGCCGACATGTTCGGCCGGCGGAACATTTTTGTTGCCGGGGCGGCGATCTTCGCCGGCTTCTCGTTGATTGGAGGCTTCGCGCCGAACGCGGCGGTGCTGCTGGCCTGCCGCTTCCTCATGGGGATTGGCGGCGCGATGATGTGGCCGGCGATTCTCGGCATGACCTACGCGCTGCTGCCGCGCGAGAAGGCTGGGCTGGCGGGCGGCGTGATCCTGGGCGCGGCGGGATTCGGCAACGCCGTGGGGCCTCTGCTTGGGGGCATGCTGACCGACACCGTTGGCTGGCGCTGGATCTTCTTCGTCAATCTGCCGGTCGCGGCGGTGGCGATCGCGATCACCATGATCGTGGTGGCACGCGATCAGACGCTGAAACAGCACCACACGATCGACTACGCCGGCACTGCGGCGCTCAGCACCGGATTGCTGGCGATGCTGCTCGCGCTGGATTGGGCCCTCGATGTTGGCTGGACGGCGCCACGGATCATCGCACTCTTCGCGCTTACGGCGGTCGCGCTGACCGGCTTCCTCTTCATCGAGCGCCGTGCCGGCAATGGCGCGCTGGTGCCGCCGAGCGTGATGGCGAATCGCGACTTTCTCGCCGCCGGCATCACCACGCTGCTGGCATCGGCGATCTTCTTCGCCGCGCTGCTCTACTTACCACAATTCATGTCGAAGGAGCTCGGCTTCTCGGCGGTCGGCTCGGGCGCCGGGCTGCTGCCCATGATGGGGACCTTCATGCTGACCTCGTTCGTCGCGGGGCGGCTGTATCAGAGGCTCGGGCCGAAGCTGATTGTCACGCTCGGCGCGCTGCTGCTTGGCGCGGGAATGTTTCTGCTGTCGCGGATCAGTGCGAGCACGACTTACCATGAGCTGATCTTCGGCATGGTCGTGTTAGGAATCGGCGTCGGGCTGTTCTACTCGTCGATTACGACGACGGCGATCACCGCGCTTGATCCGTCGCAGGCGAGCCTGGCGGGCGCCATCGTCTACATGTTCCAGGTGGCGGGTGGCTCGATCGGCGTCGGATTCAACACGGCGATCGTCGTGTCAGGAGCGTCGCTGCCGGGAGGAATTCATACGGCGTGTCTGGTTGACGGCTCGCTGGCGATCGCGAGCGCGGCTGTCGCGGCGTTTTTTGTTGGAGGCGAGGTTGATGTCGAGCGCCTTCACGAACTCCGGCATCATCATCGCGCCCATGCGTGACGAGGCAGGAGTTGTCCTAAGAGCTGCGCTGCCGGATCAGTGACGTGAATTTCGAGTTTCTTTGGCCTCTTAACGCCTCGAAAAGGCAGCGTCGTGATGGCAACGGGTTCTCTCTGCAACGCAGCGGAGACCCGAAATCAGAGGCCGGCTTTGACGCGCTGAAGCGCCGCTCTATCAAACATGGCAAAATCCAGAAGCGCATTAGCAGTCACGGGCGCGGAGTGCTAGCTTGACAGGCGGCAGCCTGCTTCCTAGAATGAACATGGATTAGAATATCTTAGTTATGTGCCGTAAGTGGCAGAAGCAAAGATAGTTACCTCGGTGAGCAGTATGGGAACCCCAGCGGGAATAGGAAAACGGGAACGCGAAATCCTCACGGCCATTGTGGAGACCTACATCTCTACCGGCGAGCCCGTCGGCTCGCGGACGCTGGCGCGCAGCAATCGCGAGAGCCTGAGTGCGGCCTCGATCCGCAATGTGATGGCCGATTTGGCCGATGCCGGGTTTCTGGAGCAGCCGCACACCTCCGCTGGCCGCGTTCCCACCGCGCAGGCTTATCGCTTTTACGTCGAACGGCTCACCGGCGAGGCGCGCCTGTCTCCGGCCGATGAAAGCCTCATTCAAGGCAGTCTGCTGGGCACTCAGGATCTGCACGAGTTCATGGAGCGCACCTCGCACGTGCTGTCGCTGGTATCGCACGGTATCGGAGTGACGGTAAGTTCCTCAGCAGGTCAGCGCAACGCGCTGGAGCATGTTTACTTTCAGCGTCTGGGCGATAAGAAGGTCCTGGCCGTGGTAGTCATGCGCAACGGACTGGTGCGCGACCGCGTGCTGCGGTTGAGCAACGATCTGTCTATCGGGGATCTGGAAGCGGCCGCGGCGTACATTAACCAGAACTTCCGCGGCTGGGATATGGAGTCGCTGCGCAATGAGATCGCGAAGCGTTTGCAGCAGGAGCGCAGCGAGTACGACCGGCTGATGACCTCCGTCGAGCAGCTCTGCTCCCAGGGCGCGCTCGCTACCGACGGTCCGGCGCAGTCCGTGTACGTGGAAGGCGCGTCAAATCTGGTGATCACCGAGCAGGACAAGGAGCGACTACAGCAACTGCTGGCTACGCTCGAGGAGAAACAGCGCGTAGTCGATCTGCTCTCCGCCTATCTGGACGCCCGCCAGGAAGCGGTGCGCGTGGTGGTGGGTCTGGAGGAGACCATGCCGCATCTAAATAACTTCGTATTAATTGGCGCGCCGGCGCGCGTGGGTGACGAAGTGATGGGTTCGCTGGCCGTCATCGGCCCCACGCGCATGGACTACGAGCACACCATCAGCGCTGTGTCGTACATCGCACGCATGTTCGATCAACTATGGAATGAGCCGGCATGAGGCGGATGAATCAATCACAGAGACACAGAGACACCGAAGTTTTAGTTGGACCTTGGGTGATGGACGCCTTCATCAGCCCGCGTTTAATTTTCTCTGTGCCTCGGTGTCTCTGTGGTGAATTACGGTTTTGATTTGTTATGCACTACCGCAAACCAAATGGGCGCTCCAACACGGAGCTGGATGTAGACCACGAACTACCCTCGGCTGAGGAGGAAGCCGCGACTCCGTCCGGCACCACTCCCGAGGACGGCAGCAGCATTGCGAGCGTGCCTACGGCAGAGTTAGAGGCCGAACTGGAAAAGGCGCGCGCTGAAAAAGCCGCTTACCTGGACCGTGCCGCGCGCATTCAGGCCGAGTTTGAGAATTATCGGAAGCGTGCGGTCCGCGAGCAGCAGGACTATCGCGACTATGCATTGGCCGACGCCATCAGGACACTACTACCGATTCTCGACAGCCTTGACCGCGCGCTCAAGACCAATGCTGCGTCGCTCGAGGAGTATCGCTCCGGCATTGAGCTCATCGACAAGCAGTTTCATGACGTGCTGGCGAAGCTGGGCGTCGAACCAGTCCCCGCGCAGGGCGAATCCTTCGATCCCAATCTGCATCAAGCTGTGCAGATGGTCGAGACTGACGAAGCCGCGGACAACCACGTCATCGACGAACTGCAGCGCGGTTATAAGCTGAAGGACCGCCTGTTACGTCCGGCCATGGTGCGCGTCGCGCGCAATACCAAGCATTAGAGGAATAGACTTCTGGCCACCACTGTGAAACGTGACTACTACGAGGTCCTGGGCGTCTCGCGTACCGCCAATGACCAGGAGATCAAGAGCGCTTACCGCAAGCTGGCGCTGCAATACCATCCCGACCGTAACCCGAACAATCCCGACGCCGAGGAGAAGTTCAAGGAATGCAGCGAGGCGTACGCCGTGCTCGCAGACGGCGAGAAGCGCGCGCGCTATGATCGCTTCGGCCACGCTGGTGTCGGCGCCGCTGCGGGTCAGGGCTTCGGCGGCTTCGATGCCAGCGTGTTCAACGATTTCCAAGACATCTTTGGCGATCTCTTCGGTTTCGGCGATATGTTCGGCGGCCAGGGCCGGCGCCGCTCGCGCGCCCAGCGCGGCGCCGATCTACGCGAAGATCTGACGCTCGAATTCGAGGAAGGGGTCTTCGGCGTAAGCAAGCAAGTACAGGTGCGGCGACACGAAGAATGCGAGCAGTGCAAAGGCAGCGGCGTGGCGCCCGGTAGGTCGCCGATTAACTGCACCACCTGCGGCGGCCGCGGCCAGATGCGTTATCAGCAAGGCTTCTTCTCGATCACGCGCGCCTGCAGCACCTGCGGCGGTTCTGGCAAGCTCATCGTCGATCCGTGCACGCAGTGCCGCGGACAAGGCCGCGTCACGTGCGAGCGTACGGTCACGGTCAAGGTGCCGGCGGGCGTCGAAGAAGGTGCACGCATTCTCTACTCCAACGAAGGCGAGGCCGGCGTTTACGGCGGACCTCCGGGCGACCTTTACGTCGTGTTGCACGTCAAGGAGCACTCGTTCTTCGAGCGCGAGGGCAAGGACCTGTATTGCACGCTGCCGATTTCGTTCTCGCAGGCGGCGCTCGGCGCCGACATCCAGGTGCCGACCCTGGAGGGGGAACAGACTGTGAAACTCCCCGAGGGCACGCAGACGGGTTCACGTTTCAAGCTGAGGAATAAAGGCGTGCCGGTGCTGAACGGCCACGGTCGCGGCGACCTGTTCGTCGAAGTCAAAGTACAGACGCCGACGAAGCTGAACAAGCGCCAGCGTGAGCTGTTGCAAGAGCTGCACGCCACAATAACGCTCGAAAACAAACCCGTGAGCCGCTCGCTGCTCAACAAGGTCAAGGAGATTTTTGGCTAGGCGCCGACGTTGCGCAGCTTTCGCTACTGCGTGATGGTCTTTACCTCGTCTCCTACTTTGAAGCCCGCTCCGGACACCGGGATCCCTACCGCAGAGATATCGTCGACATCGGTCAGCTTAATGACACCGACGTCCGAAGTCATTTTGCGAATGACCTGGCCGGTGTTCGGGTCCTTGATTTCCTTGGTGATGCGCCTCACCGTCAACTGGTCGCCGACCTTCAAGCCAGCCTTCGCGCCGATGTTGAGCACGATTTGACCGCCGTCGACTGCGGCCACCACCCCTTCAACGCTGATGGTCCGGGTCACCAGCTTGGTGTTGTCCGCCACCAACTCGCTGGTCATCTGCACCACCGCCTGGTTCACGGCCTCGCCAATGATGGTTGACTGGAAGTCGCTGCTGCCGAAGTCCACGTTACCGCCGCCAAAGCCGTGCCAGTTGCTGCCGCCGCCCAGCAATGAGGTGCTTTCGCGCGACGACTCGCCTTTACCGCTGGCTACGCCGAGGATCTCGGCCGTGTCGATGTCAACCAGCCGGGCGTCGACTTGTACCACCGCCTTGCTCTTCTTGTGGCTGAAGCCGCCCACCCCAAACCCACCCCATCCTCCACCGCTGCCGCCAACCTTCGTGTTCTGGTTGTCATTGCCGAACTGGGTGATGCTGCCCACGACAATCGCATCGACGCCGAGGATTTTTCCGATCTTGGCGGCTGAATTTGGATTGGCGCGGTCGCTGTTGGAAAAGTTCTGTTCGCCCAGAATCTTGTCCATCGCCTTGCGCTCGATCACGGAGTACGTGCCGTCCTCCACCAGGTGCCGCACCAGCAGATCGGAGATACCTTTGCCCACATCGACATTCGTGCCAAACAATGCCTGCGTAGAACTTTGCACGGTAGCGTAATCGAAATCAAAGATCGCGATGCGTTTCTTCCGCCCTCCCGGCGCTGGGGCAGCGGATGGAGCGCTTGATGCCGAAGGCGACGGACTGGCCGAATTCTGCGCAGCCGACGGTACGACAAACCAAGTAGCGATTATGAGAAGTGAAACCAGGACCCGGTGCATTCGAGTGATCTCCTTGTCCGAACCTACAAATGGAAGGCCTCGCTGCAAGCGCAGCTCGTTCCCGCTGTGCATTTGAACACGATATGGTACACCCACTTCGCCAAAATGGAGCGTTTTTGTATTCGAAGTTTTCGCGGCTTTTGATCACGGAGATTTGCGGTCCTCTCATGAGGATGGCGGCGCTGATGGGGCCGGAAACGGCGATCGCGATAGGCCGATGCTCGTCGCCGGAGATCGCAGGCTGCAATTCTCGGCCAGCGCTAAAAAACGTACCTGGAGTACAGCGCAGGCCGCGGCGCTAGACTGCTGCGCCTCGGCATTCATTCCGGGATTCTCGCGTGGATTTTCTGGAATCGCAGGCTGGTGACACGATTATAACAATCGTGTTATGCTCTGAAGTGTTCCTATGAGAGGTTTGCGATGGGGTTGGTGCGTACGGGAATCGCGCTGGATGCCAATCTGTTGAAGCGGTATGATCGCCTGCTTCGCGCGCAAGGCTACCAGAATCGCTCTGAGGGCGTTCGCGACCTGATCCGCGATCGCCTTAACCAGGCCAGCTTGCAATCCGCCGATACCTTTGTCGTCGGCGCCGTCACCCTCATCTATGACCATCATTCGCGGCTGCTGCCCGACCGGTTGATGGAGCTGCAGCACGCCTATCACCAGGTCATTATCTCGACCGTGCATTCGCACCTCGACCACGACATGTGCCTGGAGGTGGTGGTGGTCAAGGGCAAGCTGAAAGAGGTGCAGGAGCTGGGCAATCTGCTGATCGGACTCAAGGGCGTGCAGCATGGGAAGCTGGTGATGAGTTCACCCGAAGCCTATACAAGAAAGTCACCGCCCAACGCTGCAGGGCATTCCTCCGCGCATTCTCACTCCCATTAGGACAAAAACTTTATGTAGCCATCGCATGTGATTGTCGCCCTTAAGGTAGCACGAAATGCACAAACGTAATACGAGTGCTCGCGTGCGGCATTTCTCCGCTCCGCGCCCGAAGCTGGGGCCTGATCCGGGTTCGCATCAAATCCCTGTCCCTGTTGGCTTCATTCCTTCTTCTGTTTGCTCCACAGCTGTGGCCGACACCAGAAGCCTCTCCGGCAAGGCCCTCGATTCGCAGCAACTGTCGACTTGCAGAATGCAATCGTCGCGCAAACCAAGGGATGAATGCTGCGGAAACGAAAGTGGCCGAGGCAATCAGCGCCGCCGATAGCACAAACCTAAGGGTTGCAAACCAAGAATGAAGGATGGGAGTTCTTATGCAACCGGGTAACACGAAATGCAAAGTGGTGTTATTTTTTTTATGGACGACGGTATTTGCGCTAACGGCAGCCGCACAACTTAACTCAGGGAGGATCAGCGGGCAGGTGCTCAATCCGCAGGATCACCAGGTCACCACGAGCGGAAAGGGGTATCCGCCTCAGTTATCGGGAACTGTGGTCGACGCGTCTGGCGCAGTGATTGCGGCGGCCACCGTCCAGGTTCTAAGCGCAAACGGTGCTGCGGAGAGATCGTTACAGTCAGACAGCAGCGGCTCTTTCAGTATTTCCGGACTCTCGGCAGGAAACTACCAACTCATCGTATCCAGTCCGGGTTTTGAAACCAAAGAAATCCCCGTCACGATGGGCACGACTGGGCAAGGCATCCCGTTGCGCATCTCTCTGGCGGTGAGTGCCGTGAGCACCAACGTAGAGGTGCAGGGCCGGGCGGATGACCTCGTCGGAATTGCCGATTCCGCCGGCCAGATAACGGTGGGCGCCGAGGAACTCGAAGACCGTCCGATTCTTCGTTCGGGAGAAATTTTGGAGACGCTCCCCGGTCTCATCATCGCGCAACACGCCGGCGGCGGTAAGGCCAACCAATATTTCCTTCGCGGCTTCAATCTCGACCACGGCACAGATATCGCCATTTTCCTCGACGGCATGCCGCTTAACCTGCCGTCGCAGGCGCATGGCGAGGGTTACGCGGACATGAACACCGTCACCCCGGAGTTTGTGGAGCGGGTGGATGCCGAGAAAGGTCCTTATTACCCTGATGTCGGCGACTATGGCTCGGCGGGAAATGCCACTGTGGTGTTTTACAAGACGCTGCCCCAAAACTTCGTCGAGGTACAGGGCGGCCAGTATGGCTTTGGGCGGTTCGTTTTCGGCGTCTCGCAGAAGGTCGGTTCGGGCACTTTGACCTACGGCGGAGAAGCGTACCACGATAACGGCCCGTGGAAATATCCGGATAATTACTACAAATTCAACGGTCTCCTGACCTATAGCCAGGGCGACGCCGCCGATGGTTTCAGCATCACGGTCCACGCTTACGATGGAGCTAGATGGAACTCAAGCGATCAACTCCCCTATACCGCCATACCTGTCGCCGCTTTCTTCGGCGCACTGAACCCGACCGACGGTGGCAGGTCACAGCGTTATAGCTTGCAGGGGGAATGGCATCACCGGGGCGAAAACTCCGAAACCCAAATCATGGTCTACGGATTTTATTACGATCTCAATTTATTTTCCGACTTCACCTACTACCTGTACAACCCGTATATGGGCGACCAGTTCGAACAGCAGGACAGGCGCTGGGTCGCCGGGTTCGACGCACGCCAAACGATTTTCAACCGACTGTTTGGCCGCAATGCGGAAATCACCTTCGGTCTGCAGTTCCGCAACGATTGGATCCACAACGGCCTTTTCCGGACGCTAGATCGCATGCGTACGTACAAAATCGACTATATCAGCAACTATTCAACAGTAGACCCCGCCTTCAATCAGTTCGCCGTTTTTCCCGCGGCCACGGACATTAATGAATTTAAGGAGACGATCATAAGTCCCTGGGTGCAAACTACAATCCACTGGGGCGAAAGATTCCGCTCGGTCGTGGGCCTGCGCGGCGACTTCGGCATCGGTGGTCCCGTCACCAGCTTCACTAATCCTACCAGTCCGAACTATCCCAACTATCCCTCCAATCTAACCTATCCCGAGGATCCCAATTCCGATCGATTGGTCAACAAATTCCTGCCCAGCCCCAAAGCCAGTTTGATCCTCGGCCCGTGGGCCAATACAGAGGTATATCTACAGGGCGGGTTCAGTTATCACACGAACGATGTGCGTGGCTCAACCCAACTGTATGAACCGGTTTCGCCGGACTATCCTTTCTACAATACGCCAAACCCCATTAAGATTCCCTTTCTGGTCCAAACCAAAGGCACGGAAATCGGCGTGCGTACTGTGGCCGTCCCACATCTGCAAAGCACCGTTGAGGTCTGGGGTCTCCACAGCAATTCCGAACTGCTGCAGGACGGCGATACCGGAGGCACGAGTCCCTCCTATCAGTCGAGCAACCGCTGGGGCGTAGAAGTTGGAAACTACTACACGCCACTGCAACATTTGATTCTTGATGCTGACTTTGCGGACTCGCGCGCCCGTTTTACCGCAAACGACCCACGCGATTCGGCATTTTACTACTATAACCAAACGACGGGTACCTATCAGCTTTGCCCAGCAAACTCGAATTGCTACGGGGTTGGGCTTGGGCCGACCCCTTATCTGCAAAATCCCTACGGCAAGTATGTGCCCGAAGCAGTGCGCGTGGTGGTTTCAGCGGGCGCCACACTCCACGATTACAAAAGCTTTTCAGCGAGCTTGCGCCTGCGCTACTTTGGCCCGCGCCCTCTGACCTCCGACGGACTCTATACCTCACCTTCAACCGCGTTGGTTAACCTTTTGGCCAACTATAGATTCAGCAAGAACTGGAGCATTACCGGCGAAATCTTGAATTTGCTTAACCGCCAAGATCACGACATTGACTACGCCTATGTGTCGCAAATAAAGACAGCAGCCCAGCTGGGGCTGCCGGCAACACCACCAACAACACTAGCTGGGCAGGAGGCGGTTGAGGCTGCTATCAATGCTAACGCGGCATTCACAAGGGTTCTGCACCCCGTCGAACCGATTCAGGCACGATTCGGGTTACGTTACAGTTTCGGTCGCTGAAGCAAAAGAGGCGACCGAGTGACACGACCTGCCTGGCGACGGTGGCCACGGTTCGGGCGCGGCCGCGGGACCTTCTACCGGCTAACCGTCGCCACCGCACGCGGCGATTCAACCAGTTGCTTCAGTGTGCCATACTGCAAATGCAACACTTGGAAATAACTCTGTTTACAGCATGGCCCTGCCCACACGTCATCGCACTCAACAGAGACTTACAAAAAACTTACGAACTCTTTAGCCGGCACTTACGACGCGAGTGCTCAAATTGATAAAAGTGACGGCGAACGCGCTGACGTGTGCGAGAGGCGATCATGAATACATTGTTCCTGGTTGTATGCGCTGTAAGTGTGATTTTCTTCCTGGTTTTTCTGCTGAATTGTTCATTCGCAGCCGGGAGATCCAGCCGCCGGAATCGCGGGTCGATATCGCCGGTGGTGCGCAAGGTAGCGGAAACCCAGGCGGTGGATTCCGCATGCGGCCGTCGCTTTTTCGTTCATCTCGAAGAGGAGATGGCGGAGTTCATCACCGGGCGAGGTCGCTTTGTCGCTCTGTTGCTCGTAGCGATTGCGCTCGTTCCTCTGCTGGCGCGAGCGCAGGAGCAGGGTCTCGCCCCGGCTGACGAGCAGGCCGGCGGGGCCGACCAGGAAATTCCGCCCGCGGTCGCCAAGCAACTCGAAGCCATGCGAAAGCGGATTGAGCAACTCGAACAGGAGCTCAAGTCGCGCACCCCGGAGGGAGCGCCATACTCGACGAAGGCTACCGCTCCGATACATGAGACGAGCGATCAGATGGCGCCGGCTCCAGCGGTTTCGGCCGAGTCGGCCTTGTCGCAGCAGGCTGCGCCGACAAATGAAAAACCCGCGCCTTTCTCGTTTGCCGACTTCACCTGGCTGACCGGCAATCCGCGCATCAAGGAAGTGCCGTTCGACACCAAGTTCTTCACGCCGGAAATACGCGTGGACGTTGACTACACGCATTCCTTCAACGACCCCAAGGACGATACCCTCGGCGGCTCGAGCGAAATCTTCCGGTCCAACGAATTCCAGTTGACGCAACTCGGCGTGGGTGGCGACTTTCATTGGGACAATGTGCAGGCGCGACTGATGACGCAGTTCGGCATGTACTCGCAGACGCAGCCGCGCAACGACGCCAGCCCGGCCCGCGGACAGTGGAACCTCGACGGCGCGTATCAGTACCTGGCGGAAGCGTGGGGCGGCTATCACATCAACGCGCTTGACGGCATCAATGTTCAGGCCGGCATCTTCATGTCGTACATCGGCTTGTGGAGCTTCTATAACTTCGACAATTGGACCTATCAGCCGTCGTACGTGTCGTCGAATACGCCGTGGTTCTTCAACGGCATGAGGGTGCAGATCTTTCCCAACGAGCACCTGAAGATCGAACCATGGCTCATCAACGGCTGGCAATCATATGGACGGTTCAATCACCGGCCCGGCTTCGGCGGGCAAATCCTGTGGCGCCCGAATGGCTGGTTCTCGTTCGTCGGGAACCAATATGCGCTCGGCGAGGACACGCTGGGCGTCCCAGGGCGCGTCCGCTATCACACTGACGACAGCATTCAGGTGAAGTATTACGACAAGCCCTATCGCACACTCGACAAGATGGCGTTTTCGCTCACCGGCGACTTGGGCTGCGAACACGGCGGCGGCGTCAGTTGTGCGGGCGACTCTGCCAAAGGCCCGAAACAAAGCTTCATTGGATTCATGGTCTACAACCGGATGTGGTTCCACAAAGACCTGTTCGCCGTAACTCTGGGCGGCGGCGCTATTGATAATCCGGGCCGCTATCTGGTGCTGCTGCCGCCCATCAATGGTGCGACTGCGATTTCGGGCACTCCTTACTTCACGGAGAACCCAGGTGATCCTTTCAAGGCCTGGGACGCCTCCGGCACCTTCGATTTCATGCCCAGCCAGTATGTGACGTTCCGCTGGGAGTACAACCACAGGCATGCCAGCGTGCCTTATTTCTCCGGTTCCGGCGGTGTCACGCCGCCGGGCGGAAACACCGGACTGCCAGGGTCGGTTGTGGCAGGCTTTACTCCCGATCTAGTACACACCGAGAACCGCGTGACCGGGGCGTTGTTGGTGATGTTCTGAGAAACACGAAGAGGGGAGATTTTAGCTGCGCGAGGTGACGTCGCGTAACTTGTCAACGCTCGCATAACTTGCGGCCGACTCCACCTCCAGCGGCTAGGATGTTACGCCAGGAGGTGGTAAGGCGATGTCTTCCAGGATTCGCTGTGAGTTGGCAAGGACTTTGGTTCCTCTGCTTTTGGCTCTGGCGTGGGCTGTCCCGGTGCGGGCGCAACAGCGGAATATGGGGGATATGTCCGCGGCGCCAGAGTCAGCGGCCGGTGGAACTCCACCGACCATCGAGGAACACGTTAAGCAGCTCGAGACCGAAGTGGAGGAACTGCGCGAGCAGTTGAGAGCGATGAAGGCGGTAATGGCAAACACGACACTACCGGCAAGCGCGGCCGATGCGACGCACAGCCTTGTGGACGCTCAGGCCGAAAGCGTCGCACCCGCGCCGGCTACGGGTGGTGCGCTTACGGCCGACGACCGCAGCATCCTCGACTACTTGAAGGGCACGACCATCAACGCCATGTTCGACGGCTACTATGACTGGAACTTCAACCAGCCCGTGGGACGGGTGAACCTGCTGCGCGCCTATGATGTGCAGAGTAATATCTTCGGCTTGAACCAGGCAGATGTCATCTTTGAGCGTGCGCCCGATCTGGCTGTGGGAAGGCGCTACGGCCTAAGACTGGACCTGCAATTCGGCGAAGCGACCGCGACCCTGGCGGGCAACCCTGCCAATGAGCCGCGTCCCGATGTGTTTCGCAATATCTTTCAGGCGTATGGGACCTACATTGTTCCTGTGGGTAGCGGAATCACTGTCGACTTCGGCAAGTGGAGCAGCTCTTTGGGCGCCGAGGGCAATTACACCCAGTACCAGATTAATTACAGCCGCTCCTACTGGTTCAATTATCTGCCTTTCTACCATATGGGGGTGCGTGCGCATTACGACGTGAACAAGAAGATTGGGCTGAACTACTGGAGCGTAAACGGCACGAATCAGACGGAGCCTACCAATGGCTTTAAGGACGAACTATTCGGTGTGGTCATCACTCCCAACAAAAGTGTGACCTGGACGATCAATTACTATCTCGGCCAGGACCATCCTAATGCCCTACCCGCAACCGGATGCGGGCCCGTACCGGTGCAGCCGGGTCTGTGCTTGCAGCAAGTGAGTCCGGCGCCTAACGGAAAGACGCATATCTTTGACAGCTACGCAACCTGGCAGGCCACACCAAAGCTGAGTTTCACCCTAGAAGGCGATTATGTGATTCAGAGGCTTTGGGTCAATACTGCCCCAGGACAATCGTCGGCCCCTTCGGATGTGTGGGGCGGAGCAGCCTACGCAAAATATCAACTGACCCCGCGGGCCTATCTTGCGGGCCGTACGGAATATCTGAACGACCATGGCGGACTGTTTACAGGAATCACCGACTATATCGAAGCGCTGAAGGAAGTCACTGCTACCTATGATTTCACGGTAGCAGATGGTCTCGACATGCGCTGGGAGTATCGCCGTGACATCTCCAATCAGCCAATTTTCTTGACCAGCAATCAAGGAATTTACAGCACTCATCAGGACACGGCCACGATGGGCGTGGTCTGGTGGTTTGGCCGCAAGCAAGGCCCATGGTAATGGGATTGGGAGCCTGATTATGCAGGATGTTTTGTTTGTCGCAATCACAATTGCTTTCTTCGCGCTGTCGCTGGGCTATGTCCATTTCTGCGACCGCATCAAGTAGGAGCACGCTATGCATACGCAATCGACAGTCATGCTGGTAGTTTGCGCGCTGACCATGATCTATCTGTTCTACGCGCTGCTGCGGCCGGAGAAATTCTGAAATGACAGCCAATGGGTGGTTTCAAATCCTGCTTTACCTTGCGTTGATTCTTCTGGTCACGAAGCCAATGGGCGTGTTCATGACCAGGGTCTTCAATCGCGAGAGGACCTTTCTCGATCCCGTTCTGCGGCCAGTGGAGCGCGTGCTTTACCGGCTGACCGGCGTGGACGAGAGCCATGAGATGCGCTGGACGGAATATGCCGGCGCCATGCTGCTGTTTAGCGTGGTTTCGATGCTGCTGCTCTACCTAATTCAGCGCCTTCAGTTGCACCTGCCGTGGAATCCGCAGAAGTTTGCCGGCGTCACGCCGGAGCACCTGGCGTTTAACACCGCCGCTTCGTTTACGACCAATACGAACTGGCAGGCCTACTCGGGTGAGAGCACGATGAGCTATTTCACCCAGATGGCGGGTCTGGCGTACCACAACTTCATCTCGGCAGGGACAGGCATCGCGCTCGCCATCGCGTTCATTCGCGGCATTGCGCGGCGCCAGATGAAAACTATCGGCAACTTCTGGGTGGATATGACGCGGAGCTGCCTGTGGATACTGCTGCCCTTTTCGATCGTGGGAGCGCTGGCGCTGGTCTCGCAGGGCGTGGTGCAGAACCTGAAGCCATACGACACCGTGAAGTTAGTTGAGCCCATGCAGGTGCAGCACGTCAATGCTGACGGCAAACCTGCGGTCGATGCTCAAGGCAAACCGGTCATGGACACGGTTACGACGCAGACGATCGCGCAAGGACCTGTAGCTTCGCAGGAGATCATCAAGGAATACGGCACGAATGGCGGCGGCTTCTTCGGCGCCAACAGCTCGCATCCCTTCGAGAATCCAACGCCGCTCACCAACTACATCGAGCTATTTGCCATTTTTGCTATCGGCGCGGGATTGACCTACACGCTCGGTCGCATGACCGGATCGCAGCGCCACGGCTGGGCGGTATGGGCAGCGATGGCGATCATGTTTCTGTCCGGCGTGACCGTCGCTTACTGGGCGGAGGCGCGCGGCAATCCTTTGTACCCGCACAACGTCAATCAGCACGCGACGCTTGCGCAGGCGGGCGGCAACATGGAGGGCAAGGAGGTCCGCTTCGGCATCACCGACTCGGCGCTCTTCGCCACCATTACCACCGATGCCAGTTGTGGCGCCATCAATAGCCAGCACGACTCCTTCATGCCGCTGGGCGGCATGATTCCGCTGGTGAACATCATGCTCAGCGAAGTGATCTTCGGCGGAGTGGGAGCCGGCATGTACGGAATCCTGATTTACGTCGTGCTCGCCGTGTTCATCGCCGGCCTGATGGTCGGCCGCACGCCCGAATATCTGGGCAAGAAAATCGAAGCTTATGACGTAAAGATGGCGATGCTGGTCGCGCTCGTCTTCCCGCTGGTGATTCTGCTCTTCACCGGTGTTTCTTCGGTGAACGGCTTCGGCACTTCCGGGATCACCAATCCCGGACCGCACGGCTTCACCCAGATGCTGTACGCCTACGTGTCGGGCGCCGGTAACAACGGCTCGGCCTTTAACGGACTCACGGTCAATACGCCGTGGTACGACACCACGATCGGCTTCGACATGCTGCTGGGCCGCTTCTTCATGATCATCCCCATGCTGGCCATCGCCGGCAATCTGGCGCAGAAGAAGTATGTGCCGCCGTCGTTGGGGACCTTCCCCGTCACCACTCCACTTTTCACTGTGCTTCTGATCGGAGTGATCATCATCGTCGGCGCCTTGACGTTTTTCCCGGCGCTGAGTTTGGGACCGATCCTGGAGCACCTGCTGCTGGGCGCAGGCAAGACCTTCTGAGGAGCATCTGATGGCAAGTACAATGGAACCTTCGATCGTTACGGAACCCAAGATGGTGCGACTCGGGCACTCGCCGAATAAGCCGCGGAAGAAGGCGATCTGGGAGGGCAAGATCGTGGCTCGCGCCATCCTGGATTCGTTCGTCAAGCTCGATCCCCGGCACATGATGGGCAATCCCGTCATGTTCGTGGTCGAGATCGGCAGCGTCATCACTTCGGTGCTGCTGGTGCGCGGCGGCGGACCATTCCTTTTCAACCTGCAGATCACGCTGTGGCTGTGGTTCACGGTGTTGTTTGCCAACTTCGCCGAAGCCATGGCCGAGGGCCGCGGCAAGGCCCAGGCTGACACCTTGCGCAAGGCACGCTCGGAAACCATTGCGAATCGCGTCGCCGAAAACGAGCGCATCGAGCAGATTCCCAGCTCCAAGCTGCGCGCCGGCGATGTCGTTATCGTCTCCGCCGGCGAGTTCGTGCCCTCCGACGGCGAGATCATCGAAGGCGTAGCATCCGTAGACGAGTCGGCGATTACCGGTGAGTCCGCGCCGGTCATTCGCGAAGCCGGTGGCGACCGTTCGGCAGTGACCGGGGGTACGCGCGTGCTCTCCGATCAAATTCGCGTCAAGGTTACGTCTAATCCCGGCGAGACCTTCCTCGATCGTATGATCGCGCTGGTGGAAGGCGCGGAGCGGCAGAAGACGCCGAATGAAATCGCGCTCAACATCCTGCTGGCAGGGTTGACCATCATCTTCCTGCTGGCCGTGGTGACGTTGCAGCCGTTCGCGATGTACTCCGGCGCGCCGCAAACGGTGTTCGTGCTGGTGTCGTTGCTGGTCTGCCTGATTCCCACCACCATTGGCGGCCTGCTGTCGGCCATTGGCATCGCCGGCATGGACCGCCTGATTCAGCACAACGTGCTGGCCATGTCAGGCCGCGCTGTCGAGGCTGCGGGCGATGTGGACACTCTGTTGCTGGATAAAACGGGGACCATCACGCTGGGCAATCGCCAGGCAGCCGAATTCATTCCCGCACCTGGCGTGAGCGAAACGGAGATGGCCGATGCGGCTCAGCTTTCCTCACTTGCCGACGAGACTCCCGAGGGCCGCTCGATTGTCGTGCTCGCGAAAGAGCGCTACGGCTTGCGGGGACGTGAGCTGAGCTCGCACGAGATGGAGTTCGTTCCCTTCACCGCTCAGACTCGCATGTCGGGCGTGAACATGAACGGCAACCAGATCCGCAAAGGCGCCGTTGACGCGATCACTCGTTTCCTCGCCAACCATGGCATTGCCATGCCTCCGGAAGTGCAAGCCAATGTCGAGATGATCGCGCGTTCCGGCGGCACGCCGCTAGTAGTGGCGGAAAAACACCGTCCGCTGGGTGTGATCTATCTCAAAGACATCGTGAAAGGTGGCATGCGCGAGCGCTTCGATCAGTTGCGCGCGATCGGCATCAAGACCGTAATGATCACCGGCGATAACCCGCTGACGGCGGCGGCAATCGCGCGCGAGGCGGGCGTCGACGACTTCCTGGCCGAAGCCACTCCCAAAGACAAGATGGACCTGATTCGCCGCGAGCAGTCGCAAGGCAAGCTGGTCGCGATGACCGGCGACGGCACCAACGACGCGCCCGCACTGGCGCAGGCCGACGTCGGCGTGGCCATGAACACCGGCACCCAGGCGGCGAAGGAAGCCGGCAACATGGTCGATCTCGACTCCAATCCAACCAAGCTGATCGAAGTGGTCGCCATTGGCAAGCAGTTGCTTATGACCCGCGGATCGCTGACGACCTTTTCCATCGCCAATGACGTCGCCAAGTACTTCGCGATTATCCCCGCAATGTTTGCCGGGACCTTCCCCGTCCTCAACGCGCTCAATATCATGCACCTGCGCACTCCGCAATCGGCCATCCTCTCGGCCGTGATCTTCAACGCGGTGATCATCATTGCGCTGATTCCGCTGGCGCTGCGTGGTGTCAAGTACCGTCCCATGAGCGCCGCCGCCCTGCTCCGGCGTAACTTGTGGATCTACGGTGTGGGTGGTGTGATCGTGCCGTTCATCGGAATTAAGCTGATCGACATGCTCATCTCGCGTGTGGGATTGGCCTAGCCGGCCGTCAGGGGCTTCGCAAGCTCTGGCGGCCCAAAACCGTCCCCTATAGACACTGGCACAAGCTTCTTGCAACTTGGCTGGCTTGCTACAATTACTTTGCAGCAGGCGCGAGTCCTTCGCACCAGGAAGACCGGCCGGTACACGTAAGGGTACGTATGTCTGAAGTCTAACTGAGGGTGCCGTGGAAGTAATTGCAGCAGCAATCAGTCCGGGTCAGCCGTCGCGGGTCGACTCGGCGACTCGACTGTATCTTCGGCTCCTGAAGCGTTGCCTCATTCGTGACCTCTTTCCCGATCGCCGCTATCTGGGCAGTGACCTGTCGCGGGTACTCAGCTATTCACCGGAAATGCGCGAGAACGGATTGGATTGGCCGACCGAAGCCCTGACCATGGTCGGCATGAAGCGCTTGAGCAATCTGGAGGACTGCTGCCTGTCAGCCCTTGAAGACGGCGTTCCTGGGGATTTTGTGGAAACCGGTGCATGGCGAGGAGGATGCGGCATACTGATGCGCGCTGTACTGGAATCCTACGCCGACAGCCAGCGCCGTGTCTGGCTGTTCGATTCGTTCGAAGGACTGCCGAAGCCCGATACCGCTGCCTTTCCCGCCGATAGCGAGGACCAGTACTGGACCTTCAGCTCCTATCTGGGCGTCAGCCTCGAGCAAGTCAAGGAGAATTTTCGGCAGTATGAACTCCTGGATGACCGGGTTCGTTTGGTGAAAGGGTGGTTCCGCGACACGATTCCAGGTTCCAACGTGGGTGCCATCTCGGTATTGCGGCTGGATGGCGATATGTACGAGTCCACCTGGATCGTACTTACCCACTTGTACCCAAAGGTCTCTCCCGGCGGTTTTGTTATCATTGACGATTACGGCGTCATCCCTGCCTGCAAGCAAGCGGTGGACGATTTTCGGCGCGACCGTTTGATTCACTCACCTCTTTCGACGGTGGATTGGTCAGGCGTATTCTGGCGCAAGTTGGATTCGATGGAACGCGAAGCGAGTAACACTTCCTGCGACGTGCTGCAACTCGAAGAGAAGCTCCACGCCAAGGAAATCGAGCGTGCTGCCGCGGTGGCCGAAATGCGCTCGGCGCTGACCGCGAGAGAGGAACTGCCGGCGGCGCTAAGGCAAGTGGATGAGCTACGGTCGAAGATTGACGGGCTGGCGCAAGACATTGCTGGGTTGAACGCTCAGCTGGATGCTGAGCGGGCTCAGCTCGATGCTGAGCGGGCGCTGCGAGCTGGCCTCGAGGCGCAGCTCGCAGCCGAGCGCGCACTGCGGCACGGTCTCGAGAATTCCCGATCATGGCGCATCACGTCGCCGTTACGACGGCTGATGACCGCAGTTCGTGGAATGCGTTAGCTGTTCCACTTTGAGCCGTCGCAGCGGTCTTGTCTGTTTGCCTGCCAGACAGAACCAGCGCCTCGTACGAGTTTCGCCGAGGAGAGCTGATTGCGATCGGTCCCCGTAGTTCTGGATAATTCACGGTCATCTTCAGACTGCGCTCCTGGCGGCGACGGATAAGCTCACGGCTGCTGCACAAAACCTGACCTCAAGCGAAAATGAATTAGCCGCTGCCAGACTCGAGCTAAACCAGGTGGTATCCGCGCGCAACCAGGAACTTGCCGAACGGCATAACTTACGGCAAGCGATGCATGAGGTTGAGAATGCCGCATCTTGGCGGGCGACTACTCCGATGCGAAAATTGATGTCTGTACTCAGGAAGGGCAAGGTCTGAACCACGTGCGTCGCGGACGTGGATTTACAACTGGCCGATTCAGGTTCGAATACGGACAGGAGATGTCATGGACGAGCAAGACATAATAGCCATTCTCCGGGCACACGTGGCCCGTAGCCAGAGCGACGATTTGGGCGAAGCTAGCGACCAGACTTACGTCCAGTCCTCTCGCGTCGATGCCTCAAAGCTGGACCATTTGTCCGCGGAATTGTGGAAGCTCCGCAACGGCGTCGGCCAACTCAACCCACGCGCCGCCGGCCTTCTTAATCGCGCACTGCAAGCCTTTAAGAAACTCGTTCAAAGGTCACTAAGCTGGTATACCCGTTCGTTGCACCAGTATCACGATGGTGTCAATCAGGCCTTGGAATACCATGCGCGGGCCATCGCTTCGTTACAACAGCAAGTCTTGCACTTGGGAGGTGGCATTCCGGAAATATTGCAGGAGACACTTAGGACGGAGCGACGGGCAACACAGGAACAGCAAGCTCCCTATGCCCAGCTCTTTCGCGGGCTATCACCTGTGCTCGACCTGGGCTGCGGGCGAGGGGAATTTCTTGAGCTATTGAAGGAGCAGGGAATTTCGGCTTACGGGGTGGATTCCGATCGTCTCGCCTGCGAAGAAGCCCGGCGCAAGTTCCTTAACGTTGTTGAGGGCAATTTATTCGACCACCTGGCGCAGGTGCCCGATCGTTCGTTGGGTGGAATCTTCTGTTCGCGAGTTGTCGAATACATTCCAGAGTATCTCCAAACCGAGCTGATAGAGCTTTCCGCCGCTAAGCTTAAACCTGGTGGTCTGCTGGTGATTGAAACCATGAATCCCGATTCCGACCTCCCTTTCGGGCGAACCTCTCATATTGATCCAAGCCATCTCCGCGCTCTTTATCCCGAAGTCCTGAAATCAATGGTTGAGAGCCATGGCTTTGACGATTGCAGGATTTCGGTTCTGGCTCCTCAGCAGGTGTGTCTGGTAGCAGCAGGAAATGCCTCCGCTTCGGCACAGGCCAACAGCAACGGTAGCGGCAACGAGCTACTAGCTCCTGCCGCTCTCTCGCGGGCTCCGGCCTACGCCGCGATCGCCACCCGGAGTAATTTTTAGTCAATAGACTATGCATCCATCTCAGCCTGAGTTTGCAGCTTGCACAATTATTGCCAAGAACTACCTGCCCATGGCGCGGACATTGGCAGAGTCCTGGGATGCGGCACATCCCGGGTGTGCTTTTTTCGTTTTATTGCTGGACTCGCCTCAAGGATTTTTCGACCCTGCGAAAGAGTCTTTTCAATCTGTGCTGGTATCGGACCTGGACATTCCCAACCTCAATGGTTTCCTATTTAAGTATACAGTGCTCGAAGCCAGCACTGCAGTAAAGCCTTACTTGCTCGATTACTTATTTCAGCGCTATTCCGTTCAAAAGCTTTTATATCTCGACCCGGACATTCTCATTTTCAGGCCGCTGGAGCCGCTGCGCGCGCGACTGGAGAGCGCTAATCTTCTACTGACCCCCCATCTTCTCTCGCCACTTCCCAAGGATGGGCGCGGCCAGACTGAGCATGACATTCTGCAGGCGGGAACCTATAACTTAGGCTTCCTTGGCATCCGCAATTCCCTGCAGTCCAAGCGACTGCTTCGCTGGTGGTCTGAAAAACTATATCATCACTGCATTGTTTCGTTTGCCGAGAATCTATTTGTCGACCAGCGCTGGATGGATATGGCGCCCGGCCTTTTCCCGGGCGTGGAGATCATCCGTGACTATGGCTTTAATGTTGCCTACTGGAATCTGCACGAGCGAGCAGTCTCCGCGGGGAATCAAGTCACGGTAAATGGCGCACCTCTTTACTTTTTCCACTTCAGCGGCTTCGATCCTAATAAGCCCTGGATCGTATCGAAGTACCAGAACCGGTTCGAGATGTCTACTATCGGAGATACCCGTAAGCTGTATAGCGACTACCGCGAGTTGCTGATCAAGAAAGGATGGGACGAAACGAGCGGTTGGACGTATGAACATGATTATTTTAGCAATGGAGTATTTATTCCCACCTCTGCCCGCAAATACTATTGGAGCCTCGGACCAGATGTTGCTCATTTAGGGAATCCATTTTTATGGCTGGAGGAAGACACAAAGCACGCAGCTGGCAGGCGTTTCATCGACAATTCACTTCCGGCCGGTGTCAATTTGTTGGGGTATTTCGAATCGGAGAAGGGAGTGGGTGAAGGCGCCCGCAGCAATTTGAGGATTATCCAGGCGACGGGAGTTTCTTATTGCATCAACAACAAGGTAGACTCCGGATCGAGTAATGTGGAGCGGCTTTCCCAGGAAGTACTGACCGGTAATCCATATCTGGTTAACCTGATGACATTGAATGCGGACGGTTTTTACGACTTTGGTTCCCAGCATGCTTCCTATTTGGCCGGCCACTATAATGTTGGCTATTGGGCGTGGGAGCTTCCCGAATTCCCCCCGCAATGGGCAACGTCGTTTGGCTTTGCCGACGAAATATGGACCCCCAGCCGATTTACCTGCGATTCCGTCAGCTCCTGTTCGCCCGTTCCGGTTCACGTAGTGCCGCACTCTCTGGAGATCGAGGACGATCTTGCCGTCGCGCCAAATCGCAACATGTTTGATCTGACCAGCGACGTGTTTTTGTTCTTGTTTTTATTCGATTTTCATAGCTTCCTGCAAAGGAAAAATCCGCTTGGCCTGGTTGAAGCCTACAAGCGAGCGTTTGGAAACAGAAAAGACGTGCAGTTGCTTATAAAGTCGGCCCACAGCGCCGACCATCAGCTGGAGCTGAAGTTGTTGCAAGAAGCCAGCCGCGGCGCCAATGTGCGCATTGTGGATGCGGTACTGACGCGAAACCAGACGAAGGAATTGATGAAGGCAGCGGATTGTTACGTGTCTCTTCACCGCTCGGAAGGGTTTGGTTTGACCATGGCGGAGGCAATGCTTTACGGCAAGCCTGTAGTGGCGACGGGATACTCCGGCAATGTCGACTTCATGTCCGATAATGACAGCTTCCTCGTTCCCTACCGGCTCGTCACGCTCAAGGAGACGCACGGGCCCTACAAGGCGGGATATCATTGGGCCGACCCGGATTTGGACTCCGCCTGCGACCTCATGCGCTACATCGAAAGCAACCGCGAAGCCGCAGCGGAAGTGGGCAGGAAGGCAAAATCCAAGGTGCGCCGACTGTTACATCCGGCGAAGATCGCGGCGTCGGTGCGTGCGCGACTGGAGGAGCTGGGGCTGATAACTCCCGGTATGCCGGTCGAAGTACCAGCACCAGCACAGGAAACCTTGTAATGAAGTTCGCAGTACAGTGGATTGCGATTGTTTTGCTGCTGGCCGTGTATGGCGCCGCCGGCTGGGCGGTGCTGCATCCGCGTGTTTCGCCCGAGTACCGAGCCTATTTCATCGATCACACGATGACGGACTACATGCACTATGACAGCACCCCGGAACAGGGGATGACTTTCAATCGTCCGGGACTGCCGCAATGGGTTTGGTCTACGCGCGGACTGTCCGTACGCGACGACTGGGGGCGCTGGACAGACAGCGATCTGGCCCTGACCGCCGGCTTAACATTTGCTCATGCTTTCGATGGAGACGTGTGCCTGGACTTCACCGCCCGAGCGGTTCCTTGGATTGTGGGACAGGATATCGAAGTGAAAATGGGCAGTGAGCAGCAACCCTTTCGCGTCAGCAGCGAGGGTCTCAGCGAGTACCGATTGCAGTTCGAGGGTCTGCATGGAGCGAAGGACTTGGATTTTGTTCTTCCGCCGCATTTGCCCCCCGTGAAGGAGCGTGCTCCGCAGAACCCCGATACGCGGCGTCTTGGCATAAATCTCTCCCTATTGCGATTGATCCCAGGCGCGTGCTCGACGTCTGCCAAAATATCGAGGTTATTGCCTGCTTACGAGACCCTTGGGAACGGCGTGATTCATGGCTCTAGCTGATGTCAGGGTTGGCCGACTTTGCAGCTGACCCGATCGCTATCACCGGACGCATTCCAAGATTAAATGGGTATATGGAATGCGCAGGACGTCTTCGCGGATATGCGCCTGGATCTTCTCGAACCAGGTATGTGCGAGCTGTTCATATTGCTCCTGGGTACGAACGAACCGGCCGCGGTCGCGCGACAAAAGGTACCTCTTGGCTGCCGACTGACGGGGCATGTAGCAGCCGTCGTTGGTAATCATGCGTCCGCCGGAACGCAGCGCCGTATGTCCCAGGCGGAAGAGATCACGCGCCTCATCATCGTCGAGATGATGCAGCAGACCGAGGGCCAGCACGATTTCGAATTCGCCAAGTTGCCGCACGGAGTGGTGACTCACTCGCTCGCAGACGAACTCTCCACGATCCCCGTACCGCCCACGCGCCGTTTGGATGTAGGAGGGATTCATGTCCACACCGAGGTACTTTCCCTGCGGCAAGTAAGGCAGCATATTGCCCGGGCCGCATCCGATATCGAGAATGCGATCGCCCGGTCTGGGCCGGATGTACTCGTTGACCAGCACACGGCTGCGATAGTTCGCGCCAATAACGCGATGATAAAACTCGTAAAAGAACGGCCGGTTCAGAATGGGCCGGACTATTTCAATCATGCAATCTCTAATTGGTACTTTCTTTGGTAGCAAAGACGGCGTATTGTCCGCCGAGCGGCAACCAGCCCAGGGCTTCTTCTACAACGTGACCGCCGAGCCGGTAAACCCGCTCGGGGAAATACAGGAAAAACCTCCTGCGCTGAACGATAAATCCAGCGCATCCCATCCAATGTCTCGCTTCCGCGGGCTTCAGCAAGATAGCGTCGGTATCTACCGGGCTGCGGCTTACAATCCGTCTTGTTACCGGGTTATAGGGATTATGTTCAATGATAGCGAACGTCCCGCCGGGCCGGACGACGCGCAAAATTTCCCTGGTAAGCGCTAGCCGGCTGCTCGGCGAAACATGATGGTATACGCAGACCGCGGTTACAACGTCGAATTCTTCTTCGTTAAAGGGGATTGCCGCCGGATGGGTCTGTACGCGGACGTCGATGCCTTCGGCAAATCTCAACATGCCCGGGGAAGGGTCACAACCCGCGACATGCGCGAAGTCGTCTCGCAAAAGCGAGAGGAGCTCTCCCTTTCCGCAACCTATATCGAGATACCGCGAGGCCTGCGTATCCATTTTTCTTGTGGCGAAGTATCGGCGCAAGAGCTCCCGCTTCCGCAAATGGAAAAAGCCGGAATCTCCCCCAGTGAAGCGGTCTCGAATGGGATCCTTCAGCAGTTCGTCATACGAGCGTGAGTAACGATCGAACTCGGGCTGGTTCATCTGCGCTCATTCCGGACCGCCGGCTGCGCCACTTGCTCCAGCTTGCTTAACCCGACATTGAGAGTGCGGGAGACGAGGTAAAGCGGCCGGTTCTTGGCTTGCTCATAAATCTTGCCTACGTAATCGCCTAGGATGCCAATGCTGATCAGCATAGCACCGCCCAGAAAGCTTACTAAGACGGTGAGGGATGCCCACCCGGGCACAGCATACCAATGAAAAATGCGCGCCAGAGTTGCGCGAACAGCTTCCTCGAATCCAACGCAGGTAGCAATGATTCCCAGCCAAATACTCGCTCTCAGCGGAAGCGCGGAAAACGAGGTCGCAGCCGTCCAGGCGAACTTAAGCATTTTTCTAAATGTGTACTTGGTTTGCCCAGCGACGCGCTCGGCGCGCTCATACTCCACTCCAATTTGGGGATAGCCCACCCAAGAAACCATGCCGCGCAGAAACCGGTGTGTCTCGCGGAGTTGTTGTAGTCCGTCTAGGCAATTACGGGATATGAGGCGGAAGTCACCGGCGTCCAGCGGCAGGTCCTTGTAGACCAATCGGCGCATCAGTCGATAGAAAACCCACGCCGTAAAAAGTTTTAACCACCCTTCTCCTTGCCGAACTGTTCTCTTGCCGTACACAACGTCATAGCCTTCGCAGTAACGCTCGATCATTCTATGAACCACCGGCAGAGGGTCTTGGAGGTCGGCATCCAGGAGCACCACGCCATCACCCATAGCGTAGTCTAAGCCCGCGGTTGCGGCACTCTGGTGGCCGAAGTTACGGGAAAGATTTACCACTTTTATGCGCGAATCCTCGTTGGCCCAGCTAACGATCTGCGGTAAAGTCGAATCCGTACTGCCATCGTTGACGAGGATTACCTCTGCGTCACAGCGCAATTCCGTCATGAACTCGTCCAACGCTTCTCGGAGATGAGGAACGACGGAGGCCTCGTTGTACATGGGAATAACGAGCGAGACCAGCATGGGATAAGGGCGTTTCTCCAAGAGCTGGCCCCCGCCCACGTACGTATGTATCTCTGAACCAGACATGGAGATTGACTTGATTCCGTAGTTAGTCTAGCACCGCCCTCCGTGAGGCGACCACCCGCAGCTCCAACAGATCATCTTTGGCTGCGAGATCTTAGTGCCGACGCGCCCAACGCTGGAAAATCTGCTACCCTTACCGGAAGCCGGTTTTTCGTAGCTGCCTGATTCCTCGTTTCTAGGAAAAGCCTTGTGACGCCGCAAACGCTCGCCATCGGCAGCTCGCCGACGCAACAAACCTTCTGGCGTCACCTCCGCGCCTGGCACAGTGCTCATCCGGAGCTTTGGATCAGTGGGGTGTTGTTCCTGGCAAGTTCCTTTTTCGTGTATGGCTTTGGCCAGGCAGCGCACTGGACATACGCTGCACAAACAAGGGGGCTAGCGGCCTTTTGCCGATGGGACTGTGGCTGGTATGCCTCGGTCACTGGCACCGGATACGATACCGCTCCGCACCACGATTTGGAAGGTGCCGCGAACTGGGCGTTCTTTCCGCTCTTTCCTCTCACCGGCAACGCCTGCAAGCACCTTTTCCATCTCGATGCTGGTACGGCGACGGTCCTGGCGTCCCGGATCGAGTATTTCGCGGCTATACTCGCGTTTCTGCTTTGGATGTCACCTCATTTGTCGGGGCTCAATGATCGTTTCTTCGCAGGCGCACTGGTCGCCTTCAACCCATACCTGATTTACGGCCATAGTGGATATAGCGAACCTCTCTACTTCACCGTATGTTGTCTGGGGTTCTGGGCTTTGGAGCAAAAGAAATGGATTGTGGCGGGCGTGTTCGGCGCCTGCTTGTCAGCGACCCGCATGGTGGGCATTCTATTTGCTTTGGTTTACGCGATTAGCGTATTGCGAACGGTGGGATTGCGATCTGTGGTGAAAGGCCGCTCACTCAACATTCTGATCGGCCTTGGACTTTGCCCTCTGGGGTTAGCGCTCTACACTCTGTACCTGCATCACCACACGGGCGATGCGTTGGCTTTTCTGCATGTTCTGATCGCGTGGGGACGGGCAACCACCAACCCGCTGCTGGTCATGCTGCATTCGTTCCGCCTGCATGGCTGGTTTCGTGTCTGGACGGTGATGGCGGCAGGTGGGCTGGTCGTAAGCGCCTGGCTGATGCGGCAGCGGCCGGAATACGCGAGCTTTCTGGCTCTGACGATTCTCATGGGAATGTCATCGGGATCTCCGTGGGGCTTGCCGCGATATCTGTGGTGGCAGCCGCCGCTGTTATATGTCATTTATTTTTGGCTTCGGCGCTCTCCCCCTGCCTGGATGATTTATCTGGCCTTCGCCGCGGGGATGGCATCCTTCATGGTGATGGCGTGGTTCTCGGCAACGAATATCGTGATCTAAACCACGATGCGCAGATCGGATCCGTTAATTGAAATTTCCATGGATAATTTGCTGATCGAAGAAAAAGCGGTGCAAACAAGCGCAACCGCCAGCGACTGGGACCAGCACTGGGCATCGCTGGAGACCGGACGTTTCCTGTTCAGCCTGGCAGCGAAAATCGTACGGCGTTGCATTTTTCAGCCGGCAGTCGCCTGGTATGGCGCCCGCTTTTTCCCTGAGTCCGGGATTTTCGTCGAGATGGGATGCGGTTCGGCCTACTCTTCGGCGCGGCTTGCGAAGCATCGGCGCACGTTCATCGGTCTGGACTTTTCGGCCAACGCCTTGCGTTCCGCGAGAACGGCGGGCCGCATGGATGCTTTACTCCAGGCAGACATCTTCGCGTTGCCGTGCCGAGCCAATTCCATCGACGGAATCTGGAAATTAGGCGTGATGGAGCACTTCACCGAATCGGAAATCAACAGGTGCCTGCAGGAGTTTCACAGGGTCTTGAAGCCGGGAGGGATTATATTTTTTTTCTGGCCCACACGGCGAAATACATCGCGCTGGATCCTGGGTCCTCCGGAAAAGCTTATCTCGGCCTGGCGGCGTTCCGAATTCACTTTCTTCCCTGGTGAGATATCTCGTTTGAAGTCAAAGCAGCAAGCGCGAAGGTTTCTGGAGAGTGCGGGTTTCGAAGTAGCCGCTCTGGATTTCAACTGGCGGACCGCATTCATTCATATGGTTATCGTCGCAAGAAAAAAGTAAACGGCCGGGCCATCGCGGCGCCGACTGTGTTACGGGACGAGAATAGTTGAAGGCAGGATCGCCAAGTCGTAGGCTAGTTTGGCCCCGAGATTTTCAACCGCAAATCTTCGGGAATCCGCTCACGAATTTCCTCGGGAAGCTTTTCCAGTCCGCGCCGCGCGCCAATCAAGGCAACGTCCTTCACCACCATAGGAGCCGGAGTCACCAGCGCCACTACCAGCCATACCAGAATCGACAGCAGGAAGCCGCCGAGCGCCCCGAGCTCCAGCAGGAATGCATGTTGGGGATGGAAGTGGCGGATGATGCCAAAGGCCAGAAGAAAGACCACCATCGAAGCCGAGGCCAAAGCCATCAGGCCGATGTCGATGCCGCGATGCAGCCGCTGCCGGGAGCGGCAAAAGGCGCACTCCCGCAGATGCGCCTCGTAGTCGCCGCGCATCTCCGGAGCAATGCCGGAGATGTCGTAGCGCCATCCGGCGAGAATCTTCCCGATCACAGGGTCAGTGCATTTCGCCATGTATGCCAACGGAGGCTGCGCGCTTTGAGAATGCGGATGGCATTGGCTACAGTCGAACCGCCGCCGAGGGACCGTGCTGGTGCGCCAGCAACAGGCGATTGTGCAACAGGCTCGGCTGTGCGCCCAAGGCACGCTCCGCGGTTATGCGCGCAATTTCCGGATGATTGTTCTGCTCCGAAAGATGCGCCAGGATGAGGAACTCTGCCGCTCCATCATAGTCGGTGGTCAGGAAATCCGCGAGCGCGTCGTTGGAGAGGTGGCCAACCCGGCTCATCACGCGCTGCTTGACACTCCACGGGTAGGGGCCACCACGCAGCATTTCCAGATCGTGATTGGACTCGATCATAAGAATCTGGCAGCCGCGCAGATGGTCGCGCACGCTGGCCGGAAGGTAGCCCAGGTCCGTGCAGATGCCGAGCTTGACGCCATCGGCGCGAAAGGTGAAACCTACGGGATCGGCGGCATCGTGGGGAATCGTGAACGGCGTCACGCCGATGTCACCGATTTGAAATCCCCTGCCCGCACAGAACGGCTCGCGCCGCTCCAGTGCAACACGGTGGCCGGCGCCATCGCGCACACAGCGCTGATATTCGCAGTACGTCGCGTCGGTGATATAGATGGGAATCTTGAGCCGGCGCGCCAGCACGCGCAGCCCGCCCACATGGTCGGCGTGTTCGTGGGTGATCAGAACGGCGTCCAGGGTTGCCGGATCTTCACCGCAAAGCAGCAGGCGACGCAGCAGTTCGCGGCAGGAGAGGCCCGCATCTACCAGCAGCCGCGTTCGGGAGCTGGAGACAACGGTGCAATTGCCTTGGCTCCCGCTCGCGAGCACCGTGACCGAGACCATAATCGGGAGCATAAATTCAAGTTGTACGCCGGGCAATAACAAAGCGGTTACCCTTGTGGAATTCGCTGCGCAGCGGTCGCGATTGGGAAGCCTGCGAATTTGGAACCTGACTTGCTCCCCCATCCCAAGCTATACGAAAAAGAACAAAAGAACGTTTTTCTGCTTGCTAGTTTGCAAGCGTTGATGCATTCTGTCACGCAATCGAGGCACATGCTGATTGAGTGCCGCTTCCCGGTCGGGTCGACCGCTCGGCGATGAGAGGCGGTCGGGACCACGCGTCTGGCCCTGGTAGAGCGCCGCTGTGGCGCTTCGCAGGGACGGCAATGCGTCGTGCCCTGAGCTGATCCGGGCGCCGCTTCGGTTGCGCTCGGAATTGCCGTGTGTTAAGTCGTCCGACTGCTGAGGCTGATGGGGTTCTGCGTGGCTTTGTGCGGACTACTCTCGAGCTGAAGGCTTGAGCGCGTTCCTCTAGTCCGCACCTTCAAGGAGCGCGCCACTGCGCAACACGCGGCTCCGTCGCCATTGCTCTGGGCTGAGCGAGGGAAGTCACACCTACGTCGCAAGACGTTGGAGCGGTGCCTCAAATGGCGGCTCGAGGTGGCTGGCCTCGAGCCGCATGTTTTTTGAAAGCAGCAATTAGCAATTAGCATTTAGTATTTGGGAATCGCACCGCCATTGTGTGCGGAGTCTTGAGCGCAATGGCTGCACAGGCTAACGGCTAACTGCTTACAGGAGACCTCATGCGCAAACACCACGCGGTTATGATCCTGGTGATGACCTTCTGCGTGCCGGCGCTCGTCGCCGCCCGTTCCGGGCCCGCGGCCTCAGCCGCCGTCGCCTTCGGACAGCAAACTGGCGCCCAGCCGTCGAGTGAGGCCGTTTCACCGGAGGCGAGGGCAAACCTGATCAAGAAGATTCGCAGCGCATTGCTCAAGTTGCCGTACTTCGGCGTCTTCGACAACATCGCCTTTGAGTTGCAGGGCCGTACCGTCACGCTGCTCGGCAGTGTCACCAGCCAGCATTCGCAGACCAAGCAGGATGCGGAACGGGCGGTGAAACGAATCGAGGGTGTCGAGAAGGTCGTCAACAACATTGAAGTGCTGCCGCCCGCGCCCCTGGACGAGCGCATTCGCCAGCAGACGTACAACGCGATTTACAACTATGGGCCGTTCTTCAAATACAAGAATAATCGGGTCAACCCTCCCATTCGCATCATCGTGAAGAATTCGCGCGTAACCTTGGAAGGGGTGGTCGACACCGAAGCCGACAAAAACCTTTGCACAGTGCGCGCGAATCAGGTGCCGGGCGTGTTTTCGGTGACCAACAATTTGCAGGTGGCTAAGCCCTAGCAAGCGGCGACGCGCGGGTAGAGGGGCCCCTTTCGGCCTGCTCTACCCGTCTGTCGTACACTGATGACAACGATGGTTGTCATCTACGGGATCCATGCGGTCAGCGAGGCCCTGAAGTCCGGCGCGCGCAGCTTCGATTATGTCGGCATTGCGCGCGAGCGGCACGATCAGCGGGTGCAGCGCCTGATCGACGACTGCCGGGCCAGCGGTGTGCAGGTGCGCTTTCTGCCGCGCGAGCAGCTCGACCGCAGCGCCAACACCAATACGCATCAGGGCGTCATCGCCGTCACCACCAACAAGCAGTACGCCGACGTGGACGCGCTGTTGGAACAGCGGCGCGGCCAGCGCACGTTCTTGGTCGTGCTGGATGGAGTTGAGGACCCGCACAATCTGGGCGCGCTGATCCGCACCGCCGATGGCGCCGGCGCTGATGGCGTCATCATCCCCGATCGCCGCGCAGCGGGCTTGACCGGCACGGCCGTGAAGGCCTCGGCGGGAGCCTCCGAGCATCTGCCGATCGCGCGCGTCACCAACATTTCGCGCACCCTGGACGAGCTGAAAGAGCGCAACGTCTGGACTGTCGGCCTGGACGAGCGCGGCACGCAGAGTTACGACGCGCTCGACTACAACATGGATTGCGCGATTGTTTTGGGCGCGGAAGGCAAGGGCCTGCATGATCTCGTCCGCCGACGCTGCGATTTCCTGGTTTCCATTCCGATGCAGGGCCATGTGCCGTCGCTCAACGTCTCGGTCGCGGGAGCGGTAGTAATGTATGAGGTCGCGCGCCAGCGCCGCGCATTGCAGCCCGCGTCGAGGATCAAATCTTCCCGATGAAGTTGTTTCTTGCTGTTTCCTTGTTGCTTCTCGGCGCTGCGGGCAGCGCCCTCGGGCTCGATCGTAACGCATTCACCGTGACTCGTTATCAACTCGAAGCGCAGATTGACCGCACATCGCACGTGATGGCGGTCACGGGCACGCTCACACTGCGCAATGACTCACCGGTTCCGCAGAAAGTCGTCGCCCTGCAGGTCACGTCATCGTTCTCGTGGAACAGCATCACGCTCGACGACAAGCGGGTGCAGTGGCTCAGCGACGATTACACCTCCGACATCGACCACACCGGCAGCTTGACCGAGGCCATCGTAAATCTGCCGAAGGAGGTCCCGCTGGCGACTACGATCACGCTGGCGGTGCAATACGGCGGGACGATCACGCCCGACGCCACGCGTTTGACCCGCATCGGAACGCCGGAAGACATGGCGGCGCGCAGCGATTGGGATGAAATCAGCGACGCTTTCACCGGCGTGCGCGGACTCGGATATGTCACGTGGTATCCGGTGGCCATCGAAGCCGTGAGCATGAGCGACGGCAACGCGGTGTTCGATGCTCTAGCCGCATGGAAACATCGCCATGCCCGCAGCGATTTCAACGCGCGCATTGTCGTGCAAGGCGCCGAGGCCGAATCCCTGTGCGTCGCGACCAACGCGACCTCAGGCTGCGGCGAAGCCCGCGTCGCGAGCGACCTTGATAGCGGCAGCAAGCTCAAGCAGTTCAGCAACACGCTAACCCTGAGCGGCATGGAGGAAATCGTTCCCACCTTCGCCCTGGGAAATTACGTCGAACTGGCGCGCCCGACGATAATGTTTCTTCACCTCGCCGATCACACTTCCCTCGCCCGCGATTACGCGCTGGCCGCTGAAGCCAACGATCCGCTGCTGAAAGATTGGCTGGGCGAGCCGCGCCAGCCGGCGCGCGTTGTCGAACTCACTGAGCCAAAAGCGCTGCCCTACGAAAGCGGATCGGTCCTGTTCACTCCGCTGCGCCCGTGGCCAACGGACACACTGCAACTGCTGTTGCTGCCCACACAGGTCACCGCGCGGTTTCAATCGCCGCGTTTGTGGATTCAGGAGGGCCTGCAGCGCTTCCTCCAGTGTGTGCTGGTTGACAGCCGCTCCGGGCGCAAGGCGGCGTTGGAGTATCTGGACGATTTCCGCGAGCCGCTGGCGAAAGCGGAAGAGGCGACGCATTTGCCACCTGCCGCCGGAGCGAAAGCGTTGCAGACGAGCAGCGCCGACAACACGCTGCTCAACACCAATGACGAGTTGTATCTGCGCGGCAAGAGCAGCTTCGTTTTCTGGATGCTGCGCGACATGCTGGGCGAGACGGCCATGCAATCGGCGCTGGCCAGCTATCGCAGGGGCTCCGACAACGATCCGACCTACCTCCAGCGTCTGCTGCAAACCAGCTCCAAGCGCGACTTGGAATGGTTTTTCGACGATTGGGTCTATCGCGATCGCGGCCTGCCGGATTTTCAGGTCGAATCCAGCTACGCTCGCCCGTTGTTAACCGCGGAGACCCCGAGTTTCCTGGAGACCGTGACCATCGAGAACCACGGCCATGCCGGGGCGGAGGTGCCGGTGATCATCCAGACTCCCTCGGGTGAGAAAACCGTGCGCGTGCTGGCTAAAGCCGGCGACAAAGGGACGGGCCGAATCGAAGTTCCCGTTGCACCTGACAAGATCGTTGTCAACGATGGCAGTGTGCCCACGGCGAATAGCGGCGAGAATGTGTACACGATACCAGGTGCGAAGCACTAACGATACGTGGATGATTTTCTGAACGCGATGATGGAGCTTGGACTGTATGAAGAATGAGATTGCCAGAAAACGCGACTACCTCCGAACTCTTCCGTATGGAATCCTGTCACGCAGAGATGAGGAGGGTGATTGGGTGGCCAGAGTCGTAGAACTGCCCGGTTGCACAGCGCATGGCAGCACGCTAGCAAGAGCTATCGAGAATCTAGATGAGGTAATGGCGCTCTGGTTTGAAGATGCGCTGACCAGCGGTAGCGCGATTCCCGAACCGCGCAACGACGAAGGGCTTCCCAGCGGGAAGTGGCTGCATAAAAAACTTATCGAGTTGGCCGGGCGAGAGCAGGTAAGCTTCAATCAGCTAGTTACATCTGTGCTGTCAGAAGCCGTTGGGCTGCGGTATGGCCCGGAGCGGGTCTGTCGATCTCGAGCGCAAGAAGCACAACTCGTCCGGCCAGCAAAGCGGGCCGTTGCGATACCGAAACGGGCGATGGACATCGAGTAGCAGTTACACTGGTGGACTTTGAGCGGAGCGTGAAGGGCTTCGTCGGATACGTCTGAGGGGCAGCTTGAGCTACATACAGTTTCTTGGTGCGGCAGGTGTGGTCACTGGATCGAAGCATCTGGTGCAGGTCAACGACAATGGTGCGCGTCCGCTACAAGTTCTGATCGACTGCGGGCTGTTCCAGGGCCAGAAAGAATGGCGCGAGCGCAACTGGCAGGACCTGCCCGTGCGCGCCAGCACGATCGACGCGGTCATCCTGACGCACGCGCACATCGATCACTCGGGCTGGATCCCACGCCTGGTCAAGCAAGGCTTTCACGGCCCCATCTATTCCACGCCCGCCACGGTCGATCTCTGTAGCATCCTGCTGCCGGACTCCGGACACCTGCAGGAAGAAGACGCGGCGTACTACAACAAGACGCGCGCCTCGAAACATCATCCCGCACTGCCGCTTTACACCATGGAGGAAGCGCAGCAGTGCCTGACGCTGTTCCGGCCGGTCAATTTTGGGGAGCCGCACGCGCTCACCAAGAGTTTCTCCTTCCGCTTCGTTCGCGCCGCGCACATTCTGGGCTCTTCGATGGCGGAGATAACACTGAACGCAAACGGAGCAGCCCGCAAGCTACTTTTCACCGGCGACATCGGCCGCGTGCGCTGCGGCGACCACGCACCCGGCAAAGTTGTCGATTGCGGCCCAACCCAGGGCGAAGACTGCGATCTGTTAGTCATGGAGAGCACCTACGGCAACCGCCTGCACCCGCATGACGATCCCCGGCCGGAGCTGGCTACGCTCATCCGCAGCACGCTGCAACGCGGAGGTAGTGTGGTGGTGCCGTCGTTTGCCGTCGAACGCACACAGAAGTTCCTCTTCCTGCTGAAGGAGCTGATGGAGACGCAGCAGATTCCGCGCGTTCCTGTGCATACCGACAGCCCCATGGCCATCAAGGCGGTGCAGATTTTTCTCAAGCACACGGAGGAGTTCACGCAGGACACCAAGGCGCTGATTGCGAAGTACGGCTCACCGCTCGAGTGGTCGAACTTCTATTTCGACAGCACACAGGATGACTCCAAGAAGATCAACCAGTCGAAGTATCCGATGATCATCGTTTCTTCGAGCGGCATGGTGACCGGCGGGCGCGTGCTGCACCACCTCATGCAGCGTCTGCCCGATCCCAAGAACCTGGTGCTGTTCATCGGATTTCAGGCGCCGGGGACACGCGGCTTCACCATCAAGAATGGCGCTGAGAAAGTCAGGATGTTCGGCCAGGAAGTTCCCATCCGTGCGCAGGTAGCCGCGCTGGAGCAGTTCAGCGACCACGCCGACACGCCCGAGCTGCTGGAGTGGCTGCACACCTTTCGCCACGCACCCCGCCAAACCTATTTGGTGCACGGAGAGCCGGCGGCGGCATCGCAACTGCGCAACGCGATGACCGAGGCGCTGGGCTGGAATGTGCAAGTTGCCACCTATCGGGAGAAGGTGCAGTTGGGGTAGGGGCACGCCAGACATCATCCATTTCTGTCGCCCTTTGGGAGGGCTCCGGTCTTAAACGAGCGGCCTGGACGCGCATACCTTCAATACAAAAAGGAGAGACTCATCGCCTCTCCCGTTCTGCGCTTCCGCGCTGCACTCCCGTTTGCGCCGTTGTCGGTCCCCGGCCGACGCTGGTTTTCGTCTCCTGGGCCCACCCGGCACAAATCGTTAGTACAGGCGGAAGTTCACTTCAACATTGATCTGCACCGCGACCGGCTTGCCGTCCTTCATCGCGGGCTCAAACTTCCAATTGCGTACGGCCTCGATCGCTTTCTCATCCAGCCCCATGCCGAGCGCACGCGCCACCTTGATGTCGCGCGGCTTGCCATTCTGATCGACGACCAGCCACAGAATGCAGGTCCCCTGATACTTCGCCTTGCGCGCCTCTTCTGAATATTCAGGGTCAGGCGTATCCAGCGCGCGCGGTGGAGAAACGCCGCCGCCCACGCGGAAGACGCCACCACCGATGCCGCCACCGTGTCCCGGCCCCACGCCGGGGCCGGTTCCCGATCCCACGCCGCCGCCGTAACCGGAACCGATACCTCCGCCGCCACCGGTTCCATTCGAGGGAGGTCCGGAGGGCACAGCCGACATGGGATTGCCCAGGCTCGGCATATTGGAAGCCAGCTTGATCTGCGGCGGCACCACCACCGTGGGCTCAACCGGAAGCTTAGGATGGTCGTTGCGGATGACCATCGCCGGAGGCGTGATCTGCTCCATCGCCGTCTTGGGGAGCTTGCCCTTCGGGGCCTGCAGCTTATCGTGATCGCCGCCGCCACCGCCGCCGCCTGCGGTCGGGCCCGGCTTGGTCATCGGCAACGGAGGAGGCGAGAGGTCCGGCGCGATCAGCGTCACGGTTTCACGTGGCTTCTCCTGCGCCTTCTTGACGCCCATGATTGACAGCGCGATGATCCCGGTGACCATTACGACGTGAATGACCGTCGAAAACGCCGCACTTTCTTTCTTGTAGTTGTACTCGCCCCAAATCTCGCGTACCATCACGGGCCGCGAGGTCAACTGTAGCGGCGGCAGCTTTTCGGGAAAGAACGCAGCACGGAGGTTGGACTTCAACGACGTCCAGAGGGAGTCGTTCGCCGTCGTCCGCAGCAGAAGATTCAGTTCCGGTTCCTGCACTAGCTCGGTCGGGCGAATCAGCGTCTGATTAGGCATACTCGTTTGTTCCTTGGTCTGCGTTGGCCATCTGCCGCTACTTCTCACGATTGATGAGCGATCCCCAAGCTAAGTTGCTCATCGCTAAAACCCTCAGTTCTCTCCGGGGTTGCGGACCGAGCCACACCTTCCGGGGTCCCCGGAAGGTGAGTCACCGTTCTTATCCTTAGATGCGAAGCTACCCACATCGTTGTGCGGCGTAAGACGACTTTAACGTGAGACGCTCCTGGAGGACAAAGGCGAGCCGGTAGCAGCTTTCGGCTCAGGCCAGGTCGACGGCGGCCATAATCCTTGCCGGTTCCCGGGCCTGGATGACGGCGACCACCTGATCGGACTAGGCGCCGCGAAGTAGGGTTTGACGGACTCGTCCCGCCGGCCGGTGGGAGCCTCGAGGATCGGCGAACCCCATCTCTGCGACTTGATTAGGGCGGCCTTAAAGGCGGCGCTGCGCCGCTCGACCAGGACACACCAAATCCGGAAGCGCTCTAGCTGTGATACGTAAACGCACGCGGCTAGCGAGGGATTCGCTACTCGGCATGCTGGTTTCCCTTCCGCAGGCTGCTGAATTCGGCTTGCGCCTGCAGCACGCCTCCGGCCATGGGCCGCAAAGCAATTTCTTTCGCGGCCAGATAACGCATCGCGTAGTCGGCAATCTGCTCATCGGTGGGATTGCCGCTGACTTTGTAGACCTCCGTCGCCAGCCGTGCCACCTGCACGTTCTCGTCGCGCTCGGGATGCGGCGTGTACGAGTGATCGGTCGGCGTCTTCGACGTCAGGTATCCCGGCGTGTCGTCGGAGGTCATATAGAAATTGATGAAGCCCAGCGCATCCTCCGTGCGTTGCAGGTATTCGTCCTCATGCGTGGCCTTGTAGAGCGCAAAGAACGCCTGCCCCATGGCGAGCGTGTCGCCAAGATAAGGCCCGGCCACGTCGTGCTCGTCGTGACGAAAGCCGCCGTGCGGAAGCGAGCGGTTCTCGACAACCCAACTTGCCGCGCGCTTCGCTTCGGCGAGCGTCGACGAGTCGCCGCTGGCGGCGTACAGCTCGCATAGCGCCCCAATCATCCATCCATTCTCGCGTGCATAAATATGTTTATCCACGCGCGGCACCCCCTGCTTGCGCCGCTCGGCATCGTTCAGCTTGAAGTACTCCGCGCTGTGCTGGCCCTCGATCACATCCGCATCCTGGCTCACGTAGAAAACTCCGCTCGGCGCCATCAGGAAGTTCTTCACGTAGGCATGAACGCTCTGTGCGGCCTTCAGGTACGCCGGGTCCTTCCACTGCAGATACGCCGCAGAATAAATCCGGATCACCTGCGCCTGCACCCCGATCAGCTTCTCGAAGTGCGGCTCATCCCAGTTGCCGCCCACCGAGTACTGATAGGCGCCGCCCCAGACCGGATCGATCAGCCTCAACTCCTCGCGCAGCGTGTCGCGGGCGCGCTGCTCCGCCTGCTTGTCGCCGTGCGCGGCCAGGTACATCGCATACTCGACCGAATCGCCGTCGAGATATTTGTGACCGAAGCCCCAGCCCGCGGCCGCGGTGTCATACTGCGCATCGAAATTCTTGTGCAGTTCGGTCAGCAGCTCCGGCGAGAACTGCGAGCTCTTCGCGGCCGTGATCTTCGCTTCCGGAGCGCTGGTCACCGAAGGCCCGGGCGTCGGATCGTCGATGATCGCCTGCAGCATCGCCCGCATCTCCTTGGGCGCGATGTAACCTTGCCGTTTTACGATCTCCTGCCCGTCACCGTTGAACACCACCGTCGCCGGCCAGCCGTAATCTTCGTAGCGGTTCGACAGGTCGGGACGCGAATCCTGATCGACCTTGACCAGCAGGTACTTCGCCTGCAGCAGCGACTTCACCGCCGGATCCTGATACGTCTCCGCGTCCATCACATGGCACCAGTGGCACCACACGGCTTCGAGATCGAGCAAGACGAACTTGTGATCGCGCTTGGCTTCGGAAAAAACCTCATTCGACCAGCTTTGCCACACGAGCTTGGACGGCGCGGGCTGCGATTGCGCAGCTGCCGGAGCCTGCAAACTTCGCGACTGCGCCAGAGCAGGCACGGCGATCAGTGCGATGGACAATAGCGAAACCGACAACCGCTTGTGGGTGCTCATAAAGACCTCCGCAAGGCATTCGCCAGAGCGTCAGTCATATTACGACACCGGGGCCGTCGCAGATTGGAGACAAGTTCCGAAAATGCGGTTCCGGAATGGAATCAAGCACCCCAGCGGCAACTTGGGGTACGCTCCCATCCTCTTGCAACGACCTGAAAGAATTGCAGTTAGCCCAAAAAGATATCTTGCCAAGTCCGATATGATGAGCGGAATCGAGACCGCTTTCATCGCTGCTTTCGCCTACTGCGTAGGCACCGGGTTGTACACACACGCATCGTTCGGGCTGATGCTCTTGCCGTTGTTAAATGTCACGATGCCCTTGGCGAAATACGGGTCGCTCTTCGGATTGCCGGTGAAAGGTATAAACAAGTCTGCGGGCGGTGCCAGCGGCGTCTGCGGCGCCGCGAAGTTCGCCGGCATCGTAAAGCTGAAGCCGAAGCAATGCGTCACGTTGGCATTGTTAGGGTCAACCGGGCAGTCAATATCGTTCGGGCCCCAAGTACAATCCGAATCCTGCACACATTGCGGATTGTTTGGATTACAGCTGCAACTTCCGTCGGACTCAACTGAACAGTAGCTCTGCGGCCGGCAGAACTGCTTCTTGCTGTTCGTAAACTGTGCGCCCTGTCCGCTCAGATCGATGGAGACCGATAAGAAGCCGTTCGAGAGGTTGGAGTAATCAGGCGTGACGAAACTCTGGTCCGTCGGAGTATACAGACTATATGTGCTCGGATCGAGCCAGATAGGCGTGACGTTTAGCTGGTTTTGTTGCGCTCCGGTACCTACGTAGAGATCATATCGTTGCTTTGTCGTCGTTGTGGCATAGATAAGGTAGACATAGTAAGTGTGGCCTCCAAGAAAAATACTTGGATCCCAGGGACTGCCGTCATAGGTCTGGCATTGGGTCGGGTCGTTTGGATTGAGTTGGGTGCATTTCGGGCACCCGCCCTGGGAAGTGCAATTTTGCGTCGTGTCGATGTAATAAGCTCCATGGTTTAGAGACAGGGTGCTGCGCTGACCATTTCCTTGGCCCATCATGCGTATCTGGGGACGGGTATCGTCGGAATATTCGGTACTGGTGAGATATTCGCGATAGAGCGGCACACCGCGACAGAATGAGTTGCCGCAGGGTTGTGCCCAGTGCAAAAACATATCGGAAGGATCAAAGCATTGCTTGGCGCCGGTGGTTTGCGGGATGGCGCAGTCCGCAATGATTGCGGTGCTCAGCCATTCGTATGGGCTTGTAGTTGCCGTATAAGGAGTCCCGTCGGGCACTGGCGGTTTTACGTTAATGTCCGATAGGCACTCCGGAGTAATGAGAGGAGCATAAAAAAAATTGTCCTCATTAATGACGATCGCAGGACGATTTGCCCCCCCGTACGACCCAACAAGGCCGGTCAGAGTGCCATCGTCGTCGTTCAGAACTGTCTGCCGGTCGATATGGTTGAAGTTGGCACTGAACATGTCGCCGGAATACGTGCAATAGCGGTCGGTCACCTCTCCCTGATTCTGTTGAAACGGGTCGTAGTCGCTAGGAGTGATGGGCTTGAACAGCGGCTCGACCACAAAGTGCCGGATATCGACATTCTGGAACCAGAGATTCTGCGAGTGAAAAGCCGGTGGATAGTAGAAGCCGTTGGGTTGTTTCCAAGCAATGGCAGCATTGGGGAGGTAACAAGTGGAGGACTGGGCGTTCTTCTGCTGCAATACTCCGAGGTTCCACGCCAGAGGCACCTTGCTGTTGGTACAGCTTCCGGTTGGCATGCAGTCGGAAATGGTAGCCGCGTTGATGTTCAGGTAAGCATTGTCTTGTTGTTGCGATGGTCCGTCATAGATATTGAGTAGCTTCTGCCCAGGAAAAGCGGGTAAGTTGAAACTTACTCCCCCGTCGCCGTATTCACAGTGGTCCGTCCCATTCGCTGGGCTGTTGTCACAGCCCAGCTCGGAGCTGCTGTTGAATGGCCCCACATTTAGGGCGAAAGGATTCTCCGCCGGGGGCTGGCTGTGGCCAATCAGCACGGTGTTGCGCGCCAATAGCCATTCCCCCACGCTCACATCGGAACGCGTATAACCACCACCGGTAATAAAGTTCAGGCCACCGGTTTGGATGTCAGTAACAGCGCCATTGGTAAACAGGTCCCAACCTTTGCGCAGCCAGATGGCCGCGAAGTTGGTTTGGGCAAAATTAAAGGAAGTCGTGTAGTGGTCCAGGTAGGTGACGGTGCAGGCGCTCATAGTGTCGCCACCATCGCAGGAGAGTGCACCTACGCCGTTGAAGTCGGCCGCGCACTGGTTTGCCGGATAGCCAGGAGCAGGCAAGCAAAGCGTGGGGTTGTGCAACTCTCCGACTACCGGATAGTACAACTGGAAGGGTTGTATCGGCAGATTATTCCCAGGCGGTCCCGGAGGGGCCATGGATGGAACTGCCACCAGCTTGCCGGTGCCGTTACCCTGCACTCCCAGGCACTCCGCCGTCTGGCCATTCATCTGGAAGGAACTCATCGCCGCCACACAGGAGTTCCCGACAAAGTTTTCCAAGGGAACCAGGCCGGCGCGCCCATAATTCGTTTTGATATTGAGGGGCGGCGGCCCATAAGTGGTGACGACTTGCTCGGAGGCGTAGCTGTCCCACGTCTGGTACTGCGACAGGCCGCTATCGGCTGCCGGCAGCCACCAGTAGCAGGCGCCGCAGGTTGCCGCGCCCGCCGCGAAGTTGTATTGAAAGTCATTCCAGCCATTCGTAATCCAGAAAATGGTGGGGTGATTGTAGTCGGAGCGGAAGGGCATGTAATCGTTGTCATGCAGCACTGGGTCGCGAGCGGAATTGTCGGCGAGAATTCCCGGCACCTGCCGCGGATTGTGTACTGCGTCCTGAATTGCCGCCCGCGCCAGAATGCCGATATTGCTATAGAGTTTATTGTTGATCTCGGTGGCATCTTCCAGATAGTAGCCGTGCCCGATGGACTTATAGCCCACGTTCCGTGCCAGGTACATCCCCTGGGTGGCATGCACCGTGACCCACCGCGTCATGGAGTCCCAGATGGAACAGTCTTTCAGGTAGTTCAAAGGCTCCGGCGTCGGATCGTCCATGGTCGGGACCGGCTGGGCCGTTTTGCGCAGCATGTGGAAGTGGACCGGATAGCGGCCTATCTGCCCGCCTTGTCCGAGTTGGTAGAATTCCACTCCTTGCACCTGGAAGCTGAGGAAGCCCTGGCGAACAATGGTGTGCCCGCCGTAGTAGTTGCCCGCAGTTTCCGTGAACGCCTGTGAGGGAACGTTCCCTTGTGAAACGATCTGGATGTTTCGTGTCAACAATGCAACCGCCGCGCGGGTATCGACGGCACGGGTAATGTCGGGAGTATTGGGATCGTTCTGCGGACCCACATACGACGGCATCGTCTTAGGGAAAGGCAAGGTAGATGCATTATGGTCGTATTGCAAACCGGGAGATTGCAGGGTGATGGTCACGCCATCTGCAGCAACGCTATCGACCATCACCTTCTCGGCATGCGAGGGCAGATAGTCCGTCGGCGTGACAACAATCTTGTCGTTGTATACCCAGTCGATCGCCCGGCTGACCTTGATATGGGTTGCGTCCACAATCTGCGTAAGCCGCACCCAACTGGTGCCGGTGAAGGCCGGATTGCACTCTGTGTTCGGCATACTGGGCATGCATTTCTGGCCACTCATGAGATAGCTCACGCCATGCAACCCCAATAGCTGCAGGCTTCCGCCGAACGAGACTGCGAGAACTTTGTGTCCGAAATAAGCCTTCCTGCCGGCCTGCTTGTCGGCATTATCCTGGATCTCGTATTGATAAAAGCAGTCGTTGTCCGGAAGGTATTGGCTATAGTTTGGAAGCGAGATGCAGGGAGCATTTTTGGGACTTGGCGGCGGAGGCGGCGGATTCTGCATGAAGTCCATCGCCATGATGGGATTCGAGTCCCACAAGCCCAGGTTTGACGGCGGCATGGGAGTGTTGGGAATGCCGCAAGGCGCGCCATTCGGCCCGAGGTCGCTTAAACACTGGATGCCGGGATCGGTGCTGGCTCCCCAAAGGTGAAAGGTCAGCCTTTTCGTAAAGGGCAGCACCCCGGCCTGCTGGCTTACCCGCGGTAGATAGCCCGCCTGCGTGGAGACTGCAGTCAGCTTGCCGCCGTTCTCCACCAGCATGGATTCAGCGTAGAAATCGATGTCGTAATCATCATGAAAAATGAGCTGCCCATTGTTGACGATGTTCACGTTGTGAAACGCGTACACTAGCGGGCCCATCTGGCCGGGACCGGTAGTGACATCGCATTCCCCGACCACCTTTAGATCGGTCATGTAATTGTTGTGGATGTCGCCATAGGGCTTCAGCGTCTGCGGCCCGTTTGCGCCACAAAGCACGGGGTCAGTCTGGGCCCACTCGGTCGCGCTGAATGACAACAAGCAGAAGGTGACCATGATCGCGCTAACAGCCGCATTCTTGAGAGACCAAGGACAAGTCATCTTTCTCTCCTGTGGGCGCGCCCCTAAAGTCTCAGTTGGAAGGTCAAATAGTTAGACATCCAGACGCGATGCTTCCCCTTCCGAGGTCCGCGTCGCGAACGGCTGAAGATGATCTTGAAATCCGCCTGGATCAGCCCCACGCTGGTGGCCTAGCACGCGGCCAGGCCACTCGAAATGGCAACGATTTTACACCGGTATTTGCAGACGGCATCATTAATTCTGACTTCAAAAACAAATCTTCTGCCGAGTGGAGGCGTATGCAAAGCGGCAGCAGGATTAGGACAAGAAGCTCGGTAGGGTTGATTAGAACTAAAGACCGCAATATAGAAATTGCGAGCCGATTGCGGCGCCCAAATAACCCCATCACGAGTGCGGCTGGGGCGGCGCCGTGGCGCCCGGAACTCGCATCAGGAACTGCGCGTGTTCTCCGATCGGAGATGGCCCTGTCAGCATGAGCAGTCCACGGCCGAAGCAGCTCTTCAGCCGAAACATGCGGGCGGCGTGCCAGCCACCATCCGCGCCTTGTATCTCGACGGCTTCTCCGGAGTAATCGCGCAACAAGACTGCCAGCTCGGAACGCTGCGCCACATCACGCTGATGAAATACGATGACGACGACCTTCAAATCCGGATCGGCGTGCGTTTCCAAAGCACGGCAGGCAAGGGTAACAGCCGGCGGTTGTTGCTGAGCTTGAGCGCCCGCGAGCACAGGGAGCAGAAGAAGAATTGCAAAGCAAACAGAGTTCACGCGCATAGCAATTACCTCGTCCGTACTTGATGTCGGCGTAAGCGGTAGTTTTGCCGCCGATTCGGAGCGGACTCGCGAACGAACCGCTCCGGTCGCCTCAGAATCAAGCAGAAGACTTCAGATACTATAACTAATGCATGAGTCGCAGCAGCGCTTCTCCCAAAGCACGTAGCCGTAGTACCAAAAGGCCGAACCAGAAAAGAGCCTCGGGAGCCGCACCCGTCCTGGCGGGCAAGAGGCTTACCATCGCTCTTTGCCTTCTGCTCGCGGCCGCGACCATTGCCTTCTACAGTCCCGCCATCGGCCACTCGTTCGTTGTCCTCGATGATCGTGAGTACGTCACGGCCAACCCTCATATCCGTAGCCTCGGCTGGGACACCATCAAGTGGGCGTTCACCTCAACCGATGCGGCCAATTGGCATCCTCTGACCTGGCTTTCGCATGCTCTCGACTACAAATTTTTTGCGCTCAATGCGACTGGCCATCACCTGGATAATGTATTGATCCATGCTCTCAATGCGCTGCTGCTTTTCCTCGGGCTGAAATGGATTACGAAACGCCGGTGGCCGAGCTTGCTGGTGGCGGCGCTGTTCGCGCTGCATCCCATCAATGTTGAATCGGTAGCGTGGATAGCGGAACGCAAGAACGTCTTGAGCACCCTGTTCTTCCTGTTGACGCTGGGCGCTTATGCCTGGTACACGCAAAAGCCGGTTTGGCGCCGCTATCTGCTCGTTGCCGCGCTGTTTACTGCCGGATTGATGGCCAAACCCATGGTCGTCACACTGCCGTTCGTCCTACTGCTAATCGACTATTGGCCGCTGGAGCGGATTTCGTTTGATGGAGCGCGCAGTAGCGCGATAGGCGCGCAACCGGCAACCTTCTTGAAGCTGCTGCTGGAGAAACTTCCATTACTTTTTCTTTCGGCGGCAAGTTCATGGATCACACTGAAGGCACAACGAGCGGTGGTGCAAAGCTTTGAAGCGTTCTCGTTCGCCAATCGCATCCAGAATGCCATCGTCTCTTATGGACAGTACCTCTGGAAGATGATCTGGCCTGCGAAGCTTGCGTTTTATCCGCATTCTCTAGGTGCTCTGCCGGCCTGGCAGGGGATTCTATCCGCCGCAACGTTGATAACCATCACTGCATTCGTAATTATCTTTCGCACAAAGCGTTATTTGCCAGTCGGATGGTTTTGGTTTCTGGGTACCCTAGTTCCGGTACTCGGCCTGGTGCAGGTAGGAGAGTATGCCATGGCCGACCGCTACGCTTACCTTCCGCTAATCGGGATCTTCACCATAATCGCGTGGGGTCTCGCAGATTTGGCCGAAGCGAAAAATGTCCGGCCAGTGTGGTGCGGTATTGCAGCAGTCTGCCTTTTGGCGGCATTGGGCAGCGCCACTGTCCATCAGATCGGCTATTGGAACAGCGACTACGACCTGTACTCGCATACTCTGGAATTGGCGGAGAGTCCATTTGCGCACAATGCTCTCGGCATGGCGCTGATGAATCCCAGCGCGGAGATGACGCAACAGGAATTGGCGAGCTTCCCTTCCGAGCCGGCGCGGATCGACGAAGCCCGCCGTCACTTCGAGCGCGCCCTCGAACTGCGCCAGTCGCAGCAAGGACCGAACGCATCGCTTTGGGACAAAGCCCGGACGCTGAACAATCTAGGCAATCTGGATCGCATGCAAAACCGCCTCGACGAAGCCCGCCAGCACGACGAGGCCGCGCTCAATATCTATCGGCAGTTGGCGCAGCAGAAGCCCGATGTATATTTGCCCTATTTGGCAGCGACTCTCAACAATGTTGGCGCCATCGAGCGAATGCAAAATCATCTGGACGAGGCCCGCAAAGACTACGAGGAGTCGTTGCAGATCAATCGGCAACTGGCGGCGCAGAATCCGTCCAAGTACCTGCCCAACATAGCCATGGTACTCAACGAGTATGGGCTGGTAGACGCAACCCAGAATCACATGGACGCGGCGCGCGCTCACTATGAAGAGGCATTAAACATCAGCCGGCAACTGGCCCGGCAAAGTCCTGACACCTATCTACCACAGTTGGCGATGACGTTGACCAACGTCGCGCTCTTCGACGCATACCAGCACCGGATGGACGACGCGCGGCAGCACTACGAAGAAGCATTGAAGATTGAGCGCCAACTGGCTGAGCAAAACTCCGCCGTGTACCTGCCGGACTTGGCTATGACGCTGAGCAATCTTGGCCGAGTGGAGCGAATACAAGGCCAGATCGCAGCCTCGCGCGGCCACTATGAAGAGGCGTACAACCTGTTACAGAAGCTGGTCCAGACTAACCATCAATATGCGGGTGAGATGGCCCAAATTGAAGCTAGCCTGGAAGAGCTGGAAAGAATGTCTCCCGCGCAACAGAATCCAACCAAAACAGCTTCGTCTCGTAGTCATTGATTTGACCTAGAGACCCTTCCGCTCCAGAGAAGGCCGCCAAGGACCGTCGCGGTCACGGCGGACAGTGTCTCGAATCACAGACTTCCGGTCAAGCAGGACGTCATAGTTGCGGATAGGAGAAGACAATTATGTCTGGACAATCCGCAAAACTATACCTCTCGATCGTTCTCATCTTACTCAGCCTGGCGGCCGCCACTTGTGCCGCAGCACAAACCGGCGAGAACGCACCGGCCACCATCACTGGATGCCTGCAGAAGGGCCTCGAGACCGGCGGATTCTTCCTCATTGCCAGCAACGACAAGCATTGGGAGATCTACAACAGCGGCAACGTTGCCCTCGTTGATCATGTGGGCCAAACCGTCACCCTGACCGGCAGCTTCCCGCATCGTTCCGCCGCGCAGGAGCAGGTAAGTCAACCGTACGAGAAGAAGGAGATGGGCACCAGACAGCACGCCGACTTTCAGGTGTCGAATCTACAGGTGGTCAGCCAGACTTGCGGCAAGTAGTTCGGGGGACATAACAGCCAAGGTCGGCGAACGATCAACGTCATCCTCGCCGACAACGCGAGCGCGGTTTCTGGCTCGAAGTACAGCCTCGCCCGAGCAAAGCAAGCGACCTCGGGAGTTTGGATGACGAGCCCGACTTTTCGCTGGCTACGATGGGGGGACACTTTACCGGTCACTGGCTCATATTGAGCTGTTTCAGCAGTGCAAGAAAGCGCGGATCGGAGCGAATGGGGTCGAGTATCGGGTCTACAGTGATTAGGCCGAACTGGGAGTCGTTCTTCTGCGCCGCCTGTTGGAGCCAGGCGAAGGCGGCATCCTTATCGCCGAGCAAGACGTAAGCTCGCGCGGCGTTATAGGGCGTCGCAAAGTCTTTGTCGGCCATGGCCTGTTGTAACGACCGGACGGCATCATCGCGATCGCCCGCCGCGGCGTACGCTATCGCCAGATAGGTCAGTGACCCCGGACTAGGATCGTGTTGCTGCAAGTCCTGATTAAGGTGAAGCGCTTCTTGATAGCGTCCCTTCTGGATGTAAGCCAGCGCGAGTGTGGGATAAGCGGCAGTAACTCCGCGATCCCGCAGTTTCTCCAATTGCGCGATCGCGTCGTCATAGCGTCGCCAGTAGTAATAATCCTCTCCGAGGCCTTCCGTGATCATGGGATCGAGCGGATCAAGAAGTTGGGCGGAGCGCAGTTCCGTCTCAGATTCGGCAAATTCGCTTCTGGTTGATCAGAATCATGCCCAGCCAATCGTGTGCAACCGAATAGTTTGGATTCAGCGCGATGGCGCGGCGCAGATCCGGTTCCATGTCCGCTCTTAGCCCCATTTCTTCCGCTTTGACTAAAGCTTGTGTGGTGTATGGTTCAGCGAGTCCGGGGTCGAGTTCCAGCGCGCGATTCAGCGCCGCCCGCGCCAGGGGAACAACCTCCTTTCGTGGCACCTGGTTGTTTCCGACCATTACGGCAAGCACTTGCGCGAGATCAGCATACGCCAGAGCGAAATTGGGGTCTTTCTGGATGGCGGCCTGGAGCAACGCCACCGCCCGCTTCATCTCGGGAGGGTCGCCTTTGTTAGCGCAATACCTCGCTTGCAGGTACAGGTCGTGTGCCTCAGGATTGGTCGTCTCCCGGCCACTGGTATGGAGTTGGTGTCCCGCATCGGCTGGGAGGCGGAGCGCCAGTGCGGTCTCGCGAACGATATCTGCCTCCGCATTGAACACACCGTCGGAGTCAACCTCATAGGCTTTGGACCAGAGATGATAGCCATCGCGAGCGCTGACCAACTGCGCATTGATGCGCAGCCTACCAGGCCAGCCGCCGATGCTGCCTTCCAGGATTGCCCCGGCGTTCAGTTGCTTGCCAATGCGGCGCACGTCCTCTCCCTTTCCGCGGAATTGGAACGCAGAAGTTGCGGCTACAACCCGCAGACCCTTCAGTTGCGCCAGTTGCGTTGTCAGCTCTTCGGCCACGCCGTCGCCCAGATATTGGCGCCCAGGCTGATCGCTCAGATTGACGAACGGCAGAACGGCGATGGAGTCGCTGATCTTCGCCACTCTGCTGCGTGCCCGAAACCGCACGAACACGATTACCGCGATTACGGTCACCGCTACGACCGCTGCGGTGACGATCAGCACTTTGGAATGCCAGAAGCGGGCTTTGGTAGGTGCGCCGGGCCCACCTTGCGGCATTTCCTGATCCACACGAGCGAAGGCAGGAACGTAGGTCCCCTTCGGCAAGTCAATGACGACAGGATCAGCTCGGCCTTCACCCGAGTAGTAGTCGGCCAGACGCACACGGAGCCTCCGCGCTTCAGCTCGCACCATGGGATCACTGCGCGGATCAAAATCCGGCGGGCGATCGAAGACCTCCAGCCCAACAACGTACTCCTTGATCTGGTCGCCATCGCCGGCCACCGCCTTGCGCACGATGAAGTCCAGAAAACGCTTGTGGCGCGCCGCATTCCGGAAGGTAGGCGAATCGAGAATCTTCTGCAGCGCGCTTAACGCTTCGTCGGGGGAGATGTCAGGCGCAAGGGAGCGCGACGCCTCGTGGGCGTCGGCCTGCCGCGGTGCTGAGCCTGGCCCTGGCACGGTAAATCGAACTCCGTGACGGTCCTGGATGGCCGTGTCGAGTGCACGCTAGTTAGCCACAGATGTGCAGCTAAAGTCAATGACTGCAACAGCGCTACCGTAGCATTCGGCACGGCTACTTGTTTCCGGCGAACCGGCGCGCCAGACTGCGTCCCATTGCGGCTCAATTTTATTGAGCGAAAGAAAGGCGCGGCGATGAGCAAGCTGAAGATGTTGGGAAATTGCAGGTATGCGGCAGTCGTCTGGATGCTGGTTCTGTTGGCCAGCTTCACGGCAAACGGGGGCGGCCAAGTCTCGTTCCAGTCTATGCTGAGCTTTAACAATGCCTATGCCCCGGAAGGGAACTTCGATAACGGGTTCACCGGACCAAGCACGCTCGTCCAAGGACGAGACGGCGACCTGTACGGAGCAACCGAAGCCGGAGGCGCATACAGCTCGGGCTTTGGCTGCGGTTACGCAACCGGTACCGCTTTCAAAATGACGCCCTTGGACGAATTGACCACGCTGCACAGGTTTCATCAGTGCCTGCATTCGGCGGACGGTCAGTACCCGCAGAGTGGGCTGGTGCTCGCCTCCAACGGGGCGCTCTATGGCACGACCGTTCACGGGGGCAGCAATGTCGGAACAGTGTTCAAACTTTCGGGAACGACCCTCACCACCTTCAACTTCCTACATCCAACCCTGGACGGCGACCAGCCCGTTGCCGGATTGGTTCAGGCTGCTGATGGGTACTTGTACGGCACCACGAATGCCGGCGGCGCCAACGGATGCGGCACCGTTTTCAAGATGAGCGAGACCGGAGCCATTACGCCGTTGTACAGCTTCCCGGCTGTGCCGTATTGCGGATACGGTGATTGGGGCCGAATCATTCAGGGCAGCGATGGAAATCTGTATGGTACGGTGTGGGCCAGCGGTGCGTACGCGTACGGTTCCATCTTCAAGATCAACCTTCAGGGCCAGGTAAGCATCCTCCACAGCTTTCAAGGAGGACTGGACGGCTTAAATCCCGGAGCAGGGCTGGTCGAGGGCGCCGACGGGGATTTCTACGGGACGACCGAGGGCGGCGGTGTAAACAACGGTGGAACCATCTTCAAGATAACTCGCGAGGGCGTCAAGACGGTTCTTTTCGACCACTTTGGAACGCCTGCGGTCGTTGGCAGTGGGCCAAACTCACTGATCTTGGCGTCGGACGGTAACTTTTACGGGACGACCAAAACAGGCGGCCCGCAATGTTCCGCCTCAACCACCTGCGGAACGATTTTCATGATGACGCCGGAAGGCGGTGTGAGGACCATCCACGTGTTTGACGGCACGCATGGCTGGAGGCCCGCCGGGGGGTTGGTGCAGTACACGGATGGGAGCTTTTACGGCATGACCTCGAGGGGAGGAGGCAGTCTGAACTGCGCGCCGTATAGCTGCGGCACCATCTACCATCTGACCATTTCCGGCATGGCGCCGTTCGTCCAAAGCGTTGAGGCCTCCGGCCGAGCCGGCCAGGTTATCACGATCCTCGGGAACGAACTCTCTGGCACGACGGAGGTGTTGTTCAACGGCGTACCTGCAAGGTTCGTCGTCTATGGAAACACCTACCTGACCGCCATCGTACCTACGGGAGCCGAGACGGGCTTCATCACGGTGAACACGCGAACGGGAATCCTGACCAGCAATCGCCAGTTCGAAGTCGTGCGATAGGCAAATCGACACGGGCGGCCGCCATTGGGACCCACCCAAGCAAACGAAGCGAACGAAGCTTGGGTGGGGCACCGGCGACTGTGTGAAGCACCCGGCCATCCGCGGCTTGGCAGCTCAAGTCTTCCGTGCGCACGAATCAGCCTCTGAGCCTTATGGTGTCCGGGAATCTCTGCGATCGTGTTCTGCGTAGCGCGTATGCATACGCCAGATTGAGCGGCAGCGTCCAGAACCATTGCACCGGCGAGCGAAATAGCCGAGTGCGTATACTGCGCCAGGAGTAGAAACGGGCGTTGACGTGGCGAAATCCAGCCAGCAACTCGATGGCGCTCATCTGCCGCGGCACGAACACCACATCCTCGCGCCCGTTGTACTTGCGCCAGTCATGGGTCAGGATGCGGCCCTCCGCGTCCAGCTTGCGATAGAGGCGGGTCCCGGGAAAAGGCGTCAGGATGTTGAAGGTCGCATTCTGCACACCGGTGGTGTCCAGAAATTCCAGAGTCTCGTCGAAGACGTCCACCGTGTCATGATCGAAGCCAAAGACGATCCCGGCCTGCACGGCGATGCCGTGCGCATGAATGCGTTCGATAGCGCGCGCATAATCATCCACGCGGTTGAAAGCCTTCGCTACGCCGTTCAGGCTGGCTTGGGAAACTGATTCCAGGCCGATAAACAATTGCTTGCATCCGCTGCGCGCCGCCAGAGCCAGGAATTCTTCGTCCTCAGCGGCATGCACACTAGCCTGTGCACTCCACCATTTGCGATGCGGAGCGAGTGCGCGAAACAGAGACTTGGCATAAGAGCGGTCGCCGGCAATGTTGTCGTCCCACAGGATCACGACTTTCCCGCGCAACGCGGCGTACTCCGCTGCCACGGCTTCCACCGGACGTTTGCGAAAGCGGCTCCTGTACATCAGCGCCACGGTGCAGAAGTCACAAGCGTAAGAGCATCCCCGGGTCGCAAACAGTGCGCCGGCGGTGCCGTCGCGCCGATGAAACAGCTCCTGCCGCGCTGCGGGCGCCTCATCCAGCGAAGGAGTGTCGCTGCAGCAGTAGCGATTTCTGTAGCGCCCCGCTTCGAAGTCGGCGAGGAATTGCGGCCAGCTCGCCTCCGCCTCTCCGACGAAGATGGCGTCGGCATGGCGCTGGGCCTCGTCAGGTGCGAGAGTCGCATGAGGACCGCCGAGTACGACGGTTGCGCCGCGCTGCCGAAAGCGGTCAGCCATCGCATAGACGTGCGGAGCGCTGGGGGTGTGGAAGGTAAGGGCGACCACGTCAGCCGCGGCGTTGAAATCGACCGCCTCGACCGCCTCATCCACATGCCGGACGTTCCAGTGGGCAGGCACGAACGCTGCCAGGTACGGCATGGTGACCTGCTGAAAGTTCAGCACCCGGGACTGACGCGCGCGAAGAATGTCAGGCGAAGACGCGGTGATCAGCAGAAGGTTTCGCGAAGTGGGACTCATTTGTCGTCCCGAGCTTACCCATGTTGCCAACTCGGGGATTCAGGTACCCCCTCCCCCATCAACTCGCAAATTCTTGAGTCCGTGCGACTTAAACACGAGATATCGCGTAAACCTATAAGTAAACAGGACTTAAGCATCAAATTATTGAAAATCAGAGACTTAGCTCCATGATCGAGAGCACCTAACCCTTGCTCGCGCCAAAGGCGCATTGTCAAAGATCACCGCCGCACGGAGGCAACGAAACCTGTGCGGCGCCGGATAATCGATCTGGCACTTTCAGTTTAGCTTCACGCGAGAGTGGGCTCCAGAAGTAACCCGCGCATCACGAAACGAAGGTAATCGCCATTCCCAAAATGGATGGCACCGAGGTGAGCAGGAGCAGCTCCGAAGAAATGGCACCCAGGAAGCACCTCGCCGGCGACCGAATTGACGGGGCCAGCCGAATGCACGTAGCATACGTGTAGCACGCTCAGCGCGTGCGGTTAACATGCAAAAACAAAATATCACTCTCAGTGTCGATAAGGAAGTCCTGCGCAAGGCGAGAGTGCTGGCGGCGCGGCGCGATACCTCAATCAGCGGCCTCCTGAGCCAGCAAATCGAAGCTCTGGTCGGGCAGGAAGAGGCTTACGAGCGGGCGCGCAGCGAGGCCATGAAGCTGTTGGAAAAAGGCTTCCATCTGGGCGGAGCTCGCCGGGCGAGCCGCGACGAGCTACATGAGCGATAAGACCTTCGTCGATACCAACGTCCTGATCTACGCTCACGACGTGGACTCGACGGCCAAGCGCGACGTCGCCAACCGCATCCTCGACGAGCTGTGGGCGGACCGCACTGGCGCGCTCAGCGTGCAGGTGCTGCAGGAGTTCTACATCAACGTGACCCGCAAGATCGCCCGTCCGCTTGCCAAAGCGTCAGCGCGCCGGGTGGTCGACGCCTATGCCATCTGGGCAGTTGACATCACGCCGACAGAAATTTCCAGCGCCTTCCGCATAGAAGACCTGGCGCGCATCGGGTTTTGGGACGCGCTCATCGTGGCCTGTGCTCTGAAATGCGGGGCAACCAGGATCGTCTCCGAGGATCTGAATGCCGGCCAACGCATCGCCGGCATCACGATCGAAAACCCGTTCGTCTCAACCCGCCGTTAGTCTCAGGAAACGAAAAGGCGCGTGGCCCATCCTTTCTGATCTGGGTGCCCCATCCTTCTCGCCTTCAGGCGGGAGGATGGGCCTAGGGTCCGGGGAGTTTGATCACCGGAGGCCCACCCTCTCGGCAGAAAGCGCCGAGAAAGGTGGGGCACCCGATTCATACTGGGTTCTACCGTTTACTGCATGGAAAGGATGGGCCACCCGCCGCTTCCACGTTGGCAAAATGCTTCGCGAGCACAATGAGGGCGTCCTTGTGGCACCACTTCATACCTGGCCGCCTCGGCCCAGACCAGATGCGACTCAAGGCTGGCAGGGTTGAGTACACGTCTTCGCACAGTAAGCTAGTTTCCCAGAGCAACATATCTGATTGGACCCCGGGCAATGCGTCACGCATTCCCCTCCCGTGCACTTGCCGATGCCGATGCATTCGTTACCGCAAGCGCCGCAGTTCTCGTCGCTGCTTTGGAGGTCAACGCACTCGTCGCCGCAGAAGGTCGTCCCCGCGGGGCAGCTCTTGCAAACGCCGCCCTGGCAGGTCTTACCCGAGGCGCAGTTATGACCGCATTGCCCGCAGTTGTCGCGGTCATCGTTGATATTCACACACTTTTCCGAACAGTAAGCCTCGCCTTTGCCGCAAGAGGCGCCCTTACCACAGCCCGGAAAACGAAAGTTTGCGATGCGAGTGTGCCAGTTGAATTCGCCGGTGCTTCTCATGTATTCGCCGGTGTACCAGAACGTGCAGTCGTCGCTCGGGTCGACCTGCATCGAACTGTAGTCGCCCCAGCGGCCCACTGCACTGGATGTTTGCGAACCACCGCCGCTGACGATCATGGTCTCTGATTCCAATTTACCGCTGGGATCGGAGGAGACCCGTCCGTTGAACGCAATGGACGGAGACACCGAGTCGCCGGACACGCTGTATCCCACAGCGATGTCTCCCGCCTTGTTGATGCCGATGCTCGGCATCCAACGGATTCCCTGGCCGGGAGCGAAGGTGCCCTGCTGATGAACCTTCGGTGTGCCATCCGGATCCCGGATCTCGTACCACCGAATGCCGCCGCCCGAACCAACCGCCACCGAATGCGCGACGACCAGCGATTCATGATCTCCGAAATTGCGATAGGCCAGCGGCTGCATCAGGCGGTCGGCCAGTGAATCCAGTTTGCTGCTGACGGCCGGCTGCCTCACACATGTGCCGCCATCGCATAACGGCGTAAAGGCCGCGACCGGAATTGTTGTCGGCCCCGTAAGCTTGGAGTTCGCGGGATGTTGGAAATCAACGTGGAATTTGAAGAGATTCAGCGCGTTGGATCCGAAGTTCATCACGAAGTTCGGCGAGCCGTGCGGCGGCGGAGTTCCGCCTTCGAAATGGGCAGGAAGCAAACCGCCCACGTCATCGCCCTGCTGGAAACACTGTTGCGTCGCAACATTTCCCGCCAGCATTGCGGCGCGGTCAAAGGCGCAAACCTTAGCGCCCACAAACGTTTGCCCTTGGAACATATTGAAGGTCGCGTAGTAGGCATCCGGCCACACGCCTAGCTTCGGATAGTCGTCGAACTTGTTGTAGGAGAATGAGTAGCGATGAAATGTCCCCAGAGCGTCCTCACTGGTCGAAACAGCGACACACTCCAGGAAGGGATGTCCATCCACGGAAAACTGGGAGAACACCCAACGATTCGCCAGCACATCGTGCAGCACGATGGCATCGCCGTCGTTGTCGTTCTCGCAGCCGCCGCCAAATCCTTTCCACATGCGACTCGAGCGTGTCGGGCCTGCTAATAACGCTCCATTCGCCTTATTGAAGATCGCGAAAGACGCATTCACCACCTGCACGTATTGCGTAGTTCCAACTGCGCCATCGGTGTCAGAAGGAACCGATTCAACACTGAAATCGTGGAAATGGTTGCCCACGCCGTCAAAGTTTCGTTCCGTCTCCGGCGACTTTTTTGCGGGACTCAGTAATTCCTTTTGTAGTACCGGATCTTCAACGTCAGCCGGCTTCATGTTCGGTGGCAGGGGAATTCTGCGCCATGGATGTACTTCGCGTTTGAGGTTCTCGACTTCAGGTGCACCCTTAATGAGTTCACTGAGCGGCGGCGAAGTATCGTGCTTAACCTCCTGCACGACTTCCACCTGCCCCGTTTTCTCCTGCGCGCTAGATACAGCCGTGAAGCTACTTAGAACTACGACGGTGGCTAGCGAACCTGCAGAAAACATCTCCGCAATTGAACGCATCCGACACCTCCGCTACTTTGGTATCGAAGCCTATACCTCCCCATGCCGGAACGCAATTCCGTACCTTTTACCGTCCGGCGGGTGGCGCACCCAAGCCGGTTTTGCTTGGGTGGGGGTTTTCGACGACCCGTGAAAGCCACTAGGAGACGTGCAGGGCCGGAGCGTGCTTTCTGTCGTGGTGCGGTTTCACAACGATCTCCACATCGTGATCGAGCGCGACGAGGAAGCGAAGAAGACGTTCCACCCAAAACTGACGGAAGTCGCCGCGCAGCATCTTCGAGACGTCTGGCTGGCGGATGCCTAGCAGTTCGGCGGCCTCGGCCTGCTTCAGGCCTCGCCGCTTCAGGATGGCGTCGAACTTGAAGACAACCTGTGCCTTGATGAGGTGCTCGTCCGCGTGGGGCACGCCAATGTCCCCGGCGGAGTGTCGTCGGCTAAAAAGCCGACTCGGACCGGAAGAACAGCTGGGACGCGGGCCTGAAGGCCCGCTCTACCCGGTTACATAAATTCCAGTTTCTTGAGTTTCAGCCGGTCGGCTCGGACGTGCGCGAGTCGGACCGAGCGAACGGCTGGGACGCGGGCGTAAACGCCCGCTCTACCCGGTCTGATTACGGCGTGCGAACAGCAGGTCCCTCCACTACGCGCCCGCCCGACTCGCAGAAGATGCGAGTCGGAAGAAACTGCGCGGGCGCTCCGGTCGGGATGACAAAGTTGCGGAGGTCACCGATTCGGCACGGCTGAAGAGTCTGCGTGAGAACTGTGCCGCCGCTCCGCGGCTCGGAGAAATTTCCCACCTGACCCAGGACTCCGCTGCGCTCCGTCCTGGGCTAACGGCACAGCCACCCCTGCGGGGTTCGATTTTCGTGCTTCCTGCTCCACTGCCTCAA